>Ga0187860_1001027_pt1 | contig 25678 bp, 19 predicted proteins | sample June2016WEW_10_4_FD_132981 | JGI IMG/M metagenome (GOLD analysis project Ga0187860, IMG submission 132981) | Peatland microbial communities from SPRUCE experiment site at the Marcell Experimental Forest, Minnesota, USA - June2016WEW_10_40 | ecosystem: Environmental > Terrestrial > Soil >...
CCATTTTCATTTTCATCGCTTTCACCAATTGGTTTGGGCTGGTGCCTGGCGTGGGTACGATCGGCTGGGGACACGCGACGGCGAATGGATTTGAGGTGACGCGGCCCTGGTTGCGCGGGGGCAACGCGGACTTGAACATGACGCTGGCGATGGCGTCGCTGTTCATGGTGCTGTGGCTGGTGTGGGCGTTGCAGACCAATGGCATCGTGGGCTTCGTGCTGCACATTTTTGGTCCGAAGGGGGAGAGCCAGGGAGTGGTGAAGTACGCGATGATCGTGGTGTTTTTTGCGGTGGGAGTGATTGAACTGGTGTCCATTGCGTTCCGTCCGATTTCGCTCAGTTTCCGACTATTCGGGAACATATTTGCGGGGGAAAACCTGCTCGACGCGATGTCACACGTGATCCAGTCGCCGGGGTGGGCCAAGGCGGTGTTCAGCGTGTTGCTGCCGGTGCCGTTTTATTTTATGGAGTTGCTGGTGGGCTTTGTGCAAGCGGTTGTGTTCATGTTGTTGACGGCCGGTTTTACGGCGGTGATCTGCGTGCATGAGGATGACGCGCACGGGAAGGCACAACAGCAGGAATGAAGGATTTCGGCGGGTGGACCGTATTCAATTGCGGCATCCGCCGGACAGAAAAGAAACAAGAACAGAAAGGTCATTCATTATGGCAATGCCTATGTTGGCAGAGATGGGGGGGAGCATACACGTTGGTTTGGCCGGACTGGGTTCGGCCATTGGCGTGGGACTGGTCGGGATGAAAGCATCCGAAGCGGTGGGACGGAATCCCGGCGCGTTCGGCAAGATCATGACGATTGGTTTGATCGGGATGGCTTTTTCGGAGGCCATCGTGTTCTACGCGCTGTTCCTGGTGCATTGAACCCCAAAAGTGGCGCGGAGCCGTTGCTCCGCGCCAGGCTTTGACTGGATAAGTTATGACACAATTGATCCTTCTCGGCAGCGTGGGCAGCGACCTGGCGCAAACAGGCCGCGAGACGGCGGAGAGATTCGGTTTGGACTGGCCGCATTTCATCGCCCAAGTTATCAGCTTTTCGCTGGTCGCTTTCCTCCTGGTCAAGTTTGCCTATAGACCCGTTCTTTCCGTTTTGGCCGAGCGGCGGCAGCGGATCGCGGACGGTTTGGCCGACGCGGACAAGAGCAAGGCGGAACTGGCGCGGACCGAGGCAATGCAACGGGAGGTGCTGGAGAAGGCCAATGTCCAAGCGACCCGACTGATCGAGGAAGCCCGCGCGGCCGCCGCGCGAGTGCAGGAACAGGAGACGCAGAAAGCCATCGCGCAGGCCGAGCAAATCATCAGCAAGGCGCGGGAAGCGACGGTGCTGGAACGGCAGCGGATGCTCATCGAGCTGAAGCGGGAGGTCGGCGCGCTAGTCGTGCAAACCACGGGCCTGGTCGCGGGCAAGGTTCTCACGGCGGAAGACCAGCAACGGCTTGTGGAGGAAACCCGGCGCCAACTGGCCGCGTAAATGAGAATCTCCAAACAAAGCCGGCGTGAGGCGCGCCAATTGTTCCGCTCGTGCATTGTCAATAATGCGCTGGATGGGAACCGCGCCCGGCAGGCTGTCCGACTGGTCATCCAGGACAGGCCGCGCGGTTACATGGGCGTCCTTTCGCATTTTCAGCGGCTGGTGCGGCTGGAAGTGGCGCGGCGGGCGGCGCGGATTGAAAGCGCGACGGCGCTGACGCCGCGGACGCGGGAGCAAATCCAGAGCGACCTGAGCCGGCAATACGGGCCGGGCCTCGATTTCGCATTTTTGGAGAACCCCGCCTTGATCGGGGGCGCGCGCATACAAGTTGGCGGGGATGTGTATGACGGCAGTGTGCAGGGGCGGCTTGCGGCGCTGGAGGAAAGTTTTTAAGAGACCGAACAACCTATATGAGTACATTGTTGCAGGAGATCGAAGCCCAGATTTCGGGCCTCAAGACGAGTGTGACGCGCCAGAACGTCGGCACGGTGCGAGAAATAGGCGACGGAGTGGCCCGGATCGAGGGATTGTCCGACGCGATGCTCAACGAGATGCTGGACTTCGGCAATGGTGTGGTGGGGCTGGCGTTGAACCTGGAGGAAACGGAGGTGGGCGCGATCATTTTGGGAGAATACACCGGTGTCAAGCAAGGCCAGGAAGTCCGCACAACGGGCAAGCTGCTGCAAGTGCCCGTAGGCATGGCGCTGCTGGGGCGTGTGGTCAACGCCCTGGGCCAGCCGGTGGATGGGAAGGGGCCGATCAACACGACGTCGTTTTATCCGGTGGAAAAGATCGCCCCCGGCATCATCAAGCGCCAGCCGGTGAGCCAGCCGGTGCAGACGGGGATCATGGCCGTGGATGCGATGATCCCGATAGGACGGGGGCAGAGGGAATTGATCATCGGCGATCGCTCGACGGGCAAGACGACGATCGGGATCGATACGATCATCAGCCAGGCGCGATTGAACCGGGCGGCGGAACAGGCCAAGGACAGCAGCTACCGGCCCTTGTATTGCATTTACGTGGCGGTGGGCCAAAAGCAATCCAACGTGGCGCGGGTCATGGCGGTGCTGGAGGAAGCCGGGGCGATGCCTTACACGATTATTGTCGATGCTAGCGCGTCGGATTCGGCGACCAACCAGTATCTGGCGCCGTTTGCCGGGTGCGCGATGGGGGAATGGTTCATGGACAACAAGATGGACGCGCTGATTATTTACGACGACCTATCCAAGCATGCGGTCGCCTACCGGCAGGTGTCGCTGGTGCTCAAGCGGCCGTCGGGGCGCGAGGCCTATCCGGGGGACGTTTTTTACCTGCACAGCCGGCTGCTGGAGCGCTCGGCGCGTGTGAGCGAGAAATACGGCGGCGGCTCGCTCACCGGACTACCGATCATCGAGACGCAGGCGGGGGACGTATCGGCCTATATTCCGACCAACGTCATCTCGATCACCGACGGGCAGATTTATCTGGAGACGGATTTGTTCTACCAAGGCGTGAGGCCGGCGATATCGGTGGGATTGTCGGTGTCGCGGGTAGGGTCGGCGGCGCAGATCAAGGCGATGAAACAAGTGGCGGGGCGAGTGAAGCTGGAGCTGGCGCAATTCCGGGAGCTGGCGGCGTTCGCGCAATTCGGCTCGGACCTGGACGCGAAGACGCAGGGGCAACTGGAGCGGGGCAAACGGATCGTGGAGGTATTCAAGCAGCCGCAATACAATCCGGCGCCGGTGGAGGTGCAGGCGGCGGCGCTGTGGACGGTGCAGAACGGGATGATGGACGACGTTGCGGTGGACAAGATCAAGGACTTTCAAGGGAAGCTGACGGAGTATTTGACAAGCCGGAAGAGCGCGTTGATGGACAAGATCCGGCGGGAGAAGGCGCTCAGCGACGGGCTGATCGCCGAGCTCAAGGCGGCGGTGGGCGAGTTCAAGCAAACTTACAAATAGAAGCATGCCCAACACACGGGACATTCGCCGGCGCATCAAGTCGGTCAAGAACACCGCCCAGATCACCAAGGCGATGCAGATGGTGGCGGCGTCGAAGATGCGCAAGGCGCAGCAGGCGGCGCTGGCGGGGCGGCCGTACGCCGAGTTGATGAACAAGGTGCTGGCGGCGCTGGTGTCCGAGAACCTGGATTTCAGACATCCGCTGCTGGACGAACGGGAGGGGGACAAGCGGTGCCTGATTGTCGTCAGCACGGACAAGGGGCTATGCGGGGGGCTGAACAGCGGCTTGATGCGGGAGGCGGCGAAGTTCGGGGCGGAGACGAAGTTCATAGCGGCCGGGCGCAAGGCGTCGCAATTTCTGGCGCGGACCAAGCGGACGCTGGTGGCGGAGTTTAGCTACAAAGATGCGCCGCTGTTCAGCGAGGCGCGGGCGATATCCAAGTTCGCGCAGGACCTTTTCATCAAGGGCGATGCCGACCAGGTGGAGATACTTTACACGCGATTCATTTCGACGTTGAGCCAAAAGCCCGAGGTCCGCCAACTGCTGCCCATCGGGGAGATCAAGCCAGTGAGCGCGGGCATCGGCGCCAAGGCGGAACACCGGGCGGCCGGAGGGGAGTTTCTCTTTGAGCCGGGGCAGGAACAAGTGCTGGGGGCGCTGCTGCCGCACAGCTTGAATTTCGAGGTTTACCAGATCCTGCTGGAGGCCAAAGCCAGCGAGCACAGCGCGCGGATGGTGGCGATGAAGAACGCGACGGACAACGCCAATCAATTCATCAAAGACCTGACGCTGGAGTACAACAAGCTGCGGCAGGCCAACATCACCAAGGAGTTGCTGGAGATCAGCAGCGCGGCCATGGCGATGGGATAACCAACACGCCTGGCTCACAGGCAACTGCCAGCATCCTGGGGTTCAGGATTTACGAGTGGAAATCTTTGGGCGCATCTTCCATGGAGCGCGGTGGCAGAGCGCAGCGGCGACACCGCTTTCGACTTTACAGAGGCACCAGAAACCGTCCTGCGCAAAAGCGGCGTCGCGCCCGTGTTCCCTCTTGGCGCCGCACTCCATATCAGAGCGCCCGTCGCGGCAGCAAGTCGAAGGAGAATGGCGCTTGCGCCCGGCAACGGCCCATTATTGGGCGGCGCCTTTTTGGAGTTCGGCCAGGGCGCGTTTGGCTTCGGCGTAGTTGGGGTTGATGCGGAGGGCCTGAAGGAAATGGGCTTGCGCGTCGGCCCGCCGCCCCAGACGGGTGTAGGTGAGAGCGAGGTTGAATTCGGCCTGGTAATCGGCGGGATTGAGCTTCAGCGCTGTCAAATAAACTGAAATGGCGTCGCCGGTTTTATTTTGGGCGGCCAGCGCGTTGCCCAAATTGCCATAGGCGCCGCTGTCATTGGGGCGCAAGCGGATGATTTGCCGGAAAGCGTCCGCGGCCTGGTCCATTTTATTGAGCATCGCACAGCAGTAACCCACACTGTTCCATGCGTCGGCGCGGTCGGGGTTGAGGCGGGTGACGGCCTGGTAGTGGGCCAGCGCGGCATCCCAGTTGCCGGCGCGTGAGAGAGCGCCGGCGAGGTCGAAGTGGGCGGCCTCGAGGTCCGGATTCAGGCGCACGGCTTGCTCGAATTCGGCGATGGCGTCGGCATCGCGGCCCTGGGCCTGCCAGGTGAGACCCAGATTGTAGCGGGCCTGGCTGGAGGCGGGATTGAGTTGAATGGCCTGGCGGTAGGTTTGAACGGCCTCGGCAAACTCATTGGTGTCATGGCGGGCGCTGGCGGCGTCGGCCAGAGCATTTGCGAGGTTGAAGTAATAAAGGTATTCGGGATTGGTGCGGACGGCGGCGCGGTAATGGGGGATGGCCTCGTCGTAGCGTTTTTGGTCAAGAAGAATTCCTGCGAGATTATTGTGGACGTCGGCGTAATTGGGATTCTCCCGAAGGGCGACGTTGTAGTTGGAGATGGCGTCGGCGGTCCTTTTTTCGCGGGCGCAGAGGTTGCCGAGATTGTAGCGGGCCATGTAGTTGTTGGGGGTGGCGTCAATCATCCGTTTGAAGAGCGTTTCGCTGTCCTTCCAGAACATGATCTGGCGCGAGGTGAGCAGGAGGCAGGCGGCGAGGGCCAATGCGGCGGCGCACCTTGGCGGCAGCCCGGTTCCCGCCAATTCGCGGCCGCCCCAGGCGAGAATGATGAAAAGGCCGATGAAGGGCACATAGGTGTAACGGTCGGCCATGGTTTGCATGCCGACTTGGACCAGGCCGATGACGGGCACGAGGGTGCCGAGATACCAGAACCAGCCGATCGGCAACCAGGGCCGGCGGCGGATTTGCCAGACGACCAGAGCGGAAATGGCGAGGAGCAGCGAAGCCGTCAGGGCCACCCGCCAGAGGGGCCAGTCGCCGTTCCTGAGGTAAAGCGCGGCGAGGTTTTCCGGCCAGAACATTTTTTGGATGTAGCGGATGTAGGAAACGAGGGCGTTGGCCAGGCGAGACGACATGGAGAGGTGGTTGATGCCCAGGACCGAACCGCCGTGTTGCTGGACCGCATAGGTCTTGACGCAAAGGGCGGCGCTGAGGACGAGGAATGGGATTTTCTCCAGGACCAACCGCGAGAATGAAACGCGCTGTGACTTCGGCCCTGTCATCCGACCGAGGGGCCAGTAATCCAGAAGGAGCAGAGTGAAAGGCAGCGTCACCAACATCGGCTTGGAGAGCAGGCCGAGAACAAAGCAGACCAGGGCCATGGCGTAGGAAGCTTTGCGGCCGCGCACGTAAGAGACGTAGGCCCAGGTTGTCAACAACCAGAAGAAGGTGCTCAGGACATCCTTGCGTTCGGCGACCCAGGCGACGGATTCGACGTGCAAGGGGTGCCAGGCAAAAAGAGCGGCGACCAGGGCGCTGCGCCAGAGCGTGCCGGTCATGCGTTTGAGGAGATGAAAGAGCAACAGGGCGTTGGCGGCGTGCCAGAACAAATTGACAAAGTGGGGCCAGCCGGGTTTGAGGCCGGCGACCTGGCAATCGAGCATGTGGGTCAGCATGGTGAGGGGGTGCCAGTTGCGCGCCACTTCGCTGTGCCAGACCCACCTGAAGCCTTTGGCCGTCAGGCCGGCTTGGACAATGGGATTGGAGGTGACAAAGTCGGGGTCGTCGTAAGTGGTGAATTGGAAGCCGGTGACGGGCCAAAAGACGGCGAAGGTGATTACGACGAGGGCGGCGGAAATCCACCAGGCGGTTCGTTTTTGGGGGTCATTCATGCCACGGCGCCAAAAAGGCGGAGGAAGTTCGACTCGACGCGGGCGGCCAGCTTGTCCAACGGCTCGCCGAGCAGTTCGGCGGCGAATTCATAGACGGCGCCCAAATTGGCGGGATGATTGACGGGCTTGCCGGCGGAGTCAAGCAATGGAAAGCGGACGCGCGCGGGGGGCAGGGGCTGGTCCGGGGCGTCGGTCTCAATGAGGAGGCGGTCCGGGGGGACGTGGCGGAAAGTTTCGCGCTGGCGGGACTTGCGCTCGTGGGCGAAATAACCGGGCAGGGAAAAGCAGGCGCCGAGCCGTGCCAGGGCGGGGATCATCTCCGGCGGGCCGCCGTAGGAATGGAGGAGAAAACCGCAGCGGGGGAGAGGCTCGGATTGGAGGATTTCGAGGAGGCGGCCCCAGGCCTGGATGCAATGAATGGAAACGGGCAGGTTCCGCTCGGCGGCGAGGCGGAGTTGCCAGAGGAACACCTCTTCCTGTTGGGCGGTGTCGTGATCCTTGATCCATCGGTCGAGGCCGATTTCACCGATGGCCGAGGGGACCTGGTCCAGGCAGTTGACGAGGGCGGGTTGCCAGGCGGGGGTCCGATCTTTCACGTACCAAGGATGATAGCCGAAGGAGGGGAGGACGCAGGGGAACTGGCGGGCGAGTTGGAGAACGGCGGGCCAATCGTCCTCGCAAGCGCCGTTGACGACCATGCGGGAAATGGAGGCGGCCTGGACGGCGGCCATGACGGCGGACAGGTGCGGCTTGAGGCGATCGTCCTGCAAGTGGTTATGGGCGTCGTATAGGGTCACGGGTTTTTTGGGCTGATTCGATGTTCATAGCATTGCGCGCCAAGGGCGGCAATGGATCGCAAATTGCAGCAAATACGGGCTTTTTCAAAGGTTTTTGAGCAAGGCGAGAACGGAGGCTCGCGCGGGGAAGGCGGGAGGCGCAGGGGCTGGGCCGTCCGGCAGCGGAAGGGCAAGAGATGGGAGCTTGTCATTTATAATTCGGTGGAAAAATAAAGAATAGTGTTAATAGTTGAAAAGTTGGGCTAATGGAGGAGCCGTCCGATTTGTTGCAACTGGTTTTGGCGCAATGGGTTGGGTGGCAGGGGCCGGCCGGCAATCGTTTGAGAATAGAGTTGAAAAAAGCAAAGGACCAAAGGGACATAAGGGACGCAAGGGGCCAAAAAGGAAAGGCGTTGGGCCGGAGCTTGGAAGGCTCCGGTTGCGGCGGCGCGACAAGCGGGCGCGATGGACATAGTAGTCATCACGCGCAGGAGCTGATCACATTTCCACGAGGGGAAAAAACCGACTGGGGGAAAAAACGCATTTTTTTTGAAGATCTTTTTCTGGGCCACAGATGAACACAGATGGCCACAGATGGAGACCGGAGAATCAACGGGCCGCGACGGATGGCCGGTTTGAAATGGAAAAAGGGCAGGGGAATGTCTGGCAGAGGAATGAATTTGTCTCAGTGGTGAGGACTGGTTAACGCTTGCCGCAGTGGCAAAAAGGGGGTTAGCTCCGCGGATGGATTCGCGCGAGGCATTTGTTGCGTTGAACATGATCGAGGGCATCGGGCCTGTGCGCGCACGGCAGTTGCTGGAGCATTTCGCCGATGCGCCCGCCATTTTGAGCGCCAGTGCGGGGCAGTTGCAAAAGGTCCAGGGAATCGGAGCGGAGACGGCCGCCGCCATTGCCGCGTGGGAGAAAAACGTTGATCTGACGGGAGAACTGAAACGGATCGAAGAATTCGGGTGTCAGATCGTGATTCAGTCGGATGAGAATTACCCCGAGCATCTGAAACAGATTTACGACCCGCCTTTGGTCCTCTACGTCAAGGGGACGCTGCTGGCCAAGGACAAGAACGCGGTGGCGATGGTGGGATCGCGGATGACGACGCACTACGGGATGGAGGCGGCGCGGAAGTTGGCGTTTCAATTGGCTTACGTGGGGGTGACGATCGTCAGCGGCGGGGCGCGCGGGATAGACACGGCGGCGCATCAAGGGGCGCTCCACGCCAAAGGGCGGACGGTGGCGGTGCTGGGGACGGGGATTAACCTGGTTTTCCCGTCGGAGAACGTGGAGCTGTTCGAGCAGATAGCGGCGCAAGGGGCGCTTGTGACGCAATTTCCGTTCAACCGGAAGGCTGACAAACAGAGTTTTCCGATCCGCAACCGATTGGTGGCGGGGATGACGCTGGGGACTGTGGTGGTAGAGGCGAACCTGACGAGCGGGGCGTTGATCACGGCCAGGATGGCGGCGGACAACGGGCGGCAGGTATTTGCGGTGCCGGGGCGGATTGATTCGCCGCGCAGCAAGGGCTGCCACGATTTGATCAAGAACGGGGCCAAATTATGCGAGGGCGCGGAGGACATCCTGAGCGAGTTCGAGTATCTGTTTCCGGCCAGCAACCGGCCTTCGCTGCTGAAGGAGGGCGACGCGATGCCCGCGTTCACGCTGTCAACAAACGAGCAGGCGGTCTATGACACGCTATCGGAGGAGGAAAGCGCCATTGACGAGGTGATCCGGCGCAGCGGGTTGGCGCCCTCGGCGGTGTCGGTGGCGTTGCTGGGATTGGAGATGAAGAGGCTGATTCGGCAGTTGCCGGGGAAGTTGTTTGTGAAAAATCGGTAAAGGGCAGGAAGTTCCAGGTCCGTTCGCCTCAACCGCCCGGATTCAAAAAGCAAATCACCAACGAGGTGAGGCAGAGGCTTGAACGGTCCTCCGCGGGTGGTGCGGCAATTGAGTAAATCCATCGGCATCAGGATTGATTGACGACTTGGTCGAGCGGGTTCTGGGGACACATTGCCTGCGGCGGTCCAGTCTCCCCTGCTTGACTTGATCCAGCGAATTCTGTTGATCTTGCTTGCGCCGGCCATGAGATTCCGCGAGCATGTCACATAAATTGAGATCTCGCTTCAGATTGTTCATCGGTTGAGAGTTTAATAGAAAGAACCGCCATGAAATCCTCCCTTGAGACAGTCGTTCGTTCGCATCGCTCATCCGTGAAACCGCCGCTCGAATCGGCGGGGCTTCGATTTGCCCCGGCCTCGCATCGCCCACAAACCGCCGCGCGCGGCGCGGTGGTGGCGCTCCTGCTTTGTGCGCTGTTGGCCGTGCCCCGTTGGGCCTTCGCCGCCACCAATCGCGTCGGCGTGCTGACGGCCAACTACACTTTGACCGCCAGCGGGTCGGGGCAGTGGTATTGGGATTATTACGTGGGTGATGTGGAGAATGGCATCAGCGACCAGGACAATGTCGAACTTTCCATTTCAGGCCAAATGCAATACGTGGTCTTGCAAACCGAGACCAATCTGGGCCTTGGTGACGTGATCAGCACCAGCGCCCAAGAGAGCGTTTCCGGTTCCGAGCAAGGCTCTACTTGGCCGGATGGGGGACCCTATAGTGAGTCGTACTCTCCCGACCCGAACTTCAGCGCGACCAACGCATGTCTGCGTTTCAGCAGCGGGCCGGACGCTTCGGGCCAATTTTCCGGCAGTTGTGAAGAGAATGTTGTCTTGGGCTTTATGGACGGTTGGGAAGCGGTTTCCTGGCCTGATATCGGCGGCACCTCGCAAGGGCTGATCTGTGCCTGGCATGGCGAGGATGGGGTCTGCAATTTCCAGTTCACCCTGGCCGCTGCCGCGCCGGCCGGGGGTTGTACGCTCGCCACCAACACCACGGTGCAGGTCAACGTGGTTACCGTGGGCTTTGGCGGACCGGATGTTTGGTCCGGCAGTGCGACTGCCACGCGCACGGTCACGCTGCAATACGTTCCCGACCAGTTGACCGTCCCGTTCACCGCCACTCCCACCAACGGACTGGTTCCGTTGACGGTTGACTTCGCTTCGAGCAATCTGGACAGCGGTTCTGGCACGATCACCGATTGGGTTTGGACCTTTGGCGACGGGGCGACCGGCACGGGTCAAAACCCCTCGCATACCTACACCAACGCCCGCACCTTCTCGGTCACACTTGTGGCCACGAACAGCGCCGGCACCTCCGTCCAGGGAATCGGTTCCTCGAACATCACCGTGGCGCTGCCGACGGTGCAGTTTACGGTGATGCCGACCAAGGGCTTTGAGCCGCTGCCGGTTGGTTTTACCTGCCCGCAGGTGGACAGCGGCGGCAACGCCATCGTCAGTTGGCTGTGGAATTTCGGCGATGGCATGACCTTCGCGGTTCGGAGTCCCAATCAACCGGCGACGGTGACTCATTATTACCGCAGCGCGAAGACGTTTCAACCCAAGCTCACCGTGACCAACGCCTATGGCACGGCGATCTCGACCAACGGGCCAAGAATAGTCGTGTCGCCTCCCCCGACCCTGTTCACCGCCAATCCGACCAACGGCTTGGCCCCTTTGCCGGTTCAGTTTAGCGGGCCGGGCAAGGACAGCCTGGGCAACACCATCACCAATTGGCACTGGGATTTTGGCGACGGCTCCATCGGCTCGGGGCAAAATCCCCGGCACACCTATAGTCCCGCCGGCATTTATTGGCCGGTGCTATTCGTGACGAACACCCTGGGCTCAAATATTCTCGCTTTTGGACCCACGATTTCGGCGGGTTGCTTGGAAGTCTTCGGGGGCGGCGGCGGCGCCACAGGCTTCGATTCCAACGGGAACTTGACCAATAGCGGCGGGACTCATCCGATGGCTGCGGTGACGGTGTCCGGCACCCATCTCTACGGCGTGATGTCCGGTGGGGGCCCCGGCGGTTCGGGGACGATTTTTGCGGTCAATTCGGATGGTTCGGGTTTCACCAACCTCCATGCGTTCGGCTCGCTGCCGATCGGTTGGTACACCAACTACGACGGCGCGGCGCCAAAGGCGCGGCTGGTGTTGTCCGGCAACACGCTCTACGGCGCGGCTTCCAGCGGCGGAACCAACTCCAGTGGCACGCTCTTCCGAATCAACACGGATGGCTCGTGCTTTGCCACGCTGTTCAATTTCCCCGATGGCAACGATGGTGGCTCAGGCCCCAACGGATTGCTGGTGTCGGGCAACATGTTGTATGGCACGACGGCCAGCGGTGGCCAGGGCTACGGCGGCACGATTTTCAAGGTGAATACCAACGGCACCGGTTTCACCAGATTGCACGACTTTTCCTCCAGCGATTACAATCCCGCCGCTTGGGATATGACCAATGCCGACGGCGCCTACCCGGCGGCTGCGCTTGTCTTGTTCGGTACGACGCTCTATGGCACGGCGCCGGGGAACGGCAGCGGTGGCGCCGGCACGGTGTTCAGGATTGGCACGGATGGATCGGGCTTTGCCGTGCTCCACAGTTTCACCAACGGCGACGGATCCACTCCCTCGGCGGAACTGTTGTTGGCCGGAGACATGTTGTATGGGACGACCACGGAGGGCGGCAGTGGATATGGCGGCACGGTATTCCAGATCGGCACGGACGGCAGGCGCTTCGGCACGCTTCATAATTTTCCCGCCACCCTCTCGGATGGGAATGGCAATTACACAAACAGCGGCGGGGCCGCGCCGTATGGAGCGTTGATTTTGGCGGGCGGCTGGCTGTATGGAACGACCGAGTCGGGGGGCGGCGGCGGCTCCGGGACGATTTTCGCGGTCAGCCCGGATGGTTCGGACTTCACCAACCTCTACAATTTCAGCGCGCCCGACCCCATCGCCGGGACCAATTTGGACGGGGCCAATCCCTATGCGGGGCTGGCGGTGTCCGGCAGCACTTTGTATGCAACCGCCTGCAATGGCGGCAGCACGGGCGGCGGGGCGTTGTTCGCGTGGAGCCTTTTGACCGCGTCGGCTCCGGTCCAGTTCCAGGCGAGTCCCACTAACGGACCAGCCCCCTGGCCGGTTCAATTTGCCGGACCCGCAGTGGACAGCCAGGGATTGCTCCTGACCAATTGGAGTTGGAGTTTCGGCGATGGCTCATCCGGCGCGCAGCAAAATCCCGCGCATACTTACGTCACGGGCGGCGTATTTGCGCCGAGCCTCGTTGCCAACAATCACAATGGCGACATGATTTTCGGTTTTGGCCCGGAGATTGCCGTGACGGCGCCCACGGTTCAGTTCACCGTCAACCCCACCAACGGCGGCGCGCCCTTAACAGTGCAATTCGTATGTCCCGGCGTCGATAGCACTGGCAGCGCGATTGCCTCCTGGTATTGGGATTTCGGCGACGGCACCGTCGGAACCGGGGCAAGTCTTTCCCATGTCTATACGAACGCCGGAGATTATTCGCCAATTCTCGTGGCGACGAACAGTCATGGCGCGGTGGTAGAGTGCGCCGGCCCGGCGGCCATTTCGATTGTCGGGACCTCTTCAGGATTGGTTTGGAATGGTGATTTTGAAACGGGAGACTTTCTGGGGTGGACCAGCGGCGGAATCATGAACGACAGCTTCGCCAGCAGCAGTTCCCAGTTCGCTCACTCGGGCAATTATGGCGTGGAATTGCTTGGGATGTATGGTTATGTCAGCACTCTTTCCCAGACCCTGACGACGACTCCAGGCGCGGCATATCTCCTTTCGTTCTGGTTGAACAATCCGGCCGGCAATCATCCTAACCAGTTTTCTGTTTCCTGGGACAGCGGCACCGTTTGGGGCGTGACCAACTTCGACGCCCTTGGCTGGACCAATGTGCAAGTCGCCGTCGCCGCCAGCGGGAGCAGCACCGCGTTACGATTCAACTTTGAACCCTCGGTTGTTTTTGGCCTCGACGATGTCAGCGTCGTGCTGGCGGCGCGCCCGCCGCCGGGCATTGTCGGCATCCATTTGTTGGGCAGCAACTTGGCGTTCAGCGCCACCAACGGACAAGTGGGCGGGAATTATTGCGTGCTGATGAGCACGAATCTCGCCCTGCCAATAAGCCAGTGGACCCCCCTGACGACCCAGTGCTTGGACGCCGGAGGCAATTTCACCATCACGGTCCCTAACGCCTTTGACTCCGCGGCGCCGCAACGCTTTTACCTTCTGCAATTGCAATGAACGCATTGCATGGGTGTGAACCCGAGACGCCTGCGGTTCATTGGCCGGCCGGCCGGCCGCAGCGCCTTCCGTTCGGTGGCCAAACGGCCAAATTATGCTGGGATTGGAGATGAAGAGGCTGATCCGGCAACTGCCCAGCAAACTTTTTGTGAGGAACAAATAAGCGGCGGTGGGGAGCTTCGCCATTCAGAAACAGAAGCAAGTGGAATGCTCGTTTGTCGGCTGCCTGACACCTGCATCTATAATCCTCGTACAACTTCCCAAATTGGGACCCTCCAGCACTTCGAGACGGGCCGCGTACAATCGCAATTCCTGCGCTCGTTCCTCGGCTTCGGGCAGAATTTCCAATACAAACAGTTTGCGTTTTGGTTGACTCAGTGAATATTACTGCTTCGCAGCCAATTATCCAATGAAGAAGCAGCAAAAGAAGCAGCAAAAGACAAGACGGAAGGCCGGGACAAGAGCAGGGGCCGCGCCGGCCAGGCAGAGTTCGGCGAAGGGATCGCCGCCGATCGTGGGCATCGGCGCGTCGGCGGGCGGGCTGGAGGCCTTTACGCTTTTGCTGGAGCATTTGCCGGTGGATACCGGCATGGCGTTTGTGCTGGTGCAGCATCTGGAGCCGGACCATGAGAGCGCGCTGCCGGAGATTCTGGCTCGCACGACGGCGATGCCCGTGCGGGAGGTCACCGACAAAGTGGTGGTCCGGCCAAACTGCGTCTATGTCATCCCGCCCGACAAGCGGCTGAGTGTGGCGCGGGGCCTGTTGAGGCTTGAGCCGCGGGGCCCGGTGGCCGGGGCGGCGCGCGCGATTGATTCTTTTTTGGAGTCGCTGGCCCGGGAGCAGCAGGGACGGGCCATCGGGGTGATTCTTTCGGGCACGGCATCGGACGGGACGATGGGGCTGGAGGCGATCAAGGCGGAGGGGGGAATAACTTTTGCGCAGGATGAATCAGCGGCGTACGATTCAATGCCGCGCAGCGCGGTGGCGGCGGGGTGCGTGGATTATGTGCTTTCGCCGGAAGGCATAGCGGGAGAGTTGGCACGCATTGCGGGGCATCCGTATGTGGCGGGGCGCGGCCTCTCCCCGACCGGGGAGGTGAGGGCAAAGGGCCGGAGCTCGAAGGCGGCCCTTGGCGATGGGGATGGGGAAGGCGCCGGGGCGAGGCACGGTGAAACCGGGCGCGGGGATGAGGTGAGCGGTTTGAGGAGGATCCTGCTGCTGCTGCGCAACCAAGGCGGGGTGGACTTCTCGTTGTACAAACCCAGCACGATGCAGCGGCGCATCGCCCGGCGAATGGTGCTCAACAAGTGCGAGACGCTGGAGGGCTACGGGAAGTTTTTGCGTGGCAACCAGAAGGAACAGGAGGCGCTGTGCGAAGACCTGCTGATCAGCGTCACGAACTTCTTCCGGAACCCGGAAGCTTTTGAGGGGCTCAAGCGCGAGGTGTTTCCCAAGCTCTTTCAGCACCGGCGCTCGAACGAACCGGTGCGGGTCTGGGTGGCGGGCTGCTCGACCGGGCAGGAGGTCTATTCCATTGCCATGGCTTACCAGGAGTTTAGCGAGGCCCGTGCGTTCGCGCCGGAGCTGAAGTTGTTCGCCACCGACCTGAACGAGGGCCTTCTGGAGAAGGCCCGCCAGGGATTCTACCCTCGGAGCCTGGCCGAAGAGCTGTCGCCCGAACGGCTTCGACGCTTCTTTGTCGAGGAGGAAGGCGGCTACCGGGCGAGCAAGGGCTTGCGGGAGCGCTGTATTTTCGCCCGGCAGAATCTGTTGAGCGACCCGCCGTTCTCGCGCATGGACCTGATCAGTTGCCGCAATGTGCTGATTTACATCGAAGCGGGTCCGCAGCGGAAGATCCTGTCAATGTTGCACTACGCGCTCAAGCCCAACGGGTTCCTGCTGCTGGGGGCCTCCGAGTCCGTTGGCGCGGCGAGCGAGCTGTTTAAGACGGTGGACAGGAAGCTGAAGCTCTTTTGCCGGGAACCGGGGGTGACTCCGCGGCTGCCGTTGCCGGTGTTCAGGAATCGTCGGGAAGGCGCGAAGCCAGGAGCGCTTGCCGGCAAGGCGCCGGCAGGGCCGTCGGGCGAACTCAACGCGATGCGGGAAGCCGATCGGATCGTGGCCAATCGCTTCGCCCCGCCCGGGGTGTTGATCGACGCGGAGCTGCGCATCGTGCAGGCCCGTGGCGCGACCGGAGATTATCTGGGGCTGGCGACGGGCAAAACGAGCCTGGAGGTGCTCAAGATGGCGCGGGGGGATTTGATGCTGCCGTTGCGGGCGGCGATCAACAAGGCCCGCAAGCAAGGCAAGGCCGCGCGCACCGAGAGGGTGAGCCTGAGGCACGACGCCGAGGGGCGGGAGGTGAACCTGGAGGTGATCCCGCTCAGGAATCTGAAGGAGCGGTACTACTTGATTCTCTTTGAGGAAGCCGCCGGGGGCAGGAGCGTGGAGCGTGAGCGAGTGGAGCGTGAAGCGGCAAAGAGTCCCACACGCTCTGAGGCTCCACGACTGGCGCGGCTGGAAGGGGAGCTGCGGGAGACGCGGGAATACCTGCAATCGGTGCAGGAGCAATACGAAGCGGCCAACGAGGAGTTGCAGGCCTCGAACGAAGAGATGACTTCGTCCAACGAGGAACTCCAGAGCATGAACGAGGAACTGGAGACTTCCAAGGAGGAGCTGGAATCCTCCAATGAGGAGCTGATGACCGTCAGTGAGGAGATAGCCAACCGGAACCGGGAGCTGAGCCGGCTCAACAGCGACCTGAACAACCTGCAATTGAGCATCGACACCCCGATATTGGTGCTGGCGCGCGACCTGCGGATTCGCCGCTTCACGCCGCCGGCGGAGAAGGTGTTCAGCCTGCTGGCCAACGATGTGGGCCGGCCCTTGAGCGACATCCGGCACAAACTGGACTTCTCCGGGCTGGAGGCATTCATCGAGGAAGCCGTCAGCTCGATCAGCGTGCGGGAGCGTGAGGTGCAGGACACGGCGGGGAATTGGTATGTGCTGCGGGTGCGGCCGTATGTGACGGTGGATCACCAGATCGACGGAGCGGTGTTGCTGCTGGTGGATGTCAATGTGCTCAAGCAGACGGAGCAGAAGATCCGGGAGGCGCGGGACTTTGCGGAAGCGGTGATCGAATCGGTGCCGCCGCTGGTGATCCTGGAGCCGGACTTGCGGGTGCGGAGCGCCAATCAGGCGTTCTATGCCACTTTCGGCGCGATGGCGGCGCAGACGCAAGGGCGTTTGATCTACGAACTGGGCAACGGGCAATGGAATATTCCGGCGCTGCGCAAGCTGCTGGAAGAGATTCTTCCACAGGCCAAGGCTTTCAAACAGTACGAGGTCACGCACGAATTCAAGGATATTGGGCGGCGCACGATGCTCATCAGCGGGCGGCAGGTGGAGAGCCTTCGCGCCATTGTGTTGTCCATTGAGGACATCACCGAGCGCAAGCGGGCGGAGGAAGCCCTGAGCGAGAGCGAACGGCAGTTCCGGACGCTGGCCGATTCGATGCCGCAGCTCGCCTGGTGGGCCAATAGCGACGGGTACATCACGTGGTACAACCAGCGGTGGTATGAATATACCGGGACGACCCCCGAGCAGATGGCGGGTTGGGGCTGGCAGAGCGTGCATGACCCCGAGTTGCTGCCCGAGGTGCTGGAGAAGTGGAAGGGGTCAATTGCGACGGGAGAGCCATACGAGATGGAATTTCCGCTGCGGGGGGCGGATGGGCAGTTCCGGTGGTTCCTGACGCGGGGGATGCCGGTGAAGGATGCGCAGGGCAAAGTAGCGCGGTGGTTTGGGACCAACACGGATGTGAGCGAGCAGCGCAAGGTGCGGGAGGTGCTGGCGCGCGGCAAAGAGGAATTGGAGCGGCTGGTGGCGGAACGGACGGCCAGACTGGATCGGACGGTGAACGAACTGGAGCACTTTTCCCATACCATCACCCATGATCTGCGGGCTCCGCTGCGAGCGATGCAGGGCTTCGCAGGTTCGATGGATCGGCTTTGCGGGGAATCGTTGGGGAGCGAGGCCAAGGAATATCTTGGGCTCATTAAGGGCTCGGCGGTGCGGATGGACCGTCTGATCACCGACGCCTTGCAGTACAGCAAGGCGGGCCAACAGCCGTTGACGGTCAAGAGCGTGGACGCGGGCAGATTGATGCGCGGCATCATTGAGTCCTACCCGAACCTCCAGCCGCCCAAAGCGCGGATTCAGGTTCGGGGGAAGATCCCGCCAGTGACGGGCAACGAGGCTGGGTTGACGCAGTGCTTCTCGAATCTGCTGGACAATGCCGTGAAGTTTGTGGCGCCTGGAACGGTGCCGGAAGTGGTGATCTGGGCGGAACTGAGGGGACAGGAGAGAGAAGAGAAGCAGCGGGAGTCAGAAACGGATGCAACGCCAACCAGCGACAGGCAACCCACACCCGCCGCCGCGCCAGCCGTCGTGCGGATCTGGATTGAGGATAACGGCATTGGGATACCGAAGGAGGCCCAAGGGCAACTGTTCCAAGTATTCCAGCGAGCCTCAACGGCCTTTGAAGGCACCGGGGTCGGCTTGGCGCTGGTCAAGCGGGTGGCCCAGCAGATGGGAGGCAGCGTGGGCTTTGAATCCGAGGAGGGCCAGGGAAGCCGGTTCTGGCTCGAATTGAAAGCGGCATCTTAGGAGGATCAGTCAGCTATGCCCAGCGCGACGGTGCTATATGTCGAAGACGAGCAGTATGATGTGCTGTTCATGCGCAAGGCCTTTGAGAGCGTGGGGTTGGGAGAGAGCTTGAAGGTGGTTACGGATGGCCTGCAAGCCATCCATTACCTGGGTGGCAAAGGGGAATATCAGGACCGTACAAAGCATCCGCTGCCTTCGGTGGTGTTGCTGGATCTGAAGCTGCCGATTGTCTCCGGTTTCGAGGTGTTGCGATGGCTGCGGGGGCAGCCGGAATTTGAAGCCCTGCCGGTGGTGGTATTATCGTCCTCCACTCGTGACGAGGACAGGAGCAAAGTTCGGGAACTGGGGGCGAACGCGTATCTGGAAAAACCCGGCTCGCTGTTGGAGTTTCCCACGGTGGTGGAGTATCTCAAGAAGCGGTGGCTGGACGTTGAGGATGAGACAGCCCGGACATGAGCCCGGCGCTGTCATTTGTAGAGGACGGAAATACTTAAGACTATGGACGAAGACATTCAACGCGAGCCGGCGGAGATACTGTTGGTTGAGGATAGTCCAACCGACGCAAGGCTCATCCTGGACGCATTCAAACAGGCCAAGCTGGGCAGCCGCGTGACGGCGGTCGAGAATGGAGTGGAAGCGATGACATTTCTGCGCCGGCAAGGCAAGTACGCCAAAGCCCGCCGCCCGGATTTCGTGTTGCTGGACTTGAAGCTCCCGTTGAGAAGCGGATTCGAAGTGCTGGCCGAAATAAAGGTTGATGCCGATCTTCAATCCATACCAGTAGTGGTGTTGACCAGTTCGCCCCGCGATGTGGACGTGTTTAAGGCTTACAATCTCGACGCCAACTCTTACGTCACCAAGCCGGTTGAATTCGAGGAATTGCTGAAGGCGGTGGCTGTGATTGAAGATTTCTGGTGTTCAGTGGTGACCTTGCCGCCGCCACCGCCTCTCTGAGCTGTTGCCTCGGCTCTTGAACTGGGGGCAGGCTTGGCAACCAAGAGGTGTTCCGGAGCAACGGTACGAATGAGCGAACTCTCTGTCCTGCGCCGGATTTAATCGGGCGACCCTGACCAGCGGGGCGTTGATCACGGCCAGGATGGCGGCGGACAACGGGCGGCAGGTATTTGCGGCGCCGGGCCGGATTGATCCGCCGCGCAGCAAGGGGTGCCACGATTTGATCAAGAATGGAGCCAAATTGCGCGAGAGCGCGGGAGGTCCCCGCCGCAGCGGGCTGGCGCCCTCGGCGGTGTCGGTGGCGTTGCTGGGATTGGAGATGAAGCGGTTGATCCGGCAGTTGGCGGGGAAGTTGTTTGTGAAGAACACTTGAGACGGCCCTTATTTTGACTTAGGTTAGACAGCTGTATGAGTGCATTGGAAGCCGCCGAGCAACTGCTGGCGAAATTGAGCCGGGCGGAGAAGGCGCAGGTGCTGCAATGGGCCGCTCGCGATTTGGGGGATGCCTTTCCCGGAATCGAAGGCCGCCCCGGCGTTTGCGGCGGGGAACCCTGCATCGTCCGCACGCGAATTCCAGTATGGGTTTTGGAGCAGGCGCGGCGGTTGGGAGTCTGCGAGGCTGAATTGCTGCGGGACTATCCGACACTGCGAGCCGAGGATCTTGCCAACGCATGGGCCTACGTTCGTTCGCACCGGGATGAGATATCCCGCCAAATTGAGGCAAACGAAGCCGAGTAATGGCCAGCCTTTACTCAAACGAGAACTTTCCGCTCCCCGTGGTCGAGAAGCTGCGAAAACTTGGTCACGATGTCCTAACGATCCAGGAAGCCGGCAAATCCGATCAAGCGTTGTCGGATGGGGAAGTGCTCGCGTTTGCCAAACGCGAGAATCGCGCGGTGCTTACGTTGAATCGCCTCCATTTCATCCGGCTGCATCGGGAGCAACCGGATCATTCAGGTATTATTGTCTGCAAATTCGATCCAGACTTTGTCAGCCAAGGCGAGCGAATTGACAAAGCCATTGCTGACAATCTTCCTCTCGCCGGCAAACTCGTGCGCGTGAATCGAGGGTGATTTATGGCCCGTGGTTCAAGGAATTTAATCGTGCGCGTTTGGGGGCAATGCGGAGCATTTGGTGCTGGCAATTCTGGTGAAACGGATGTAAAATTACTGTACACACCAAGAAAACACGAAAACATCGGTTCAACCAAACGCCGAGTCACAGCGTGTGGAATCACTGAAGCCCACGCCTAAGCGAAATTGTACTCCTTGGGGCTGTAATCGGGTGACGCGGCGGATTGCAGTTTTGCGGGGCCTGCGCTGGGGTGTCACCGCGCTGCTGCTCTTCAATCTCCCTGTGGCCAGGGCGGTCACCAACGAAGTGATTTCGACAAGCGCGGCGGGGAAACCAAGCCACATAGTATATGGCGGCGACCAGGATTATCCGCCCTTCGAGTGGGTGGACAAAGACGGCCAGCCGGAGGGGTTCAACGTGGATCTGATCCGCGCCATCGGCAAGGTGATGAGCTGCGACGTTGAGGTTCGATTAGGTCCCTGGCCGCAGATACGGGAAGCGTTAGAGCACGAAGGCGGCGTGGATGTGTCGGACATGTTTTTAACCAAGGAACGAGCCAAGACGGAGGCATTTTCGGCGCCGTTCTGGGAGGTCCACGACGAGATATTCGTGCGGCTGGGCGCGGGGCGGGTTAATACTGTTGACGAGTTGGCGGGGCGGGAAGTGCTCTGCCAGGAAGGGAGCACCGCGGCGGAGCTGCTGCGGCACGCCGTGCCGAAGGCGAAGTTGATCCTGGTGGCAAGCGAGCCGGAGGCGTTGCGCCGGCTGGCCTTGGGCGAGCACGATTGCGCGGTGGTAACGAGCATGGCCGGCCGCTACGCGATTCGGCAAAACGACTTGCGCAATCTGAGGGCGAGCGGCCCACCGTTGTGGCCCCGGGATTACTGCCTGGTGACAGCAAAGGGCCGCGCCAAGCTGCTGGCCGACCTTAACGAGGGGCTGGCGATAGTGAAGGAAACCGGGCGGTTTGACGAAATATACGACAAGTGGTTTGCGGACGTTGTGCCGCGGAGACCCTGGCTGAGCAGATTCGAGGCGCTATTGCCGTGGATGGCGATCGGGCTGGCGGGGCTGGCGGCATGGATTTGGATTCTGCGGCACACGGTCCGCCAACGCACGAGGGAATTGCGCCAGAGCGAGCAACGGCTGCGACTGACGGTGGAGGCGGCCAATGTCGGGCTGTGGGATTGGGATTTGGAAAACAACGCCATCTGGCTCTCACCCGAATGGAAGCGGCAGATCGGCTACGAAGATCACGAGATTCCGAATCGGTTTGAGGAATGGCAAAGCCGGGTCCATCCTGGAGACCTCGATCGCATGCTGGCGACGATTAAGGCCTATCACGAGAAACCGTGGCCGGATTATGAAGTCGAGTTCCGCCTTCGCCACAAGGACGGCTCGTATCGGTGGATACTGGCCAAGGCCTCCCTGATCACGGACGGACAAGGGAAAGCAAAGCGGATGCTAGGCTCGCATCTGGACATCACCGAACGCAAACAGGTGGGGGAGTTGTTGCAGGAAAGTGAGACCAGGCATCGGTTCCTTTTCGAGCACAACCCGATGCCGATGCTTATATACGAGCGCGGCACGCTGCAAATGCTGGGGGTGAACGACGCATTCACAGAGCACTATGGCTACAGCCTCAAGGAAGCGCTGTCTCTGCGCCTGCCCGATCTGTATCCCGAGGAAGAAAGAGCAAGAATCACGGAATTGATTCCACAACTGCATGGGCACGCCAACGTAGGCGAATGGCATCACCGCAAACGCGACGGCTCATTCATCACCAACGTGGTCTTTTCGGACGACCTTAAGTATCACGGACGGAATGCGCGGGTGGCGGTCATGGCCGACATAACGGAACGCAAACGGATGGAAGAAACGCTCCAAAAGAGCGAGCAGCAGTTCCGGCTGATCATGGAGAACCTGGCCGATTTGGTGGCGGTGCTTGATCTGAACGGCTGCCGCCTCTACAACAGCCCCTCCTATCAAGGAATTCTGGGTGACCCGGCGAAGCTGCGCGGAACATCATCGTTTGATCAGATTCACCCGGAAGATCGGATGCGAGTGAAACAGGCGTTTGAGGAGACGGTTCGCACCGGCGTGGGCCAACGGCTGGAATACCGCATGGTGGGCGAGGACGGCCAAGCCCGGCACATCGAATCGCAGGGCAGCGTGATTCGAGACGCCCAGGGCCGGGTTTCACAGGTGGTGGTCGTGTCGCGCGATGTCACCGAGCGCAAACGGGCGGAAGAGAAGATTTGGGAAGTCAACGAGGATCTTCGGGTAATCAACCGGATTATCTCGGCGATGATCACCGGCGTGTTGAACCTCCAGGAGATATTGGATTTCGCGCTGGACGAGGCGCTGGGCATTGTGGAGTTGGAAGGGGGAAGCATCTGTCTGGTGAGCCCGGACAAGAGGCTGGAACTGGCAGCCCAGAGGTCAGTCTCCGAGGCGACCATTCGCGATCTGACCACCAACAAGATCAAAGTTGGCGAGTATCTGTGCGGTGAATGTGCCCGCACACAAAGTCCGTTGTTCCTGCGAAATCGAGCGGAAGTGATGGAGTATTCCACGCGGGAGTCAACGCGGGGAGGGAACATCCAATTTCACGCAGCGTTTCCACTGGTTACAGGCGGGGAATGCGTGGGAGTATTGAGCGTGTTTACGCGCACGGAAAAGAAGCCACTGGAGCGGCGGTTGAAGTTGCTGGAAACGGTGACGGGCCAGGTGGCCATGGCCGTACAGAATGCCCGGCTTTACGGGGAAATCCGGCGTCACAGCGGCGAACTGGAATACCGTGTGGCCGAGCGCACCGCCGAACTGGCCGTGGCAAAAGAGCGCGCCGAGTCGGCGGACCGGCTCAAATCGGCGTTTCTGGCGACGATGTCACACGAGTTGCGCACGCCGCTGAATTCCATCCTCGGCTTCACCGGCATCATGCTGCAAGGGCTGGCGGGGCCATTGAACGCCGAACAGACCAAGCAACTGGGCATGGTGCAGAGCAGTTCGCGACAACTGCTGGCGCTGATCAATGACGTGCTCGACATCTCGAGGATCGAGGCCGGGGAATTGAAGTTGGCATTGGCACCCTTCGATTTGCGGGCCACGATCGAGCGCTCGGTCGCCGCCATCCGCCCATTGGCGGAAACCAAGGGCCTGGCGTTGCGGTTGGAGATGTCGCCTGTGATCGGCGAACTGGTAAGCGACGGCCTGCGCGTGGAGCAAATCCTGCTCAACCTGCTGAACAACGCCGTCAAGTTCACCGAGCGCGGCGAGGTGGTACTGTCGGCTGACGTCGTGGCTGGGACGGTGCGGGTGCGGATCACAGACACGGGCATCGGGATCAAGCCCGAGGACTTGGGCAAGTTGTTTCGGCCGTTTCAGCAGCTTGCAAATGGCTTGTCGCGAAGTCACGAAGGCACTGGGCTTGGGCTGGCCATCTGCCGGCGGCTGGCCGGGCTGCTGGGCGGCGAAATCCGGGTGGAGAGTGAGCCTGGCAAGGGCAGCACGTTCAGCGTTCTGCTGCCAATGAAAGGAGAGCGGCCGCAATGAAAGCAACGATTCTCCTGATCGAAGACAACGAGCAGAACCGATACCTGGCCACCTTCCTGCTGGAAAAAAGCGGCTACATCGTGAAGCATGCATCCAACGGCCCGGCTGGACTGAACCTCGCCACACGCGAACCCTTCGACCTTATTCTGCTCGACATCCAGCTCCCTGACATGGACGGTTACGCGGTAGCCCGGGCATTGCGGGGCTTTCCGGCGCTGGCTAAAGTGCCGATCATCGCCGTGACGTCCTACGCGATGGCAGGTGACCGGGAGAAGGCCCTGGCGGCGGGTTGCAACGACTATTTGGAGAAGCCCCTGAACCCAAAGACGTTTGTGGCGGAAGTCACGCGCCACCTTCGCCCGTCGAGGGAGCCAAGCCCATGAAACGAATCCTTATAGTGGATGATAAGGAGGAAGCCCTCTACTTCCTGGAGAAGCTGCTTGGCGGCTACGGTTACACGGTGGACATTGCCCGTGACGGCGCGGAAGCGCTGGCCAAGGCGCGCCAGTCCCCGCCGGAACTGATCGTTTCGGACCTGCTCATGCCGGTGATGGACGGCTACACGCTATTGCGCCAGTGGAAATCGGACGCGCGATTGAAGCAGATACCATTTGTCGTTTATACGGCGACCTACACCGAGGCAAAGGACGAGCAACTGGCGCTGGATCTTGGCGCCGACGCCTTCATCCTTAAACCGGCCGAGCCGGAACTGTTTATTGAGCGCATTCGGAGTGTGATTGCGGCGGCGCAAGCCGGCGTGCTCACGCCGGCGAAACAACCGGCGGGCGAAGAGGAAGAGCTTGTCAAGACATACAGCGAAGTCCTGGTCGATAAATTGGAGGAAAGGGCGCTCCAATTGGAGCGGAGCAACCGGGCGCTTGAAGCGGAGATCGTTCAGCGCAAACGGGCGGAGGGCTTGCTGCGGGAACTCAACCGCGTCTCCGGCGTGTTGAGCAACGTCAATCAGACGATCGTGCGCGAGAAAGACCCGCGGGCGATGCTGGAGGCCATTTGCCGCATTGCGGTGGAAAAGGGAAAATTCCGGATGGCGTGGGTCGGAATGTTCAACCGCGCAACCCAAGAGTTGGAACCCGTCGCCTCCAGCGGCGTGGTGGAAGGATATACTGAATTGGTGAAGATTAATTTGCGGGACGAGACGCGATCCACAGGACCGGGGGCACGGTGCCTCATTGCGGGCGAACACGCCATCTGCAACGACATCGCAAATGACCCGCTCTACCTGCCTTGGCGAGAGGAGGCGTTACGGCGCGGCTATCAGTCCTCCGGCGGCTTTCCGCTCAGAGTGGAAGGACAGGTCGTTGGCGTCTTGAGCCTCTATGCCGGTACGCCAGGCTTTTTCGATAAGGAAGAACTGCAACTGCTGGATGAAATGGCGGTGGATATATCCTTTGCGCTGGAAATCAGCCGGCGCGAGAAGGAACGGCGCCAGGCGGAGGAGGAGTTGCGGTGGCGGACGGCATTTTTTGAAGCGCAAGTGGACTCGGCATTGGACGGCATTTTGGTCGTGGACAGCCAGGGGAGGAAGATTCTCCAGAACCAGCGAATGTTGGAATTGTGGGAGATTCCCCCGCACGTGGCGGAGAACAAGGACGGTACCATGCAGATTCAGTATGTCGCAGAACAGACAAAAAATCCGCGGCAATTTGCCGAGAAAGTCCAGTAGTGTTCGGCAGAGTCTGTGCTTGGATCATTTTTCAAGTCAAAGAGGCTGTGGAGGGGCGACATTGCGGAGAAAAATGGAAAGGATTTATCGTCAGAACTTGATGAGGGCAAAGCACGG
>Ga0187860_1001028_pt1 | contig 25647 bp, 20 predicted proteins | sample June2016WEW_10_4_FD_132981 | JGI IMG/M metagenome (GOLD analysis project Ga0187860, IMG submission 132981) | Peatland microbial communities from SPRUCE experiment site at the Marcell Experimental Forest, Minnesota, USA - June2016WEW_10_40 | ecosystem: Environmental > Terrestrial > Soil >...
TCCTGCAGTTGTTGTTTATCACTGTCGCTGAGGGATAAAGCAGACACCGGCGTAGGCATACCCCAAACATAGCGTACTCTTCTGTGTATGTCTAGTTATTTGTTGGACACTACACTAGCTAGTCGCCGCGAGGAATGTACCGTTGCGTAGCAGCTCGGTTGACCGCCAGAAGGTCCGCAACCCCCGTCAGCCAGCCTTCGAACTCCAGAGCAGTTCGACTGTTCGTCTCGATCACCCGGGGCAGCAGGAGAGGATTTGTATGCCTGCCAGCCAAACCAACATCGCATGTGGTCGCGGAAATGATATTCTCCTCCGCAAGCCAGGGAAGAAACTCGCGGCTGTACACACCGCTGGGGTAGCAGAAGTGCACCATTTCCTCAGAGGACGTGTTTCTCAGGCTTTCTCGGTTGTCTCGAATCTCCTTCTGAAACAGGAACTTGTCCTTAGGCATGCAGTGGCGATGAGTATGCAGTTGGAAGTCGACGCCTTCGTGCGCCAGTTGTGCAATCTCCCGCGCATTCATGAGCTGAAGAATCCGTTTGGATACCACTTCCGCGTAATCAATCTCTAGAAGCTCTGCCAGCCTGCTCGCGACTTCATTTTTCTGCCAGGCGTCGAGCCCGTCCCGGGCACAGTTGTCGATTAGCGTCTGCACAATCGAGTGCCGGTTCGCTTCGGATCTCAAGTCCATCGGCGGTTTCAGCCCCAGCTCAGCACCTTTGTCGAGGAGCTTGCCCCTCCGCTTCCACAGCAGGTACGAACAAATCAGGTTAAAGACCGGGATTTGCCGGTCGCTGTAATAGGTTGTCTGGTAGACGGTCACGGGAAACCCGAACCTTCTCAGCAAGGGATAGCCAAGCCTGAAGAAATCGTAGGTGCCATCATCAAAAGTGATGGCCACGCTGCGGGGAGGGAGTTCCTTTGCCCGGAGTAGCTTCAGGGCTCCGCCCAGAGGCAGTACGTTATATTGATCCTGCCGGAGAAGGTCCAGGCGCTGCTCCAGACGTGACGGCTCAATGTAAAGGCCGGGACGCCACAGATGCTCATCTTGGTGGGAGATGCCGTGATAGCAGAGGATCAACAGCCGGCGCCTTCGCCATGCGCTGTCGCGCACCAGCCCAAAAACTCCGGCGCTCTTCAGCAATAGCAGGGCGGCTCGTTTGAGCGTTCGTTTCATTCTAACAATTCAGTCTAAATTCTTCCGCCGGTTCTTCACAGTGTTGTTCCGGGTCCGCGCGTTGGATTCCTCCAGATGGATACGCGTGCGCTAAATCGGTTTTCCTCGTTGGGGTACTACGCGGGCATCAGGTGTTCCGGCTGGGGAAACAGATGCCAGAGCACCATTCACCGCGGTCGCGATGATGTGAAGCTCTTAGGCGGCATCCGTCAACGGAGTTCTTGATAATCCCCGCAGTGAAACCGAAGAGCGCTACAACACAGCCGTTGCCGAATCCACGGCGGCAACAGCTTCTGCCAAATCCTTTCCATCGCTTCCCGCTTTTTTGCAGCGACTGCGCGGCCGCAAGTGGAGATCGGCAAACCATATCTTTCTCCACAGGTCAAGCCCACCGCCTGGAGGCTCGTCATGTTCGTTTTTGATGGTCCGCGGACTTGTGATACAGCGCCTATAGGGGCTCAACCGCAACTCGGCGTCGCACACCCGCCGCTCGATCGAAGCGAGAGTCGCGGGCTCTTGTGGATGCAGTCGATTCTCTGGCAGGAAGCGCGGCCAGGTCTTGCCCGATCCCGGACACGAAACAATGAACGGATCATCGGGAGGGAGCGCCAGGGTGTGTCCCGCACCGTCCGGGTCCAGTGCGTTTTTCAATAGCGGCTTGGCGCTGTAGATCATCGTGAGGATCCTCTGAGCGTGGTTTCGGCGAATCGCGAATTGAAGTTCGCTGCTTTTTCCGGAGAGAGGAGTTCATATCCCAGATAGGCAATGATGTGTCCCCATGCGTCTTCGAGTCGCGCCACTTCTGCTTCTGGTAGTTCGGTCCGCCAGCCTCCAGCAATCGCGGACCGGACGAAGGAGAGATCTTTGCGTGATCCTTTGGTGAGTTCACATTGGTCCGTTTGCGCCTGCTCGAGTTTCCGCATCCGGCCGGCTGAGCTTCGTTCCACGGCTTGGGCAATTTGCTCGGGGCTGGCAGAGATGCCCAGAAAGGCCACAATTTTCCCCAGTTCGCGGGCAGTATCCGCAACCATATCCTCGTAGCGCAACAGAAGGAAGCGAGGATCCCCTGCGCTCGTGGTCAGCCAAGTGACAACGTTTTGTCCCCACGACCCGTGCGGGCATGTCTCGCCTGCCAGGAAGAGCGTTACAAAGTTCTCGATCGGCGAATCGTCGCCAATTCTCATGATCTTGCGATGATAGTGGAATTGCGACACAGCGACATCGCGCGGGTCGCGAACGATGTAGATGACGCGCGGATAGCGCGGATCGAAGCATTCGTGGCTCTTAATGATTCGCGGCCTGGGCATCCGGTCGAAATCCCTTTTGTTGGTACCCGACGGATCGGGGATCAGGCGATGGATGTTAGCGAAGGTGGCAAGCTGCTGCGGGTATATCAGGTTAGCGAGGAGAAACCGGGTCCAGGTGTTGCCGGATTTGGGAAATGAAACCAGAAAAACATCATCCGGAAGGATGAGCAGACTGCGGCCCGGCCGGTGCAGCCTGAGTCCACGTTTTATTCCGGCAATCAAATGCTTCATCATTTTCATTTTCCAGTACCTGTCTTTTTCACGGCTTGCGAAGGAGTTCCCGCCCGCCGATCCCCTTTCCATCCCGGCATGGACCAGGCTGGACACGGCCAGTTCCTAGCCAATCTCACGCATAAGTCCGCACCACTCCGATTCAATTTCGGTCGGGCAACCACGAGTCCTCACGACAAGGAATACCAGACACCCCGCCACGCGCTCTCCCGATCGCCGTGTTTATCGCACCCGCCCAGTGCTTGTTGACCTGCTTGATGTACACGAAGCTATCGAGGTAGGGCTGCAGCACCTTCTCCGGCTTGGGAGTATCGGGAGAACTGCCGTTGACTACGATCACCTCAAGATCACCGAAGCTCTGGCCAACCGAGTCCAGACAATCCGCCATAATGTGGCCTGTATTATATGCCGGGACGATAAGACTGACTCTCGGATTTTCAATGCATCGCGAAATTCTGTGTTGCCGGCACACTCGGAAACTGGAGAAAGCCGCAGCCAGCGAAGCCGGAGAGCACTGCCACGTGAGAAGAGGCAACAGCAGCCGACAGGTACCCAGGAGCGTCAACGAGGCCATAAACCATGCCGTACATGGGCCGGCCCGAATGCGTCAGCCGGCAAAGCATTCCTGTCCGCAGCCAGCATGAAGGGCGCATCACCCGTGGTTCGAGTTGGGATTAGGAAATCGGCCGGGGTTGCTCTGCATTTCAAGAACGACGGAGTCCTACCAGCCCCACTAAATGACGCAAGTACGATCAGCAACAGCAGGGAACATAGTGAAATTGCTATTCCGAACCTTTCCGGCGCACGTTTCCCCAGCAAGAGCGCAACATTGTAACTGCCCGCAGGGGCAGCGATTTCAAGCAAGCCGTCGGCATCGTGCTGGACCGACAGCACCCGCCCTGTCCCTTCCACATGAGCTTGCCAGCCAACATAATAGAAGTGATTAATGTGCAGGATCGCATCCTGCCGGGCTTGTATTCGCAGGTGAATCTCGCGGGGCTGCCAATCCGCGACCGAAGCGGTTCCCACAGATTGGCCTGCCGCGTCAGCAATCTGCAATTCCTCGGGGGGGTGCTGCGCCAGGAAACGCTCGAAGTTCTCCAGTTGGTAATCGCGTAGATTGCTGGTTGCCGGCCAAGCGAGCGGGTAGTCGCGCAGCAACTCGATCGCGCGAGCACTCGTGTGAAGGCGTTCATCGGGAACTCGTCGCCAGGCCGAGAAGCCGGTAGCGGCCGCCCAGCAATCGGCGCCGATCCAGACAAGAACGATCAGCCCGCAGATCATCAGGATCGCGCGAGGAGCATGGCGGAGGGTAGAAAAGGCGATTGCTGCCAAAGCCGCCGTGGCGGCAGCCAGTACAACGTTGAATCGGGTAGGGAAGGGCAGGTATTGCAACGGCCGCACGTACTTCCAGATGGGAGACGTCACTTGGGTCATCATAAAGTACGCCACGAGTCCAACGCCCGCATAGAAGAAGCGTTTCCTGTGGCGAGAATCGTGCCCTGGAAGAAAACGGCCGGAGCACCACCACATCGCGGTGGCAAATAGCAAAGTCGAAGTAGTTAAGAACAACATGCGGTTCTTGTAGTCGAAGAATGGAGCCCGTTGAAACAGCCACCAGTTGAAATAGCTGAACGATGGATCAAGATGTCGCTCCACATGCACAGTCGATTGATCGAGCATCGCGGGAATCAAGTAAATCGCCGCCAGGCCCGCGCCGGAGGCCAACGCACCGCCAGTGATGAGGGCTGCCCGCCACCGCCCCGACTCGCTCAGAAAGTATGCCTGTGCCAGGGGCACAAGCGAGAAAGCAACCGTAATGGGCAGATGAGTTTGGATCAGCAGGGCGTAACTAGCAGCCAGGCCAACGAAACCCCACTGTTTCCCGCACAAAATAGCCTGTACAGACCACAAAATCAGGGGCACGGAGACAAAAGACCACAGCTCCAACTCCGCGCCCCGATTGTAAAGATCAATGGCGGTATGATAGGGCATCAGCAGATACAGGGTTGCGGCGAAAAGTGCCGCGGCCGGGCTGGTGAGGTCGCGCAACCAGAAGTAGGCCGTATAGCCGGAAAGAATCATCGCGATCACACAACTGACCCCAGCGAGGAGCCATCCATGCGGATCGTGGTTTCCGACCAGAGGAGCGATTAGCGCAGAAACTGTAGTCGGGAGCGTCGGATAGATAAAGAATGGGGCGGATCCGAGCCCACCATTTGTGTTCTTCAACCAACGCGGATACAGCTCGCCGCCCCAAAACTGCTCGGCAAAGGGTCGGGTCCAGGTGGCGTGCATGATGCCATCGTGCGAAAGATCAGGAATTCCATGCAGCAAGACAGGCCAGCTCAGCGCCAGTGCAGCCAGCGTCAGCAACGCCAGGTGAAAGACTGTTTGACGCCCAGTTCCGTGCGTCGTATAGTTCACAACGGCGGCAGGCTGCATAGTCGCGAGTATAGCAATTTTTCGACTTCAGGTTGATTCCAGCTGCGCAAGAAAGCAGTTCTTTCGCCATCCACAGCAAGAACAATCCCGCTTACGCAGAGAGTTGATGACAAGCACGATGGCATGCTGCTGCGTCTCAAGGATCTCGCCTCTGATCTAAACGGAGGAGTGGGAACGACAAAGCGCAGACCCAGCCGGAAATTGCGTCCGAACTGAATAGGATTATCGTTTTGCTGTGTTGCTGCACCACAGTCCCTCACAGATGTGCTGCTAATTGATCTGCCCGAAAAGATTCCCTGGAGCAACGCGTTCCCGATTCGACGTAGCTGGTTCACTTTATTCATTATTCATTCCGGAATCAGCGTTCGCCTCAAACCTCCTCCTGGTATGTCTCAACCAAGGCAAGCGTTACCTCATCTTCCTGATTCGAGCCCAACTCTCCTACATCCCAGGCGCGATGGTTCCAGAACGCCCAAGCCAGTCCTATGCTGTATACCAGGCCCGCGATCGCCAGTTGTATCAGAAGCTGGCCCAATCGATGCGGAATGAACCAGCGTTGCATGAGCAAAAGAACGCCGACCATCGGGATGGTCAAGACGAGAGGCAACACAAATGCACGATAGAGATAGGTGAAGAGTTTGATCCCGAGCAAGCGGCAGAGATGACGGGGCAGAAAAAGAATCATCGAACAGGTGAGAGGAATGGCCGTGCCGATGGCGTCTCCCAGGATGCCGTACGGCCGCACCAGGATTACGCTCAGGATCAGGTTCGAGGCGCCCTCCGCCAGCACCACCCAGGCCCAGGTCCGGTGTTTTGCCATGCCCCACAGGGTTCGTCCGGAAGCGGACTGCGCCAGCATCAGTGTAGTCGGATACAGCAGAACTAGCAGTACTGGATAGCTGGTGGCAACATATTTCGGACCAACCCAAGCCTCGATGATCGACTTGCCCAAAATCGTCAGGATAGCCGTGATCGGAAAGATAATGAAGGCGCAGGCACGGTTGCCAACCACGAAAATCTTCCGCAAACCATCAAGATCGCCGGTCGCATGGGACTGGCTCGACATGGGCACGAATAGCTGGGCGAGGCTGCTCACCACTTCCGAGGCGTAGTCAACCAGGCGGGAGCCGATAGTGAAAAAGGTGATGGCCGCGGCCGACACAAACGTGCCAATGACTAGAGCGTCCGTCTTAAAGCGCAGGCGCCCGGCCACGATGATCAAGAACGTTGTCCCGCTGTAACTCGCAATCCGCCGCAAGCTGGACCGGCTCACGTATTGGGCTCCGAGTCGGAGGCGCAAGTGGCGGAATACCGCCGCGGCATTGATCAGAGAGTTGATCAGCGGCAGGCTGACCGTGATCAAAGCCACGGTGAGCAATCCGCGTCCATGTTGCAGGGCGATGACAATGAGGAGCGCCCGGAACAGAGTCGAACCGATACTGGTGAGATTTAGTAGGTAGAAACGTTGCAGCCCTTCCAAAATTCCATTGAAGACGCCGAGAGGAAACCCCAGCGAAACGGCGGTTCCCACCATCAGGAGCAACCAACGCGCCGTAACTACGAATTCGGTGGGCACGCGGAAGATCGAGTTCACGTAGTAGGTGGCAATGAGAGTAATAGCCATGGCCAGAACCCCGATGCCGCCGTAGCTGAACATGGCCGTGTTCACGAGCCGGTTCAGTTCGTCCTGTTCGTCCGTTGCTGAGTACTTGGCGATGTAGCGAACGATGGAAGAGCGAATGCCCAAGTCGAAGAGCCCATAGTATCCGGTGATAGAAAAGATCAAGATCCAGAGACCAAAAGCTTCGTCACCCAGGCGGTGAAGGATGTAGGGGGACAAAAAGATTCCGACCAGGACATTCACGCCCAAGGCGAACCAACTCGATCCGACGTTCTTCAGGATTTGGCGTTTGTCGACCTTCATGAACCCTGCTGCCTATGTTGGACCGAGGCGGTTATGAGTGAAACTTGCTGCTCTTCGGTCGAGGTCTCCTGTTTGGGGATGGCAGGCTGACTCGCCATGCACTCTGCCAGCTTTTCCCCGAACTTGCGGATTTGCGGCTCGCGCAGAATCTCCAAGTGATGAAAATCAGCCTCCTGGATCTCAACTCCGCTCTCAGTTCTGGCGCCCCACCCCATCTGCGGATCATTAGATGTAATAAAGATGTAATAAAACGGCGGTTTCGGCCGCTTGAACAGAACCACGGGAGCTCGGAACCGGCTGGGAATAAGGCCAGCGGGCCAGTAGGCCTGCCGCCAGTCCGTTCGCGGAGGTTTCTTGCCGAGCAGTTGCGATAACCTAGCTGCACGCTCTTCCGGGGGAACGCCTTCCCAGTCCCCAGCGCTCAATTCCGGGGAAAAAGACGTGACAACGACTGGATGCGGTACGCCTTCAACGGCGTGAAATTCGGTTCGAAGGATTTCGTACTGTTGAACGACTTCGCGCCAAGCACGTCCGAATTCTCTCGTGTCGAGCGGTCCCGTAAGCCGCAAACCGCGTGAGACGTCGTGCGCCGGATTGCGACGATGGAGGTGTTCCAGAACCCAGAGCCGCTGCTGAGAGATAGACAGCGCGCCGTGACCGGGCGAAGAGGGCTTGTCCTGCTGCGCTACGGGACCGGATCTCATTCTTCAATCGCCAAAATTCCCGCCCATCTAGCTTTCCGCTATCAACTCTCTGCGAGTCTGCCGCATATCCCTGACCTGGGGCAGGTCACGTACCATCCGATGGCTTTCTTCCCACGCGTTGGGTTTTGCCAATAAACAATGAGTATGAGTATATGTTTCACGCGGTTCATCAACGAGGACATAAAAATGACGGAGCGTAAGAGACAACCCTTCTCCCCTGGCGTGATAGGCGCCGCCGTGCGAGCCCAGCACCGAAAAAGCGCGCCCATCACGTGGCTAGCTGCAACCAGACAGGGACGCAGAAATTGCCTAAAGTGCTGAGTCTAGATTGCCCTACATTGTTGGAACTTCACAAGGCCTTACTGGCAAGTCAAGGTCCTTTGGTTTAGGGACTGTAACCCATTGAAATGGTCGCCGTTAGGGATCGTTATAGTGTTTCTCCGGCGAGCCAAAGTGCAAAAGATTTCCCACTTGAGGAAGCCCGATGAGACGAGAGCTGCGCGACTTTCCAGACACCAACACGTTTGCCTTCAAGGGGCTCACGACCGGCCCAAGTCGTCGCTGGAGCAAGGGCCAAATGTGCGCTTTCCGGTCATCCACAAGTAGCAAACGAGTTGGGGATCCAGAGAGCGCAGTCCCTCAGATCTGGCTGATCTTGACCACTCCGCGTGAGCCCGCATCGTAACAGTTTCTAGCCGAGATGTGGCCGATTCCCCAGTTGATCAAGCTCTACTCGCGATGGAATCGCGCGGCCGTGACGCAGAGCCTGGTAAACCCACGCAAACAGCGCCGAGTTGATCATGCAGAAGTAGTAGGGGAGCTGGAGGACTTTCGGCTTGAGGCTGACCATGGCGCCCACTACAGCGAGCCCGTAGAAGAGCACTTGCCCAAGCAACAACCAGTTGAATGGGAATTGCCGGCGCAGGGCGATATTCGCTGCGAGCGCCATGAGCATGAACACTGGCACCAACAGCCGTCCCGTCTTGTGGGAGAGCAAGCAGAACAGGACAAAAGGTCGGGGCGGCCAGATCAGGTTCTTGATCTCCCGCAGTTGCTCGATGTTTCCGGCGGTGATCCGCACCCGGCGGGAGAATCCTTCCATTTCCTGGGCTTCTTCATAAGCCACGGCAGCGGGTTCGTACGCCACACGGTAGCCGCGGACGAGGATGCGCATGGGGATCGTGAAGTCGTCGTTGATTGTGTCTGCCAACGGAAATGGATACAGCGCGCGGCGGATAGCATAGAGAGAGCCATGCGCGCCCGTAAATGCGCCGAGCCTGGCCTCCTGCACCTTCAGGAACGTTTCGTACTTCCAGTAGAGATCCTCTTGCGGTCCGAGCCGGGCTTGATCCTTCTTCAAAAGGCGGTAAACCCCGCTGGCCGCGCCGACACGTGGATCGCTGAAGCTCTGAACCAGCGTGCGGACGGAGTCAACAGCCAGCATGCTGGAGGCGTCGGAAAAGGCCACGATGTCTCCGCGCAATTCCCGTACTGCGTCGTTCAGCACCGCCATCTTGCCGCGATTTTCCTCGAAGTCAAGAAGGCGGATTCGTCCGCCGGTTTCGCCTTCGGCAAAAGAGCGGACGATTTCCGCGGTGGCGTCCTTGGACCCGTCCGACGCGATGACGACTTCCAGTTTGTCGACCGGATAATCGAGCGCGAGACTATTGCGAATTTTGTCCGCTATAACCGCGGCTTCGTTGTACGCGGCCACGAGCAGCGAAACGGACGGTTCAACCGACTTCTGACCAGGCGTGGAGCGAAAGATCGCTTGCAGTCCCCACAGTAGGATGGGGTAACCGACGTAGACGTAGACCGCAAATCCGGCTGAGATCCAGAACAGGAGCTTGGCCATCGTCTTAGACTGCCGTGGACCGAACGCAGTGCAATTGCCCCAGTATCTCGCGCGAGTCCACGCGGAAGCCCGCGCGTCGCAAATAATCTTCTACCTGTGGCAGCGTGAAGAAATAAACCGGACAGCCGTCCGCTTTCAGCCGCACTTTGCGAATCGCAGCCCGCAGGGTTGCGGCACGGGGCCAGGCAGACAGGAAGGTCGTCTTGGTCAGCCGGCGGATGACCTGCAATCTTGGCAACGGATCTGCGACGTAGTCCCAGAATCCGATGGCGATCACCAGATCAAACTGCTCGTCCGTCTTCCAGTCCAGCACATCGCTCAGCACGAAGTTGCATCGATCCGCGACTCCCTCTTTGTCGGCCAGCTGTGCGCCCAGTTTCAGCATCTCCGGCGCAAAGTCGACGCCGGTAACCTGTGCGGCTCGTTTGGCCAGGCTGGAGACGAAGCGCCCCGATCCGCACCCGATATCGCATATCTTCATCCCTCGCGCGTCGCCCGCCTGGCGCATCACCCATTCGAAACGCTGGTAGATGTCGCGGCGAAGCCAGCGGTCCAGGCCGCGCGCAATCGGGTTCTTGTTGCCCGTGTAGATAGCATCGAACTGGTTTGCGATGTTGTTCCAGTATTCCGCTATCTGCTGGGTTTCATCAGTTCTTGTGTTGGTTCCAGGCATAGAAGTCAAAATCCTTGGCCGTGTCGGCGAGTCCGCTTTCTCTGAAGCTGGTGTACTTTCCTGCTTGCAGCACGCTCTGGAAGCGCTCTAACGTCCGCGACAGATTTGTGTAGTGGCGGAGACGGGAACTCAGGCGTCCGGGCAAGCGTGGCTGTTCGGGATCGATCTCCCACGGATGGATGTAGATCACGATGGGCAACCCCTCTTTTTGCACCCGTTTCAATCCCAGGCGCGTATACAGCTGCGGCAGCAGGCGAAGATAGCCACCTCCTCCCACCGGCAGGTTGTGTCCAGCCAGGCGAAACGTGGTGATGGGAAACTCCGTCATAGGGCCGGAAGGCGTCTGAAAACGAAACGGCGCGCGCGGCGCACCCGGCATTCCGTAGCGGTCATGACGAATGGGGAAAATACTGGAGTCGTAGGAGAATCCCAGTTCGGTCAGGATCTCAAGCGCCCACACGGAACGATCAGTCACAGAGTAAGTTGGTGCGCGATACCCACTTACTGGTTCGCCGGCGATTTGTTCAATTACGTTCTTGGCGCGTCGGGTGTCTTCGCGAAATTCCGCAGGATCCAGTTTGTAGATCAAGCGATGCCAGTACGAATGACAGCCCAACTCATGCCCACCGGCTGCGATCTCGCGCACCAGTGCAGGAAAGCGTTCGGCAACCCACCCCAGCACGAAGAACGTGGCGTGTACATCGAGCGCCGCCAGCAATTCCAAGAGGCGGCGGGTGTTCGCCTCCACCCGGCTCGTATAGCTATCCCAGCGGGCGCGATCCACTATGTCGGAAAATGCTTCGGCGTGGAAATAGTCTTCCACGTCCACCGACACCACATGTCTTGGCATTTTCTCCTGGCATCCCCCGGTCGGTCGGTCGGTCCGCGAAGAACTCTCGCTTAGTATCCCCCTGCTAGCGGCCATTTGAAAACGGACTTTGTGACTAATTGGCGGGATCTGTTCTGTGGGGGTGTTCCTTTCGAACCTCAATGCACACACAGCCTACGCTTTTTCATAACCTGGGTCAAATGCCCAATCCCGCTTATATTCTAAGGAGGAGGAATATTAGTAAGTAGTATCATGGACAGGCTTGGGTGAGAGAAGCCATTTGGACCAGAATGCTCGCCTCCTCGCCGGGGAACCCGTGGTGAAGGAGCCGTGCGCGCTGGCGACCGCGAGATGGGATCACCGTTCCACGGCTCTTCTCGTTTCTGTGCTTGCGATTGCGATGGTGGTGACGCTCCGCGGTGTCCGCCTTGGCGAGTTCAGTTACAACGTGGATGAAACCCAGCACGCTGTTACTGGACTCTACGTTGCGGATCTGGTGCGAGACCATCCCTTTGCCCATCCGGTAGAGTACACGTACCGCTACTACGCGCAGTATCCCGCATTGAGCGGAGTAATCCACTGGCCGCCACTTTTTTATTGCTTCGAAGGGCTGTTCTTCCTGGTTCTCGGCCCGACGGTAGTTGCCGCGCGGTTGGCGATCCTGTTTTTCGCACTGCTCGGGTTAGTCTTCTGGTTCCTGCTGGCAAGAGAGCTTTTGAACGAGTGGGCGGCCGCATTTTCCACCGCACTGCTCGGGTTACTGCCTTCTGTGCTTTTGTTTGAAAAAACGGTGATGCTGGAAATTCCATTACTATCATGCTGCATTGCCGCGAGTTTCTTCTGGATCTCGTACCTCCTCGAGAGCAAGAAATCCGATATCTATTGGTTTGCCCTGTTTGCCAGCGCGGCCCTGCTAACCAAGCAAAACGGAATTTATCTAATCCCATTTTGTGTTTTGTCGGGTTTTCTGTGTCGAGGTTGGAAGCTGTTTCTGCGCAAGGAAGTACTGCGCACCATAGCCATTTGTTTCCTGCTCACTTTACCCTTCTATACCCTCGCCTACTTCGTCAATTGGAACGCCGTGGCGATGGATCTGGGTCAGAAAAGCATCGGAGGCAGCAGTCGCTGGCTTTTCTATTTCAAAGCGCTCCCGGGACAATTGGGATGGAGCCTTCTGGGGCTGGGATTCCTCGGCATCGTGACGAGTCGGAGATGGGCACGAGCCAATGTCCCTGGGATCATGTTGAGTTGGATTTTGGCTTGTTACGTGACCTTGACACTCATCGGACACAAGGAAGCTCGATACGTAATCTACTGGATTCCTCCGTTTCTATATTTTGCTTCCGGATTACTGGTTTGTTTCTTTCGCAAGCCATGGCTCAAAGTAGCGGGGGCCGCTGCTGCGGTGGTATTGCTAGGTACAACACTGGCGTCCGCTTGGTCGTTCCATCGCCCCTACGTGACCGGATACGCCGAGGTCCCGAAGAGGATCCTGGAGGAGAGCAAGTCTGCCGTCATCCTGTTTGATGGACCGCTGCCCGGCAATTTCATTTTTTTCATGCGTGCAGATGATCCCGATCGGCGGTTCCTTGTCCTTCGGAAGGCGTTATACGCCTACAAAATCAAGAAAAGCGGCGGCTTCGTGGAGTTGGTTCATAGCTCACAGGAGATCGAGGATCTTATTCATGAGGATGGTGTACGCTTCGTTGTTATCTCGGACCAGATTCCTCTCGATTTTGAGTCGCAGAAATCGCTGCGGGATCTCTTGAAGACGCCTTCCTACAAAGAGCTGGGCAGATTTCCGATAGGAGGGAACGACGTGTCCCCTCCTATTACCAGTCTGACCCTATACGAAAACCTGAAGTGGGCACCACCGACGGCGAAGTACCTAACGATCAAAATGCTGACCACGGGTCATGACATCGTGGTTCCGTGGGATAGTTTAGGCACGCTGCAAGCCAAGTAGTGGCGATGCCATGGCCCAGTTGAGCAGGGCTTTCTCAATCCCCGCCAGAGCAATAGCCAGGTTCCACCGGAAGTAAACTCGTGCCGGCACCCGGGCAGAAGGTTGAGCGATTCTAAGTTGCCTTCTCCCTTGGCGGCCGTCAGCTCGAAGAAATCACACATCCAGAATCCGCCACTGGCTATTGCCGTTTTGCCTGGTTCCCTGACTTTCGCACCGGCGGAGGCAAATGGCTTCGCAGTTCGGCGGTGGATGGTTGACACGGTACCTTCTTCTCCCTCATGAGGAGGCGGTCGAATCGCGCGTCGAGAAAGCGCGACTTACCGCAATCTGGGATCCTAGGCCTGCCATGGGGGTTGAGAGCGCCAAATGACGTCTCTCATCAAGCAGGCGCTCCGCTCCGAATCCGAGTTAAGAAAAAGAAAATTCTGCTCGTCGCCTTGGGGGCAATCCTCAGACCAAGCAGGACCAGGTTCAATTTAGGTTTTCGCAAATGCCCGTTGGCCTCGGAAAAAAGCGCTCTGGCTTTTTCAAATTGCCGCTGGTGGAGCTGGAATTTTCCTTCCTCAACGAGATGATGCGCCCTGACATCCTGCTTCCGCTTCTCTACCAGATCACGATCGGAATCGTTGAGCGGAAGGGTTCGGCTGACCTTATCGAGGATTATCCAGTAAGCCTCTGCCATCTTAGAACTTGACTGGCTCAGTGAGCCGGGACGGCCTATATTTAGCTGCGCCTGCACCTTCTGGCTGTACTTAATCTTGGCTCCGTGGAAAGCCGTACGTATCCACATATCGTAGTCGTCGCAGCGGAGCAAGGTCTCGTCAAATAGTCCCGCTTTCATAATTGCGCTCTTCCTGGCGACCACGGTTGAAACAGGAATCTGGCACCGTTCGACGATCAGTGCCGCGAAGTTCGCCGGGCCAGCGGAAGGGCATATGTCCATAAATTCGCGATGGTCTCCGATGCTGACGCCATTGGAATAGACCATGCCGAGCGCAGGGTCTTCGTTGAAGAGCTTCATCTGGGAAGTCAGGTGATCGGGCAGCCAAATGTCGTCGCTGTCCAGGAATGCCAGGAACTCGCCACGCGCCTGTCGTATGGCCGTGTTTCTGGCTCCTGCGGCGCGTTTGTTCTCCTGTTTGATGTAGACGATTCGCTCTAGGTAAGGGGTTAAGACTTTTTCCAGTTCGACCGTGTCGCGTGAACCGTCGTTCACCACAATGACTTCGAAGTCCTGATAAGTCTGGGAAAGGATCGAGTCGAGGCAACCCGCGATCAGAGGAGCGGTGTTGTAGACCGGGATGATGACGCTGACTCGGGGTACTTGGTTGGCTTCGGCGGATTCCATCACTTCACCTGTCAGGAACTGTGGAAAACGATCTCTTTCTCCCCGGCCAAAATGTGATTGACAGCTTCGACACCCATCATCACGGAATGGTCCATGTTCCCGATTTCGTAACGCCACGCACCAAACCGGCCGCGAGAGTAGATTCCCTGTCGCATCAGTGCCGGCTGCAGAATGCCAAGTGCATGGTCGCGGCTAAGTGTCGGGATGGGATAAGAGTAAGCGATAACACGTGAATATCGCGAAACGATGCGATCCCGGTCGGACTCCTCGAGAATCGTGGCCCGGATCAACTCAGCGATCACTTGGTCCAGCATTCGCTCAGGGTCCGGCGATTCTCCTACTCGGAGGGACATCTCGCACATAAGAGAACTGTAGTGCTCCGTATCTCCGTTTGGGACATTAAACCGTGAGTAGTGGGAGAAATGCGTGGCGCGATAACAGGGCATGCTCTCGTCCACGAAGTAGATCCAACACTTGCCAGTCTCGATTTTCTTATTCAAGCCGACACCGAGTACAAGCAGATTGTTGTGCTCGAGACGGCCAGCAGCTTCGCGCAATTCGTCATCCGCGGGCTTCAGCATCCGCACGAGAAGATCGAGCGGCGATGTCGAGATCAGAATGTCATAAGTGTCGCCGCTCCCGTCGGCAAAAGAGACTCTCCGGCGGGCGTAATCTACTTCGACCAGCTCTCGTCGGGTGCACACCTTCCCGGTGAAGCGGTCGGCCATACGGCGGTAGATTTCTCCCGTACCCCCGTGGAGCGGGAACCTGAACTTGCTGTTTGGCCCCCAGCCGACATCGTCGCGATCGAGCAAAACGTTCTCCAGCAGCCGTTTGAAGTCCACGACCGCAACTCGCTCGCCTATCCACGACTTGGACATCTGATCAAGGGGGGTACCCCAGACCTTCGAATTATAGGGGAACATGAAAGCTTCCGCGATACCTTCGCCGAAGCTGGCCAGGATCCAATCCCGGAAGTTCGCAGACTCCTTAGTTCCCCCATTTGCCGCGGCCTTAGCCGCACCCAGGAGACACTTCACCTGAACGGACTTTGGCAGGTATCGCAGGTTGTTCTGAAAGGGATACGGGACCCATGATCCTCCACACACAATCCAGCTCTCACGCACCAGTTCGTTTTCTTCGCTGCCGAGCATCTGGTCAACTAACTTATCGAAATATGGATAGTGGGAAAAGATGACGTGTCCGCCTTCGTCCCATACAAATCCATGGGCGTCGACGTGAGAGGATGCATGCCCACCGACGTAATCGGACTTCTCGTAGAGTACCCAGTTGTCATAGCCGAGTTCGTGAAGACGGTAAGCCGCACCCAGCCCCGTGGGTCCCGCTCCGATCACGACAATCCTCTTCTTGTTCATGGATTCGAAATCGGCCCGCGATCTTAAGATCGCTCTGCCGGGAGAGCTCCGCTTTCCTGCATTTCGCGGCTTAGCGGATAGCCCAGGAGTTCCATGACCGGTCCCCAGGCCGCCTCGATCTCGGCAACGCAGGCAGCCGGCAGTCCTTGGCTCCATTGGCCAGACTTCGCCGAGCGCACAAACGAAATATCCTTGCGGCTCTCTTTGGTTGTGACCCACAGGTTGCTCTGTTCCAGTTCGAGCTTCCTCATATTTTCCGCGGAGCTGAACTCGATAGCCTTGGCGATCCTTTCTGCGGAGGCCTCTAGACCCAGGAACTCTGCGATCCGGATCATCTCCCGTTGCGCATCTTCCAAAAGGTCCTCGTATCTTATGATCAGGAATTCGCGGCCATGACCGCGGGCTCCGAGCCAGCTCATTACATTCTCACCCCAGGAGCCCACCGTCCCAAGGAATTCATCCTTGAGGCGGCTGATTTGGAAAACGTTCTTGGAATTAACCAGCCAGCTCCCGGCATGTTCTCCCCAGGTGCCAAAATACTCGTCCGTCTTCATGAAGCGCGTCGTTATATAGGTCTCGATGGGATACCCGTCGGGGATGTTCCTACCCTTTCGGTCGTAGTGATAGGCGGAGAGGGCCACATCCCTGGGATCGCGCACAATGTAGATCACGCGACGGTATCGCGGATCGAAACACTCATGGCTCTTGATAAGACGCGGGGCTTGCATTTTCTTCAGCGCTTGTCTCGATTTTGCGTAGATGTCGGGGACTTTGCGCTCCACGTTGGCAAACGTAATGCGCTCTTCGGGGTTCAGCAGATTACCGAGGAGGAACCGGATCCAGGTGTTGCCGGATTTGGGGTAGGAAACCAGGAAAATGTCGTCAGGGCGAACGTGAAAAGCCCTGCCGGCGATGTCTCTTTCCAGCACATAATTTACTGCGTAAAGGATCCTATTGATAGTTTTGCCCATGTTTCTACAGATCCGGCGTCGGAGCTCCGGTTCGTCCCCTTGTTCTCGCCAAAATTAGACCCAAATTCAAGCATACAAGGCGTGTGGTCGAATTGACCAGACCTCGCTGGTTACCGCCGTGCACAAACGGGGGAGGTGCCTCTAGGGTTCCTCCTCGTAGGTCTCCACGAGCTCCAGGCCCACCTCATCCAGGTCGCCCACCACAAGCCAAGGCAGTATGGGAGGAGGCCGATATGAATTTGCGGTCCGACCTGGAGATAGTTTGGGCGAAGAACCAGTGCCGCATCCACGGCAAGCTGGCAAGGATAGAAATAAAGCGCTTCCAAGTCAAGGGAACGGCGGCTCCCAGGGCGTCTCCTATAACTCCCGGGTCCTTTCTTTGTGGTCTATTCCAGATTTGCTCAATCCCTTTCGCCGGTAACCGACAACGAGTACTACAAGGAAGTGGACAAAGGAACCGTCAAGCAGCTGATTCAGAGCGTGCTGCCGCCGCGAGAGTCGAAGAATCTGCTACTTTCTCTGGCCGACGTCTATGGGTCGAAAGGAAAGGCCAAGGTTGCGGCGATCACGAGTGCAAAGCAGATTGTCTTCCACGCCGTGGGCGATAGTAGGCCCAACCAGCGGACCAGACCGCGTTAGGAAGTTGCGGACCGAACTCTGCGGATATACCGTCGTTTTTCTACCACCTCGAGACCTGGTGTACAACTTCGGGGAAGACGAATATTACCGCAACTTCGTGGTGAAGATGCTTATGTGGGGACAGCTGCCCTCGGCTGTCCGGCCTGCGCAGTCCGACGGTTGAGCTCGGGCAACAACAACATTGAATCCGCTTTGAGAACGCCTTTGTCGAAAAACTGATCGATGACAATGCAAGGGGCCCCAAAGCACGGTCCCTGCTACAAGATAGTTCCAGCGTTCCAGCCTGAGCACCGGAGCGCACGGTGCTGGCAGTCGTTGGAGCTGTGGGCTTAATCTGTCAGTGACTTTCGCATCGGCAATGGTGACGCGGAGGCCGGATGGTAGCCCGGGCAATTCGTAACGCTGGCCCGGATCATAGTCGGCTGCGCGGAAGAGATTCTTCACTGAGAGAGTAATGATCCTGGACGGAACGATGAAACTAGGGCCGAGTCGCCGGGCTGGGGCGTCCCAAGAGCCTGTTATCCGGTACTCGCGTTTCCACTTCGACCCGTAAATCACAATCTTCTCGCCATCGCGCTCGGCTTCGTAAAATCCAAGGGTGCCAGGCCCAAGCCCGGTCGTTGTGCATTCTCTGTAAAGAGTCTTTCCAAGCACGAAGCTCTTGCACGTTAAAGTGGTTTTCCGCCATTCGCACTTTTGACTGGAGAGGTCGCCAGTTCAGCCCGTCACATCCCAACTTCAAACGCGGTCAGGGGACACGCCCGGGCGACCATGCTTTGGGAGCAATCCTGGCGATCTTCGCCGCCACCTGTTCACCCCGTCGCGAGAATCCCAGATAATGCACCTCCACATGGCGCTCTCGGCAGAACTCAATGAAGGCCTTGTACTCCCCTTCGCACCAGCCCGGATAATTGAAGAATTCGTCGAACGCAATGATGGTGCCGGCAACTATCGCGTCTCCCAGCAGCTCAAAGATTGTTCTTGTCGAACTATAGAGATCGGCATCCATGTGCAGGAAAGCAATCTGCTCCGGATGCTGCTCGCGAAAGGCTGGTATCGTGTCTTTAAACCACCCTTCGTGCAGCCGCACATTGGGCTGCACCTCAGGCAACGACGCCAACGCAAACGTTCCCTTCTCATGGCCTTGCTTCCAATCCTCCGGCAGGCCCTCAAACGAATCGAAGCCGTGAACCTCTCCCGTGGCCAGAGAAGCAATGAAGTTGAGTGTCTCCCCGCGATAGACGCCAAATTCGCAATATAACCCCGGAATTTTCACCTGCTCTATGGCGGCTTTGAGCAAGGCGAACTTGTCCGGATGGCTCTTCGCCATTTTCATGTGCTGGTCGACGAACTCGGCGGATTTCTGCGCCGCGCGGACCTGGCGCGCAAATTCGATATCTTTCGTCGCTTCAGAGAGCTGCCGGTTTAGGTGATACCGGATGCGACGCTTCACCTTCTCTTTGAACGCTCGAAGCATCCTGTTCGCCTCGCATTTCCCAGGGGGCCCCTGCAGAAATTTCAAGGAGTCCTGTCGCCGGGGCATTATTCGGTCGCAGTAGGGATGCCAGTTGTCTGGTACCCCCCGCACAGATCCGTATTGTTGATCATTTCCCGGAACCTTCGCTTGGATTGAGTGGCGGTTCCATGATACCTGAGTTGGAATCTCCCTTATTTAACTTTTACACCCAGTCGGTCAACTCTGCAGCCGTTTAGCCAAACTGTGGGCGGGCGCAGCACGGACCGCGGAATTACTTGGATAAACGGCTCTGCACAAGAATCTGTAAAAGTGTGCATTCTACGCGGCTTTCTGGAAACAAGGATTTTGGTCTTGCGCAGCACCCAACGACGACATTTGCACCAAATTGCTCCTGATTACGCAAAGACGCAAAGACTTTCACATTGACACGTGGAAGAACGAGTGATAAAGCATGTCATTATTGATTGGTCCTCTGACCGTAAACGGTACCAGCTCTTCTTCCGGCTTTTTATTTTGATATTGAGTTTCGACGCGCGCGCACGCCAGGGTGATCCCATGCGAAGCTTTCAGTCGCAGAGGTTCTTTCGTCTTTTTGTTTTGATTTTCCTGCAGGGCCTGGCCACTGCGGTGTGGTCGCAGATCAATGTCACCACCTTTCACTATGACAACGCACGCACAGGTCAGAATACCCAGGAGACTGTCCTCACGCCTGCGAACGTGAATGCCACCCAATTCGGCAAATTGTTCACCATCTCGGTGGATGGATACGTATACGCGCAGCCTCTGTATCTGGCCAACGTACAGAACATTGCGGGTGGAACTCATAACGTTTTATACATCGCAACGCAGCACGACAGCGTGTTCGCGATCGATGCCGACAGCGGGGCGATTCTCTGGCAAACAAGCTTCATCAACCCGAGTAGCGGCGTCACGACGGTGTCCGATACCGAGGTGGGTTGTACCGACATCGTTCCGGAAATCGGGATTACCAGCACGCCCGTCATCGACACCTCCTCAGGGACGCTTTATCTTGTTGTCAAGACCAATGAAAACGGGCAATTCTTCCAACGTCTGCATGCCCTCGATGTGACGAGCGGAGCGGAAAAGTTTGGCGGCCCGGTGGTCATCGCCGCTACCGTCAATGGCGTCGGTGAAGGCGGAGAAACCGTAAGCTTCAATCCGCTCAAACAGAACAATCGTCCAGGACTGCTGCTGGAGAATGGCCACGTGATTATTGCCTGGGCCTCGCATTGTGACAAGGTGCCGTTTCACGGATGGCTGATGTCCTACGCTGCTTCCACTCTCGCGCAGGAAGCTGTGTTCAACTCTTCTCCGAACGGTGGCTTGGCCGGGGTCTGGATGTCCGGAGATGGGGTTGCTGCCGATGCCAACGGCAACTACTATTTTGCCACTGGAAACGGCAGCTACAGCGGTTCTACTTCGAACGACTACGGAGACAGTATCGTGCAACTAGGTCCTGCCAGCAACGGTACTCTGCCAGTGGTGGACTGGTTTACTCCCTGGAATCAAGGCAGCTTGAGTGGCCATGACGACGACGTTGGCTCCGGGGGAGTGCTGTTGCTTCCGGACCTCCCTGCAGGATCGGCGCATCAGCACCTGCTGGTGCAAATGGGGAAAGAGGGCACAATTTACTTGGTTGACCGCGACCAAATGGGTGGATATTGCTCCACGTGCGTCGATAAGGACACGCAGATTGTGCAGGAAATCAACAACGCCAGCGTCGGAATCTGGGGGTCGCCGGCATACTGGAATGGGAATGTCTACTGGAGTAGCAACGCCGATCCCGATGACTTAGCCTCCAACTTGATGGCCTTCTCCTTCAACGCCGGCGACTCCGGCTTGCTCTCCACCGCGCCTACATCGCAGAGCAGCGGCGTTTTTGGTTTCGGGACAGGGACACCCGTCGTGTCCGCGAACGGCGACAGCAATGGAATCGTCTGGTTGCTTGATAACAGTAGCTACGGGGCCAAATGCTGTCAGGTGCTCCATGCCTTCGATGCTTCGGACCTGTCAACCGAACTCTACAACAGCAGCCAGGCAACAGGAAAACGAGATGTTCCCGGCGCTGCGGTGAAGTTTACCGCACCGGTGGTGGCAAATGGCAAGGTCTATGTGGGGAGCCAACTGCAGGTCAGTGCTTACGGAATGATAACATCCACAGCTTCCACCCTGAGCTCAAGCGTGAATCCGGCCTATGTGACGCAGCCCGTGACCTATACGGCCACAGTGACCGCGCAGAACGGCACACCGACTGGTTCGGTCAGTTTTTATCAGGGCTCCACAGCGCTGGTGACGCTGCCCTTGAGCAACGGTCAGGCTAGCTATTCCACGAGCTACTCGGCCAAGGGCACGGACCTGATGACCGCGTCCTACTCAGGCACCCCGGGCACCAATTATGTCTCCAGCACTTCGCCAGTGCTGAAAGAGGTTGTGAACCCTCTCCCGGCGGCTACTACTATGACGCTCACAACTTCCTCGACTGCCATTTACGTGGAGCAACCAGTTACCCTGACGGCCACGGTATCGTCCACGTTTGGGACGCCTCCGAATGGCGAAATCGTGACCTTCAAGAGCGGCGGCATCACGATTGGAACGGGAACCCTGAGCCGTGGGGTAGCCACTTACGCAACCTCAGTGTTTATGTCTGGTAACGATGGAATTACGGCGGTCTATGCGGGCGATGCGGACTTCAAGGGCAGCGGTGCCTTTACTACGCTGGCGGTGAACAAATACCCCACGAACACGGTGATCAGTTCAAATCCGAATCCTTCTGACTATGGGCAGGAAGTAACCATCACGGCCAGGGTGACGACGTCAGGACCATCCTCTCCAAAATCAGTGACCTTCCTGAACGGAACCACGCCACTCGCAGCGAGGGCGGTGAATAGCAACGGCGTCGCGACGCTGACCACAATGCAGATCCCGCTGGGATCGAACCAGTTGACGGCGACCTACGGCGGTAATCCGATAAATGGGACGAGTACTTCGGCGCCAATCACACAGACCGTGAACCAAGCCGTGATCAGCATGAGCCTCACCTCCACGCCGAGTCCGGCTATCACCGGAAAGTCCGTGAACCTTAGAGCGAAACTGACCAGTAATGGCGGTCTGCCGGTGGGCAGCGCGGTGACATTCAGTTACAGCGGCTCAACGCTGGGGACCGCGAACATCAACGGTGCGGGCGTGGCAACTTTCTCGACGACCGCCATGCCGCAAGGCAGCGATCAGGTCACAGCAACCTACGCTGGGAGCAATGACTACGGTCCAGCCTCGGCCTCTCTGATGCTGGTTGTAAACCCCTAGCTTGGCAAGGGGATTGCTAGTTGCGCTGTCATCTGCCCCACGTCAAACGGTTGCTCAAACCATGTGGTCAGCGCATACCCGATTTCAACCTTGCTCGCCTCAAGTCTGAACCCCTCTATCTACGGACAGGCAGTAACCTGGGCGGTGACGGTAACGACCTCGGGTCCCGCAGAGCTCACGGGGAAAAGTGAACTTTGAGAGGAATCGCTACTCTTTTGGGTGTTCACTGGGGCTATGAGCGCGGCCGCGGCCACGATCAATTCATCGCAGACCCCGTCGACTCCAGGTCAGGCGGTGACGTTCACCGCGACGATCATCTCGCCGACGGTAAGGGCGGTAAGGGCACCGAGCAGTGACCTTCGTTCTAATTCACGCTAAGATAGGCGTCACAACCAGTTCGCGATTCTCGAACTCTTTCGCGGAGCCTTCCGCGTTGGTGCCGCCGCCGCTTTATACGGCTCATTCACGCTAAGTGCGAATAGGCTGCTCCCACGCCAGTTTTTCAGCGATGAGGTTTGAACACCTACACATTCATGCGCGATGTCTATGGTCGGATAGAAAGTCAAATCATGATCGTGCTACTTTGCACGAACGTAGTTGGCTTTCTCAGGAAATCCTAATTTGGAACTATTACTATTGGCCAATGGCTTGACGAACTTTCGGAATCTACACTCCTCGTCGTAAGGCGTTCAAACTGGGTGACATGCGACTCCCCCAGTCACACATCCGGTCTCTCTTCCTCCGCACAGTCCACTTTCTAACCGTCGGCTTGGCGATCACGCTCATCGGCATGGTGCCCGTGAGCGCCGGCGCAACTGCCCCCCAACTCACATGCACCCCATCGAGCCTTCGGTTTGGGGGTGTCGTTGTCGGTCAGACTGAAACCTTGGTGGTCCCCGTGACGAACACTGGAACGACGAGTGTGACGGTCTCGGGAACCACGGTGACCGACTCCGAATTCACCACATCCCAGTTGAGCCTGCCACTGACCTTGCTTGCGGGACAGAGTGTGAATGTGAGTGTGAGCTTTACTCCCAAGGCGCTGGGATGGGCAGGAGGCACGATCAAGTTCTCGAGCAATGCATCGAACGCTACCCTCACGCTTCAGGTTGAGGGCGGCGGCGTGAGCAGCGAAGCCGTGACCGCCAGACCCTCAATCGTGTCATTTGGCCAAGTGGCGATTGGAGCCAGCTCCACTCTGCCTATCGTGCTTACGAACGCTCGTCCCTGGAACGTAACACTATGGCCATTGCAGACAGCGGGCAGCGAATTCTCGATCAGCACCAGCGGGGGCACATTTCCTTTGACTCTGGGCCGAGGGCAGAGTGTAACTCTGAACGTCACCTTTGCTCCACGATCTGTTGGCACAACCGGAGGTAGTCTGTATATTCCTGGCCCCGCGCTGGCCATACCTCTCATCGCGACAGGGAAAGCAGGGGCCGCCGCAGGACAGCTCACTGTTACGCCTGCCGCCCTGAACTTCGGAAGCGTTCCCGATGGAACGACGGCAACTCAATCCATCAGTTTGAGCGCTACCGGCTCAAGTGTGACAATCTCCTCTAGTGCCAGCAGCAGTTCCCAATTTGTCCTGGATGGGACTACTTTGCCGTTGACAGTTATCCCGGGCCAGAGCGTTTCGCTCAATGTGGCCTTCACCCCACAAAGCAGCGGGACCGTTTCTGGCTCCCTCTCATTTGCCAGCAATGCCTCCAACTCGGGGACGCCAGAATCGCTCACCGGTGTTGGCACAGCCACGCAGTACAGCGTCAATCTCTCGTGGAATCCCAGTTCAGACGTAATGGGCTACAACGTTTATCGCAGTACCGCCGCGAACGGGAAATATTCCAAGATCAACTCCAGCGTGAACCCGAACACCGCGTATACCGATAGCACAGTCGTCTCCGGGCAAACGTATTACTATGCCGCCACATCGGTGAACTCCAGCGGACAGGAGAGTAGCCTCTCAACGCCTCCGGTGGGGGCGGCTGTCCCTTAGCCGCCCTCCTTCAAGCAGCGAGATCGCCTGCGCCGTCCGAGGGGCTAGCGAGCCTCTTCGGCCATTCGGAGGTGTGGTTCCAGCAGAGCGAGCAACTGCTCTTTCAAGAAAGGTCCGCTCGCCAGAAGGCCTGACAGAAGGGGGTCGGGGCGATTCGCGATCAAGTCGGCTTTCTCTAGTGTGCTGACAAAACCACCAGAGCTCTTCACCAGCGCTGCTCCCGCCACCACGTCCCACTCGTTCTTGGGAGTCAGGGTGAAGGTTACATCCGCCAGTCCAACCGAGACCAAAGCAAGCTTATAGGCGACTGAACCCATTGGGCGAATCGTGAAAGCAGCCTTCTCGAAAGGTTTCCACTCGCCGCGTTTGACCTCGCTGCGGCTCGCAAGAACCAGGGCACCCTCTAGGTTCGTCCGCTGACTAGGCTGAGAAGGCTTACCATTGTAGGCAACGCCGGAATCAATCGATCCTAGGAAAGTTTCATCAGTTGCGGGGTTGTAAATTCCGCCCGCGACTGGTTTCCCGTTCTCCACGAATCCAATCGAGACGCAGAACTCGGGAATACCCTGCACAAATTCGCGGGTGCCGTCGAGAGGGTCGACCACCCAAATGCGCGATCGCTGCAGACGAATGGGATCGTCTACACTTTCTTCGGAAAGCCAGCCTTCCCCTTCGCGCAGAAGTTCTTTGTGTAGAACCGCGTCGAGCGCGCGATCTGCCTCCGTTACAGGATCGTGCCCGGCTTTGTATTCGGCGTCGATCGATCCCGGAGTAAAATGCGCAAAAACGGCACGCGAGGCTTCCAGTGCGGCCTGAATGCGTTGCAATATTTGAGCGTAAGAATTTGAGCGCATAATCTTGCGTCTTCCTACGATGATCTTCTCTTGATGATCAAGCCATGAGCATGCGCGCGCCCGTTGCCAGCAGCACCGCGCAGAGAATCCGTCTGAGCCACGGAACTGGAACCCGCGTACTCAGGTAAGAGCCCAGCAGTCCACCTGGAACCGACCCCAGCAATAGCGCTCCCACCAAGTGGATGTCCACATTATGCATACGAAAATGCAGAAAACTAGTTACTCCGGTGAGAATGAGAGCGTGAACGATGTCGGTGCCCACCATAACCTTCGGCTGAAAACTATAGAACAGCAAAAGCATCATCATGACAATACTGCCGGAGCCGACCGAGGTGATGCCCACCAGAAAGCCCGCCACCAGGCCGATCAGCGACATCCAGGCAAACGACTTCATCGTCGGCGGGCGCACTGCGGCGCGATCCTCAATTTTTTTCTGAAAGAACAGGAAAGTCGGAATGCAGATCAGCAGAACTCCGACGGCAATGGTGATGAAGCGGTTAACGCCATTGCCATAAACGTTTCGCAAGTGAATCAGAAAACTTACGCCCAGA
>Ga0187860_1001033_pt1 | contig 25550 bp, 12 predicted proteins | sample June2016WEW_10_4_FD_132981 | JGI IMG/M metagenome (GOLD analysis project Ga0187860, IMG submission 132981) | Peatland microbial communities from SPRUCE experiment site at the Marcell Experimental Forest, Minnesota, USA - June2016WEW_10_40 | ecosystem: Environmental > Terrestrial > Soil >...
GGCACACGGTCGCCGGGGCGCAAGGCGACCACGTCCTCTGCTCGCAACTCCGCGACGGGAACTTCGGTTTCGGTCCCGTCGGGATTGCGCCGGCGCGCGAGCGCGGGCGCCAAGTCGAGCAGTTGGCGCAAGGCGCTGGACGCCCGCACACTCACGCGGGACTCGAGCCAATGCCCCAGGCTGATGAGCGTGATAATCGCGGCGGCTTCCATGAAATAGACGTGGCCGCCGAGACCGCTGAACAAGGCCCACGCGCTGTAAGCGAAGGCGGTCGTCGAGCCCAGCGCCACGAGCGTGTCCATGTTGGAGCGGCCGACTTTGAGCTGGCCCCACGCGCCGTGATAGAACCGCGCCCCGGCAAAGATTTGCACGGCACCGGCCAGCGCCAGGGAACACCACTGGAACCACCGCGTCATGCCCAGTCCAAACACCCATTCGCCCAACATCAACGGCACGGTGCCGAGGACGCCCACCCACAGGTTGAGCTGCCAGCCGCCCAGCTTGCGCTCGCCCGGCTCGCGCGCGCGAGCTTCGGCCACGCTCGCCCCGTAGCCCGCTTCCTCGACTGCGCGGATTAAGGCGGGAACATCCCTTTCTGCCACGCTCGCCCAGCGCACGGTGGCCTGGTTCGCTTCGAGGCGCACGGTCGCGCTGCGGACCCCGGGCACATTCTGGAGGGCCTCAGTCACATGCCGGGCGCAATTGGGGCACGTCATGCCGCGGATGGCCAGTTCCGTCCCGGCCGCCGGGCCAGCCGGCGCCTCGGGCTGCGCTTTGAATTCGATTGACTGCTGCGTCCTCATAGTTAGTCGCCTGGATACAGTTTAGCCGAACGCGGGACAGTGTCTAACGCGGAGCCTTTCAGCTTCGCGTCAGTTGCAGCCCTGTTTCTGAGAGGCTGAAATCCACGAAACGGGCGCGGGTGTTCGGGGCATGGCTGGTCAGCAGTTGCTTGATCCTGGCCGCGGCGGGTTCGTCTTTGCCGAAGAGCAGCAGGTAACCGCCGCCGCCGGCGCCGAGCAACTTGACTGCGCCAACATAGTCGCGAACGCCCTCGAGGATTTGCTGCACCTCCGGCGGGTTGGTGCCGGCATCCAGGCGCTGGTTCAGTGTCCAACTATTCCGGATGGCGGCCAGCAGCATTTCGTAGTCGCATTTCTGAATCGCCGCACCGGCCCAATCGGCATTCGACCCGATGTCGGCAATGATTCCCAGATGCGCCGGGGAGTTGAGGAAGAGACCGCGCACGATTTCGGCAAGGATGTTTTTAGCGAGGCGCGTGATGCCGGTGTAATAGAGCAGGATCGAACGGTTAGCGTAATCGTGGTCGAAGAGATGATGCGGCAGCCAGCGGATGGCCGGTTTCTGCGCGAGGCCGGGAGCGGTCTCGATCAGCTTGATGCCGCGGAAGATCGCGCCGGCCTGGTCCTGCCAGCCGCCGCCCGTGGTGAGCATCTGCTCCAACGCCAGGGTGCGGGTGAAGAGGGTGTTCCGGTCCCAACCCAGGCCGCACAGATCCCCCAGCGCCGCCAGAACGGTCGCCGCGAGAATGCTGCTGGTGCCGAGGCCCGAGCCTTTCGGCACAGCGGCGAGCAGAGAGATTTCGATGCCGGCGCCGAAATCGCGGAGTTGCTGCTCCAGCGAAGCAAAACCGCCTTGCGAGTGGAAACGCGGGAGAAAGCCGGCGAGCGCAAACGCCGCCTTGGCCAGCGCGAAAGGGCTATCCGGCCGGGCGAAGGTGTCCAGCTCGGCATAAGTGCGCACGCGCTCCTCGACGCCGAGGTCGATCGAGCGCATGACCAGTTCCGGTCGCTCGGAAAGCCGGGCAAAGACCTGGATGGGCGGCTGGCCGTTGAGGTCGGCCGCGAGGTTGAGGACCTTGCCGCCATGCTCGATGCAGTAAGGGGGAGTATCGGTCCAGCCGCCGGCCAGGTCGAACCGGATCGGGCTGCGCGCCCAGACGATCTGGTCGTCCATGACGTTGCGACGGGGACAGGCGGGCGAGAGCCGCGCTTCGTGGGCAATCATCTCCCGCAGCCGGGCGAATGCGCCGGCCTCGAACCGCTCCCAGCCCGATTCGCGGCGATGCCTCAGGACGGCGGAGCGGAACATCTGATCGTGGACCACCTGCATCGGGTCGTCGTGGTCGCCGAAGGGCAGGTCGGGCAGGGCGTTGCCGCCCGCGGCAAAGGCGCGCGCGGTGGCTTCGAGGTCGAGCCGGAAGAAAACGCTCCAGCGAAAGTTCTTGAGCATCGGCAGCAGGCAGGCATGGCGCAAGCGCGTGCGCTGCTCATAGAGGCGGCGCAGGTTGATTTGCTCGGGGATTTGCCGGGCGGAGAGCCGGGGCAGCTCGCGCCAGCGGCGCGCGAACCCAGGCTCAGGTCCCGGCGCCGGCGCAAAGAGCCATTCCACGAACGCGGGCTCGAGGGCGTTGCCGTCCATGACGGGAAACAGAGGGCAGGAATGGAGGTCGGTCTGGGGATCGATGGCGCAGTCCTCCGGCTTGAGGCTGCGCGCGCTGAACCAGTCGCGCGCCGCCCGGCCCAGCCAGCGGGTGGCGGCGTCGCCCAGCGGACCAGCGAAGGGGTCGCTGAAACCGTAGGCCCGCACGCAGAACTGGTCCCGGCCAATAGGCACGAAGTCGAGGCAAACGCCGGGGTGGAGGCGGAGGGTCCAATTGTTCTCGGGCACCCCGGTGAGCACATGCTGGGAGGCGAGCTGCCAACCGGACGGCACCACGCTGTTCTCGACCCAGAGCGTGTGGTTGCTCTCCCGGCGCAGGGTGACGTCGAAGTGCGAGTTCTGCGTCACCTGGTCCGGCTGCTGGCTCGCACCGGTGCGGCCCACTTTTGATTCGTCCAGCACGAGGTTTTGCAAGGCGGAGATTGACTCGATCATCTGCGCATTGGTGCCGAAGTGATAGAACTGCGCTTCTGGCAGCGGCACGACCGCGCAGGTCAGCGCATTGACTGCCGCGTCCTGGACGGTCGGGGACTTGCCCAGCGCGAGGCCAAACTCGGCGTAGAGTTCGTAGCGGCGCGCGGCGCCGCCGCCAAAGCGGCTGGTCTCCCAACCGCAATGCTCCATCAGCACGCGCACGGCGCGTTCGCTCAGGAGCCACATGCCGCTGTCCACCAGGCAGAGATAGTGTTCGGCCAGCTCGCGGATTTTCGGCGCGGCGGGTTTCTGCAAAAAGAAGGCGAGTTCGGTCGGGTGGCCGCGCGGGGAAAAGAACACGCCAAAGTGCTTGGCTTGTTCCGGAGCCACCCACAGGCCGAGGCCGAGCACGTCCACCTCGGGGAAGGGCGGCAGTTCGCGGGCGAAGCGCAGCAGCACGTCGCCGCTGGTAACCAGGGCAACGGTGCCCGCTCCGGCATGGGCCAGCACGCGCTGGTAGTCGGCCAATTGCAAATCGAGCAGCGATTGATCGAGGCGCTGGCCGCGCGACCAGCGGAATACGGGGATGGGCATGAGCAATTTGCCCACAGGCGCGTAGGCGGGGAGGCGCCGGCTCAGGCCGCCCGCGTGCAGGATGAGCTTGTGGCTTTGGCGGAGCCAGCCGGCAAAAGAATCGTCGGGGGCGGTCGCGCGCCAGGCCTCCGCGAGGAGGTTGGCCGTGCCGCCGCCCGAGCCCAGCGGCTCGCCGGGGGGATCGGAGGCGGCGAACCATTCGGGCCGGTGCCGGCCTTCCAGGGCTTCGAACTCCGCCACCATGCGCGGCGGGAGGGTCAGCAGGTATTGAACGGGAACTTCGGTGCCTGGCATAGCTCTGGCCCGGAGGATGGAAGAGAACTGCCGGTCCTGTCGAGAGGATTTGCGAGCGGCGATTTGCGACGGCCAGCCAGCCCTTCGGTTTCCTGCCAAGGCGGCGGCGAGCCAACCGCATTCGCCTGGAGACGATCCTCCCCTGCGGCGCTTTGTAGGGCCAAAGACTACAGGCCTGTCCGTAATGAAGCCGATAGACGGAATCTCCCTCTTCGGTTAAGAATACGCGTGGGAAAAAGGGATGCCGTATGAGTATCAAGACGACAACAGGACAATAAGCATTTATGAGAACGCTGTTGCGCAACGTTCCAACCGGGCTTTACGTCCAATCCGCCGAGAATTGGACGGGCAATCCTGACGAAGCCCTTGACTTCAAGACCATGAGCCAGGCCATTAGGTTTGTGGAGAATGCGGGGCTGAGGAAGATGGAATTGGCTTTTGTGTCCGCCCACCTGTGCCGTTTAACCGAGGTGCCCCTGGAGGTGCTGCGCTGGGGGCCGTCGGTCAGCCAGCGCCGCGTTCAGCCGGCTTGAGGCTCGGCGACCAGCAGCCTTTGATGGCCGGGATTGGAGGTGAGCGACCGGGGTTGGGCGGGTTACGCGGCGCTTGCGCGCCGGTTGAAACCGACTAAGCTGGCAGCATGAAGTTCAATCGTTCGATAGGAGTGCTCCTGTTGCTTGTGGCGGGGTCTGTGGTTCAATTGCCCGGCCAACCGACCGACGCCGAGCGCAAACAGTTCGAGGCGATCAAAGCCAGGGCGGACAAAGGCGATAGCGAGGCCCAACTCAGCGTCTTTTTCCGTTACGCCAATGGCAACGGCGTGGCGAAGGACCCGGCGAAGGCCACAAAATATCTGCGCAAGGCGGCGGAGCAGGGCCTGGCCCGCGCCCAGTGCCTTTTGGGTTTGGCCTATGCCAATGGAGAGGGCGTGAAGAAGCCCGATAAAGTTGAAGCGGCCCGCTGGCTCCGCAAGGCGGCGGAGCAGGGCTCGGCCGAAGCCCAGTTCGATCTGGGCATGTGCTATGCCAATGGGGATGGGGTGGCAAAAAATGCCGTCGAGGCCGCAGCTTGGTATCGCAAGGCGGCTGACCAGGACCTGCCGGATGCCCAATGCGAGCTGGGCAACTGTTACCTCGAAGGCAACGGCGTGCCCAAGGACATTCCGGAGGGCGTGAAATGGACCCGGCTGGCTGCCGAGCAAGGATTTGCCCAGGCCCAGAACACCCTCGGCCTTTGTTACACCAAGGGCAGGGGCGTGACCAAGGATAATGTGGAGGCCTACAAATGGTTCAACCTCGCCGCGGCTAAAGGCGATGAACGCGCGGACGATGCCAAAGTCAACCTGGCCGCGGCCGAACGGTTTCTGACGCCCGAGCAAGTGGCCGAGGGGCAGCGGCTGGCGCGTGAGTTTAAGCCACACAAAACCTCAACGGCGGGCGAATCTGCCTCACCGCCGGCCCAGGCGGGTCCCCCTCCTTCCGGCGGCAGGACCGGGCAAGCCAGCGCCTGGGACGCCCCGTCCGCGGCCAAAGCCATCAAGACCGGCCTCGTGACGGTGAAAGCGGAGGACGAGTCTTACGAGATTTTCGTTGATGGGACCTTCGTCGGCAACACGCCCGCCAAAGTGCAGCTTGCTGAAGGCGCTCACGTTGTCGAAGTGAAGAAAGCGGGCTTCAAGGATTATCGAAAGCAGATCAAGATCAGCGCCGGGTCCGAACTGACCCTGCGAGCGATTTTGGAGAAGCCGTAGTCGCCAGTTCCAAAGGCGAGAGGAAGGCCAACCGACCTCTTGCAGGGCCTGATAGTCCCGCGCTGAGCCAGGCGCATCGCTTCTGCCGCGTGGTCCCGCCGCGTTAGCCGGCGGCGGCCGCGCGGAACTCGAACCCGGCGCCGTTACGTTTTTGCCTCAGCTTCTGGCACGAGGGGCAGCAGCCTTTGCGCATCCATAACGACGCGGCCTTCATGCCAGTCAATGTGGTGGTTGGCGCGAATACTGGCTTCCCAGTCAGGTTTTACCTCCACGACCAGGCGTTCCTGGTAGCTCCTGGCATCCAGCCGCAGAATTTCGTTGATTCTCAGGCTGTGCCCGTATCGGACAAGGCAGTTTTGCGATGGCCGGAAGAGCTTCCCGCCGAGTTCGAAGGGGCGGCCAGCGGGCCGCGCGCTCGCAAATCCCCGCACCACCGGGTTGGCCGGATGCGGATTCCACTGGTCGGTTAGCGGCGTATCCGCCCAGAAGGCAAAAAGGTCGCGATTCAACGCGAACAAGCCTCGCTTAATCGTGGCCAGCAGCCACCATTTCGCCTGATGTTCAAACAGGGTTGCATCGGCGTATTGGACGTTCCGCATGAGCGTGGCCCGCTTGCGCCATCGCTCGGGGAATTCTTCGCACTGATACACGTCAATAGCTCGTGCGTTTCCTCCCTCGGGGACCATGTGGAGCGTGCCCTCGTGCTCAAAAAGGAAGGGATAAGAGAGATGGTGGTCTTTCACCAAAACTGGTTTGGTGGGCGGCACCGCGCGGTCCTCCCCCGAAAGCTGCATGACAGCAAGGTGCGCGTAAGGTTTGTTGTAAAGCCACTCCTCGCAAAAGATGAACCAGTCGTCGCCGCGTTTCCAGAGGAAGGGGTCCGCCCAGTTTCGGTCAGGGGGAGGCAACAGTTTCCGCAGCTTGGCTGGCTGCGGATTTAACAGCCACTCTTTGCCCACGCGTCCCCACAGCAGGAACCATTGGCGGAGCGACCCTTGTTCCTCTCTCCGGGCGATGCGCGCGTATCTCTTGCGCTGGATTAGTTCCAGCAGCAGGCGGGGGTTCGGCAAATAGGGTGATTTCGGCAAAAACATGCCTCGAGGCAAATGACTCAGTCTTTTGCGTTACAGGTTCTGTCCAGAATGGATTGATAGAACTCCCGAAACCGGGGGCCGGCAAGGTCCGGGTTACAGTTTGCTTCCACCCAGGCTTTGCCCCGGCGCCCCAATGCTCGCCGCCGCTCCTGATCCGCCTCCAGCGAAGCGATCGCTTTCGCCAGCGGCTCGACCTCCAGCGGCGTCAGCAGGGCCGCATCCGCTTTCCTCAGGTCCGGGGCCAAGTTGCCTTTCGTCGAAGTCACCGCTGGCAGCCCAACCGCCATGGCTTCCGCCAGGGCAATATTAAAGGCTTCCCAGCGGGAAGGCGAAACGAACACATCAGCCATGCGCAGGAGGGACCATTTCTTCTCGCCATAAACGGGTCCGACAAAATGAATCCGCTCTCTGCACCCAATTCTTCTCGCCAGCAGTTCGAGGTTCGCTCGGCCTTCCCGCCAGTCCGGACCGGCCAGCACCAGCCGAAACCGCTCGGCCGGAAGGCAGGAGAACGCTTCAACCACCAAATCCAAGCCCTTGCCCCACACATCCAACCGACCCAGGAACACCAGCACGAACGCCTCCGGCGGGATTGCATAATCACTTCTCGAGCCAGCAGGCAACTTTGCGAGACCGGGAAGGCTGACCAGATTGCCTTGGACCAGCATTACCCCGCGGTAGCCCGGCAAGAGCGACTTCGCCCGGCCCTGGCCGAAGTTGGTCAGAAGATGCAGCCCGGCCGCCTTCCGCAGGCTTCGATCCACGAAGTTCAGGTAAACCAACTTCTTGAACCAATGCGCCGCGCTTCTGAAATTCAACTGGCCGTGCGAGGTCAGAACGTAGGGAACGCCTGCCCGGCGCAGATCATTCAGCAAGGGTACGAACCGGTAATCCACGCTGTGGAAGTGGAGCAGACTGTTGCCGGGCCTGATCGCGAACCGGTCGGCAATGGCCGCCCAGCGTAGATTCCAAAGAGAGTCAACCTCAGTCAGCGGAAACCCCCAGTCGGTCGGCCCAGCCTGCTCCTCGGGCTTGGGGGCAATCCCCACCGCATTGACGTCCTTCGCCCTCTGACAGGCAATAAAGCTCCGGATGGCATTGGCATGCCCGCCCGACAGTGCCGGCGAGTAAGGAAACACATGGACAACATTTACGGCGCCACGCGCCGCCCTGTCTGGCACGCGGGCCCCGGGTTGAGCAAGCGGGCGAGATAACACCTTCTCGCCTCGGAGCACCTGCCGGTAAAAACTCTCGAAGCGGGCGCCCGTTTTGTGAGGCGAGCAGTGTTCAAGAACCCATTCCCGGCCATGTTCACCCAGCGACTGCCGGCAAGCGGGGTCGCAGGCCAACTGGCTCATAGCCCGGTTCAGCGCATCCGGCGATGGGCCAACCGCAATGGCGGCGCCCGCGGCGATCCACTCAGGAGCCAGGTTCATCTTGCTCGAAACAATGATGGGCAAGCCGAAGCCCATCGCTTCGGCTGTCGCAATGCCGAAAGCTTCCCATCGGGAAGGCGAAACAAACACATCGGCCATTCCGAGCGACTTCCATTTGCGGTCGCCAAACTGCGGGCCCAGGAACCGCACGCGCCCGTTGCACTGCAACCGTCGCGCAAGGCGCTCCAGGCGCCGCTGTCCACCCTCCCAGTCCGGGCCAATGAATACCAGGCAAGGGTTGCTATCAACCGGCAGTCTGGCAAAGCTCTTCACCAGCGTGTCCAGGCCCTTGTGCTTAGTATGCAATCGTCCGAGGTAGGCGAATACAAAGGCCTGCGCCGGAATCCCATACTGCTCGCGCGAGGCGGGACAGACCGTGCCAGGTTCAGGGACCTCGACCACATTGGCTTGCATGAGAACGGGTTTCTTCCAGAAAGGGATTAGATACCTGCCCCGATGTTGTTCCCGCCAGGTGAGAAAGTGGAGGCCGCTGGCGTTGCGAAAGAAGCGAGTGACAAAGTTAATGTAAAGAAACTTCTTTGCCCAGTGCTCAAGGTTGCGATAATGCAACTGGCCCTGGGATGTTATGACGTAAGGAATTCCCGCTTGCGCCAGTTCCCATCCGAACCGCGGGAAGTCCCACATGAAACCATGGAAATGAACAATCGGGCGTTGGCAACCAGCGGCTAATTCCATCGCCCTTCGACAAAGGTTCGGCGCGCGGAAGTCCATTTCCCGGATGGGCAGGAGGTCGAGGCTTCTCCAGGGCACACTGGGCATGCCTGGGGTGGTCGGGGAAAGCCCTTGCACGTTGATCCCCTGCTGCATTTGACTCTTCATGAAAGCGATGACGGCATTGCTGTGTCCCCCAGCCAGCTTCGCGCCGTAGGGAAACACGTGGATCACACAATAATCTGTCTTTGACATCATCGAATTCATCGGCTTGGACAGTGCGCCGCCTGGCGCGTTAGTGGAAAAACTGCCAAGACCCGCCGCCCACCCTCGCGGTGTAAGGAAACACACGAACAACATTCACACAAACAGCAAAAGCTCTTGTGAAGGCCCTGTGCCCTCCCGCCCAGGACCCAGGGCATTGGTAGCTTCACGGCCCAAAACGCCCTCCATTCCTAAGGGCCGCCGGCAGTTTATATAGACAAATTCATCGCTTCAAGTCCTATGTGGAGCGCCCAAAAGAGCAAAGCCTGGGGGAACCACCCCGGCCCGGCACAGGCTCTGCTCGCGCCAAACGGGCCTCGAAGGCTCACAGGGGGCGGGAACAATTGGATTCGAAAAAGCTTGGAAATTACAGCCTTCTTCGCGCAGAGTATGCAATATGGCAATCAAGCCTACGGTAAGCGCCTTGCGTCCCTGCTGGCGCATCGATCCCCCCGCCCTTGGCGGGCACAGGCGTTGACCGCGCGGTTTTGCGCCTGACCTCAATAACGCAATCGCTCCTATTGATGCCGCGCCGACTTAAAGTTCTGATGTCTGCTTACGCCTGCGAGCCCAACAAAGGCTCGGAACCGGCTGATGGCTGGAACTGGGCGCTGCAGATGTCACGCTGGCACAGCGTGTGGGTTCTGACCCGCGCGAACAACCGGCCAACGATAGAGACTGCGCCGCAGGCTGACGGCCAGGGCCAGTTACACTGGATCTATTTCGATCTGCCTCGTTGGGCGAGTTTTTGGAAAGAGGGCTCCCGGGGTATTCAGGCGTACTATTACTTATGGCAAATAACGGCGTGGCGCATTGGGGCGCGCCTCCATCGCGAAATTGGCTTTGATCTGCTGCACCACGTCACCTTTGGCAAATATTGGGTGCCCAGTTACCTCGGTTTATTGCCGGTCCGATCTATCCTCGGCCCCCTGGGGGGGGGCGAATCGACGCCGAGGGCGTTGACGGGCAGGTTCAGCCGGCGCGGGTGCTGGTTTGAAAGGAGGCGGGACCTGGTGCGGACGCTGGCGGATTTGGACCCGGTGCTGCGCGCCACGATGCGACGCGCCGGGATCGTGGCGGCGACGACCGAGGAATCGAAGAAAAGAATCGAGCGGCTAGGCGCGTCACGTGTTGTGGTGGAACCGCAGTTCGGCATGAATGATGAAGAATTCGATTTTTTTGGCCGATTTCCGGTGCGGACCGAAAAGCCCTTTCGTCTGATCAGCATCGGGCGGCTGTTGCATTGGAAGGGGTTTCATTGGGGCCTGGAGGCCTTCGCCCGGTTCCACCGGGTTTGTCCGGAAAGCGAGTATTGGGTGGTCAGCAGCGGACCGGAAGCCGGAGCGCTTAAGCAACTGGCGGCAGAGTTGGGCATCGCTCAGCGGGTGACCTTCTGGGGGCGGTTGCCCGAGTTGGCGGACGTGTACGACAAGCTGGCGCAAGCGGATGTGCTGGTGCATCCGGCTGTCCATGAGGCCTTCGGCAATGTCTGCCTGGAAGCGCTGGCGGCCGGGCGACCGGTCATCTGCCTGGACGCCGGCGGTCCAAGTTTGCAGGTCACTGAGGCGTGCGGCTTCAAGGCCCCGGTAGGGTCCCTGGAGCAGGTCTTGGAGGCGATGGCTGACGCGATGGGGAAGTTGTACCGCGACCCGGAGATGCGCCGGCGCATGGGCGTTGCGGCGCGTGAACGGGCGCGGACAGCGTTTCATTGGGCGCGCAAAGCGGAACGGATGAACGCGCTTTACGAGACGGTTTGTGAAACGGGGCAGACTGTGACCAGAGAGCACGGCAACGACCACGTTCAGTGATCCGCCTTTGTCCGGTTCGTTTTCTTCAACAAGCTCACCCAGGACGACCGGTTGCGGATGGGGCGCGCGTTCCATCGTTCATTGATGAACGGGTCGGGGAGATACGGATTGAGCAAGCCGAGCATCCTTTTGGGGATTGAGAACCTGTCCGATCAGACCAAACCAAACCCTGTTTCATCAAGATGACACCCGACTGCGGCAAAGTCATCGAGTTGTCCTTGGGCGGTGGCCTCCACCATCATTACCTGCGTGAGGCGGCTTGAAAAAAATCGCCTTCACCGCTCCCGCCGGCGCTGGTGCGAACGTCGCGGTTGGCCAGCCTTCAGATCAGCCCGTTGATCGGTGAAGGAAGAAGACGCAGTTCGCCGGCACCTTGAAGCAGCACGATAATCCGCGGTTGAGCGTTCGGGTCAAGGGACGCTCAAGCGGACAATCGCAGCGGAAGCGGCCGGGACGTTCACTTTGAAGACGGCGGCGGAGGCTGGAGCCAGTGGCGTCCAACTGCCCTCCCAAGAGCCATCCTCTCGGATCGGCGCGCCGCCGAGAGTCACGCCGGTCTGGGCGGTCACGTCGCCGCCAGGCGCAGCCAGAAACATCACTTGACCGCGAATATAGCCATTCCCAGGAGCGAGGGTCACCTCCGCATCGCGGCGGCCTGGGCCATGCTCTGTGTTGATGAGCGTACTGTAGAGGGTGTTGTCCGGGGCCAAAACGGCGTAGGCTCTGAGATCGACGGCACCGGGGTTGAAGGTCAGTTTCGCGGGTACCAGGCGGCCATTGGCAGTCAAATCGAACGCCTTTAGCGCATAGGCCAACGGCCGCGCGGCGAAGCCTTCACCCGAGTTCCAGAACACCGCATATTTCATCGGCGCCCGCGGCTGAGTCCCGGCCACGTAGCCGCCGGTGTGGAAGTTGATGCCCTGCACGCCGTGTGCCGCCCACCAGTAAAGGTAATCCAATCCCCACAGGGCGGCGGCGAAGGCATCGCTCACCCCGCCGGCCCCGCCGTTGGAAAAACTATTGGCCTCCTCCAGCCGGCAGGGCAGGCCGTTGGATAAAGCCGCCGGAACAAACTCATCATGGAATGCGTCGTAGGTCTTGAGCAGGTTCGGCGAGAGCAGCCTGTCGCAGCCAACCGCCGCATCGGGCACGTTGGCGCCGCTGCGCGCCGGATACTCATGCTGGGTGACCAACACGATGCGGCGGTCGCGTCCGAAGTCCTGGGCGAACTGGCCGGCCCACGAGGCGTTCTTGTGCGTCGTGCTCGGGCCGCAGAACCTGGCATCCGGCACATTTGTGGGCGCAGTGATCACCGCCAGGAATCGGCGAAATTCCTCCCGGTAACTCGGGAAATCCTTCGCCATCTTCTCCGGCTCATTGCCGAGGGTGAAGCAGGCCAGCTCGGACCGGTAATGCTCCATGACGTACCGCGCGATTTCCATGTCAGCCTGCGGATCGGCCCCTTTCAACCGCAGGGTGTAAATGACTTTCACGCCTGCGGCTTTGGCAAAACCGAACAAGCTGTCAATGTCGGCCTTGCCAGGGATTGCAACCGTGTCCCGCTCGGCGGTGTTGCCTCCCACTCGCAAGCTTCTGATCCCCAAGGTTCGGAACATCTGTATGAGGGGCTTGTTGTCCGGACTGAAGAAGTACTTCCCGTTCCTGCCCGGAAGCACGAGGGACATTTCGTAACTCAGTCCGCTGAAGTTGGAAGAGATGTTTGGCCCGGCCAGTGCTGGGTCGGCTACGAGGGTGACCGGGGACTGCGCCCGAGCGGACTGCGCCAACAGAAACAGCCCGAGCAGCCGAGGAATGACCAGGAGCTTCATCAGGTCTTGGGCCAGGGTAGGCGCAAGGCAACCTTCGTACCTTGGCCGGGGCGGCTTTCGATGCGGCACTCGCCGCCCACTTCGGCCAGGCGCTGGCGCATGTTGCGCAGGCCGTCGGAGACGGCATCGTCCGGGGCGCGCTCGAAGCCGCAGCCATTGTCCTCGACGACCATGTCGAGGGCCTGGTCGGAGACGGTGGCCCGGACCCAGGCCTCGGTGGCGCGGGAGTGCTTGACGATGTTGTGGATGGCTTCCTTGACGACGAGGAAGACGTTGTGGCGCAGGTCGGTGGAGAGGTCACGCGCGGGTGTCTGCTCAGGAAAGTCCAGGCGGCAGCGGATGCCCGCCAGACGCAGGTAATCGAGCGCGAACTGGCCGGAGTAGTCCAGCAAGTGCGCCAGGGTGTCGTTCCGGGGGTTGACGGCCCAAACGATTTCGTCGAGCGACTTGATGGCCTGCCGGGCGGTGCTGGAAATCTTGCCGCTGCGCTCGGCAGCCTTCTCAGGCTCGCCCCGATCCTGTTGGGCCAGCTCCCCGAGCAGGGCGATCTGGGTCAAGTTGGCGCCCAAGTCGTCGTGAATATCCTTGGCAATGCGGGCTCGTTCTTTGTGCAGCGCCGCCTGTTGCTCCAGGAGACGCAACCGCTCGTGCAGCCGGCGGAAGGAGACATAGCGGACGATGGCAATGATCGCGAGAGTGAACGCGGCCAGGGCAGCGGAACGGAACCACCAGGTTTGCCACAAGAACGGAGTAACCACCAGGCTGAGCGTGGCGCCGCCTTGGTTCCAGACCCCGTCACTCCTGCAGGCGGTCACGCGGAAGACATAATTGCCCGCCGGCAGGCGGGGATAAGCAGCAGTGCGCTGGGGCCCCGCCTCGACCCAATCGTCGTCGAAGCCCTCGAGACGATGGCGGAACTGGACGTTCTCCGGGGCGGCAAAACTCAGCGCGGTGAAATCGAACTCGAGCCGGCGATGCTCTGGCGGCAGGCGGAGCCGGGCATCGGCCAGGCCCAAGGGGAGCGCCGCATCGCTGCGATTGGCGGACACGGGCAGCACCCCGCCATACGAGGCAATGGCGCGCTCGTCTATCGTCACCCGGGTCAACAAGACGGGTGGCGGTTTGAGATTCTCGCCCAGTCCCCCAGGGTCCACGACCGCCAGCGCCGTTCGCATGGGAATCCAAAGCCGACCATCGCGGCTGCGCAGGACATCGGGTGACTCGCCAAACGTGCCTTGCAAACTGGGCAGCCCCTCGCTCCGGCCATAATGAATGGAGCGGATGCGGGGGGAGCGGCCTTCAGCAACGTCCACCATATCCTGCTGGCGCACCTTGAAGATACCGCGATTGGCGCCAAACCAGAGCCAACCGTGGCTATCGTCAACGATGTGGGAAATGTAATTGTCATACAACCCCTGTTCGGCGTGGACTTCAGCATAGTGTCCGTCTTTGACGCGGCCGACTCCCCAACCGGCATACCCGATCCAAAGCGTTCCATCCGGCGTCGCACAGAAGCAGCGGATCGAAGCCAGTTCCCCAGACGGGCGCAGCTTGACTTCAGCCAATTGGTCGCCGGTGATCCTGAGCAAAATCCCTTTGGAGGTGCCAGCCCAGATGTTGCCGGCGGCGTCCTCCGCCATCGCCCGAATGATACGGCTGTCGCGCGGGGCCACGAAGGTGCGGAGCTGGCCGCCACGGAGCCGTTGAATGGCGGGCGGGCTTTCTTCACCGATCCATAAGTCACCCGCCTTGCTGACCAGCAAGGTATGGATCGTTCGCCCGCGGATCTCCGCGGGATTGCCCCAGGTGACGAAGCGGCCTTCCCGCCAGCAATACAGGCCGTGCAGGCGTGTGCCGATCCAAAGCGAGCCCTGCGCGTCCGCAGCAACGCAAGTTGCATCCACAGGCCAGTCGTTGGTTGGAGCGAGGGAACTCCATTTGCCGCCGGCCCGGCGGACCAGCACGCCGTTTTGGGCGGCGGCCCAGAGATTGCCTGTGGCGTCCTCGCAGATGGACGGCACCGCCGCGAAGGGCAACCCCTCTTCCGAGCCTTCCAGGGTAATGGCGCGGCGCCGGATGCGGTTCAGGCCGCCCCCGGCAGTGCCGACCCACAGGTTGCCTTCGTGGTCTTCTGCGAGGCTGAGAATTTCCTGGTGAGTTGTTGGGATAGTTTCGAAGCCGGATTCGTCAGAATAACGAAATAAACCGCTGAAAGAGGTGCCGATCCAGATAGAACTCTCATGGTCTTCGAGCATCACCGTGGCGACCGTGCCGCCTCGCTCGGCATGAAATTCGCCAAGGTCCTTGAACTGGCCGTTTTCTTCGACTCGGAAGAGCCGGAAGCCCAGGCAAAGCCAGACGCCGCCTGCGCGGGCAGCGGCCAGTTGCGCTGGCAGCGGATCCAAGCGCCGGGTGGTTTCAAATGTCCCGTTGCGAAGGATGCCGATTTGGCCGGCTTTGGCGAACCAAACCTGCCCGTTGTTCGCGCAGCTCAGGGCGCAGATGTCAGCGCCCTCCGGGAGACCATCTTTCGACGTGCAGGCCGAGACCCTGCCGTCCTTGATGTGATAGACCGGTCCCCCCCGATACGCGACCCAGAGGTCGCCCTGGGCGTCCTGCGCCAAACCATTCGGAATGCTGTCAGGCAAGCCCTCAGTGAATGCCTGCACGGTGCCGGCCTGCAAGCGAACCACGGCACCGCGGTCCAGCGCCAGCCATAGGGCGTCATCGCGGCCATGCAGCATGACGATCGTGCCACGGTTGGGGGGAGCAATGAAGTTTGTTGGGGAAAAGTCCTCGAACCTAACGCCGTCGAAACGCACCAGGCCGCTGGGTGTCCCTAGCCAGAGATAGCCGTCAGCGGTTTGGGCCAGGCCAGCGACGGTGTTGTTGGGCAAACCCTCCTCGGCATCCCAAGGGCGAGCGAACCAAGGGGAATCAGCGGCGCGGCAGGAAATCGTCGGGGTGAAAGACAGCACCAGGGCCGTCAGCGCACCCCCGAGAGCTTGGCAAGCCGAATGGTTGGCCACGGCCCGAGGTTAGCAGGCTGGCGCCGGGAAGCAAGCAGAAGCCAGACGCGATTCAGGCGTGCGAAACCCGGCGGCTTTGCGGCTTACGGTGTCATGGCATACGCTCAGGTCCTGCGTTGAAGACCGGCATATTGAATCCACAGATCAAACTGAGCTTTGCGACCTCTCCGAACAAGAAGCATCAGTTTGATGCCACACTGAAACAAACGGGTGCTTTCTGACTGTTCGTGGTCTCGGTTTTCTGAAGCGCGCACCATGACACCGTCGCGGGCAGGACGCAGGTTGACCGCTATTCTGCGGTCGCGATCTTCACCAGTTCCGCGCCGTGGGGGCCGACCGGGAGCTGCAACCGGCCATCAAATCCGCCGAGGTCTTTCTGGCGCCAGAGGTCGCGCACTGACCGTCGGCCGGACAGACGCACGTCGGACCACTTGACCGTGACCAGGGCTTCGGTCTGGCCCAGGTTGAACAGGCCGACCGCTTTGGAACCGTCTTCAAGGTCCTTGGCATACACCCGAAGGTCCCCGTCTTTGGCGACGCAAAGGGCCTGTTTGCCGAGGGCATCCTGGTTGACGGCGAGGACTTCATCGTTGGTGAGGAGGTTGAGCGTGAAGTCGTCGAGTTTCTCCAGGTCGCAGCCGAGCAGCAGCGGCGCCGAGAGCAGGCACCAGAGCGTGATATGGGTGTATTGTTCGCCGGGGGTCAGGTTTGTGGGATGTGGAGTGCCCCAGCCGACGCAGCCCACCACAAGCATGTCGGGGTCGTTCCAATGGCCCGGGGCGGCGAACGGTTCCCATTTGTCCTCGCCGAAGCCTTTTTTGCTCATCGAGTCCCAGTTGTCACGAATGTCGCCGGTGGTGCGCCAGCAATTGGCGATCTTCGACAGGGCCGGGGCATTGGTGAAGGGCGCGTGGTTGGAGAGGCTGAAGACGAAGTCCCGCCCGCTGACGCGGAGGGCAGCATACATCTCCCGGGTCTCGGGAGGCTCGTTGGGGTTCCAATCGTACTTCAGGTAGTCCAGGCCCCAGGCCGCCCATTGTTCGGCGTCGTTGGCGGCAAAGTGGTACTGGCCAATCGCCCAGGGGAGAATCTTTCTGTTGACGTTGCCCCGCTTGGGAATCGTGGGTGGAGACCACATGCCCTCGGGATTCTCGGCGCTGCCGCCGATGTGATTGGCGTAGGAGGTGGTCCAGGGCGTGGAATAAATACCCACCTTCAAACCCATTTTGTGAATCGTGTCGCACAGGCCCTTCATGTCGGGGAACTTTTCGTTGCCCTGGATCGCGTTGAAGGGTCCGCCGCGTTTTCCCTGCCAGGCATCGTCAATGTTGATGTAGGTCCAGCCATGATGGATTAGCCCGGATGACACCAGGCACCGCGCGCTCTTCAGCACCTTCTCGGCGTCCACCGCGCTGCCCCAGCAGTTCCAACTATTCCAGCCCATCGGCGGGGTCAGCGCGATGGTTTCGCCGACCACGATGCGGAGGTGTTTCTCACTGATGCCGCCGGCGTTTCTTGCCCGCAAGGTCACAGGATGTCGGCCCGGCTCCCGGAGCGAACCGGTAATGTCGCCGGCTTCTGCATCCACCTGAAGGCCGGCGGGGAGGCCCTCGACGGAAAACACCATCGGCCGCGCCCCGGTGACAGGAATGTGGTACATTAAGGGTGAACGGGGCCGCACGCCGATGATGGATGGGCCGTTGATCCGGGGCGTGGGTGGAGATTCGGGGGTGCGAATCTCACGCTGGCCGGCTCTTGTGGCCACACCGGCGGCGACGGGCACAGAGGCCGCAGTTGAGGAAATGGCCGGAGTCGAATCCAAATGCCACAACAGCGGCTGGCTAATGGCGATGTTGCGTCGGACCTCGGGGTCGGCAGGGTCGGCGGGGAGCTTTTGCCAGAGGTCAAGGTAGGCTTGCTCGCCAAAGGCGAGGCCGGCAAACAGCAGCGAGGGTTGGCGGGCGGGCCAACCGTCCCAGGCTTGGACGTCGGGCTGGCGCGGCCACTTGGATTTGTCGGCGAGATAGGGGTAGAGGAACTGCATCGCCTTATGGATGCCACGACCGTCCGGCAACGAGAACGCCCACAAGTTGTCCTTGTCGGTGGAGAGCACCTGGCAGAGCGCGGCCATGTTGTCGAGTTGGAAGATCGAGTAGGCGTAAGGTTTCGTGCGCTTGAGTTCGGCGGGGAAACTGCCGTCGGGCGCCATTTGCTTCGCAACGAAGATTTCTTTGAAGCGGCGGCGGCACTCGGCTAGTTTCGCCTCGTCGCCGGTGAACTCGGCAAAGACAGCGATCTGGAGGAAAAAGGCCACCGCGTGATTGTTGCCGGCGGCGGCCTCTTGCTGGCCGTTGCTGCTGGTGGTCATCCACTCGGCGTAATCGCGGAACCAGGCCTTAAGCCCGGCCAGCGTCTCCGGTGGAAAAGCCGGCGAACGCTGTAGCGCCTCGATTGCCAGCGGCACCTCAACCAAGTGCAGCGTGTCAATAATGCCGGTGCCGCGGCCAGGGGTACGGCCGGGAATGGCTTGCGCATACTTGAGGTGCGGGTTCATCCGTGTTTTGGGATCGAGGAAGAAGACACGCAGCAACCCGGCGGCTTGGGTCGCGTAGCGGTCGTCGCCCGTGATCTGGCAGGCTGCGGCCAGAGCGGCGACGGCGTCACGCAGTTGCCAGATGCAGCGGCGGTGCTGGTTGAAGTTGTTCGGGTTGGATTCACCATCGCGCTGGATGTAAGGCAGTCCGTTGGTTTTCGTCGGGTCGGGCCACCAGTAATCGCCATTGGAATAGAAATCGTTCGGCCCGCCTTCGCTGAGCTGGGCGGGGAACCTGGTGATCGTGATTGGCTCCAGGGCAAGTGCGGCGGTGGCCGCTTTGAGAATCCGATTTCGGTCGGCGGCGGCTACGTCGAGAGTAAGCCGGGACGCCGGCTGGGCAGTGGAGAGAGCGGCCGGTTCAGCCGCAGAGGAAAGGCCGACATTGGTCAGACCGGCCAGGCCCAGCAAGAAAATGGCGGTAGCCTGGGGCAAAAGGCGCCGAATCGGATAATTCAGACACGAGTTCATAGCGGTGGCCCATGATGCTAAACGAGCGACGCCAAAGGCGCCAACGCATAGTGGGCCGAAACCGGCCGCCGGGTGGACCCTGTCGTTCTTGAGTTGCATGGGCAACAGGCGACACAAGGGCCGCCACCTGAGGACGCGGTCAGGGCAACTGCAGCAGATAGAACTGCTGCGGCAGAATAGGGTTTACCCCGTTGGTAAATGTGAAGCTAGAGTTGCCCGAGCGGCGAAGCTGTTCGTCCATAATGTTTCCGGATCGCTGTATGGCCGTTCCACTGCGTGCGGAGCCGAGCTGCGCCCGTCATTTATGCCGGCCCAGGCTGACGTCAAGTGGAGGCCAGAACGAGCGGCAGTGTATCCTAAATCGGCCCTTTTGCTATCGAACAAACGTTCAGGTCTGCAAAGCTTGACGGAACAGTCTCCCGGCCAGCAGAGTGGCTGCCAACCGTTTGGTGTGCAGAGCGGCGGCTGAAACCCGGCGCTCATTGGCCAGCGGAACGCAAATATGCAGAAGAACCTCTCTCACCGGGTGCGCGGGCTCGTCCCAGCCGCCACTCTGGCTGTTGCCGCCGCCGCCTTCCTCACCCTTGCTGCGTCCGCTCCTATCCTCACGGCCGACGCCCCTGTGAAAGAGAACTCCTTGACCGTCCCCGCCAAAGACAGCCCCGAGATGGGCTGGTGGCGTGAGTCAATGGAGAGCCACGACGCGCGGATGCAGTGGTGGCGCGAGGCGCGATTCGGGATGTTCGTGCACTGGGGCGTGTATTCCGGCCTGGGCGGCACCTGGCAAGGGCAGGCGGTCCACGGCTATGCGGAGCATATCCAGCGCATTTTGAAGATCCCGATCCCGGTTTATCGCGAGCAGGTCGCGGGCAAGTTCAACCCGACCGAGTTCAATGCCGAGGAATGGATTCGCGCCGCCAAGGAGGCCGGGATGGGCTATTTCATCATCACGGCCAAGCACCACGACGGCTTTGCCATGTATGATTCGAAGGTCAGCGATTACAACATCATCAAGGCCACCCCCTTCAAGCGCGACCCGATGAAGGAGCTGAAAGCCGCCTGCCGGAAGCATGGACTCAAGTTCGGATTTTATTACTCGCAGGCGTTCGACTGGGGCGATGCCAACGCACCGGGCAATGATTGGGACTATGATAACCCCGGCGGCGACCGGCTGCTGCATGGCGGCAGGAACTGGTGGGAATCCAGCCCGGAACTGCTGCCGAAAGCCCGGAAGTATGTGGACGAGAAAGCCATTCCGCAGTTGCTGGAGCTGATCCGGAACTACGACCCGGACATTCTGTGGTTCGACACGGCGGGCAAGCTGCCGGAGTCCGAGAACCTGCGGATCATGAAGGCCGTGCGGCAGGCCAAGCCCGGCCTCATCATCAATGGCCGGCTGGTGCGCAGTTGCGGGGATTACGTTTCCACGGCTGACCGCCCGGCGGAGTTCGCGCCCCATGAAGGAGACTGGGAAGGCATTCCCACCACGAACGAATCCTACGGCTGGAACCAGAACGATCACTCGCATAAGCCGCCGGGGCATTTCATTCAGCTCCTTGCGAAGGCGGCGGCGCGCGGAGGCAATCTCTTGATGAACATCGGACCGATGGGCAACGGGAAGATGGACCCGAAAGACCTGGCCATCCTCCAGGGCATCGGCCAGTGGTGGAAAGTCAACGGCGAGTCAATTCGCGGGACGACCCGAACGCCGCTGCCGGTGCAGGCCTGGGGTGAATCCACCCGCAAAGGCAATCGCCTTTACCTGCACGTCTTCGAGTGGCCACGTGATGGCAAGCTGGTCCTCGGCGGATTGAAGAGCACGGTGAAAAGGGCCTGCTTGCTCGCCGACGCCGAGGACGGGAGCTTGCCGGTGAAACGCCTCAATGCACTGGATGTGGCTCTGGCGGTGCCCACGACCTCGCCGGACAAAGTGGACTCGGTGGTCGTGATCGAGTGCGGAGGAGAGGTCGCCGCCGACATCCGGCGGCTCCTGCTGCCGACCGTGCCCAGCGATACCCTCCGTGTTTTCGACGGCCAACGGCACGGCAGAACGCTTCGCTTCGGCGCTGGCAAGACCCGCGATGCCTACGTGGACAATTGGTCGAAGGCCAATGAGTTCATCGCCTGGCCGGTGCGGCTGAACCAGCCGGCGAACTTCAAGGTCTTCGTGGTCTATGACGCGGAAGCCGGCTCTGCCGGCGGGAGCTACACAGTCAAGCTGGGCAAAGCCAGTTTGCCGGGGACCGTCAGCCAGGGGGAAAACCTGCGGGTTTCGCTTGGCCACGTGGAGCTCGCCGCCGGGGCCTTCGAGATTGCAGTCGTGCCGGACAAAATTAAGGGCGCGGAGTTGATGCGGCTGCGGAGTATCATTCTGGAACCGCTGAAAGCGGCCGACTAATAACTGCTGCTATTACGCGCGATGTTCGCAAAGGTGATGGAGGCGGTCCATAGAACATTCGTTCTATATCCCGCGGCGGCTGGCTGGTCCGGCCTGTAGAACAAACGTTCAATAGCGCTCGGGGACCGCGTCAGGGAGAATGGTGTCCAAAAGAAAATCGGAATGACGCGCAGGAACAACACCGGCCATGCCACTACACAAGACACTTGAACCCACCTTTGTTCAGGAGGCATTCCCGCGAGCACTGGGCTTCCTGAGCCTGGTGGCGCTGTCCATGTTGCTGGCAGCCCACCCGCTCGCGCTGGCGGGCGAGCGGCTCACCCTCAATTTCAATCCGGACTGGAAGTTCATCAAGGCGGACCCGCCGGGCGCCTCGCGGACAGACCTCAACGACACCGAGTGGACCACTGTTTCAACGCCGCACACCTTCAACGACACTGAGTCGTTCAACGACTGGTCCCCGCCGGGTCACGTTGGCCAAACCAATCAATGGTCGGGCCGCACCTGGTATCGCAAGTCGTTCACGCTCCCGGAGGCGTTTAAGGGCCGGCGGGTGTATCTGGAGTTCGAGGCCGTGCGGCAGGTCGCTGAGGTGTATCTGAACGGGCAACCGCTGGGCACCAACCGGACCGGGTTCATCCCGTTTGGTTTCGAGCTCACCCCGCACTTGCGGTTTGGCGGCGCCACCAACGTCCTGGCGGTCATGGCCGATAATCGCTTCACGCTCGAAACCGAGTTGGCCAGAATTGCGGCAACCGAACTGCCCTGGAACAGCCCGCACTGGCACCCGGCCCACGGCGGCATTTATCGCAACGTCTATCTGCACGTTACCGACCCGCTGCACATTACCCTGCCGCTCTACAGCTCGCTCAAGACCGCCGGCCCTTACCTCTATTCGACCGATATTTCGGAGGAGGCCGCCACCTTCCATTGCGAGGTCCCGGTGCAAAACGGGCGCACGGAAACGGAGAACGTCACAGCGCGCGTGGAAATCTTTAATCGCGAGGGCAAGTCGGTCCTGCGGCTTGAGGAGGCGAACCCGGTGGCGGCCGGCGCGCAGGAGACGTTCAACGTTTCCGGCACACTCGCCGCGCCGCAGTTATGGGAACCCGGCTATCCTTACCTCTACCAGGCTGTTTGCACGCTCACCGCCCAAGGCCAAACCATTGATTCTTGTGCCGTGCCCTTTGGCATCCGGCAGGTTCGCTGGGACGCGAAGACCGGGTTCTACCTCAACGGCCATCACCTCAAGCTCCGCGGCTGGGGCCAGCGCCCGACCAGTGAGTGGCCCGGCCTGGGGGCCGCGCAGCCGGACTGGATGCACTACTACACGCTCGCGCTGATGAAAGAGGCAGGCGGCAACTTCGTCCGGTGGGGCCATTGCGCCGGCGCCCCGGCTGACATCACCAGCGCGGACCAACTCGGCCTGCTCGTCCTCCAGCCGGGCGTGGACGGCGAGGGCGATGCTCAGGGCGAGGCCTGGACACTCCGCGCCGCCGCTTTCCGCGACATGCTGATCTATTACCGGAATCATCCCTCCATCATTATTTGGGAGGGCGGCAACCAAAAAGTCACCCGCGCACATGCCAAGGAACTGCGTGCGCATAAGGATGCCTGGGACCCGCTGGGCGGACGCGCCTACGCGCACCGCCGGGCCGATGAAATCACGGGCGAATTCATGGACGTGGACCTCGGCACCGAGGGTGGCCGCCAGGTGCCCCGCCTGCCGGTCGTCGAGGCGGAGTATGATCGCGAAGAGTCGCCGCGCCGCGTCTGGGACAACTACTCGCCGCCCAACTTCGGCTACCCCGAAGCCAAAGGCCAGACCTACCAGTTGACCTCCGAGCAGTATGCCGTCAACCAGGTCGAGCAATGGATGAGCAAGCTCGGCCAGCCTTGGCATTGCGGCGGCGCCAACTGGATTTTCTCCGATTCGACCAGCGGTGGCCGACTGAGCTGCGAAGTCGCCCGGGCCAGCGGCGAAGTGGATGGCGCGCGCCTGCCCAAAGAGGCCTACTTTGTCCTGCGCACCCTGTGGCGCAACGACCCGCAGGTCCACATCATTGGCCACTGGACCTATCCGGCCGGCACGCGAAAGACCACGTATGTCACCTCCAACTGCGGGGAGGTGGAACTTTTCCTCAACGGCAAGTCGCTCGGTCGGGGCACGGTCTCGAACCGCTACCTGTTCGCTTTCCCGAATGTCGCCTGGGAACCTGGCGAGCTCAAAGCCGTTGCCTATCGCGATGGCGAGCCCGCTGCTACCCAGGTTAAGCACACGGTAAGCGGCCCGGTGGCGTTGCGGCTCACGCCCCTGCTCGGGCCAGGCGGCTTCCTGGCCGACGGCGCGGATGTCGCCCTCATTGGCGTGGAAGCGGTGGATGCCCACGGTGACCGTTGCCCGACCTTCCAGCAACGGGTGGATTTCGACTTGGCCGGCCCGGGTGTTTGGCGTGGCGGCTATAACAGCGGCAAGGCCCATTCCATTAACAATCGTTTCCTGGACCTTGAATGCGGCATCAACCGTGTCGCCGTGCGTTCCACCCCCGTGCCGGGGGTCATTACGGTGACCGCGCGTGGCGGTGAACTCAGGCCTGCCACCCTCAGGCTGACCAGCGCCGGTGTCATGGTGGAACACGGCTGCAGCATGGCGTTACCGGCCCTGCCGCCACCGCCCGCCTTGGCCAAAACCGCCGGCGAAGACCTTTTGATCCTGGCCCAATCCCGCCCGCAGCCGCAAGCGGGCCGCTTCCTTAAGGCATTTTCCTACTCGGGCCCGACCGGCGCCGTCCGTGTCCGGCAGCAGGCCAGGGACGGCGAGAAGATTTACGCCGATCGCGATTTCGTTTTCACGGGGCTGCCGGCGCCGCTCAAAGGCAGCGACTGGGTGCAGGCCGCCAATGCGGACCAACTCTACAGCGCGGTGGACCTGATGGAACTGGCTGCTGGCGTGGACGGGGTCGTCTATGTGGCGCACGACAGGCGGTTGCCCCGTCCGGATTGGCTCCAGCGCCAGTTCAAGCCCACTGAACTCCACCTCACCGTCAACGGCCAGAACATGAACGTCTTCGAGCGCCGTGTCCGCAACGGGGAAAGTCTCACCCTGGGCTCCAATACCGAAGACCGCCGCTTCACGCCTTCCAACATGTACATCGTCTTTGTGAATCGTGCCGAGGCGGCTCCCCGCGCCAGCCTGTAGGCGGCCCTATCGCGCGGCATTCCGCACGGGGGGAGAACTACTCGGGCCACGCCAAATCTGGAAACTGGCAAGGGTGAAATGAACAAAGCCGCAGGTATTGGTAGTCACCGGCGTCCATTGCACCGGCATCGCATTCAGGTTGGTGGTCGTATCCAGCGCATACGGGTAAGACGGAATCCCTGCATAGGTGAGGAGGAGAAGCCCATTGGTCAGCAGCGGGTGGCCGGCGGCTCAGCGCCGAACAGCACCGCCATCAAGGACACACAACGGAAATACGATAGAACCGTTGTGGAGCGGCGCCGGAGGTATCTGTAAATGTCGCGGTCGCGCCGGTGGCGGTCACGTCCGGCAGCAGCGGGTCACTAGCCGGCCCAGTCAGCTCCGTCCAGGTTGAACCGGGAGGATAGTCCACCAGGTCGGTCGTGTATTGCACGCGGTAAGTTTGGCCCGAAAGTGAACTCCAAACCAGCGTCGCGTCTGTGCCCAACAGGGTGATGGATGTAATCTCGGGCTGTGGGATAACGGTCACAATCACCGAAGCATTGGCCGTGCAACCGTTGTGATCGGTCACCATCACCGTGTAAGTCGTCGTGCTGGTAACGGTGGCCGTCGGATTGGCCGCCGCCGGATTGTCCAAGTCTGTGCCCGGAGACCAACTATAGGTGTATGGCCCCGTGCCGCCGGTAGCCGTCGGACTGCCGCCGATCGTCACCCCCGAACCGCCCGGGCAGACCGTTTGGGCCGATCCGGCAGCCGCCGTAGGCGCAGAGTTGACCGTCACGGTGCCGGTGCCGCTGTTGGCGCAGCCCGTCGTGCCGTCCGTTACCGTCACCGAGTAAACCGTCGTCGCAGCCGGCGACACCGTGATGGACGCCGTGGTCGAGTTGAGCGGGTCATTCCACAGATAGGTTGGACTGCTCGCGTTGTTGGTCGCGGTCAGCGTCGCCGAGCCGCCCGCGCAAATCGTCGCCGAGTTCACACTGACCGCCGGCAGCGGGTTGACCGTCAGGGCCGCCAGGGTTGAAGTGACGCTGCACTCGGTGCTGTTGGTGATAACACAGGCATAGCCATTGGTGGCAGCCAACCACCTGATCGCCGTCAATATCGATCGCATGAAGCCGGCACACCCCATCCGAATTGACCGACATCGCGCGATGCTCGGCCCCGGCGGGGACTTTGGCCGCCGGGACACCTTGTGCCATGGCAAGATCCAGCTTGTCCAGGTTGCCGATGGCACATGCC
>Ga0187860_1001047_pt1 | contig 25339 bp, 22 predicted proteins | sample June2016WEW_10_4_FD_132981 | JGI IMG/M metagenome (GOLD analysis project Ga0187860, IMG submission 132981) | Peatland microbial communities from SPRUCE experiment site at the Marcell Experimental Forest, Minnesota, USA - June2016WEW_10_40 | ecosystem: Environmental > Terrestrial > Soil >...
CCTGGGAGCTGCCGGGCACCAATGAGTATACGGTCTGGACCACCGACAGCAATGGCAACCAACTCTCCTACATCGGCGTGGTGTCCGGAACCAGTACGACGTTGGAATCCTACGAGTCCATTTTCAATCAAGATTTGAATGGCGACGGAGTGATCGGTCTTTACGTAGCGCCCGGCACCACGCTGCAGATCGACGCACCTATGGCCGGCCCATCAGGATCGGTGACGATTGGGGCCGGCGCCACGCTCGAACTTGCTGCTGCCGATTCCGCATCGGTAACCTTCAATAGCTCCACGGGAACGTTAATACTTGAGAGCCCTTCGACATTCAGCGGGGAGATCTTCAATTTCACAGGAAACGGTAGCCTCTCCGGCTCGGATCAAATTGATCTGAAGGGCATCAATTACAATTCTGTTCACGACAGCTACGCCAATGGCGTTCTGACGGTGACTGATGGAACCGACACCGCCCACCTGGACTTCAGCGGCTTCTCGGGAACTTTCAATTTCACGACCGATGGCAGCGGTGGCACGATCGTCTACGATCCACCGGCACCGCCGTCGAACACGCCCGGCACATCAGGATCGGCAACGATTGGCAATGGCGCGACTCTCGATCTCGCCGCCGTCAATTCCGGATCGAGAACCTTCAGAGGCCCTGCGGGGACGCTGCAACTTGACAATTCTGCGGCATTTAACGGAACGGCTTCCAGCTTCGGGGCGCAGAATACTATCGACCTTCCTGCGATCGTCTTTGGGGCTCAAACCACCCTTGGCTATTTGTCGAACAGCAATCAGGTCGGAGGGACATTGTCGCTGACGGATGGCTCCCAACTCGCCAACATCGCGCTCCTGGGCAATTATATGGCGTCGACTTTTGCCATATCGAGCGATAGCCACGGCGGCAGCATGGCGGTCGCCGAGGCGACGCAGTCCGGAGATCAATGGCTGCTGACTCCTCCTCATCACTAAAGGATGTTGTTAGACCGGAATTCTCTCGGTACTCGCCTGTGCGGAGGCGAAGGCCTTAAACTGCAGAAGCTTTGGCGTTCGATCTGTCCGTCAGGTCAATAGAAGACCTGTCGGACCGTCATCGGCTTTATCGCCGACACGATCTTGAAAAGAGCATTTCGTCGCGCCTCGACTTCCGCCTTCGTGGAGCGATGGCGCTTTATGTGGCTAGCCTGATATGCGCGGAGAGCTCTCATTCCGCGGTCTCATGGGCTGCGCGGATTCGAGGTGCCAGGCCGGCTAGCAAGTTCGACCGGCCAAGCGCTAGTTGTCGTGCGGGTCTTTTTGGGTTAGCTACGGAATCGATCTGCCCAAGATCACTTCCGCGAGGCCCGTTGTCGGTCGCCGCCGACGCGGGCCTCGATGCTCTCCAAGCCCGCACTCATTCGCCGGTGGAGAAATGCTCGCGGAGCTTTCGGCGCGAGGCCGTCCAGGCGGGGCCGCACTTCGTGCCGGGGATCAGGCCGCGTTCGAGCAAATAAAACGCTTTCCGGGCAGGGATACCGAGCTCATCGGCGATGGCTTCGGCACCAAACAACAAATCGTCGGCGAGCCGTTCGGGTTGCTGTCCTTGATGTTTTCCGTGATCGACATTGCGGTTTCCTTCAACCGTGTTTGACAACGGCGCAACCGCCCGTGGCTGCGCGGTGATCCCGTCCCCTGATGCCCCACCAGGACAGAGGCCTTATGTCTTTTTCGGTTGTGCGAAACCGCCAAATCGGGCGGCAATTTCCGACTAAACTGATTTGTAGCTAAACGCAAGACTTCCCAGTTAGGCGCAATCCACAGGACGATTCCGCTCTTTCCGTGTCGCGTTCATGTCGCACGGAGCTGCCGATAGCCAATGTCAGCCACTGAAAATAAAGAAGAATTATTGCGACATACGCGACATGAAAAATAGCAGGAATTTCTTGAGAAATTCCGACCTAAGTACTTGGATATAAACAAATAAATACGTGGCTGGGGAACTAGGACATTCAGGTATGCCATTGCTAATTTACTGAAAGGCCACAATTTTCTTGCTTTTGAATGGCCTAGTTGCCATCAATGTATGCCATCGACGTATACCATTAGCGGGTCTTTTTCCAAGAGCGCATTCGATGGCACAGGACACCCGCTACCTCAAGAAGCAAAGGCAAGGGTGGTATTTCTGCCTCCCCGTGCCCCAAGACCTTCGCGCCCGGTTCATATCGGAGGGCCGCCGCGGCAAGAACGGCCGCCGCCATCCCGGCCAGCCACTCAGCAAGATTGTTGTGTCGCTGCACACGCAATCCCTCCGGGAGGCGCAAGAGCGCCGATGGCCGCTTGTTCAAGAGTGGCGGCAAAAATTCGAACGGGCGCGTACCGGAGCGCCATTTGCACTTGCAGAAATTGACGCCTTCGCCCGTGAGAGTTATGCGGCGGCACTTGTCACGATGAACGAGAACGCGGAGAACCCTAGGTTCTGGAAGGACTTGAAATATCTTAAAGACTCGGAACAAACGGGGGCGCCGCGCGACTACAATCGTTTGCTCTCATTCTACGAGGCCCGGCACCGGCATCGCATCGAGCGATTTGGCGGCCTTGAACCATACCTTGCCCAGATAGATGATTTTGATAAGCACGGTGTCGCCCCCGACATCGCGCGCATTGAAGCCCGCACCGGCGTCACATTGGACCGGAATAGTGAAATCTATCGCACGCTTTGCCGCGCGTTACTGCGGTCGTGGTATTCCGCGCTCGAAGGCCGCGTGCGGGCGGCCAATGGTCAACCATCGGAACCACCGGCCAACTTTTTAGGCGCGAAAGGAATAGACCCGGTGACACTGCGCCCCATTGCGCCCCCGCCGCGCAAGCTGGTTCGCATTCACACCGACGGCGGGATGACGTTCTCCGAAGCGGCGGCGCGTTATATCGACGAATTGCAGCGTGACCCGGCCGCCAAGATATCAGAGCAGACGCGCGGCCAAATGGAAGCGGTCTATAGGCTATTCGCGGGTTTCGCCGATGACCCGCCACTTGCTGCCGTTGACCGCGCTATGGCGTCCGAATTTCTTGATGAAACCGGAAAGCTTGACCCGCACTGGGGACGATTTCCGCAGATAAAAGAGCTATCGTGGCGCGAACTACAAGAGCGGTTCAGCGCTGGAACAGGTCAACTCACAAACCGGACGCTGAACCGATACGCGTCCGCCTTGTCATGCGTGTTCAAGTGGGCAGATAAGCGCGGGCTCTTTGATGGCCGCAACCCCTTCCAGGGGCAGAGCCGCAAGGGGGGCGATAATACGGGGTGGCGGTCCTACACGGTGGATGAATTAAACAAGTTGTTCGCCGGCCCGCTGTTCCGCGCTGGGCCAACAGATGACCGCCTTCGGCCACGCGTCCATAGCGCACAGACTGCGCTCTATTGGGCCACGCTGATTGCATTGTTCTCGGGAATGCGCCTTGGCGAGATTTGCCAGTTGAGAACCGATGACGTGCAAGAGCGCAGTAAACTATGGTTGTTCAACGTCACCGCCGAAGGCAATGGGCAAAGCCTGAAAACCAAGGCCGCCGCGCGCATTGTACCTGTGCATAACACGCTTATTCGCTGCGGGTTCATTGCTTATCTGAAAGCGTTGCCGACCGGCCAACTATTCCCGGCGCTGAAACCCGGCGGCCCGGATGGCAAATTGAATTGGTATCTTTCTAAACGATTTACGCAGTATCGCCGGCAGTGTGAGATTGACGGGCCGCACGTTGCGTTTCACTCGTTCCGAAAAAATGCGGCGCAAGCCCTCAAGGACGCGCGCACAACGCCTGCGGAAATTGCCGAATTGATCGGCCATGAACGCGGCTTTACGGTGGAAACATATGCGCCGCTTGGCTTGCCGGTGCCGCAGCTGAAAAGCCTGATCGAGCGTATCAAGTATCCAGGATTACGCCTCAAACATCTGTACGTCTGAAAGCCATGCGCCGGGCCCTGATCTATCTCTCTTTTGTCATCGGATTTTCCTAGCCCTTTTCCGCGTGCTAACCATCGCGGCAAGAGACGCTTTGCACTTGTCGGTTTAAGTGTATTCTCCGATAAGACATCAAACAACGGAGGCAAAAATGCCAATGAAATCGAACCTGCACTTGGTTGCCCCAAGCAGCCAAAACCGACAAGTTACGCCGGTGCGGCCGGCGAACAAGGCGCTGCGACCAACAGAACGGGAATATCTAACCGACGCTGAGATTAAGAAGCTAATCGAAGCGGCCAAGCGTGGCGATCGCAACCCACACCGCGATGCGACGATTATCCTGGTCCTGGTACGTCATGGACTACGAGCTAGTGAATGTTGCGATCTGGAATGGTCACAGGTCGAAATGGGCAAGAATGCCGTCATGCATGTGCGGCGTGCTAAGAACGGAACGCCGGCGGTGCATCCGATCCGCGGAGACGAGTTGAGGGCCTTGCGGCAGTTGCAGCGCGAACAGGACCCTCCAAGCGCCTTTGTGTTTACTTCAGAACGCGGGACGCCGTTTAGCCCCGATAGTTTGAACAATCTGATCAAAGCGCTCGGCAAGAAGGCCCATCTGCCGTTTCCCATTCACTGCCACATGCTGCGGCACTCATGCGGCTATGCACTCGCCAATGCCGGCCATGATACTCGGCGCATTCAGGCCTATCTTGGTCACAAGAGCATTGAGCACACCGTCCGTTACACGGCGTTGAGCGATGCACCATTCAAGGAGTTTTGGAGAGATTGAGCCATGACCAAGCATCAGCGCTAGCCGGCCCCGCAATCGGCTCGCCGTCGCTCTGTGTGCGTTGAAAGTGGCGAAACTGACGAGTTTATCAAAGGGACCAGCCCCGCCACCGCCGGGCCTCGACCCAGCCCCCTAGTCGGACAGGCCAGGGGCTGTCTAAGAAAATTAAGGGTGGTCAGCGCACACCTAGGGTAATTTTTCCCCTCTTAACTTTTCGTTTACTGTTGCTACGCGCCCCCGCTCGCGATGGAGTGCGGCCAAGTAAGGCACAATGCCGTCGCCAACGGTTGGCCGGCAGCAACGTGACAAACCAAAAGACCGTTTCGAAATTGGTTGTCTACGCGTGCAACTCGTCGAGCAAGGCCTTGGCCTGCTTCAGATCGAGCCTGTCGAAGCCTTCGGTGAACCAGCCATAGACCGGAGCGAGGACTTCGCGGGCCTCATCTCGTTGGGTCGATATTGCTGGGTGCGTGTGGAGCGTAGGCCCGCGAGGCCGTGCTGGTCGATCGAGTGTTGCCAGGAGAGGAATTCATCGACCGCGAGCGTGTAGCGGCTGCAGGCTTCCTCCAGAGAGAGTAGACCGCCGCGCACAGCCGCTACCACTTCGGCCTTGCGGCGGATGACCCAGCGTTTCGTTTCCGGCGTCGGCAAACTAGCAATCGTCAATGGACTGCCGTCCGGCCCCACCACGTATTTGGCCCCTGGTCGAAGAGACTCGATCACGAATGCTCTCAATGCATTGACTGAACAACTCGGCGTAACGCTACGGGCCGCCCCCTAAAATTTTCCTACGACCTTGAAAACCGTGGGGTCCGAGGCGCGCTACAATCGGCGCGCCCAAGGATGCATCAGGTAGGCGAAGCCGGATCGCTCTATCTCCGTGCCGTCCCCCCTCTTGCCATGATCTCTAAGGCGAGAGCGCATTAGCGAAGTACAATGGGCCATTTTCCCAAGGTGTCGGGTTATAGCGACCCGCGCTACGCGCCGAAGCTGTCGCCGCGTGAACCAAACCTTAAGGTTAATAATCAATGATGGCGAGTGTAGCGCAGGCAAGTTTCTGCGAGCCGAGCAATCACTCGCATGCTGTATCGATTGATCATGTGTATTGCTGTGATCGGGCTCGTGCAGGAGGCCGCAGCGGCAGATATCGATGCCACCTATCTACGTGGAACTGACTCCTCCTATCAGGTGCAACAGGTTGGGTATCCCTGGTATCCCACGAGCGCACCGGCTCCATCCTACCCGCCCATCTCCAACGGGCCGATCGTGCCAGCTCCGCCAGCCTGGTCCTGGACGGGGTTTTATGTCGGCGGCCACGTCGGTGCCGCCGTGGGCACCGCCGACTTTGCCGATCCGTTCGGTTCATCGATTTTCGGAGATAAAGTAACCACGCCGGGTTTCCTGGCTGGCGGCCAGATCGGCTACAACTGGCAGGCGCCAAACTCAACTTGGGTGTTGGGCGTCGAGGCCGATGCGAGCTGGTTGACCTCGGACGGGACTAATACCTGCTTTGCGTTTAGTGGCTTTTTGGTCTCAGCGACTTGCCATGCGGACCCCAACGCAATCGGAAGCCTGACAGCGCGTGGTGGCTATGCGTTTGGCCCCTCCGGTCGCACTTTGCTTTATGCAAAAGGCGGAGCGGCTTGGATACATGAAAATGTCGATACCATCACCAATGCAGGAAACCTTACCCTTGGTGGTAATCAGGTTCCCAATCTTTCGACGAACGCCAGTTTTATGCAATTGGGGTGGACGGTCGGGGCCGGGTTGGAACAAGCTGTGGCGCCCGGATGGACGGTCTTCCTCGAATACAACTACCTCAGCTTCGGAAGTGACGGTATCGGAACGCCCGAGAGCATCCTCCAGATTATTCCGGGGGTGAACGCTTATAAAATATTCCCGACGGGTACGACCACTGTGAGCCAGGATATTCAGGAGGTGAAGCTGGGCGTGAATTACAAATTCGGCGCAGACCCGTGGGCCCCGTGGAACAGCGCTGCGGCAGTCATGCCCATCAAAGCGCCGCCTGTGCAAGCTTGGCTGCCGGGATGGGATTTCGAGTTCGGCTCACGCGTTTGGTTCAGCTCGGGCAAGTTCCAATGGAATATCGGTGCCGGCCCAGCCGGTACCGGTGGGAATTCCGATATCTCACGTCTGACCTATGACGGACTCACCGGGTATACGGGCGAGTATTTTCAGCGCATCGATACGCCGTGGGGCCTGTTCGCCAAGGGCAATTTGGGTATTGGTATTGTCAATGGTGGTCAACAAAACGACGAAGATTGGTTGATTTTCGCGGGTACTGTTCCCTACTCCAATACGCTCTCCAGCACCAATGACGGCAAGCTGGGATACGGCACCCTCGATCTCGGCTACGATGTGCTGAGGGGACCCGGATACAAGGTGGGCCCATTCGTCGGCTACAATTATTTTACCGAGCGATGGGACACATTCGGTTGCGCCCAGATTGCCAACCAGTTCTCCGATTGCGTTCCTACGGTGCCTTCAACGACACTCATCGGCACACAAGATTCCACATGGCAGTCACTTCGCGTGGGCATGAACAGCGAAGTGATGTTGGTTCCTGATTTGAAGCTGACTGCCGACTTAGCCTATCTTCCCTATGTCTCGATGACCGGTCGAGATAACCACTTGCTGCGAACTACGACCACGTATTTCGACCAGCAGGGCACCGGCCAAGGCGTTCAGCTTGAGATTATTGCGTCCTATTTCGTGACTGACAACTTCAGCGTGGGCGTTGGTGGACGTTACTGGGCCATGTGGACGACCAGCGGAACCGATACCTGCACGGGCTGCGGCGGGGCAGGCGTCGTCTCACCCTCAAGTCCTGCGAGATTTAATACCGAGCGCTATGGTACCTTCTTGCAGGCAGATTATAGGTTCGGCGCACCGCCGGAGGGGTTCATGTAGCGGTGCTTTGCTCGCGTGTCGGGAAGTGTACCCCTTTTATCGTTGCACCCTTTTGCCCGTAACGCTGCCGAATCCTACGCCCTCTGACGCGGTGGCTACGAGTTGACGGTGGCACGGTCACAGGCTCTGTGCTGCGCTGTAATCACAACAAAGTCGCTTGAACAAACACGAACCTAATAGACGATAATATCCTCTACCACTCATCACGGCACCAGTGAGTCAACCCATTCATAAAATTCGCCTGTTCGCAGCTGATTTGCAAGCGCCTGCATGGCTGTCGAGTTTCCAACGGTGCTTTCAATGGTCTCCGTTACTCCTGCTGACGGCCCTCTCGCATGAAAGACGAAATCAAGATTGCACGGAAATCGTGGTTTTGGGTTTGCAAAGGGCTTTGATATAATGATGAAGGCACCCCGCGAGCGCTCCGCACTCGTATCGATATGCCGCTCGACTTCAAACACCAAAACATTCACTCGCTGTGTGCTGGATAGAAAGTTTTTTGCAACCGTTGCCGCCCAGGCATTCATGTCCTTGCCGATTTTTTCCCATTGTGGGGGGATCACACAAAAAATTACCGATGGATTATCTGGGGGCAATTGCTGACGCTTCTTGCGAAGCGCATTGATGGCGGTTCTTTCGTAAAACTCCTTTTCCTGTAGTGCAGTGACTTCCACATTGACGATCACGCCTTCGCGAATAGCCGTAAAATCAAAATCACTCCCCAATCGTCCCCTCTCTGGGCGCACATCTATCTCAAAGCCCGCGCGAAAAAACATCTTGGCTGCGAGCATTTCATAATAGGCTGGTCTTAAATCGCGAGTTTTCAACCTACGACAAATTTCACCAAAGCCCTTGCACGATCGGAGTAGAAAAAGGGTTTCTCCAACTAGGATCACTCGCAGAGGAAACCCATACCAAATATCGCCTTGCGTATTTACCTTGGTCGCGGCGAGAAATGGATCGTTATTCCCGTCGAAAACGTTTCGTTCTAGATATTGACGAATAACGCCACCGGCGGCTTCAAGATATAGAAGGTTGCGATCACCAGTTTTTTTGTATTCGGACATATGATCACGAACAAAAATCGTCAGCTTGTCCGGTACGTTCGGAAATAGCGTGTGCATGCACCGAAATACTCGCCGATCTTGGCGCTTGGCTCTGGCTGACAGACTGGGTGCGCTGAACACGCCTCCAAGCCCCTGAAGAGCATGACACCAAAGAGTGTCCCGGACAACGTAAGAAAATCCGACAGGATGACCACTCGGCCAATTAGACCGCAGCCCACGCCTTAAGTTCGCGCTCAATGCCATCAATGAAATTGAAGCAATCGGTTTTAGGGATAATCTTTGCCTCATGCGCTAAAGCATTCCGCGCGCACTTCCCGTGTTCTACAAGTTGATAATCTTGCCATGGGAGGGCGTTCCGAGAAGCTGACATTTTCGCGCCCAAGGGCGGTCTCTCGCCGCTGCATTTGAATGTTCCCTGTTGTATGTGCGCGTCAAGAGCCTGATCGAGTACCGCAAAGGCCAGCACCAACGGTAAGTTATAATAATCGTCTGGCGGGGTTTCGTTGACGAATGTTGCCCCTCCGGCGCCCGCGACCATATATTGGCGATGGCTGGCCGCGCACAGCTTTCGCACGACAATCCATTGGATATTCAAATCAGCCCTTATGGTTTCATCTTCAATCATTGCGGTTTCTCTTGCGCCTATACCATCGCATACCGTCACGGCGACCGGTTGGAAAAAAGCGCCTTGGGTCAAGTCACAGCGGCAAGGTAGTACCGAACGTCACTGTGTATGATGACAAACTAAGACCGCCGAACGCTACACCTCCGATTATATATGTTAAAGTTCCATGGCCGATCCCGAGAGGAAAGGGACCGATCATGGATGTTTTCGACTTATTGGCGCGGGAGTGGCCCTTGATTACGGGCGCGCCGGTCCTCGCAATTGGCGGCGGCGTTTTATTGGCTGGGGCGGCTTTCATCGCTGCTTGGAAGCTTAAAGGCTCCATAGATGACGGCGAACTTCGCGCATATCGCGCGCAGTTACAACTTGCAAAAGACCGCGAGGCCGACGCTAAGGAGAAGCGGGACGACTATGAAAAGCAGGTAGCCGATCTAAAGGCGAAGGCCGCCGCCGGAGCCTCAAAGGAGGAATTGGCCGAAATATCGGCGCGCGTCGATGCCGCCTTCGCCGAATTTCAAGCCGCCAATAACGCGGTAAACTACGTCTTAAACGCTGAACCCGGAAAATACGTGATCCGGGGGGGAGATATTGGGCCCTAGGGTTTGCGGTGATGCTTTTCCTCAAGAAGACCACCGAACGCTACGCCCCCTGACACGGTGCGGGCCCGGTAAATCGTGATGCATGATGGGTACTACGAGGCCGGGGGGAGACCTCACAAGCGCGACAAAAAGTACGTGCATCGCCAAGCGTGTCACTCGTCCACTTGCCAGCATTCGGGCAAAGCCCGTATTCATGGCAGCGACGTACGAGACCGGTGAGACATGACGACGTATTGCTTCAGGTTGAAGTTCAGAATGGTGACAGGGCTGGACCTTTCCGTACAGCCTGCCAGTTTTGATTTACCAACGTTGCCGTCGGCCGCTCAAATCGCGTCTAACGAGCCGCGAGTGCCCGGGGTCGATCAGTGGATCACGATTAAATCCTGTGGTCACCCTTCACGAGACAGCGCAGAAGTCCTGGGGCTCCGGCTCAAGGACGCTATTTTGCTCGCTGGAGTCGACGGCTTCGGAGCAGACTTTGGCACTAACAAGGTGCGTAGCTCATTGTCCGACACTATTAAGTCCAACATCAAGGAGCAGTTCGGCACCGTCATTAGAGATGAGGTGCATGGCATTGACATTTTCGAAGACGGTGACGTGAGACATTTCACCGCCGAGGCACATCTGACCGTGCAGATGGACTTGCCACAGTTTTCAAAACGTGTAGTCGATGCCAGTAAATTACCCGGGCTAACGCCGTCAAGCAGGACCGGTGCAGAGTTGATCAATGACTCGCTTTTCCCCATGCCCGAGGAGGCCCGCTTCATCCTCCGCATTTCCGCCATCGAAGCCCTCTGTGAACAGGCCAGGCGACCGCAATCCTTTCAAGACCTGATCAACAAGTTGCTGAAGCAGTTATCGTCTCTTGGCGCAGGTAGTTCTGACTGTGAAACTATGCGCAACGTGCTGCACGAAGCAAGAAGACAATCGGTGCGGCAAGCATGCCTGAACAAGATTAGAATGCGATTAGGTAACAACGTCGCCCGTGACTTCAAACGCTTGTATGGATTGAGAAGCAAGTACGTGCATGAGGGCAAGGGGCGGGGTTTGCTTTCCGCGCCCGCCGCGGAAGCATTTCGTATTGCCCGAGACCTTCTTTTCGCAGAATTGGGGGGCGTCGTTGTCGAGACAAACACGGCTATCGTGATGAAAAGCAGTGAACGTAAGAAAGTCGGCATGGTTCTACCGCCACCAATTATCTTTGGTCTGGCCGCTGTCGGTTCCGGGGTTGCTCAATATTTTTTGCTAGGTGGCTTTGCGGTTTCCGAGGCGCGTTCGATCATTGGTGGCCTCGTTATTGTCCTATCCGTCGTTCTCATCGGTACGAGTGCCCGCTTCTTCAAGAAGGCCGGGACGCCTGTGCGACCTGTCTCTCCTACCACTACCATCGTTCAATCCGGTCCTTACCGCCTCAGCCGCAATCCGATGTACGTCGGCATGGCTGGCATTCTATTCGGCCTCAGCGTTTGCCTCGGTAGTCCTCTTTTTCTCATCGCGCTCGTGGTTGCATTGGCAATCGTGCACTTTGGGGTCGTTCTGCCCGAAGAGCAATACTTGAAGGCTCTGCATGGCGACGCTTACCGGCGGTACAAAGTCTCGGTGCGCCGCTGGGTGTAAATGGCATAAAGATCGCCGATCGCTACGCCCCCCGACACGGTGCGTAGGCTGGATCATGGTAACGTAGAATAGGCGCTATGAGGCGATGGCGGCGGGGGGTGAGATGTCGGAAATTGAGCCGTCCCGCCGCACCAGCCCTCGACAACCGCTCCGATAAGCCTCAAGATTTCTCAACCTTGAGACCTTGGGGGTGGGATGCCCAACTTAGTGACTGACCCCATTTTCACCGCAGATACTGCCGCGGGGTGCAAAGAGTTTGGTCTTTTTGCATTGATGGCGTCCGCTGTGCGCGGCGAGCTTGTCGATTTGCCGAGAATGGCCGCTCATCAACGTGCATCGCTGGTTACTGTGTTCGCGATCCTCATGCATGTGCTGTCCCGTTACGCCAAGGTCAACCGGGCGAGCGCGTCCAGTTGGGCAGATGCTTGGGGGGCCTTGATCGGCGATGAAGCACTTCGCATCACGGCACCGCATAACGAGGTGGCTTTCCTGCAACCGCCAACAAGTTTGCCGAAATCGCAACAGTCGATTGAGGCGGCTGACCTCCTGCTTCCCAATGTCGAACATGAAGTGAAGCGGTCTTGGGCTACCGAACACGCGGAAACTGCAATCTTTGCGCTGATAGGAAGCTTGTCGCGGCCAAACGTTAAAGATCACCGTAGTTCGACTAGGACGGGACTTTGTGCTGTGCTTCCGAGTGTTGATGGAACGCTGGCATCAGAGGTTTTGTGCCTGCTGTCGGCGTATGACGCACTCAAATTACCGGCGCGTCGTTCGGCCAAAGCACGCGACCATTTTGTCTGGCTGAAGCCTTATCGGCCGAAGAAGGATGAACCGATATCCTTTGCAGAATTACCGCGTCCATTTCTGGATGTTGGACGAGCGCAGCGGCTACTCAGGCGTGAAAGCGGAGAATGGGAAGTTTGGGCCTGTGCCAATAATACCATTTGCGTGACGGGCACCGATCCTTGGTTGGATGACCCGCACACGCCAAAAGTTACCGAGCAAGATGGAACCAAACGGTACAAACTGGCGGCCAAGTTATTTGATCATCGATTTCAGCATCATGTGTTGTTCGGAGAGGTCGGCAAGAATTATTCTATCGAGCGGCCGCGCATTCTTGATTTAGTTGAATATCGCTATGCGCGGCTATGCGCGCTGGGGTCCGAGCAAGGCAAGACCAAGGGCTACCGTGAGGCAGTATTTTTAGCGAAGCGTTTCGAAGGTCTCTTTCATTTTGATCCTCCGGCTAAAGGAGATCGCCCCGCGCGTCTCTCAGAGACTGCCCTTGCGGCCATCAATGGCGGGGGAACGATTCTCTATTCAGCGCTTGCAGCGCTTTATCCTGATACAGAAGACCTCAGCAATACTGACAAAAAACGTATCAGCGTCGCGCAGCAGTACTATTATGACTCTGTTGGGCATGCGTCGGTTCAACTAGTATTCGATCTTCTTAGCGACCGCGACGATCCCTCAGAGGCGCAACGTCGTTTTGACATCCTGATTGCGCGGGAAATCCGCAACGCATTCAGTCTCGCTTCGACTGCACTTGCCCGTCCGCTCCATGCCGCACGAGCGGAACAGCGCCTCGAAACGGGCATCCATTTCCGCCTCAAAGGTGAAGCTATGTCGAAAGAGTTCAATCCGCCGCCTATTGCACGGCAAGCGTTTGCGATCCTCCGTGAGCTTTCCGAACACGCTACACCGGATGATCGCGCCCGGCTCAGAACGATGTTTTTACCGGAGCCGCCATTGTCCTTTTGGAAAATGATGGCAACGGTGCCGCGTGAACAAACCGATGACGACCGCTGTGTTGAGATCTGGAAGGTCGTCCTGCGCGCATTGGGCGAGATTTATCAATCCGGCAAACCGCTGGGACGGATATTGGCAACGGAGGAGTTCCCGGAAGCTCGCATGGATCGACTGCTCACAGCCTCAGGTACGTCGCTGCCCGGATTGATTGACGAAGCCCTGCGCTGGCTCGTCAGTCATCGGGTCGAAGCCGCCGATCTCTCGGTCTTGGTCACGCTGGGCGTGGCCGATGCTCTGGGCGATGTCGAAGCGCGCGATTGGGCACGCAAGAAAATCGCCCTCGACTTCGTCCGGTCTACCAAGCCCACAGAGCATGGGGGCAAGTCCCCGAAAACCGTACCGCATATGCAGGAGGCGTCGTGATGTTCATTCAAATTCATACCCTGCGTGATTATTCGACTGCGCTGCCCAATCGTGGCCAGGATGGCCTCGCCAAACGCACAATCTACGGGGGTATCGAGCGGCAGCGGATTTCTTCCCAGAGCTTCAAGGCGGCCATGCGCGATAATCTCACGCTGGTTCGGGCCGGTAAAAAAGGAGCAATTGCCAGCGACACCTTGAAGGACTTGGCTGAACGCCTCGACCTGAGCATGAGCGTTCGTTCCGCTCTGATTGGGGATCGGAAGCTCGTTCCAGCACTGACATCGCGCGGCTTTAGTGAGGACGACGCCAAAGAGTGGTCTAATGAGGTCATGGGCTTGTGGCGGGCAGAAGGTGCTAAGGTTGAAAGCGATACGCCGCTTGTGGTTGGCGAGAAGGAGATTGGGGCTCTTGCTGATGCGTGTCGCGCGCTAGATAAAGCCAAGCAGAAGCCTTCTGCTCTACGCAAGTTAATCGATAGTCCCCGCGAATTGGGCAAGGCGTCGTCGAAAGCTCAAGACGCAATTAAGAGCATGCGCGCTGTGCATAGCAATGCGGGCATCGATGGCGCGTTGTTCGGTCGCTTTGCGACCGGCATCGCGGTAAACAATGTCGATAGTGCAGTGCATGTCGCTCATTTGGTCACTGTGCATCCGCTATTCAGCGTAACCGATTTCTTCTCGGTGCAAGACCAGTTAAAGACTGGCGAGGGAGAGGATCGCGGTGGCAGTCACATCGACACGGCGGAGCTAACAAGCGGCCTGTTCTACGGTTATGTCGTCGTCGATACTGGGCAACTCGACAGCAATTTTAGTGAATTGAGCGCACAACAGCGCGCGGACATTGTGGGTTGGCTTGTGCGGGCAGTCGCACAAGTTGAGCCAGCGGCAAAGCTCGGTTCCACGGCTCCCTATTCTGGCCTCCGGGAACTCATGGTCGAGATCGGGCGGCGTCAGCCACGCTCATTGATCGGCGCATTCGAGCGGCCGGTGGAAAGAACGCACGAGCGCACGCTGTCGGAAGAGGCTCGACACCGTCTCCATACGCACGCCTCTGAAATGGACACGCTGATGGGCGCGCCGGAATATCGCACCGATCTCCGGCAACACGCCAAGGGACAGGCTCCCGCTGTAGAAAACATCAGCGATGCGGTCGCGGCGAAGCTGATTGCATTGGCGGCATAAAATGAGCTTTCTGACCATCCGCCTTTCGGCGCCGCTCATGGCACTACAGGGGCCGCGCATCGATGGCGAGCCCCAGTCGCTACCGATCCCGACGCGGTCGCTGCTGACTGGACTGTTTGGATCGGCTCTTGGATATGGTCGTGACGATCACGAAAAGCTGCAAGCATTGCAGGACAACATCCGTGTCGCTGTTGTGGTGCATCGCAATGGCGTTGAGATCAACGACTACCAGATCGCAGACCTTGGCAAATCTTATATGCGAGGTCCGATGTGGTCGAGCGGAACAAGCATTGTCGAACGTGAAGGTTCGCGGATCGAAGGGCTTCGCCAGCAGGAGCGTCCCTATCGCGCCGACGCGGATATGACAGCCGTTGTGGAAGTGCGTGCCGGTAGTTTAGTTAAGGCCGAACAAATTCTCGCCGCTCTCGATCAGCCGGTTCACCCGTTGTTTATTGGACGGAGTTCCTGTCCTCCGGCCTCAAGACTGGCTGGGCGTGTTGTCGCGGCCCGCTCATTAGAAGCAGCGACGCTCGCGGTCGCGCAAGATTATCCTGGCGAAATCTATCTCCCGGCAGAGGCCGCGACGCCAGCATGGGGCGATTTGCCATTATCAATTCCCGGACGACGTGATTGGGCCAGCTACCGCCATGCGGGCGCGGACCTCTACGTCATCAGACAACGCCCGCCTTTATCTTCGGCTCCGGCGTGAGAGTGCGAGCATGTTCCTCGCGCAGGTATCCATTGATGTTGTGAACGCAGTTCGCCATCTCAAGGCGTTTCTGCAACCCTCGGCGCTTGATGACGAAAGCCTCATCCTCAAGACCATCCTGTGGGAAGCTTTTTCTGGCGGCGTAATTCGGCCGTGGTCCATTCATGCCCAACGAGGGCCGAAAACGACCATTGTCGGCTACAGCCGATTTGATGCGAGTGAACTCAACAAGCGCCGCGCACTGGCGTTGCCGTCGGTCCAGGAGGCAATTGGTGATGCCATTGCAGTACCACTTCCTTCGCTCTCGTCGGGCGAACGCTATCGCTTTATGATCCGTCTGGTTCCTACCATCCGCGTCACCAAGGCAGAAGGCCGCCGCTACGGCGAGCGCGACGCCTTCCTGGTCAAGGCTGACGCACTTGGGAAGGACGCTGGGCTCAAACGCGATGACGTCTATCACGAATACTTGGCTGCGCGTCTGGCGGGAGCGACGGTAGAGGATGGCCGCCTTGTGCAGTTTCGCTTGCGGAAATTCATGCGGCCCAAGAAGGACGGTTCAGTCTCAGGCAAAACTATGCCGGAAGCTGTGATTGAGGGTCACCTGCGCGTCGACGATCCGGTCAAGCTCTATGAGGCCATCGGCACAGGCATTGGTCGGCAGCGTGCCTATGGATGCGGAATGCTGAGGCTTCAACCGGTTTAGGTGGCGAATTTTCGGTGGCAAACTCTTACAGGGAGGTTTTGTTCAATTTCAAGATGGTTGCGAACAAGAGTATGTCCCCCCGCAGCGGGGGTGATCCTCGGACGGTCGTCCACATCGACAGTGCTGGCAAGTCTGTCCCCCGCACGCGGGGGTGATCCGGGCATCCTTCACAGCGCATTTCAAGGCCAGCAGTCTGTCCCCCGCACGCGGGGGTGATCCGTTCACCAATACAGCGCTGGCTGAATTATGGAAGTCTGTCCCCTGCACGCGGGGGTGATCCGTTCGGGATGGCGCAGCAGTTGATCGAAGACCTGTCTGTCCCCCGTACGCGGGGGTGATCCGGCGACGATCCAGGGCGAAGGGTTGCAAATGCTGTCTGTCCCCCGCACGCGGGGGTGATCCGAACTACTTCGCGGTCATCGCGACCGAGAAGGCGTCTGTCCCCCGCACGCGGGGGTGATCCTGCTACAGTCGTCGGCACCAGGACGTTCGCAGTGTGTATCCCCGCATGCGGGGTGATCCGGCACAATGGAAAGGGCACCTGAAACTATCGGCTGTCTGTTCCCCGCACGCGGGGATGATCCATCGGCGCAACTCGGCAGCCGGCAGATGATCCCGTCTGTTCCCCGCACGCGGGGGTGATCCGAGCTTGGAAAGGACGCCGGAGACGTTGTATGCGTCTGTCCCCTGTACGCGGGGGTGATCCGGTGGCGGGCCACACGACCGTCCGCATGGTGAGGTCTGTCCCCTGCACGCGGGGGTGATCCGCTGGAAGCAGCTAAGGCGCTGATGAACGAAGTGTCTGTCCCCCGCACGCGGGGGTGATCCTGCCAGCAAGTCCGGCACCGCGATCGAGACCCAGTCTGTTCCCCGCACGCGGGGGTGATCCGTTGAGCGTGCCCGTGATCGTGCCCGTGACCGTGTCTGTCCCCCGCACGCGGGGGTGATCCGCACCAAGTCGCCGCGATGATCGACAAGACGCTGTCTTTCCCCGCACGCGGGGGTGATCCTATTCCGGGCACGTCGAACACAATCGGCCCCGTATCTTTCCCCCGCACGCGGGGGTGATCCTTGGAACTTTCGTTTGTTTTGGGCAACCGTCGAGTCTCGTCCCCGCGCACGGGGCAAGCAAACTACACTGCATCGCGCCTCCAACCGATACTGTATCCTCTGTCATGCAGCTTGAGCATCCGTGGGCCAAGACCGCGCCGAACGGCGCAACCTGCTCCCTCCTTGACCACTGTCGTCATGTCGCGGTGATGGCCCGCCGGTTGATGGCTTCTCCGGTATTGAGGCATCGTCTCGCAGCCGCATTCGAGACAGACCTGACAGAGCGGCATTTGGACCGTCTGGCCATCCTTGCGGGCCTTCACGACTTCGGCAAGGCGCTAAAGGGTTTCCAGGACAAACTCGAAGGCACAACATTGACGAGCCGAGGGCACGTTGCTGAGGCTCTCGCGGTCCTGGCGAACAATGCTGCCGTTCAAACCGCTATTCAATTGCCGCTGCTTATCGAATGGTTTGAGCCGGTGCATCACGCCCTCTACACCGCAATCTGTCATCACGGGCAGCCAGTCGGTGATGATCAAATTCGGCCTCACCTGCCGCTGATTGCAGAGCTTGTCGCTCGAACCCGATACGGTCACGACCCGATAGTCGAAATTGGCAAACTCAGCGAGGCGTTGATTGCGCTCTTCACGCGCGTGAAGGAGTCGGGCGAAAGGCTTCGCTTTACGCCCTCCGCCCAGCACCTGTTTGCGGGCATTCTGATGGCTGCCGACTGGATGGCCTCGGGCTTTGCCTTCGAGCCCAGCGAGGCGGATCAACTTGCAGCTAATGTCCTGGATCGCACGGTCTGGAGCGGCTGGCACAGCGGCGCATCGCCGCTCAGTCTGCTCGAAGGGCGCGAGCCGCGTCCGGCTCAAATCGGAACGCTGAACTTGCCGCTTGACGAGCGGCTGGCGGTGCTTGAAGCGCCGACCGGAAGCGGCAAGACCGAAGCCGCGCTGATTTGGGCAAGCCGCCTTGTCGAGGCCGGTGTGGTCGATGGGCTGTATTTCGCCGTCCCGACGAGGTCGGCTGCGACTGAACTTCATTCCCGTATCGGGCGTTTGATGTCCACCCACCATCCGGCGCTTAGGGGCAAAATCGTTCGTGCTATTCCCGGTCTCCTAGATACCGACAATTCAGTCCCAGATTATCCCGCGGAAACTTGGGCTGTCGCTGCACCGAAGCGGACGTTTGCCGCACCCATCGCGGTCGGCACCATTGATCAAGCCCTGCTGTCAATTCTTCGGTCACGCCATGCCTGGATGCGAGCAGCTTTCTTGTCGCGGCATCTGTTGGTGGTTGATGAGGTCCATGCAAGCGATCCCTATATGGCAGCCCTTACGCGAGGGTTGATCGAGCGTCATCTATCTCTCGGCGGCCGCGCCTTGACGATGTCCGCGACGCTGGGCGAAACGGCACTGGCAATTCTGATGGATCGGGAGCGCCGCCCCATCGATGCTGCGATCTCTGTGCCCTATCCCGCCATACGCCGCAGTGGCGATGATGACGCCGCATTACCCCAAGCCCCAGGCCGAACCGTCGACGTAATGATCGAGGGTTATGAGCAGGCTGTCACGAGGGCGTGTGCCGCCGCGGCGGAAGGGCAGAGCGTCTTGTGGTTGCGTAGTACCGTTACGGACGCCACGAATGATTTTCTGGCATTCGAGGCACGCGGAACAAATTCTTTGCTTCACCACAGCCGCTATGCAGTCGAAGATCGTACGTGGCTCGACCAGCGGCTGTTAGGCATATTTGGCGTACGGGGACAGCGTACTGGTGTCGTTGCAGTTACGACCCAAACCGCTGAGCAATCACTCGATATTGATGCCGATCTTCTAATCACGGATGCGTGCCCCGCAGACGTCCTGTTGCAGCGGCTTGGTCGATTGCATCGGCACCGCTCCGGCACCCGCCCGACCGCAGTGTTGATCGATCCAGGGCCTCTTGAAAACTATCTTGCACCGCGAGGCAAAGTTCTTGGACAAGCCGGGCAGGGCTGGCCGTGGGTTTACAACAATCTATTGAGCGTTCGGGCGACACTTGATTGGCTGCAAGCCCGCAAACAGATCACTGTTCCTGATGATTGTCGCGTCCTAGTCGAACGAGCGACCCATGCCGACTACCTGCGGGAAATGGCTGGATCACTCGGTAGACATTGGACCGATCTGTGGCGAGAGCTATTCGAAAAGGCCGCGATCCATGCACAACTGGCTGAAGCCAGTCTTATCGACTGGAGGCGACCCTATCGGGATGCTCTCGTCACCGAGTGGCTGCCCACTCGCCTCGGAGACGGGACATTCACAGTTGCAGTCAGAAATCTTGTGTCACCGTTTACCCAAGAAACACTTACGGCTCTGCCAATCCCTGGCCGTTGGCTGCGCGGCGTCACCCCTCCCGAAGAGCCGGTTGAAGCGGTCGATGGTCATATACTGATCGGATCAAAGAGTTTCGGCTATGGCCGCCTTGGGTTGGTCAGGACGCGCGCTGACAACTCCTAGACCGATGGACACGACAGGAAGTTCACCCGTGCGCGCGAGCCGCACGAGTAAGCGGAACAACCGGCTCAGGAGTTCACCTTTTTGGTTCGCTAAACCCGTCCGGCAACCAGACTGTCACCGGGTGGCTCTGACGGTGCGCGAGAAACTGTCAACCGTTTTACCTGATAGTGCGTCATTTCGAATGTAACGCGATGATACTGATCACAAGACTACCGACGGCAACCACTGTCGAAAGCGCGGCGGCGATGGCAGCATATAGAGCATACGTGCTCGCCCGTCGCTGGGCTCGTGCAGATCGGAAATCCCCAAGCAGCTTCATCTTAGAAATTTGGTCCCTGTATCCCGCCCTATATTGGTTCTCAAGATATTGCTCGAACATTTTTTCATCATCATCCTGCTTCCCCATGACCCGAACTCTTTCTGTTCCCTTTGCTCCAGCACTTTCACCAATCGAAGCCAGTCGTGATGCGCTGGTAGTACCGAACGACGCGCGAAAAATTGTAACCGTTTTACCGTTCCGGCCCCTTGCTGGTAACGTCTGCTTTCAAATTATTCCCGACATGGTGTGACGCCGGCGGCGCGCAACGCGTCAGTGGCGACTAACGGAAGCGCCATAAGATCGTCTTCGCGCGGAACCGGACAAGTTGTCGCAACCACCATGGTTGATCTGGATCATGTGCCCTGGCGGTGATTGGATCAACTGCCTATGTCAGTTCGGGGTCGATCGGGGGATTCCGTACATGTAAGGAGAATGAAATGCTTAAGCCCATGGTCGCCGCAACGGCTGTCCTCGCCATCGTTGGCTCTTCGACTGCATACGCGCAACAGCGTTCCGGCGACCCTGGCGATGGTCGCGGCGGTGCCCGCTTCGAGCAACAGTACCGGCCGAGCGCCGACGACATCAAGGCATTTACCGATGCGCGTATCGCTGCGCTGAAGGCCGGCCTTCAGCTCACGCCGGAGCAGGAAAAGAACTGGCCGCCGTTCGAAGAGGCCGTGCGCGACCTGGTCAAGTTGCGAGTTGAGCGTATGCAGGCCAGTGAGGCTGGCCGCGAGCCGCAGCCATCAACCAACCCCTTCGATCGGCTGCAGCATCGCGCCGACGCTATGACGCGGTTGAGTGCAGCACTCAAGGGCGTCGCCGATACGGGCGCGCCGCTCTATCAGAGCCTCAGCGATGCGCAGAAGCGCCGATTTACATTCCTTGCCCACCTTCTGCGGCCGCATTGGATGTCTGGCGGCGGCTTTAGGGAGGAAAACAGCGGGCGCGGTGGACCGCGCGGCATGATGGGCCCTGAAAGGGATGACGGCGAACCAAACGGCATGATGAACCGTGACGAGGACAATGGTGGACCGCGGGGCATGATGGGTCCTGACAGAGATGAGGACTCGGACAATCTCTAAGTCGCGCTAATTGCTATCGTGGTCGGGTTTCGCCGCCTGCTGAACGGAAAACCGCGGCAGCTCGAAGGCCAACCACGCTGCGGCAGTCAGTGCGCGATCAGGCTATCTTGCTTACTGTACACGTAGGCAGCGCCATTCGGTAATCACCGGTGCCTTTTTAACCAGTGATGCCGAGGGCCGCGCGCGCCTAGCGGAACAAGTGTCTCAGGAGTTCACCTTTTACCTCTGCACCTTCGCTAAACCTCGTTCTGCACCGAGACTGTCGCCAAGGTGACCCGGAATTGATGCGCGAGAGCGGGTACTACACCAATAATGAGTGTAATTGTGTAACAGGCTCACCGCTGATTATATAATCCAGACAAACACGAGGCTGCCTAATCATGGATTGTTGCGATCATTGCCCTTCTCCCGATCCGCATCGCGGGAATACGGCTTATCGTCGCATCCTTTGGGTGGTGCTGTGCATCAACGCCACGATGTTCTTGATCGAGATTGGCGCGGGCCTTGTGGCCGGATCGGCCTCACTTCAGGCCGATGCACTTGATTTCTTCGGTGACACTGCAAACTACGCGATTAGCCTGTTTGTAGTCGGGATGGCGCTGCGCTACCGGGCTATGGCGGCTCTCGTCAAAGGGACGACCATGGGTCTATTCGGGTTCTGGATTATTGGAACCGCAGGTTGGTACGCCTTACATGGCACGCTGCCAAACGCGTTCACCATGGGTGCTGTCGGCTTCGTGGCTCTAGGAGCTAATGCTGTATCGTTCGGTCTGCTATGGGCCTACCGCGGCGGCGATGCAAACATGCGCTCGGCGTGGATTTGCACCCGCAATGACGTACTCGGCAATTTGGCCGTCCTTCTGGCGGCGGCGGGAGTGTTCGGAACCGGCGCAGGGTGGCCGGATATCATTGTCGCAGCCATCATGGCCAGCTTGGCCTTGCAAGGAGCATGGCTCGTGATCCGGCATTCGCTTGCGGAATTACACCAGCGATTGCCGGTCCCGGCAGAGTAGACAACTGCGGCCACCCAACGGCAAAATCGTAAAATCGTAATGTATTCACCCGAACCGAGCGTCCTTCAACGGATGCGCCGAAATCGGCTGAATTGGAACTGTTGAGTGACACCCGCTGGCGTTTGATGGGCGTGATTGCGGCTCTCAACCAGCGCGAACGGGGGGCCGAGTAATTTACCGAGCGAAGCGGCATCGTGACGAACAACAGGTAACCCACTGCACCATTCGGGACCATCGGGAGCGAATGTCCCAATGATAACATGGCCGCCGGGGCGTACCGCCCGTAAGAGCCGCTCGGCATAGGCAGCGCGATCCTTCGGATCAGTCAGGAAATGTAACACCGCGCGATCATGCCAAACATCATATGTTTGAGACGGCTCCCACGTCGTAATATCCGCGACTACCCACTGTATGTGCGCACCCCTCGCGCCAAGTCGAGCCTTCGATGTGGCAAGCGACGTTTCCGAAATATCGAGGACGGTGATGACTTTAAAACCCTCGTCAAGAAGCGTATCGACCAACCGCGATGTGCCCCCGCCGATATCAACGATTGTTGCGTCCGGCTTTACGCCAGTTGCGTGAATGAGATCGAGGGAGATGGTTGGGCTCTCCTCAAACCAACTGACGTCGCGTTCGCCTTTGGTCAGATAGACGTTCTCCCAGTGAGCCTGCCGTTCAGGGACGCTCATGTGTCGTTTTCCATCGCCTTCGAAAGTAACCTAATACCCTAAGCTGGGGATGCTTCATGCCCAGCACAACTCACAGGAGTTCGCGTGTCATCGCCTCCAATTCTTGACAATAAGGAACCGGGTGCACCATCGGTGTTCGAGCCGGCCGCCTTGCTGCGTGAAGCCCGCCGACAGAAGGGCCTGCCCGTCGCCAATGTTCCGCCGGTCTGCGTCCTCGATCCGGACGGCGACATTGTGCGGCGGCTGCGCAAGGAGGGCCGATCAAGGCCGTTCGAGGGCTGGCCCTGCTACCACACGCAACTTGATGCTTTCGAGTTGGCCGGGCGAACCGCTGGTATTGTAGGTTGCGCGGTCGGTGCGCCATTCGCGGTCCTAATAGCCGAAGAAATGTTCGCGAGCGGTTGTTCCTTTCTAATAAGCCTGACTTCTGCTGGACAAATCGTACCAGCGGGACCAACGCCATACTTTGTCATCATCGACCGTGCCTTGCGGGATGAAGGGACCGGCTACCATTACGCAGCACCGACCGAGTACGGCGAGGCGGATCCACAGGTGGTTCGCATCGCAGCCGATGCGCTAAGGAGTAAAGGCTTGCAGGCCATCGTGGGGCCAACCTGGACCACGGACGCCCCGTTTCGAGAAACCGATGAGGCGATAGAGGCCGCCAAGCGAAGAGGCATCCTTGCAGTGGAAATGGAAGCTGCTGCGCTTTACGCTTTCGCCGCGGCTAACAAGCGTCGTGTCCTTTGCCTTGCACATGTTACGAACACTATGGGCCAGGTTCACGAGGATTTTGAAAAAGGCGAAGCTGATGGAACCGCCGATGCGCTTGCCGTCCTTGAAGCAATTGTCGAAGCGAGCAGACCATAACCAAGGTTTTCTGGAGCGAGCTGATCCACAACGTCACCGCTATTTGATGATTACTTTACAGCCAGCCGAGCTAGTGTGCTTAGGAGGCTGTCATCCAAGGCTGAATTGAATTTTTCAAGACGACAACTTTCTGCGAGCACCGTGTTTGCAGCAGCCTGTGACAAGACGCACGGGAAATAGAGCGTGCCTAATCTCGACGAAACCGGCGTATCTCTCCTGCGAAAGTTTGGCACATGAGGCAAAATCCATTCACGGATGCTCTAGCCACTCTTGCGGACACAAGCTTGCCGAAACCCGTGTTTTGGCTTCTGCTACTCGGCGCAGCCGCAGCCGCTGTACTTGCCTGGCGGGGCGATCCGGCGCAGCGCTCGATCCGGCACATCGGTAACTGTCTGCTCCGCATCATCGTCGGCACGATGTGGTGGCAGCAGTCGCTTTGGAAGGTACCGCCCCACTACGACTGGGGATTGATCCACTGGATGCAGGAGATGGTCGAGCACGCCTCGACGCAGCTGCAAAGCGACCTCGTGCGCGACCTCGTGCTGCCCAATATCGCGATATTCGGGCCGCTGGTATACGCGATCGAGGTGGCGATCGCCGTTTCGCTGATACTTGGATTAGCTACCCGGCTCGGCGCGGCGCTCGGCGCGCTGATGACGATCAACCTTTGGCTGGGGCTCTACAACGCGCCCGGTGAATGGCCCTGGACCTATATGTTCTTGGCCGTCATTCAACTCCTCTACGTGCTAGACCCGCCAGGGCGCAGCCTCGGCGTTGATGCCCTCGCTTGGCGGCGCTCAGACGCATCGCGGGAGCGCCCTACTGTGCTCTCTCTAGTCGCTTGAAAAGTTGCTCGGAGGCGAGGTTCGATTTTTGCTGTGATGTTAGCGTTGCCAGCGGAGGCGACAGTCAACAGCAACATGACTTACAGCGCGTCTGACGGATCAATGTGGCAAGGTGGCACGGTATGCCGCGTCAGCGCGTGTTAGTTTTTCACCTTGTCATCGGCCGAAACCGCAGCGGCAAACTCGCACCTAACGACCGGCGCGCAAGTGTCTGCGGCAGGCGAGCGTGCCAGCGTCGTCGCGCTACGCGGATGCTTTCGGCCGAACGCCACGCCGGTTCCGTTTTACGTCGGACCGCTTGTGCTTCACTCTAGCTCGAAACTTTGCACTGCCAGGCGCCAGTATAAGGTTGTCACGTCTCAGGTTCAAAGGGTTGCCATCTTTCGGAATGACTTTCTGATTTTTGTCAGCGTCCCTGATCATACGTCCAACAGAAACGTACCAACGGTTGTTCCTGACCACTACTTGCTTGTGGTATAGCTTCCACCCGGCTGTGGATACACCTAGAGACATTAAATCATGGAAATCTGATTTTAATAGGATAGCTCTTAGCTTCGATCCTGCCAATGGTACACCAACAAGGCTCTGCTTGCCTTCCTCGAAATGCACTACTTCAATCACTTGGCTATTCATCTACTTATC
>Ga0187860_1001049_pt1 | contig 25287 bp, 21 predicted proteins | sample June2016WEW_10_4_FD_132981 | JGI IMG/M metagenome (GOLD analysis project Ga0187860, IMG submission 132981) | Peatland microbial communities from SPRUCE experiment site at the Marcell Experimental Forest, Minnesota, USA - June2016WEW_10_40 | ecosystem: Environmental > Terrestrial > Soil >...
AGGCCGAGCTCGACGCCGTGGCCCAGCAGCTCAACGGGCGCCCTCGACAAACCCTCGGCTGGATGACACCATCTCAGCGCTTCGCTGAGGCCGTTGCGGCCACCCCATGAAACCGCCAGACATCCTGGACACCTGGGCCGCCGTTCAGAGCGCGCTGATCCCCACCACCAGCGCCATCGCGATCACCGACGCGGTCACCAGCAGCAGGAGGCCGCGTTCCCAGTGCCGGAGCCGGTACGCCGGGGGCAGCACGGTCCAGGCCAGCACGATCAGGAAGATCAGCACGATGGGAAGCAGCATGGCGTTGAGGATCTCGACTGCGATGGCGAGCCCGACCAGCGAGCTGCTGGTCAGCACCAGCACGGCGGAGAGGACGACCGCCCCGCCGAAGACGCCGTAGAAGAGGGGCTCCTGGCGGAACTTGCGATTGAGGCTTCGCGGCGTGCCGGCCACCTCGGCGAAGGCCCAGGCAGCCCCCAGCGAGACCACCAGGGCCGCGATCAGGGCGGCGCCGGCGACTCCCATGGCGAAGGCCAGGCGGCCTCCGGCCGCCCCCAGCGAGGAGGTCAGCGCGGTCGAGATCTGGGCGACGGTGTTGAGCGACCCGGGGTGGCGGCGGAAGAGGCTCGCCCCGGTCGCCACCAGCACCGCGATCATGATCACCTGGGTAACCACCGCGCCGACGGCGGTATCCACGCGCGCCGCCCGGAGGTTGCGCACCGTCATCCCCTTGTCGAGGATCGCCGCCTGCTGGTAGAAGATCATCCAGGGCATGACCACGGCCCCGACGTTGGCGGCGGCCAGGGCCAGGTAGGTGGAGTTGCCGAGGGGTTGAGACGAGAGGAGGCTGCCGGCGAGGGCGCCCGGATCCGGGTGCGCCCGGATCGCGGCCACCAGGAAGGCGAGCTCGAAGAGGCCGAGGCCGAGGCCGATCAGCTCGACCCGCCGGTAGGTGCCGGAGGCGACCACCACCACGAGCAGGAGGGCGGCACCGGGAACGATGAGCTGAGGGGACAGGCCGACGATGCTCGCCACCCCGGCGATGCCCGCGAACTCGGTGACCAGCGCGCCCACGCTGGTGATCAGGAGGATGCCCACCGAGAAGGTCGCCCACCCGCGGCCGAATCGCTCCTTGATCAGCTCGGCATGCCCCTTGCCGGTGGTCAGTCCCAGCCGGACGGTCAGCTCCATCACCAGATACAGGACGGGGATCAGGAGGACCTCGAGGGGAAGGAGCCGGTAGCCGAAGCGGGCCCCGGACTGGGCGGCTGTGACCACGCTGCCGGCATCGGTGTCGGCCAGCATCACCATCAGGCCCGGCCCGATCGCCACCGTGAGCAGCATCCATCGCCGGCCCCGGGAGAGAGGGCGTCGAGCCGCCCCAGCCTCGACGTCGATCACGACCGGAGCGTCCAGCGAGCCATCGCCGATGCCTGCCGTCCGTACGTTCATCGCACGCCGGGGGGGCGCGGCAGCGTCGGAGCGATCGCCCCGCAGACGCGCTGCGCGGTATGGACGGGCACTGGTTCGCGTACCTCCGGCGCCACGGCCGGCCCCAAGGGGTGGCTGGGTCTCCGGCGCCATCCCCAGCGTCCCGCACCGGGGGCGGAACCTCCAGGGCCGGATGTCACGGGCCGATGCGGCCGTCGGTCATCCGGAGGGAGGAGGGCCGGCTAGTAGATGAAGCCCTCGACGTCCGAGAGGGTGGTCACCTGACGCATGTCGATCTGCCCGGGGATCTCGGCGTAGTTGGCCTCGTCCACGTAGAAATCGCTCGGTCCGTCGACGGCGACCACGTAGGCGACGTGCCCGTAGTAGCTGTAGCCGTTGCCCGAGCCCCAGACCACGATGGCTCCGACCTTGGGCGTCTGCCCGGTCGAGTAGCCCTGCGCCTGCGCGTTGCCGAACCACTCGTCGGCGTTCCCCCACCAGGTGACCTCGCGCAGCGACGCGACGTACCAGGTGCACTGGCCCCAGGGGAAGGAGTCGGGGATGTCGCCGAAGGCGAACGGGCAGAGCACGTCCCCGCAGGCGCCCCCACCGCCGTGACCCTGCGCTGCGGCCGCCGCCGCCGCTGCCGCCGCCGCCGCTGCCGCCGCCGCCGCTGCTGCCGCCGCCGCCGCCGCCGCCTGCTGCGCCTTGACCGTCGCGATCTGGCTGAGCAGCGACTGGCGCTGGTCCAGCAGCGAGGCGGCCTGGCTGCCCAGGGAGGCGGCCTCGGCCTTCAGCTGGGACTCCTGCCCCTGGAGCGTCGCCTCGAGGGCCTCGAGATGGCTCTCGGCCGCCCCCGCCTGGTTGAGGTTCCCCTGCTGGGACTGCTCCAGGAGGGTGAGGCGCTGCTGGTCGGCCTGGACCTGGGCGATCAGCTGGCGGAACTGCTTGCTCACGGCGGTCGCGGAGCCCAGCTTCTCCATGAACTCGGCGATGCTCTGGCTCTGGACCAGGCCGCTGACGACACCGGTGCCGCCCGCCGTGTAGATCACCACCATGACCTTGGTGAGCTGCGCCTTCTCGCCGGCGAGATTGGCGGTGTCCACCTGGATTGCCTCGGCGGTCTGGGCCAGCTCGAGGTTGAGCTGGTCGATCTGCGCCTGCACCTGCTGAACCTGGGACTGGGTGGCGGCAACCTGCTCCTGGACCGCGGCGGCCTGGGCGTTGGCGGCGGCCTCGCTGCCCTGGAGCCCCTGGAGCTGAGTGCCCAGCGCGTCGTACTGCTGCTGGAGCTGGGCGATCTTCTGAGTGTAGAAATCGGTCAGCCGGACGTCGGGCCGGGTGACACGTGCCGCGGGCGGCGCGACAGCAGCCAGCACTCCGACGGCGATGACGGAGGTGGCAAGTCTGCGAAGAAGGCGGGTGGTGAGACGCAAGTCCGTATCCCTGACCGGTGTGGGGGCGGAGCTTATCAGCGGCTCCGCGGACCGGGAGGGCGGTTTTAACGGCTCGTCACGCCGCCGTGACGCAGCCTTCAGATGCAGCGGCGTTTGCACTTATTGACGCGAAAAAAAGGAAGGGCGAAGACCCGCCCGGCGATGGTTCGTCGCGGCTTTCCGACAGCACGCCGAGGTGGACCCAGAGGACTGTGTAGAGTTGCTCGGGATCAGCCAGGGATCATCCAGTGGGAGGAGCGGTCCAGGTGAGCGAGACGCAGGAAGTCAAGCCCGCCGGCTCGGCGCAGCCGGTCCTTGCCCCTCGAGGACTCGAGGGGGTGGCGGTGGCCGAGACCCTGATCGGGGATGTCCGTGGAGAAGAGGGCTTCTACCACTACCGCGGCTACGACGCCACCGAGCTCGCCCGGCACTGCTCGTTCGAGCAGGTCTGGCACCTGCTGCTGGTGGGTGAGCTGCCCGGGCCCCGCGAGCTGCGCTGGCTGCAGGACCAGGCCGTCGCCGGCCGGAGCCTGCCCAGCGGGGTAGCGGACACCCTGGACGAGATCGCCCGGCTGCCCGGCTACACGCCGCTGGGCGCGCTGCGCACCGCGGTCTCGCTGAGCGCGACCGCCCTCAACCTCCAGCCGACCCTCGACCTCACCCCCGACCAGGTGCGCGCCGACGCCCTCCGGATGGTCGCGCTCACCCCGGTGCTGCTGATGCGGATGCACCGCGTCCACCAGGGGCTGGAGCCGGTGGACCCCGATCGTGACCTCGGCTACGCAGCCGCATACCTGCAGATGCTGACCGGCAGGCGCCCGGAGCCGGTGGCCGCGCGCGCCCTGGAGAAGTACCTGATCACGACCATGGACCACGGCTTCAACTCCAGCACCTTCACGGCCCGGGTCATCACCTCCACGGGCAGCGACATGGGCTCCGCGATCACCGGCGCCATCGGGGCCCTCGCCGGGCCGCTCCATGGCGGTGCGCCATCGCGGGCGCTGGACATGCTCGACGCCATCGGAACGCCCGACCGGGCCGAGGAGCACCTGCGCGACGAGGTCCTGGGTGGCCAGCGGCTGATGGGTTTCGGCCACCGCATCTACAAGACCGACGACCCGCGCTCCGTCCTCCTTCATGAGGTGGCCCGCGAGCTGGGTGGCCCACAGGTGGAGTTCGCGGAGCATGTCGAGGCAACCGCGCTCCGGGTGCTGAGCGAGCTGAAGCCGGGGCGGCGCCTCTACACCAACGTCGAGTTCTACTCCGGGGTGGTGATGAACACGGTGGGACTCTCCCGGGACATGTTCACCCCGACTTTCGCGTGCAGCCGCACCGTGGGCTGGACCTCCGCGATCGTGGAGCAGGCGGGCAACAACCGGCTCATCCGTCCGTCGGCGATTTACGTCGGGCCGCCAGCGCCCCGACCCCTGCCCGAGAATTACGCCTACGCCTGACCGCTGATCGACGGCTGAGCTCCGTCCCGGAGCCTGATCTGGCGCGGCCCGTCCCACCGGGGCAGAATGGAGCTGCACTCATCCCCATCAGGAGGAATGCACGATGCCCACACTCGTGCGTCCGGTCGCGCCCGACCCCTACGACCTGCTGCCCGCCGTCCCCGCATTCTCACTGACCAGCGACGACATCGCCGAGGGCCGGCAGCTCAGCACCCTGCACGTCCATCCCAGCGCCGGCGGTAAGAACCAGAGCCCTCATCTGCGCTGGAGCGGGTTCCCGGCCACGACCCAGGGGTTCACCATCACCTGCCTGGACCCCGACGCCCCGACCGGCAGCGGCTTCTGGCACTGGGTGCTGGTCGGGGTGCCGGTCACGGTGACCGAGCTGGCCCGCGGGGCGGGTGCGTCGGAGGCACCCCTCCCACCCGGGGCCTTTCACGTGCGCAACGACTACGGCAGCCTCGACTACGGCGGGGCCGCGCCGCCCCCCGGCGACCACCTCCACCGCTACATCTTCGCGGTGCACGCGGTGGACACCGACAGCCTCGGGCTGGACCGGCTGGCGTCCCCCGCGGTGGTCGGGTTCACGCTCGCCTTCCACACCGTCGCCCGAGCCACCCTCCGCGCCACCTACCAGCGCTGAGGGGAAAGCCGGGTCGGGTCAGCGGCGGACCGGCCTCAGGGGAGCGGCGCGACCCGCCGGCGCGCCCCGACGACCAGGCTCAGGAAGCCGGCCAGGAGCAGCAGCGAACCCGTCAGGAGCGAGCCCGGTGGGGAGGAGAGCAGCCCGGAGGATGCGGCGGACGAGCCCCCCGACGTCGGGACCGGGATCGTCGAGCTCGTCACCGCGACGGAGGCCTCCGCGGTCACCATGGCCGCCAGGTCGGGGGACGACGGGTCGGCCAGGGATGCCGTCATCTGCAGGCTGCCCGACGCCGACACCGCGTGTCATGGCGCTCACAAGTGCCGTTGGACCCCGGCCGGCGCCAGCCATTGAAGGTGCGCCGCTGTCGGTCGCGCCAGCCAGGGTGCGGTGCGCTGTCAGGCTCCACGCCGCGGGGCGTGGCCGCCCATCGGGGGGACGCGGTCGGCAGCGGGTCAGGCCTGGCTGGACGCCGCCCAGAGGTTGATGCCGCTCTCGGTCGCCAGCCGGTCGATGTCGGCGAGCTCGGTGTCGCTGAAGTCCAGCCGCTCGAGGGCGGCGAGGTTCTCGTCGAGCTGGGCGGCGCTGCTCACCCCGATCAGCGCCGAGGTCACCCGGCGATCGCGGAGCGCCCAGGCCAGAGCCATCTGGGCCAGCGACTGGCTGCGCCGTGCGGCCACCTCGTTGAGGCCCCGGATCTTCGCCAGGGTCTCCTCGGAAAGCATCTCCGGGGTGAGGGAGCCGCGCTGGTGGGCACGCGACCCCTCCGGGACCCCCTTGAGGTAGCGGTCGCTCAGCATCCCCTGGGCCAGCGGGGAGAAGACGATGCAGCCGATCCCCTCCTCATCCAGGACGTCCAGCAGGCCGCCCTCGATCCAGCGATTGAGCATCGAGTAGGAGGGCTGGTGGATGAGGATCGGGGTGCCCAGGCCGGCCATGATCTCCGCGGCCGCCTCCGTGTGCGCGGCGGAGTACGAGGAGATGCCGGCGTACAGCGCCTTGCCCTGGCGGACCGCGGCGTCCAGCGCACCCATGGTCTCGTCGAGCGGGGTCTCGGGATCGTAGCGGTGGGAGTAGAAGATGTCGACGTAGTCGACCCCCATCCGCCGCAGGCTCTGGTCAAGGCTGGCCAGAAGGTACTTGCGGGAGCCCCACTCCCCGTAGGGTCCGGGCCACATGTCGTAGCCGGCCTTGGTGGAGATGACCAGCTCGTCGCGGTGGGGCCGCAGGTCGGTGGCCAGGATCCGCCCGAGGGTCTCCTCGGCCGAGCCGTAGGGCGGTCCGTAGTTGTTGGCCAGGTCGAAATGGGTGATCCCGCGGTCGAAGGCGTGCAGCACGATGCTCCGGCTCTCGCTGTGGGGCCGCTCCGCGCCGAAGTTCTGCCAGAGGCCGAGAGAGATCAGCGGCAGCTGGAGCCCGCTCCGGCCCGAGCGGCGGTAGGACATCGAGCGGTAGCGGTCGGACGCGGGGACGTAGATCACCGGATGGCCCTCCGTGCGGCGGGGCGGCACCGCCGACCGGCGCCGGCGCTTGGTCGCACGGATGTTTGCGCTGCCGCGTGATTGTGCACAGCTATGATACCGGCATGCACATGCGTTCGTGGATCAGGCGAACGTGGCGGTGCGGTCGGCACGGAGATCCGGAGAGCCCATGACCGGAGACGTCGTCAACGATTTCTGCATCCAGGCCGCGACCGTCAACGGGTCGGGGTCACAGTCCTCCAACCTCGTCATCACCAAGGCCCTCTTCCACATGGGCATCCCGGTGGCCGCAAAGAACGTCTTCCCCTCCAACATCGAGGGGCAGCCGACCTGGTACGACATCCGGGTGACGCCGCAGGGCCACCAGGCCCGCAAGCGGACGGTCGACATCCTCATCGCCATGAACCCGGCGACCTGGGAGCGGGACGCCGCCAACGTCCGGCCCGGCGGGGCGATCATCCACGAGGCGACCCTTCCCCGGCTGGGGGCTGCGGCGCGCGACGACGTCTCCTGGTACCCGGTGCCGTTCGCCCGGCTGGCCCGCGAGAAGCTGGAGGCCAAGCCCGACCTCCGCAAGTACCTCCAGAACATGATCTACGTGGGGGTGCTGGCCGAGCTGATCGGGCTCGACCCGGTGGCGATCGAGCGGGGGGTGCGTGACCAGTTCCGGACCAAGCCGAAGGCCGCCGACCTCAACCTGGACGCCATCCGGATCGGGGTCGACTACACCCGCGAGACCCTGGCCAAGAACGACCCGTTCAGGGTGGCGGCGATGGACGGCACCCGCGGCCTGGTGCTGCTGGACGGCAACCACGCCGCCGCGCTGGGCAGCCTGATGGCCGGGTGCACGGTCCTCGCCTGGTACCCGATCACCCCCTCATCGTCACTCTGCGAGGCCTTCATCGACTATGCCGAGCGCTTCCGGGTGGACCCGTCGAGCGGAGAGAGGCGCTCCGTCGCCATCCAGGCCGAGGATGAGCTGGCTGCGATCGGGATCGTGCTGGGCGCCGGCTGGGCGGGCGCCCGGGCCATGACCGCCACCTCCGGGCCGGGCATCTCGCTGATGGCGGAGCTCACCGGGCTCGGCTACTACGCCGAGATCCCCGCGGTCATCTTCGACATCCAGCGGGTGGGCCCCTCCACCGGGCTGCCCACCCGGACCATGCAGGGGGACGTGAGCTTCGTCCACACCCTCTCCCACGGCGACACCCGCCATCCGGTGCTGCTCCCCGGGACCGTGACCGAGGTGTACGAGGACGCCCAGCGGGCGTTCGACCTGGCCGAGCGGCTGCAGACCCCCGTCTTCGTGCTGAGCGACCTCGACCTCGGGATGAACCAGTGGATGACGCCACCGCTCGCCTACCCCGAGGGCGCCATCGACCGCGGCAAGGTGCTCGACGCCAAGGCCCTGGCGGAGGTGGGGCACTGGGCCCGGTATCGCGACGTCGACGGTGACGGGATCCCGTATCGCACTCTGCCGGGGACGCCGGACCTGCGGGCCGCCTACTTCACCCGCGGCTCGGGCCACGACGAGAATGCGATGTACACCGAGAGCCCGGACGTCTACCAGGCCAACATGGACCGGCTGCGGCGCAAGATCGAGGGAGCCCGGACGCTGCTGCCGGCCCCGATCGTCGACGAGGCCGGCAGCCGGGCCGCGATCCTCGCCTATGGCACCACCCATCACGCGGTGGTCGAGGCCCGCGAGCAGCTCGCCGACCACGGCATCGCGACCGATTACCTCCGCATCCGCGGCCTGCCCCTGCATCCGGGGGTCGCCGCGTTCGTCGCCCGCCACGAGCGGGTCTACGTGGCCGAGCAGAACCGGGACGGCCAGGTCGAGGCGCTGCTCCGCCAGGAGCTCCCCGGTGCGCTGGTCGACCGGCTCCGGAGCGTCCGCCACTTCAACGGCGTCCCCATCGACGCCGAGGCGATCAGCGACCCGGTCCTGGCCGGCGAGCTGTCGGTCTCCCCGGGCGCCGCTCGGGAGGCCGCTACGACCAGCCCGGCCTCGGTCGGCTGAGCGAGGAGAGAGAGCGATGGCCGTCTCCATCGAAAAGCTGAACCGTCTGGGGTTGAGTCGCGACGACTACAAGGGCGCCCACACCACCCTCTGTGCCGGCTGCGGACACAACTCGATCACCAACCACATCGTGAAAGCGTTGTACGACAGCGGCATCGAGCCGCACCTGCTCGCCAAGATGAGCGGGATCGGCTGCTCGTCCAAGGCCGCCGCCTATTTCGTGGAGCGGGCGCACGGCTTCAACGGGGCGCACGGGCGGATGCCGTCGATCGCCACCGGTGCCAAGCTGGCCAACCGGGACCTGGTGGTCTTCGGGATCAGCGGCGACGGCGACACCGCCTCCATCGGCCTGGGCCAGTACTGCCACATGATCCGGCGCAACCTCGACATGACCTACGTCATCGAGGACAACGGAGTGTACGGGCTCACCAAGGGGCAGTTCTCGGCCACCGCCGATCTGGGCACCCGACCCAAGCGCGGCCGGCCCAACCGGTACGAGCAGATCGACGTCTGCGCCCTGGCCATCGAGCTCGGAGCCAGCTTCGTGGCGCGCAGCTTCAGCGGCGACGGCAAGCAGCTCGTCCCCCTGCTCCAGGCGGCGCTCGCGCATCGCGGGACCGCGGTCATCGATGTGATCAGCCCCTGCGTCACCTTCAACGACCACGAGGGCAGCACCAAGAGCTACGCCTACGTCAAGGACCACGACGCCCCGGTCAACACCCCCGACTTCATCGCCCCGCTGGAGGAGATCACGGTCGACTACGAGCCGGGGAGCGTCCAGGCCGTCGAGCTGCACGATGGCTCCCACATCTTGCTCCGCAAGATCGACGCCGACCACGATGCCCGGGACCCGATCGCGGCCATGCGCCTCCTCTTCGAGGCCCGGCACAGCGGCGAGATCGTCACCGGGCTGCTCTATGTGAATCCCGACGCCGACGACCTCTGCACCCGTGAGGCGCTTCCTGTGACGCCACTCGCCCAGCTTGCGATCGAGGACCTCCGTCCCTCGCGCGAGCAGTGGGACGCGCTGATGGCGGGGCTGGGTTAGGGTTCGCCAGACCCGCGTCCAAACAGCTCCGAAGAAGTCCCGGAGGATATCCTCGAGCACGTGCAGAGACAGGCCAAAGGGCGGCATCGGTGATCGATAGCGGGCAGTCCGCTCGCCGGCGGAGCCCACGCCCACCGGCGCCGAGCGCAGACTGGGAGGTGGCCGTCGCCCCCCGCCGCGCCGGCGACCGGCGGCGGAGAGGGGGGACTGAGCCGCGGACCGCGCCCACGGCCGCCCTCGGCATGGCCGGGTCGCCCGCCGACCCGCCCTGGCGCCGCCCCTACGGGGTCGCTGTCGCCTGGGGCATCCTCTGGCGGTACGCGGTGCTCGGCGCGGTGGTGCTCGCCATGGTGGCCGGGCCGCACCCCCCGCTGGCGGCGCCGCTGGCGATCGTCGCGGGCGGGGTCGTGCTCGGACTCTGGTTCCGGCGCCCGTGGCCGGCCGCCCTCTGGCGGGCCGCCGTGCTGGGTTGGGTGGCGGCGGTGACCGCGGGCTGGATCGTCTTCCCGATCGTCCTGGCCAGCGCCCTCGCGGTGCTCACGGTGGAGCCATGGCTGCTCGCCCGAGGCCGGGGACGGTCCCGCGACCGTCAGCGGCTGGCCTCGGCGCCCGCGCTCCCCTCCGCGGCCGGGATGGCGCCGGCGGCGGAGTGGCCCCGGGCCAGGCGTCGCCGCTGACCCGGCCTCAGCACGGCCGCTCAGCCCCCCGGGCTGGGTAGTATGCCGCCGTGCACTGGCTCGCGCGCCTCGACGCGGCAGCCACGCGGATGGTGGCCAGCGCGGGGCGCTCCACTCTCGCGGGCCTGGCGGTCGCCTCCCTGGGCCTGGGTGTCATGTGGGGCTTCGGTCACCTCTCCCGGCCCGGCCTGCTGGCCATCCTGGTCTCCGCGCTGCTGGCGCTCCTGGCCCTTGGCAGAGGGCGCTGGCGCCAGGGGCGCGGCTGGTGGGTCGTCCTGGTCGCGATCTGCGGCGTCGCCAACGTGCTCTACGCACGCCACTTCCTGACCAATCAGGGGTTGCAGGTCGGCTTCGCCCTCCTGCTCACCGTCACCGCTGCCACGGCCGTCTGGCTGCCGGCCGGGTGCTGTGCCACTGCGCTGCTGGGGCTGGCATTCCTCTCGGTGGTCGGGCTGGCCGCGTCGGTCTGGTCGTGGGGCTCGATGAACCTCGACGTTTTCACCGCGCTCTCGGGCGCCGCGGAGAGCCTGATCCACGGCCACAACCCGTACGGCCCGGTCTTCCGATACTTCGTCGAGGCACCCCCGGGCTACGTGTTGGGGCACTTCGCCTACGGCCCCAGCGTCCCGATCCTGGCGGTGCCAGGCCGGCTCCTCGGAGATGTCCGGGTGATGTCGGTGGCGTGCATGGCGGCCACGGTGGCGGGCATCTGGTGGCTGGCCCGTCAGGGCCAGGAAGCCTCCGACGCCCACCGGGTGGCCGCGCTCGCGGTCGCCTCGCCGCTGTGGGCGGGGATGATCCTCAACACCTGGGTCGACGTCTACATGATGGTGGGGATCGTCTGGTGGCTGGCGCTGCGGCGCGACCATCGCATCTGGTCCATCGCCCTGCTCTCGATCGGCCTGATGGTCAAGTTCACCTCGCTGCTGCTGGTGCTACCCGCCTTCCTCTGGTCGAGACGGGGCCGGGTGGAGGTCGTCGCCGCCGTGGTGATCTCGGCGGCCGCGATGGTGCCCTTCGCCCTCATCACCGGGGTCCACACCTACCTCTACAGCTTCTTCGGCTACCAGCTCGCGCTGCCCTTCCGCACCACCTCGCTCAGCCTGAGCGCCCTCTTCTACCAGCTCAGCGGCGCCGAGCTTCCCACGGCTCTCCCGCTTCTCCCGGTGGCCGCCGCGATCGCCTGGATCGTCTGGCGGCGGAGGGCCCGCAGCGAGGGGGACCTCGCGCTCCAGGCGGCCGCCCTCAACGTCGCCGCGTTCCTGCTCGCCAAGCAGGCCTTCTTCAATTACTACTTCGCTTCCGAGATCATGCTGCTCGCCGGGATCGCCGGCGCGGGAGTCGCGATCCCCGCGCGCGATGTCGGGCTGCCAGCCGTGGTCGAGGCTCCGCTGCGCGGCCTGCGCCGCCGGTTCGGCACCCGGGCGCCGGGACCGATCGCCGCAGCCGCCGACCGAGAGGCGTGAGCCGGAGGCTCAGGCGCAGGCGGACCGCCGGTACATGACCGCGCCGCCGGCGAGCTCGGTGCGATCCGGGAAGCTGGCTGCCACCCACCGCTCGAACCCGGTCACGGTGGAGAGGCGGTCGGTGGCGAACAGCACCCCGCACAGCTCGGGGTCACCGGCGACCTGGCCCTCCAGCCAGGCGGGGGTGAGACCGCTGTCGTGGAGGCGCTCCAGCGAGGTGTCCACGAGGCCCGGGGGCGCCTGCCGGTCGGCGCCCGCCTGGTTGAACTCGGCGTCGCTGAGCAGCTGGCTCTCCGGAGGGACGAGCTGCTCGATGCTCGCCACCTGAGCGGGCTCAGGGGGAAGGCCCACGACCTCCTGGACCGAGCGCACCAGCAGGGCCCCGGCCACCACCGCGAGGAGGGCCGCCGGCACCACCAGGGCCCACCGCCCGGTGGCGATCTCCTTGTACCAGCCAGCCGCGCGGGAGGCGGCGGCGCCACCCAGCAGAGCCAGGCCCGGGCTCATGGCGATCATGTAATGCTGCGCCACCGGGTGAGTGGCCGCCACCACCAGCAGGCCGCAGACGACCCACAGGACCCCGGTCCACACCAGCCGGGGATGGGTGCGCCAGGCCAGCAGCACCCCCAGCGCGGCCAGGCCGACCTCGGGCAGCTCATGCCGGCCCCAGCTGGTGAGGTAGCCGACCGAGATGCCCTGGCCGGCCGTCGAGCCGGTGGGCAGGTGCAGACCGACCACCTGGTTCCAGAGTGCCGGCCATGCCGGGATGTAGGGGAGGAGGAAGGCGGCGGCAACCACGGCGAAACCCGCTAGTGCGAGCCCCAGTGCCCGCCGCGGCCGGGGGGTGCCGGCGAGGGCGAGGACGATCACGGGGACCACCCCCGCATCGAGCAGCTTGGTCAGGAGCCCGACCGCCAGGGCGACCCCGGCCAGGACGGTGGTCACCGCGCGGCCGCGATCTCCCCGGGCGGTCACGGCGCACACGGCGAGCGCCACCGCGAGCAGCCCCAGGGAGGTCGCCGGGCCGTCGGCCTGGAGGATGACCGACTGCTGGACCATCAGCGGGTCGATCGCCAGGATCACGGCGATCGAGACCCCCGCCACCGGTCCCGCCAGCCGCCAGCCGATCACGGCCCCGGAGGCGATCCCGACCAGCGACCACGCCAGCATCAGGGTCCGGGCGGCGCTGATGGACCCTCCGAGCAGCGCCCAGACGGGCTGGGTGAGGAGGAGGAAGGCGGGTGGCTGCGACGAGTAGACGGCGCTGTAGAGGGGATGGCCCGCCTGCATGGCGCGCAGGGAGAGCCAGTAGACGCCCTCGTCGAAGTTGCGCTCGCCGGCGCCGAGCAGGTAGGCACGGCTCGCGACCGTCGCCACCAGGATCACGCCCAGGCACAGCCCCCCGACCAGACGGTCATCGAGGCCGCGCACCAGGCTGTCGCGGGGCCGGGTGGAGGTCACCGGCGGCACTATAGCGAGCCGGCCGAGAGGTGGCGCCGGCCGCCCCGGAGGGGTCAGCCCCTCATCCCCCGGGTGTCAGCCGGCGGCGGGCGACGCTGTCACCGCGGCGACCATCCCGTCCTGCACCCAGACGATCTCCGTGCCCGACTGGTCGACCTCCCGGTAGCGCGCGGTCAGCACCGAGTTGATCTCCGGATACGACTGCCGGGACGAACCCTCGGTGACGACGACCTCGGGGTCCAGCTCGGCGACCCTGCGCGCCACCGGTCCGTAGTTGCCGAGCAGCGCCTCGTCGTTGTAGATCGGCGGCGTCGGCAGGATGAGCTGGAGCTGGTTGTCGTCGTAGAGCCAGGAGTCCGCCGACCACACCACCGCCGAGCTGCCGTCCAGGCCATGGGCGCTGATCCAGGCGGACACGGCGCTGTCCTCCGGGACGCGGTAGTCGAACTGGTCCTGGTAGGCCTCGAGCGACTGGCCGCGGGTCAGCACCGAGGCGGCGCCCCCGTAGTAGAAGAAGACGTTGTGGGTGTTCTCGTTGAGGACGTTGACCCAGTCCATGCCGGCCGACGAAGCTCCGGCGGCGGCCAGCAGGGTGCCCACGACGAGGGCGCCACCGGCCAGGCGGCGGGGGAGGGCGGCACCCATCGGTGAGCGCAGCGGGAGGCTGCTGAGCGCCAGCACGGTCGGGACCAGCGAGGGGATCAGGTAGTGGGCCCACGGCTGCCTGGCCACCGCGGGGACCAGCAGGGCGGCCCCCGCCCAGACCCAGAGGCCCCAGCCGGGCTCGCGGTCCCGCCGGCAGAGCCAGGCCCCGACCACGAGCAGGGCGAGCACCCCGGCGGGGAGGATCAGGTGGAGCAGGAGGTGCTCCGCGCCGCCGCCGCTGTAGCGGTACTGGGTGAAGGGGATCCAGTAGCCCACCAGGGCGTAGGCAACCTTGCCGGCCCCGGCGGTGACGATGGCGGGGATCAGCCAGGCCGCCGTCACCGCCAACGCCGTGGCCGCATACCCCACGACCCGCCGCCAGGTCGCCCGCCCCACGAGGGCGAGGATCAGGCCGAAGGCGCAGGTCTCGGCCAGCGCCGTCTGCTGGTAGCCGATCGCGACCCCCGCCAACACCCCCACCGCAAGCGGCCAGAGCGGCCAGCGGCGGCGGTCGGGCGTGGCCGCCCGGGTGAGCAGGATCGCCCCCGCCCAGGTGATCGGGGCGATGAGGAGGCTCTCGGGGAGGATCAGCTCGGCGTCGAAGAGCGGGGTCCCCAGCAGCACGGCGACCACGAGGAGCGCGACCACGGTGCGACGGCGCGAGAGCAGGTGGCTGCCCAGATAAGCGACGGCCAGCAGGGTCAGCACCCCGGTGACGAAGGTGATCGTGTGGAGGGCGGCCTCGCTGGTTCCGAAAAGCTGGATCACCAACGCCACCGTCCAGAGGTGAATGGGCGGCTTGTTGTTCCAGATCTGCGTGTAGAGGACCTTGCCCTGGAGGAGGGAGCGCGCGGTGGTGACGTAGCCCGCCTCGTCGGTGTACCAGTGCGGCTCAAGGAACGACGGGATCCGCAGCAGCGTGAAGAGCGCGATGGGCCCGGTCAGCCAGAACCCGCGTCGCAGCCGGAAGCCGAGCCGGGAGCGGGCAGCCCCACCGGGTGCCTCCCCCGCTGCCGCCGCCATCGCCGTCCTCCATGGTCACGGCCTCAGCGGCCTTCTCACGTCCCGCCGCCCCTGGCGGACCTCCCCAATCTATCGTCCCGCACTGACCTTGCGCGGCCATTACCGGGGGAGCGATGTGTCATCGTGCCACCCGTGGCCGTCGCGCCGGAGCATTCTCCGCCCTCCGCTGCCCCCCGGGCCCGCGCCGGCCTTCGCCGTCCCACCCTCGGAGGCCTGGTGGTCGGCGCGGCGCTAGTCGCGATCCTGGTGGTCATCTGCCGCCGGGTCGGCGATCCCGACTTCTGGTGGCACATGGAGACGGGAAGCTGGATCATCGATCACGGCAGCCTCCCCAGCCACGAGCTCTTCACCTACACGGTGAGCGGGAAGACCTGGGCGGACCAGGAGTGGGGCAGCGAGGTCCTGGGTGACCTCATCTTCCGCGCCGGCGGCTTCCTCGCCTTCAGCCTCATCTACACCGCCGTCACGTGGGTCGGGTTCTGGTTCATCTGGCGCCGGATCGGCATGGAGCGGGTCCCCGCGCTGATCGCGGGCGCCTGCCTGGTGGTGGCGGCGCTCGCCGGCGTCGAGGTCTGGGGCCCGCGGTCGCAGATGATCAGCTTCGCCCTGACCTGCCTGACCCTCTACTGGGTCGAGGCCTACCTGCGCGACCGCGACCGCCACCTTTACCTCCTGCCCCTGGTGATGGTGGTCTGGGCCAATCTCCACGGCGGTTTCGTCTACGGCCTGGCCGTGGTCGGGCTCGCCGCGGTCACCGAGACCGCGCTCTGGCTCCTCTCCCCGCGGGACGGCGCCCACCGCCGCCGATCGCTCCGGCTCTGGATGATCCTGCTCGCGTCCGGGGTGGCCGGCCTGGTCAACCCGATCACCATCAACGCCTATCTGGCGGCCATCAAGGTCCAGACCAGCGCCGTCCAGCAGAGCTTCATCGCCGAGTGGCAGTCGCCGAACTTCCACGTGGCGGGGGAGCTGGGCATCGAGCTGATGCTGCTGCTGGTGGTGGCGGCGATGGCGCTCCGCCGGCCCCGGCTCTGGGATGCGCTGCTGACCGTGGTCGGCATCTACGCGGCGCTGTCGGCGGTGCGCAACGCGCCGCTCGCCGCCGCGCTGCTGATCCCGATGGTGGCCTGGTCCTTTGGGGGCGCCTGGGAGCGGAGCCGGTGGCGGGACCGCTTCGCGGAGTGGGTGCGTCGCCGGGGCGGCGACCTGCTCATCATCATCTCAGCGGGGGCCCTCATCGTCACCGTGGCCGCCGTGGGCTTTGCGGCGAACACCCTGAGCACCCAGACGGCGAGCACCGCGGCCAACTTCCCGGTGGGAGCGGCGGACTGGCTGGCGGCGCACCCCGACGTCGGCACCCGGATGTTCAACGCCTATGACTGGGGCGGCTACCTGATCTACCGCTTCTACGGGGACGCCAACCGCCGCGTCTTCATCTACGGTGAGGCGACCGAGGTGGGCAACCCGCTGCTCCAGCAGGTCAGCGACGTCGAGAACGCCAACCCCGACTGGCAGACCATCCTCAGCGAGCACGGGGTCAATTACGTGGTGGAGCGCACCTCCTCGGCGCTCAGCATGGCGCTCTCGGTCGACCCCGGGTGGGAGCAGGTCTACGACGACGGCTTCGCGGTCATCTTCGTCAAGCGGTAGCCCTCGCCACAGGTGGGGCGTCGCCCTCGCGCCATCTGGGCCGCGGAGCGGCGCCGGGCGAGTGATCAGATCACGTGTCGGTCGCCGGGGCGGGGGTGTGGTCCGGCGAGGTGAGCGGCCCATTCGGCGGCGGGGACGGCGCGGGGAGGGCGCGGGCGGCCGGCCTGGAGCGCGCGCGCGAAGCCCACGTGGCGGGGGGCCGCCGGCCCCGAGGGGGCGGGCGGTGCCGCAACGCTTGACGTGGCGGCAGCCGACCTGGGGGCTCCGGGGCGGACCGGTGCGGCGGCGGGAGCCGGGCTGCTCGCCGCCGGCGCGGGACGCCCCTCGGCCCGGACCTCCTCTCGCTCCGTCTTCTCCGCCTCGCGCCTCTGCCGTTCCCGTCGGCTGAAGTACCAGCGCATCCCGGCGCTGCTCCCCCCGAAGAGGACGAAGAGGAGCACCGCGGTGATCACGGGTGCGCTGCCCGGGTGAGCCGAGGTGGACTGGGGCCGGAGCTCCACCTCGACCAGCCCGAAGACGGCGATCCCGAAGGTCGCCGCCCAGGCTGCCCGGCTCCACGCCATCAGGGTGCCGACGGAGAGGAAGCGGAGCGGCAGCAGGCCGATGACGTTGCCGACCAGGCCGCCCACGAAGATGGATCCGAGCAGGTCGGCGGCCAGGACCACCGCGAAGGGGGCTCCCGGCACTGCGGCGGCGCGGCCGACCGGGACCCAGATCAGCCAGGCGATGACCGCCACGGTCAGGCTGGCCACGGCCGAGAGGGCGACCGCGTGTCCCTGCTCGTTCTTGGCCAGCGTCCCCTGGAAGGCGAGGCTGGCGATCACCCCATAGAGGTAGCCCGGCTCGAACGAGCTGAGCCTCGAGATCAGGACACAGGTGGCCGCAACCAGCAGTCCCGCGGGAAGGGCGCGCCCACCGCGGTCGCAATCATGAAGATCCCCGCCGCCGCGATGGCGATCGGCAGGCGCCGCTGATGGACCGAGGACCTGCGCGGGCTCTCCACCGCTCTCCCCCTCGTCAGCGAGCCACCGCCCCTGCGGTGTCCGATGAGTATGCCATGCGTCCGGATCCGGGACCAGCGCGGTTGCGCCGGGCTGGGGCCGGGCGAACCCGGGCCGGCGCGGCGCCGTCACGACCGGTGCCCCGACCTCGGCGTAACCTCTGCACCGGCGCGGCGGAGCCGGGCCGGGCAGCCCGCGATGGCCGGAGCGGGCGCCACCGCCGGTCCGGCCTGAGGAAGCCCGATCGTGTCCACCCCCTGGCCACCGCCTCCGCCGGAGGGAGGCACCCCTGCGGCGCCCGACTACGGGTTGCCCTCGTCGGGCGCGCCGCCCCCCTACCCCTACGCCTTCCCTCCGCCACCGGGTCAGCCCCCCTGGCCGGGGCCGGGGCCGTACCCGCCACCCTACCCGCCGTACCCCGTCTATGTCGCGGCGCCGCCCACCAATGGCCTGGCGATCGCCGCGCTCGTGCTCGGCATCCTCTGGCTGTGGTGGGTGGGGTCCATCCTGGCCGTCGTCTTCGGCCACGTCGCCCTCTCCCAGATCCGTCAGCGGGGGCAGGCCGGCCGCGGCATGGCCATCGCCGGGCTCGTGCTCGGCTACGTCGGCCTGGGCTTCCTCGCCCTGGTGATCTTGCTGACGGTCGTCGGCACCACGGTGCACTCGTCGGCCGTCATCGTGCCGGCGCGGACCTAGCCAGTGCCGCCCCGCTACGCCTACCTCGGCCCCGAGGGCACTTTCGCGGAGATCGCGCTGCGCAGCCTCGCGGAGAGCCGGGACGCGGACCTCATCCCGGTGGAGACGGTCGCCGACGCCTTCGCAGCGGTCCGCGACGGCTCCGTGGAAGGCGCGGTGGTTCCCTTCGAGAACTCGGTGGAGGGTGCGGTCACCGGCACCCTCGACGAGTTCGCGACCGGGGACCCGCTGCACATCGCGCGCGAGATGCTGGTCCCGGTCCGGCTCTCACTGCTGGCGCGGCCGGGCACCGACCTCGGAGCCATCCGGGTGGTCGCGTCCCATCCCCATGCCACCGCCCAGTGCCGGCACTGGCTGAGGGCCCACCTCCCCGAGGCCCGGGTCCACGCCGCCCCCTCCACCGCCGAGGCGGCCGCCGCCGTCGCTGAGGGGGCGGACGCCACCGACGCCGCCATCGCCTCTCCGGCCGCCGGCACCCGCTACGGGCTGGCTGAGCTGGTCGCCGACATCGGGGACCACCAGCACGCGGTGACCCGCTTCGTCCTGGCCGTGGAGCCAGGGCCGCTCCCCCGGCCGACCGGGGCCGATCGGACGACGGTGGTCACCCTGATCGCCGACGACCACCCCGGAGCCCTCCTGGAACTGCTGACCGAGTTCGCGGTCCGGGGGGTCAACCTCACCCGGATCGAGTCCCGCCCCACCGGCCACGGGCTGGGTCGCTATTGCTTCTCCATCGACTGCGAGGGTCACATCGAGGACGCCCGGGTCGGGGACGCCCTGGCGGCCCTGCACCGGTTCTGCGAGGAGGTCCGCTTCTGCGGCTCCTACCCGAGGGCGGACGGCGAGGCACCGCGCCTCCGCCCCGGGACCTCGGACGGCGACTTCCGGGCGGCCGCGGAGTGGCTGGATCGGGCCCGGCGGGGCACCGCCTGAACCCTCTCCGGCGGGCTCGTCTGGTTTGCGCTCCCGCGATGCGCTGTTACGGGGCTGTGGCCAAACCTCCCGGGTTCCTGCGAACCTCCCCGGTTAGTCTGACCAGCATCGTCTAGTGCATTTGGACTATCCGGGGAGAAGGGCGGGAAAGGGAAGATCATGGACGCGCGCGGGCGGCGGCGCAAGTGCACCCACATCCTCCGGGTGGCGCTGGTCCTCGTCGCGACCTTCGCCGGCACCGCCCTGCTCAGCTTCGGAGGCCTGGCCGCCTGGCAGGGCTACACCGAGAACGCCGGCAACAGCGTGGGCGCCGGGACCCTGGGCCACACCAACAAGGTGGGGACGCAGAGCTGCACCTCGGTCACCTCGACGACCCTGCTCAACCAGTCCGGCAACACCTGCGCGGCGATCATCAGCGTGAGCGGGGTCTCTCCCAGCTCGCCGAGCACCCTGGCGACCGGCGCGGTCACGATCACCAGCACGGGGGCGCTGAACAGCACCTTCACGATGCAGATGCCCGCGGCCGCGACCGGCACGCTCTGCGCTGACCTCCTGCTCGCGGTCGTGGACCAGAGCAGCGTGGCCGACTACGCGGCCACTGCCCTGACCAGCCAGATGGGCGCCACCAGCATCAGGGACAGCGCCGGAGCCACCACCTGGCCGGGCACGTCGCCGGGCCCTGCCGCGAGCGACACGTACACCTTCACGATCACCAAGGGCCCCAGCTTCAACACCGACCCCGCCGACGCGGGGCAGAGCTGCAGCTTCGCGATCCTCTTCAGCCAGCAGGCGGCCTGACCCGGGTCATCCGATCGGAGCCACCTCGGGGGTGCGCAGGGTCACCGCGGCCACGACCAGGCCGATCCCGAGCAGCTCGAGCGGACCGGGGACCTGGCGGAGAAGGACGAGCCCGGTGAGCGCGGCCGTGGCGGGCAGCAGGCTGAGCAAGAGTGCGAAGGCTCCCCGGGAGAGGCGCCGGAGCAGCACCTGGTCGAGCGCGTAGGGGAGGACGCTGGAGAGCAGCCCGACCGCCACCGCGAGCAGGACGACGGCGCCGTGGCCGGCGCTCTCCAGGGCGGGGGCGGCGGCCACCGGCGCGATCGCCACCACCCCGACGGCCATGGCCGCCGCCAGCCCGGTGGTGCCCAGGCCGCGCCGGGCCACCCGGTGGGCGAGGACGATGTAGAGGGCCCAGAGCAGCCCGGCAGTGATGGCGAACGCCACGCCGGCCGCGCTTCCGGAGAGGCTGATCCGGCTGAGAACGGCCACCCCGGCGACGGCCACCAACAGCGCGGCCAGATTGCGCACCCCGCGCACCGCGAGCGCGGCGACCAGGACCGGGCCGATGAACTCGATGGCGACCGCCGTGCCAAGCGGCAACCGCGAGATGGCGAGGTAGAAGGTGAGGTTCATGGCCGCCAGGGCCACCCCGAAAGCAGCCACCAGCAGGAGCGCGGACCTGGGCTGGCCTCGCAGCGCCCTCCACGGGCGCCGCCAGGCGCCGAGGACGGCGGCGCCGGTGAGCACGCGGATCCAGGCGACCCCGGCGGCGGGCATGGCCGCGAAGGCCCGGACCGCCAGCGAGGCACCGGCGTACTGCGAGACCGCGCTGACGACGAAGAGGGCGATGAGGTGGGGGGCGGTGCCGGAGCGCACCGTCGCCGGACCCGGACTGGCGGTGCCGACCCCGGCCAGCGGGCCGCGCGGTTGCGACCCGAGGGGGGCGGCGCCCTCGCCGGAGGCGACCGAGGTGCCGGCGCCGCTCGTGGCCCTACCCGCTTTCCAGCGCGGCCTGGAGCCGGATCTCGACGCCGGCGAGCGCCTTGGACACCGGGCAGCCGGCCCTGGCCCCCTCCGCCGCCGCCTGGAACGCGGGCTCGTCCATGCCCGGGACCCGGGCGCGGACCACCAGCTCGACCGAGGTGATCGCGGCACCGTCGGCTCGACCGGTCTCGAACGCAACACTGGCGGATGCCAGGATCGTCTCCGCGGGATGGCCCGCCTTGGCCAGCTCGTTGGAGAGGGCCATGCAGAAGCAGGCGGCGTGGGCGGCGGCGATCAGCTCCTCCGGGCTGGTCGCGCCCTGCTCCCGCTGGGCCCGCCGGTTCCAGGAGATGGGCAGCTCGGGGAAGGCACCGCTGCCAGGGCGGACGCTTCCGCCGCCCCCCATGAGATCACCGGACCAGGTCGCCTCAGCTGTGCTGTGGGCAGTAGGCATCGCTCTCCCTCCATCGGATGATTTCGATGATGCTAGTGCACTTGCCCGCGGGCGGCTTTCTGGTTCGCCGGCCAGGCCGTCGGAGCCCCAGGAACGGGTGGCGGAGGAGGAGCGCACCAGCAGGTGCCGCGCCTGACGGCGCCGCCGCCGGGGCCCCCTGACGCCGGCCTCGGGGCGCGCAGCGCCGCCGGCGGAAGTGGCCGGATGAAACGGGAAGTCACTTCCGGGCCGGTGCCCTGAGCCGCCCGGCCAGGTCCCTGTCCGGGTGTGCCGGGAGCCGCGCAGTCGGATGGCTTATCCCCCTCCAGTCGACCGGCTATGATGATAGCGGTCATGGGTGATGTTACCGTCGGCGACACTCAGCTTTCTCCCCCGACGGAGGAGAAGTCGTCGAAGCGAAGGTCGCCGTCGGCGCTGGCACCTGCGGAGCGGGTGACGACGAGCAGCGCACCTGCCGCGGCCTCCCCCGGCGCCGAGCCGGGCGACCATCGGGACGCCGAGGCGCTGCTGGCACTGGCCATGGCCATGAGCAGCTCACTGGATCCACGGACGGTGGTCAACACGATCCTCGACGAGGGAGCGCGGCTGGTGGGCGCCGACCGCGCGACCCTCTCGAGCTGGAAGGACGGACAGCTCACCATCGAGGCCTCGGTCGGAGGCCGAGAGGGGGTGACCTGGATCGGCCGCCGGTTCGATTCCCCGTGGCTGTCGGAGCAGCCGCTGGTCCGCGAGGCGCTCACCCGCCGGACCGTGGTGACCGGCGGCGCCATGGACACGATGCGGGCCTCCCCGGAGTTCCGCGAGGCGCTCAGCCTCGTCCGCCATACGGCCAGCGTGCCCATCCTGCAGGGCGGGGAGGTCACCGGCCTGCTCGTCTTCTCCCGCTACCGGGACCCGGCCTTTCACGAGGACGAGCGGACCAGCCTCTCCACTCTGGGGTCCATCGCCGGGATCGCCCTGCGCAACGCCACCACCCACCAGGCGGCGACCGACGCGGTGCGCAATCTGGATGCCGCCCAGCGGACGAAGTCGGAGCTGCTCGACATCGCCGTCCATGAGCTGCGGTCTCCGCTCACGGTGATCCAGGGGTATGCCGCGCTGCTCGACGGCGGCGACCTGGGCCCGCTCGGAGAGCCCGCGACCAGGGCGGTTCGGGTCATCGCCACCAAGGCGCGCGAGGCGCAGGAGATCGCCACGTCGCTGCTCACGGTGGCCCGCCTGGAGAGCAACGAGCTCCAGATCGAGCGCACGCGGATCCAGCTCCAGGCGCTGCTCGAGGCCGTCCGAGAGCGGATGGTGCCCCACCTCGACCTCACGGGCGCGACCCTGACCCTGGACTGCCCCGACGAGCTGGAGGTGGCGGCGGACGCGGCGCTGGCGACCCGCGTCATGGACAATCTTGTCAACAACGCGCTGATCTACTCCGACCCCCCCGCCGCGGTGACGATCAGCGCCCGCCGGACCGCGGCGGGGATCGAGATCCGAGTCAGCGATCGCGGCTCAGGGGTGAGCGAGGCGGACCGCGAGCGCATCTTCGAGCGCTTCGTCCGGGGGGCGGGGGCCGAGCGCGCCGCCGGGACCGGCCTCGGCCTCTACGTCAGCCGCGAATGCGCGCGGCGAATGGGCGGCGACCTGGTGCTGGAGCGGAGCCGGCCCGGTGAGGGCAGCACCTTTCTGCTCTGCCTCCCGGCGGTCTGAGGGCGCCCACCGGCGCCGTTGTCGTCCCCTCGCTACGACAGCCTCACCCTGGGGTCGACGACGGCATAGAGGGCGTCGACCACGATGTTGGCGACGACGATGAAGGCGGCGGCGACCAGCACGATGCCCTGGATCACCGGCAGGTCCTCGCGGCCGATCGCGCTCACCACGTTCTGACCCAACCCGGGCAGGCCGAAGACGGTCTCGGTGATGATGGCGCCACCGAGCACGGTGGCCAGGTCGATACCGAACTGGGTCACGATCGGGGTGATCGCCGCCCGGAGCGCGTGGCGGTAGACGATGCGCCGCTCCGAGAGCCCCTTGGCGCGGGCCGTGCGGATGTAGTCCTCACCCAGGGTCTCGAGCAGCGAGCTGCGCGAGAGTCGCGCGTAGGTCGCCGCCGTGATCAGCGCCAGGGTGAGCCAGGGAAGGATCAGGTCGCGGGCCCACTGCAAGGGGTTGACGTGGAACGGGGTCCAGGTGCCCGCCCCCGGGAAGATGGTAATCCCGTGCGTGTTGAGGATGTAGAAGAAGAGGTAGAGGAGGAGGAGCCCCAGGATGAAGGTGGGGGTCGAGAGACCGGTGAGCACGAAGACCGTGGCACTCCGGTCCCAAACGCTGCGGGGGCGGCGCGCGGCGAGAATGCCGACGCTGAGGCCGAGGACAAGCCAGATGATGCTGGCGCCCACCGCCAGGGAGATGTCGATCGGCACCCACTGGCCGAGCAGCGTGGTGACCGGCTCGTGGAGCTTGTACGACTCCCCGAGGTTGCCCTGGAGCAGCCGGCCCAGGTAGTTCAGGTACTGCTGCCAGAGCGGCTTGTTGAGCCCGAGCGCGACCCGGATGCTCTCGATCAGCCTCGGGGTCGCCGCCTTGCCACCGAGCAGGCGGGCCGGGTCGGGGCTGGCCATGAAGAAGAGGACGAAGACGAGGCTGACGATGGCCCAGAGGGTGACGATCCCCTGCAGGACGCGCCGGATGAGGAACCGGGTCATGAGGGGGCCGGCTCACTGGAGAGCGGGTCGGAGCCGGCGGGGGCTGAGCCGCCGGGTCCGCCCGCAGTGGCCCTCACCTTGCGGCGCATCGCGAAGAGGCGCTCCGTCCGCGGGTCGAGGGCGTCGCGCACCGAGTCCCCGAGCAGGTTGAAACCGAGGGTCGTGATCAGCAGGGCGACGGACGGGAAGATCCAGAACCACCAGGCCCCGAAGCCCGCCGAACCCTGGGCATCGGCGAGCATGTTGCCCCAGGTCGGGGTCGGCGGCCCCACACCCACGCCAAGGTAGTCCAGCGTGGCCTCGAAGACGATGGCGGTGGGAACGAGTAGGGTGCCCAGCACGATCACCGGTGCGATGAGGTTGGGGAGGATGTCGACGAACATGATCCGGAAGCTCCCCGCACCGATGGAGCGGGCGGCCTCGACGTACTCCTTCTCCTTCTGGGACAGCGTCTGGCCGCGCACGATCCTGCCGATCGCCGCCCAGGAGAAGAAGGCGATCACGCCGATGGTCAGGGGGAGGCTGGCGCTGAAGACGGCGGCCAGGACGATCGCCAGCAGCACGTAGGGGAAGGAGAGGACGGTGTCCATGAGCCGGGCGAGCACCGCGTCGATCCAGCCCCCGAAGTAGCCGGAGACCAGACCGAGGATGGTGCCGCCGATGGTGGCGATGAGCGTGGCCAGCACCCCCACCAGCAGCGAGATCCGGGCCCCGTAGGCGATCCGGACCAGGACGTCGCGCCCGACGTTGTCGGAGCCGAGGATGAAACCCGCCTGGCCGGGGCCGTACGGCTGACCGAAGGAGTTGGTCCCGTTGACCAGGTCGGGGTTGTACGGGTTGTGGCCGGTCAGCGTCGAGATGACCGGCGCAACGATGGCGAGAAGCGCCATCAGGACGATCATTCCGAGAGCGACCATCGCCATCCGGTCGGTGCGCAGCCGGGCCAGGGCGAGCCGGAACGGGCTCCGTCCCTCGATGGCCTGGGCGGCCTCCACGGCCTCCAACGACGTCTCCTCGGGGCGGCCGGTGGTCGTCTCGAGTGGCGCGAGGCTCATCCGCCGCCCTCCGCAGCCGTCCCCGGCGAGATGGCGACGAAGCCGGCGGCCGCTTGGTGGAACTCGGGAGTGGCCCCCACCAGGGTTTCGCCGCGCTGCACCGGGAAGTGACAGGCGGTGAAGTGGCCCGCGGGATCTCCCGGCTTCACCTCGAGGGGTGGCTCCTCCGCCGAGCAGATGGATTGGGCCTTGGGGCAGCGGGTGTGGAAGCGGCAGCCGGTGGGGGGGTTGATGGGCGACGGAACGTCGCCAT
>Ga0187860_1001052_pt1 | contig 25191 bp, 18 predicted proteins | sample June2016WEW_10_4_FD_132981 | JGI IMG/M metagenome (GOLD analysis project Ga0187860, IMG submission 132981) | Peatland microbial communities from SPRUCE experiment site at the Marcell Experimental Forest, Minnesota, USA - June2016WEW_10_40 | ecosystem: Environmental > Terrestrial > Soil >...
ACCAGAATCGCGACAACAGAACCCACAAAAGCCGGTCGGAGGGCTCGAGGCGCAGACGACCTGGCGCGTTCTTTTGGAAAACCGTCAGTTGGTGACGGAGGGCGAGGATCTCCGCCTGTAGGGCGACGCGGGTCCGAAAACTAGAGGCGATCAGAGCGAAAAGGGCGATGAAAACTGAGCTCATCGTGGTAGCCACCATGATCTCACGCATGATCATAAGCTCTGCGTTTTCACCGCGGGCGGAGTTTTCGGCAGGCACAGTGTCGTGAGAAAAATGAGCATCGGAGGACAGAATTATGAAAGAAGTATAATTCCCGTCCGCTCAGACATTTCGAGGTTTTCGAGAGGCACAGAGTGGCGCTGTCCCGTTCATTGGATGTTCTCGTGGCCTGACGAACTTCTCAGATTCTCTTCTTAGAATTTTCATATAGATCAAATAAGCGACGAATCCGGTTGCAATGCCGTGCCGTGCGGAGCAAATTTGCCCCAAAGCCTCGTCCCTGGGCGCAGTCCATAGAGTGAGACTTTTGCCCCAAACAGCCGCAACGTCGCCCACGCGCCACTACTCTGAATTGCTTTTTCCAAGGGACCACACCCACGCGACCCGCCACGACACCTCGTTCACGCCGAACACGAGATTTTGATTTTCCTATACTTCAAGATCCGCCGCCTGCACGTGTTCGGTCACGCTAACGTGAAGCCCGCCCGCAACGGATCCGAAGGATCCACTACAAACTGTTGAATACCCGTGACGAAGGCACTCCCTGTTACTTCAGGCACCACGCCTACAAAGCCGCCTACGCACTTTTCTTCGAGCAGCCGGCCGCGAAATCTCGTCCCCAAAATTCCTTCGTGCACAAACTCTTCGCCGATCTGCAATCTGGCTCGGCTATGAAGCAACGCCATCTTCGCACACGTCCCCGTCCCACACGCCGAACGATCAATCTGGCCAGAGCCAAACACTACGACATTTCGGGCGTGCGGCGGTGGGTTGTGTGAATCTTCGTAGATCTCAACGAGAGCGACACCAGCAATCTCAGGCTGTTCCGGGTGAACAAACTCCCTATGCTGGTTAATGGCGTCCCGAATCGCAAGGCCTATCCGGGTGATTTCTGCAAGGGATCCAGGTTCAAGGCGGAGCCCCACATTAGCTGCTTTGACCAATGCGAAGAAGTTCCCACTGTAAACAACGTCGACGGGAGTCTCTTGCCCATCCAGATCGACGATCAGATCGGTGTCAGCACAGAACGCGGTGACGTTGCGGACAGTAACCTCAATGCCCAATCCCGGCTTGCGCTCAAAGCGAACTGCAACGACGCCAGCCGGAGTCTCCACCTTCAGCAATTGATTCGCTTCGCTTTCGGAAATGTAGCCTGTTTCTACGGCTGCCACCGTCACGCCAATGAGGCCGTGAACGCACATTTTGAGATAACCGCCGGAGTCCATGAAGACAACGCCAAACCTCGTGTCTGGCCGCGACGGAGGAAGTAATAAGGCGCCGAACATGTTCTGGTGACCCCGGGGCTCCCACATCAGCATGCGACGGAATTTGTCGTACTCACTGGCCATCAATTTTAGGATATCCAGCGGATGCGCCCGTGCTAGAGCAGGGTATCCATGCATGACCACCCGAGTACATTCGCCCCCAGTATGAGTATCTATTGCGTAAATGAGTCTTTCGATCTGCATAGTCGGTGTCCCTTCCGGCCGCAAGGACACCGATAAAACGTCGAGTAAACTAGCGATACCTAAGCAACGATGCCGAGGCGCTCTGCTAACTGCCCCACACCTGCTCATACACTCGCAACCAGTTCTCACCCATAATCTTACCGATGTCAGTAGGACTGTATCCCCGGCGCATCAAGCCTTCAGTTATGTTGGGCGTTTCTCCCACCGTCTCCAGGCCCCTGGTGTACCACTGATCCGAACTCTTAGGGTATGCGCGGGGGGTAGGAGTAACGTACGGATCGTCTTGCACCTCCTCATCGGGGGTACCAGGAGGAGGGGGAGGGTACACAATCTGATCCAGAGCTATCCCGACATGATCAACGCCGGCCGTTCTTACAGCATGATCTATGTGATCCAAAAAGAGATCAAGCGTCGCGGTGGGTTTGTCGGTAACAAAGTATCCATAGCACGTGATTCCAATTACGCCACCCCTGGCGGCAATTGCTCGCATGAAATCGTCGGTCATACAACGCGGATTGTTTCTGAGCGCGCGGCAGTTTGTATGAGTACAGACGACAGGCCCTTTCGCCACCTGAAGAGCATCCCAAGAAGTCGCCTCGCTTGTGTGCCCTCCAATATCGAGCACCATTCGCAGTTCGTTGATCTTCCTCACCACCCGCTCACCGAAAAGGCTTAACCCTCCCTCCGTGCGTTCACAGCAGCCGTCGCCAATCAGATTGCGCACGTTGTAGCACAGACCACAGATCGATATGCCGAGTCGCTGATACACTTCCAGCAGGCCCTCATCAGGGCCAATGGGATTCGCATGCTGCCAGTTAAACACGATTGTAATCTTCCCTTGTCGCTTTGCCTCACGTATTTGCCTGACACTCGTCGCAAGCACTAAGTCGTCGGAATGATCTCGAATGTACTGGTGCAAGTCCTCCGTGTCCTGCAGGTTCGTGCCGCCATAAACCACATTGCAGGTGAGGCCGCCCTTCGTCATGCGCTCCAGAAGAACCGTATCGACCGGTGAAGCATCAGTGCCATTCACAACCATTAACTGGGCGTGTAGCTCTTTTGCTGAGATCATTGAGGCTTCCCTTTCGTCCGGCTTAACTCTTCCAAACCTGTCGGTATACTCTCAAAAAGTTCTCACCCAGGATCTGGCGTATGGCTTGTTCGTCGTATTTTCTGGCGCGAAGTCCATCGACAACAGCAGTCATTCGAGACCAGTCCTCGACTGCGTACGTCCATGGCGGCTTGGGGTAGGTGGCAGGATCTCTATGTAGACGGTCGTAATCCGCAGCGGTTTCGGAAGAGTAGTCGAAGCCCAAGCCGACGTGTTGCACGCCAGCCAATTTTGCTACGTAATCAACATGATCCAGGAACCCTTCTAGGGTCGGCTTGTTCGGATGTACGAGATGACCTACCGTACTGATCCCGATCACGCCGCCTTTGGCGGCGACGGCCCGGATTTGCTCATCGCTGATGTTGCGCTTACTCGGGCAAAGAGCCTTCGCATTCGAGTGACTGAAAATTACCGGATGACGCGAGATTTCGATCGTCTGCATGCTGGTGCGATAGCCCGCATGGGAACAATCCACCAGAATTCCCGCATCATTCATAGTCTTAATCGCCCAAATGCCATAGTCCGTAAGCTCGCAGTCTGTGCGCTCGGTGCAACCGTCGCCGATATAGCCCTTAAAGTCGTCCGTCACTTGCATCACCCGCACTCCGAGCTCGTGCAGTGTCGAGATTCGTTTGACGTCAAATGTGGAAATCAAAGCACCACGTATTCCGAACGGACTCCCGAGCATGAAGGAGCCACGGCAGTGATACACAACTGCGATCTTCCCGTTCGCGTGAGCTGCCTCGATTTCCGACGCGGATTTGGCGCGCACCAGACCGTACTTCTCCAAAAACGGGGTAAACGCAAGAATGTTTGCCATCGTTGCAGGCCAATCCTCAGTTGTTGCAACGGCGGCTAGCACACAGGAAACCCCGCCTTTCTTCATCTGCTCGAGGGCGTGCGTCACAACATCTGTAGAGGCTGTTGGCGAGAGAATTGTCGCGGCAGCATCGACAATGACCGGGCGAATGGCCGGCGATGTTGCCGTTTCTTCGGCGACCAGCGGTAAGGTCATCGTGAGTGCCGCTGCACCGGCCGCGCCAACTGCAACCTTCGCGAATGCACGCCGAGAAATCTCAGACTTTGTTTCAGCCACAGTCCGTCCTCCCGCTCTGAAGATCTCATTCACAAGTGGTTTCCCCTTTCCCCGGTTACGCTCGCGAGTCGATCGTAACGTTGTTACAAGCTGATCATCAGAACTTCAGCTTGAGAGCAACCTGCATGATCCGTGGATTGACAGAAGTGCTTGTGATCGATCCAAAGCCCGTCAAACTATCGTCGGTGCTCGGGTTACTGAATTGGGGCGTGTTGAAGGCGTTGAAAAATTCCCAACGGAACTCAACCTTCAAGTTCTCTCTAACACTCGTCTCCTTCGTAATTGCAATGTCAAAATCACGTTGGTCCGGTCCTCGTACCATACCGGGCATCATGTTGCCGAATCCCGTTCCGTCGCCGATTGTCGGAGTCAAACCAAAAGCTGAGGTATTGAAGTAATTATTCAGACGCTTCTCGATAGATCCGGAAGTTTCGATTGGAATGCCTGGGACAAGCTGTGCTGGAACTAAATTGGAGCTCGCAGCGAAGATCGTCCCCCCCCGACTGTCGGTGATTATTAGGGGCGTTCCAGCCTGAAAAGTTGTTACACCCGAAACTTGCCAACCAGATAGAGCCTTTCCAGCAAAACCCTCTGCTCCAAAAGCGCGCGGAAACTCATAGACGTAGCTAATGACTAAACGCTGGGGCCGTGAGAACTCCGCAACACCACTGAGCGGCGTGGCAGCGTGCTGGTTCCCCATTAGGTAGCCTCCGTTCTGCCAGTCACTAAATGTGTCCGTTAGCGTCTTGCTCCACGTGTATGACGCCAAAAATGATAAGCCTCTACTGAGACGCTTTGTCGCAGAAACTTGCAGAGAGTCATAGGAGGAATTCCCGCTGGTCTCATTCCATGTGTAACCAGGGTCGATACCGAGAATCGGCACTCGACTGTAGGAGTTCTCCACTGTGTTAGTCGTAAAGCCGTGGATCGGGTCAGCGGGACTTGCTAAGTCTGCCTGGTTCCGATTGTTAGATCGAAGAAGGTCGTGGGCACGCGATCCGACGTAGCCAACATCCAATCTGAAGTCGTTGGTAAATGCGTACTCAAGGTTCAGAGAGTACTGTGACGTGTAAGGAATTCCAAAATTCTTGGCTAGACTATACCCGCTTAGGTCAGAGGTGGGTGAGTATGGCACCCACAAAGGGAAAGCACTCAAAGGCGGGAGCGGCGGATTGAATGGCTGTTGAAGCGTAGCCAAGGCAGCGCCGGTGCCATAGTTATACACAAGATCATCAAATGGAAATGAGAACATCGGTTGCTCTGTGAGATTGGCAGTAGGTCTCGTATGGTACAAGCCATAGCCGCCGCGTATCACAAAATGCCTGCTACTCGTAGGCTGCAACGCAAACCCAATCCGTGGCTCGAAATTGTCTCTTGGTGGGTTATCTGTCGCGATGTTATTGCTAGCACGTTGGACCCCGGGCGGCAGCGGGTAGCTGTAATTGTTAGCAACGACGAATCCAGCCAATGTCCCTTCTGCGGGAGGGTCCGGGTTGGCGGTTTCAGTCCAAAGGTTGGCTAGGCGACCTTTGCTATCGCTCACTCCGCCAAAGTACTCATACCGGACTCCCAAATTAAGCATGAGCCGATTCGTGACCTTAAAGTCGTCCTGGACAAAGGTCGAGAAATCCTTAATCGGCCACAGTCGCTCTGAGATACCTTGGTTACCCAGAAGGTAGCCGATGTTGCTGTATTGGCTTCCGTTTTGTGCCGCGCTCATTCCTAAGAGGAAATCGGCGAAGGTGTAGAACCCGAGCTCCTGCCATGTGGTCGCCGTGATGTCGAGGTTATAGCGGCTGTAAGTATAGCTACCCCCCACTTTTAGGAGATGCCGACCTTTTGTCCAAGCAAGCGTGTCGTAGGCGCTATAGACGTTGTTATACGACACAGTATTGTGGCTCGGCCGGGGTCCAATACCAGCATAAGGGCCAAGATACAAGGTGATGAAATCGTTGCTTGGGGTGCTGGTAATTCCGAAGTCACTGTTGTGGAATGCGATGTTCGCTTGGTTCGCTCCTTGGAAGCGATCGAAAGCTAGTTTCGCATCGTTTATCAGATGGGGAGTCGGCACATAGTTATCTGACAACACGAAATGGTGGTCTCGGTAGTTGAAAAGGCCAGGAAACCCCGGTACATTGCCGGCATATTCGGGGAAGGGTTGTTGCTCGTAATTATGGGAATAGAAATAGCGCTCAGTCAGCGTATGCTTCGAGGTGGCCACGTAGTCCAAATTAACCATGAACTGGTCTTCAGTCCAGGTCGCCGGTATGCTGAACGCTGAAAAACCCGACCCATCCGGCAAGATCGTTTGCGGCGTCGGATATAAGAACTGGCCATTAGGGAGCTTGGCATTGAGGATCGCCAGTGCAGCGGGATTAATGTTCGAGCCGTCTGGAGCAACTGCTACTCCCCCGAAAAACCCGCTTTGGCCGCCGAAGATAGCACCCAGAGCCGCAGGAGAACGGTCATTAGTCAAGGGCGGCAGCAGCACCGTACTTGCTGAGGTCGATGAGACGCCGTTTTTCTGCCGGGTCCCCTGGTAAGACCCGAAAAAGAAGAATCGGTTTTTCAGAACTGGTCCGCCGAGAGTGAACCCAAATTGGTTCTCGTTCAGAGCTGCTCTTGGTGTCCCAGTGAGGTTGAAGAAGTAGTCATTGGCGTTTAATGCGTCGTTCCTGAAAAATTCAAATACAGAGCCGTGTAAAGCATTGCTGCCTGATTTTGTGATCACATCTACGTTGCCGCCAGCATTGCGTCCGAAAGACGCGTCGTACAGTGCCGTCTGAACCTTGAACTCTTGAATTGTGTCTGGATTCGGTATTGGTATGCCGCCGACGCCACCGTAGTCACCCGGTATGTTTTCGGCGACGTTATTTATTTCGGCTCCGTTCATCTGGAAATTGTTGTCCGCTTCTCGACCACCATTGACCCATAGGTTGGAGGAGTTTCGGCCAAGCTCAGTGGCGTTATACACATCAGCGGTCACCCCCGAACTCAGTGCCAAAATCTGCGTAAAATTGCGGCTGACTAGCGGCAACGACTGCATAGTCTGTTCGCTAACCACATCACCGATGGTGGAGGACTCTCCTTGCACCATGGCCGGATTTTCGCGTACGACGATGACATCTTGTTTGCCGCCGACTTCTAGCGGGGCCACGACGGTGGTGACTTCAGCGACATTTACGACCACGTTGCGAACAATAGAAGTTTTGAAACCCTGAGCGGTTACTTCGATCTTGTACGCGTCAGGAGGCAAAAGGCCAATTCTAGCCACCCCCGTCGGTCCCGTGGTGCTGGAGCGGATTTCCCCGGTTCGCTCACTTGTCACCACAACTGTGGCGTTCTGGATGACAGCACCGGTGGGGTCCTTAACGGCGCAAGACACAGCTCCGCTGGCTGCAGTTTGTGCAGAGGCAGATCCCAGCAGGACGCACGCGCCGACGAGCAGCGCAAACAAAAAGCGCAGGCGATCACGTTTGGCCATTGCCGCACCTCCATGCCTAGATGTTATGCTTCTATATAACAGTTTTAATGGCCTTATACAACTGTGATACAGTGACTGTCAAGCTTTTTTTCAAGAAACACATCCGGCGTCTGGGAGGTGGCTCACAGGCCTTCGCTGCGAGTTGGGTGTCTCACTAGAACGTACGGCGATGGAACGGTTACATAAGGGATTGTAGACTTAATCAATCCGAGATCTCCCCAAGTCGAACAAGGAGTCTTAAGTGCAGCAAACTGCAGACAGCCTGTTGGCTCAGTTCATCCTCAACCGCCAAAGCGGACTGCCTTTGTACCTTCAAATTGCACACGAGGTTATGTATCTGGTGGAAACAGGCGTGTTACGGGAGGGCGACAGACCGCCGTCTCTGCGTAAGCTTTCAAAATATCTGGGTATATCGTTTCTGACGGTCGATAAGGCCTACCGATGGCTGCAATCGCGGGGTGTTCTTAAGAGCCACCGTGGAGTGGGCTGGGAAGTTGGTTTGGGTATCAATAACCCGAACGGCGAAGGCCACGAACGCCTTCGTATTGCCAAGCTTGTTGACGAGATGCTGATCTCTGCAATAGATCAGGGTTTCGACCCGATGACAGTTGCCCAAACTGCGGTACGACGGGCGGCGTCCGTCGAGCAACGCCTCCCAATTCGTAAACTCGTATTCGTTGAGTGTCAGTCGGAATATATCGATGACTACATAGGGGAGTTGCAACGAGGGCTCACCGACCTGAACGTGCAGATCCGCGGGATGCTCGTCGACGAATTGACTGGAGCCTCTGAAAGCGCAAGGCGTGCAATCCTGGAGGAAGCAGATTATGTGGTGACTACCCTGTATCACTTTGGCGCGGTGAAAAAAGCGCTTGCCCCTCTGGACCGACGAGTCCTTGCTCTCAACCACACAATAGACAATGATTCCCTCTACAAAATTGTTTCCCTGCCTGCCAACATGCGACTGGGTGCGCTGTTTGGTCCTGCCGACGCGCCGCCCGCAATCATTCGCACTCTGGAATACTACCGGGACCAGCCTCCGGGTTCCATTCCATACGCAGCCATAACAGATGCTGCGGCGACGCGGAAAATGAGAGCCGGGGTCGACGTAGTGGCTTACACGCAGTCTTGTCGCCACGCCATTGGCCATTTTTTTACAGATAAAGGAAAGTGCATTTTGTTGCGTTTCGTCCCGGACGAAGACGCCATAAAAAAGCTGCGCACACTTTTGCTGCGTGGCAGCATTCTGAGCCCACGCCCCGAAGTCAAGCAATTCGACCTGGGGAAGAGAACAACGCCGTTGAGGATGGGTTCGTGAGCTAACGAACTGTCAGTAGCACTGCAGGGAGGGTCCAATGCGCTTAGCAGACGAAGCAGCGGATACGCCGACCAATGGTGCAAAACCCGAACTACTCAAAGGTCTCGGCCTACTCGACGCCACGATGATTGTTACCGGCTCGATGATTGGTTCTGCGATTTATATTGTTTCGGCAGACATTGCACGGCAGGTGAGTAGTCCCGGGTTGCTTTTGATCGTCTGGGCGGTGGCTGGCTCGATGACCATTATCGGTGCCCTCAGCTACGGTGAGCTGGCTTCGGCAATGCCTGCGGCAGGTGGGCAGTACGTATACCTTCGAGAATCCCTCGGTCCACTCTGGGCATTTCTCTATGGCTGGGCAATGCTACTGGTTATACAGACTGCAACCATAGCGGCGGTTGCAATCGGGTTCGCCAAATTTACTGGTGTACTCTTTCCGTGGGTTTCTTCCGCACACTGGATTTGGAAAATCGGCACCCTTGCACAACACGACTTCTGGTTTGGAAGAGTCGGCCCCTATTCAATCGGCGTCAGTACGGAGAATTTCGTCGGTATTCTCTCGATCGCCCTCCTGACGTGGCTGAACACACGAGGACTACGTATCGGTGCGCTCGTGCAGAACGTCTTTACCGTCACCAAACTCGCTGCTTTGGCCGGATTGATCGGCCTGGGTACTCTCCTTCCCACTATTGCTGCCCGACACACAAACTTCTCAAGCTTCTGGGGTAGCGCGAGCTTATGGGCTAGGCACCCTTACCAGGTCGGGACGGAAGGAACCGTTTGGATAGGTACCGTTACGCTAATCGGAGTCGCGATGGTGGGCGCTCTGTTTGCGGCGGACGCGTGGAACAACGTGACCTTCACGGCGGCCGAAGTTAAGAACCCTCGACGCAATCTGCCACTCTCCTTGGCCCTGGGGACGGGAACGGTTATCCTCATCTACCTGCTCGCAAACATCGCCTACTTGAATGTTCTGCCATTCACTGGCACGCCGGACGGCGCAACAGTGCTTCAGCGTGGTATACAGTTCGCTGCCGGGGATCGTGTTGCTACCGCTGCGGCCGAAGTTCTTCTTGGCCCGAGAGGAGCAACTCTCATGGCCATCGCCATTATGATTTCCACGTTCGGATGCAATAACGGCCTGATCCTCGCCGGAGCCCGTGTCTACTACGCGATGGCCAATGATGGACTGTTCTTCCAGATGGTAAAACGTTTAAATAAGTATCGTGTTCCAGGCGTGGCGCTGGTGATTCAAGGGATCTGGGCCTCGGTGCTGTGTCTGTCCGGCACCTACAGCCAATTGCTGGATTTCTTGATCTTCGCAGTTCTAATCTTCTATATCTTGACCTTTGTCGGCCTTTTCGTTCTTCGTTTCAAGCGACCCGACTTGAATCGTCCCTACCGGGCGTTTGGTTATCCTGTACTTCCTATCTTTTACCTTGCCGCGGCTGTGTTCATCGAGATGCAGCTTCTGCGCTATAAACCTCAATACACTTGGCCAGGACTGATTATCGTATTGCTCGGCGTGCCAGTGTACTGGTTGTGGCGTGGGCGAGGAACTAGCCGCGTCCGAAGAGCCACAGGAGTTGGGGACTGCGAATAGCAAATGGACTTTTGTTCAGATCCTCACTCGGCAACTCAGCCCCCGATCCGCACGTGCAACCCGTGCGATTCGAGCAGGCTTCGACAGTATCCGATCTGGTGTTCGGAAGGACTGCGGGTTCCAGTCAGACTGTACCTCCGACGGAGCCTGGCGTACTTGGGTTCGCCAAGACGATGATATGGAAGAATGTCCACCCGACCAACACCCGGCAATCGTCCCACAAAATCCGCTGTCTCACGGACATTCTCCTCGGAGTCGTTACACCCGGGGACCAGCGGAAAGCGAACAATTATGTTTGCCCCCGCCTGGGTAAGTCGAATAATATTCTGCAGAATCTGCTCATTGCCCATCCCGGTGAGTCGCCGATGTTCTTGTGAGTTCATGTGCTTGATGTCATACAGGAACAGATCCGTGTGCGGTAGTACGGCCGCGATCGCCTCCCATTCGACTGCGCCTGAGGTTTCGACGACCGTGCTCGCGCCAAACTGGACTTTCTTATAAGATCTCAGTAATTCTGTGGCAAACGCAGGCTGCGCTAACGGCTCACCCCCGGATAGCGTCAGTCCGCCGCCCGACCGATCGTGGAATAGCGAGTCCTGCGCGATCTCGCGCAGGAGCTCATTTATCTGCATGAGGCGACCGGTCAGATTCATCGCCTCCCCGGGGCAGCGCAGAACACACAGACCGCAGTAATCGCAAGCCTTCCGGTCAACTTGCCGCCTGCCAGATCCGTCGACCGACACGGCTGCATGTGGGCAAGCAGCAGCACAGGCCCCACACGCCAAGCACTTCTCCTTAAACCAAACAACTTCCGGGCCCGCGAGCTGCGACTCTGGATTACAGCACCACACGCACGCGAGCGGGCAACCTTTGAAACAGACCGTCGTGCGGATGCCTGGCCCGTCGTGCAGTGAGTACTTCTTAACGTCCCAGATCCAACCACGGGGGGCGGACTGCTCGGCTGGATTTGTACTGGACCGATCCGTCATCAGGCTCATAACACGCCCTTGTCACGGAACAACGGTTTGGCGGCTGCGTCGCAGTTAACAATTTCTCCAGCCCAAAGCCCGCTCAATCTAGGGGCTGTTACGATAAAACCTCCAGAACGCTGCCGACATGATCCACACTACCGCTTCACGGCAGGCCATGTTCTGTGCGGGAGAGAATCTCTCTCTGAATATCAGGGCTTAACAGAACAAAATAGTCGGAGTAGCCGGCTACGCGGATTACCAAGTTACGGTAGTTTTCCGGATGCGCCATGGCATCCTCCAGTATCCTTCGATCGATAATGTTGAACTGGACGTGGTGCCCGCCCTCGTCGAAGTAACCGCGAATGAGCGCGGCCAGATTACGTAGGTCGTCTTGTGTCTTCACGCACTGAGGACTTATTTTCATGTTAAGGAGTGTGCCGTTGGTCCGCGCGTGATCCAGCTTCGCAACCGAACGCGCTACCGCAGTTGGTCCTTTGTAATCGTGGCCCTGCACCGGTGAAACCCCTTCCGAGAGCGGACTGCCTGCAAGCCGGCCGTCTGGTGTGGCACCGGTCGTCTCCCCTAACGCGATATGTGCTGTGGTGGGCAATAGATCAACCCAGTATTTCGCACCTTGGGTATCGCGGTGCTTTTCCACCTCATCGCAGAAGATCTGCTGAACTAGCACGGCGAGGCTGTCGGCATACTCTTCGTTGTTTCCGTAATGAGGCGTCTTGTTAACAAATACCTGGCGCATCAGCTCGAACCCATCCCAGTTGCGATCAAGCGCCTCCTTCAGTTGACTCATCGTGAAGTTGTTGTCATCGAATACGTGTTTTCTTATGGCCGCCAAAGCGTCTGCCACTGTTCCGATCGCCACCCCTGACATTGTTGCAATGTTGTAATGTGCGCCACCACTATGCCAGTCAAGGGCACGTTCGATGCAGTCGTCGATCACCGCCGAAGTGAACGGCACCGGACAGTAAGTGGCATAGATGTCGCGCATTATGTTGTCGTAGAGCACCTTCATCTCCACGAAATGCGCCACTTGGGTGCGAAACGCGGTCACGACATCTTCGAAACTGGCGAACGTTGCCGGGTCGCCGGTGTGTGGCCCGAGTTGCTCGCCACTCAATCGATCCACACCATCGGTAAGGGCTAATTCTAGGCATTTTGCGAGATTGAAGTACCCGGTCGATGCCATTCGATCCTTACCATCGCAGAAGCATGCTACACATCCATGGAGGCTGCTCGCTCGTGCGTCTTCAAGCGTCTTACCCCGGTTGACCATACCGAGCACCAATACGTCGCTGTTGAACATCGCAGGCATGCCCATGCCTTGCCGCAGCAGTTCGCAACAACGAAGGAGGAACGCGGACGGCGTTCTTGAGCTAATCTGTGCGGACAAGCCCGGCTGCGGCAGACGGCAATGCTCGAGCGCAGTTAGGCACATGAAGGAAAGCTCGTTAGTGGCATCCCGTCCTTCACGCGTGAGTCCGCCGATATTTAGGTTCTGGAACTCGGGGTATGAACTGCTCGTCTGCGACTCGCCGGAATCTTTTGCGAGTGTGATCTCATCAAACTTCACCCACATGAGATCCAAGAGTTCCTGCGCTTCGTCTTGCGTGATCTCACCAGACTCGATGCTGTGCCGGTAGTATGGGTAAAGGTACTGGTCAAAGCGGCCCGGCCCAAAGGCATGACCGTCAGTTTCCAGGTTTAGCACAAGATGTACGAACCAAACGGATTGGAGGGCCTCCTGGAATGTACATGCCGGGTCAGCCGGCACCCGGTCGCAAACAGCGGCGGTTCGGAGGAGCTCCGCACGTCGAGATATGTCACGCTCATCTGTCGCAAGCTGTCTCGCGTAATCAGCATGCCTTTGTGCAAAGGCTATAGCCGCATCGCACACCAAGCGAATGGATTCTAAGAACTGTTTGCGGTGGATGTACGCTGGATCATCGCAGCGAAGGCGATCCATTGCGCAGGCGACATCTTTCCGGATGCCGTTCATTCCCTTCGTAAGTACCTTTGCGTACCCCGCAGTAATGTGACCGATCGTGCGCGACCGGAAATAGTGGTAAAGGACACCTCGGTCATCCACGTGCCACAGTTCGGCCGGTACTGCCTCAAGTAGCCGATCGTAGACCTGTCGACCGCGCCAATACGGGAAGACAACTTCGCGCAGTATTCGCTTCGTCTCGTCACTCACAAAAAAAGGTGTGTTCTTGCGTGTTGCCAGTCGGTCCAGATCGCGCTCGACCCATGCACAATTAATCTCGGGGAATACTGGCGACCCACGCGGCTTGCTCGTCTTCATTCCGATGATAACCTCGCCATCCTGGATGGCAATCGGGTGCTCCTCTAGGATGCGCCGAATCATCTTGGCGCGCCGGGTCGCAATGGGTTCCCCTTCCGTTTCCTGGTAGCTCAGTGTCGCGGATACGGCTCGCTCTGCGAACAACTCCGGCGTGACGGAGGTGTTACGCTCTATCCCCCTCAGAACCCGGGGGCTCGGCCCGGCCTGTGGATGTACGATCTGCTCGGGAACGAACCTGTCCGTACTCTTTGTGGTCTGCGAAGTCTCTGCTGGCATGAGGGCTAAGTCTGCCATCGTGCGCCTCCAGTTCCCAGACTGCCTATTGTACTGTTATATTATAGCATATCAGATCTGGAACAGGTCTGGGAGTGCGAACGCTGGAATGACGTTTCGGGTCCTGAGCCGGGGAGGAATCCTATGAGGCCCACCTGGGTGGAGGTTTCGCTTGTAAAACTGCGGCGGAACTTTAGAAACATCCAGCAGCATGTTGGAAAAGATGTTGCAGTCTGCGCCGTGATCAAAGCTGATGCTTACGGGCATGGTGCAGTGCAGTGCGCGCGGGCGTTGGAGCAAGAGGGCGTAACTTGGCTGGGAGTCACCTCGACTGAAGAAGGAGTTCGCCTGCGAGATGCCGGCATTGCGTCCCGCGTTTTGCTCATGACTGGTTATTGGCAGGGGGAAGAAGAGGAAGTCGTCAAGCACAACCTGACGCCGCTGGTTTGGGAAAGATGGCACGTCGACTTGCTTGCCAAGGCGGCGGTGAAGCTGGCACGTGCACCGTTTGCCGTTCATCTAAAGATCGATACAGGTATGGCGCGGCTGGGAGCGAGTTGCCGGCACGTCCCGGAGTTTCTCCAACTGTTCAAAGCCACTCCAGCAGTGCAACTGGAGGGCGTTGCCACACACCTGAAATCCGCGGAAGTTTTGGACGCATCCGACGTCCCCGAACAACTCTCCTGTTTCCGCAATACCCAGAACATGATTGAAGCAGCCGGATTCAAGCCTATTTATTACCACGTGGCCAATACCGCAGCCCTGGCAAGCCGGGGCGAGGCGTGGAATAACATGGTCCGGCCCGGCATTTGTCTGTACGGCTACCACCTCCGCTTCGCATGTGATCGGACGAGTTGCCCAATTTCGGTTCCTAACGTCGAGCCCGTGCTTTCGTGGAAAACCCGAGTTATCTCCCTGCGTGAAGTGGGAGCCAATCAATCGATCGGATATGACGGAGCGTATGTGACTTCGACTCCGACGCGTCTGGCCGCGCTACCGGTAGGCTATGGCGATGGCCTGAGCCGCCAATTGTCCTCTCGCGGGCGAGTCATCATTCATGACACATACGCCCGCATCGTCGGCAATATCACCATGGACATTACCGTGATCGACGTGACGCCGGTGGCAGATGTCAGGTTGGGCGATCAGGTAATCCTCTTGGGTTCCAGCGATCATTGTGGCGTCTCTGCCTGGGAGCACGCCGACCTCGAAAGCACGATTCCCTACGAGGTGCTTTGCCGGGTTGGTCACCGCGTTCCGAGAGAGTACTTCGCGTAGCTGAGTTTCTCCTGATCGTGCTGTACCCAGGCAACGGCATAATAGTGGCAATCGTTTGCCAGAGGAAGTCGGTGGGTTTTGGCCCCTGAGGCTCAGTTAAGAACGAAAAGAACTATAATCCTTCCGCCATGCTGGAGCGATTCAAAACTGCCCACTACCGGCTTTTTCGTTGTATGCTTCTGTGTGCCGCGATGGGAAGAGTTCAATTGCAGGCCGAATCTACGACATACATGCGCAAGTTCTGCAGCCCATGCAAGATTCTGGCTCCTGCTTTGATGTGCTGACTTCGAGAAGGAACCCCCGCGCGGGCTCCTTCTCGATAACTTCAATCACTAACCGAAACCAACTTGATTCATGGCTGAAATTAGAAAAGAGCGCAAAATTCCGGACACAACCGCTGCAGCAAACCAGGAGTTTCAAGTTTCGCGCTGCCTGCCAAGCTCAATGCGAATTAAGCAGAAGTGGCCACAGTGCGACGGAGCCCCAACCAAAGTCGAGTACCATAACTGCAGGCGAACACGGCTTTGACCGGAGTCGCTAACGGAGCAATCCACAATCAAGTAAGAAAACCCAAAGAAACTCCCGGCAACAAAGCTTGTTTTGAGGAACAGATTTATGGATCTTACGGGTAAAGTCGCAGTTATCACCGGCGCAGCTTCAGGAATGGGCGCAGCAACAGCGCGCGAGTTTAGCTCTGCTGGTACACAAGTGGTCATAGTTGACCGCAATCGCGAATTGGCCTGCCAAGTAGCCGATGAGATCAAGACCGGCCCGCCGATGATTGGCGATGTGAGTGACTCCGCCTTTTGTCGCCGTGCAGTTGAAGAAGCCCTGGTCCGCTACGGCCGCTTAGATGTGTTAGTCAATGCGGCTGGCATTATTGTAAGAGCCGATGCCCTCAAGACTTCGGATGATCAGTGGCAGCGGGTAATGAATGTCAATGTCAACGCGGTGTTTTTTATGAGCCGAGCGGTTATCGGGCCGATGAAGAAGCAAGGCCGAGGAGTGATTGTTAATTTTGGCTCAATTTGGGGAGGCGTAGGTGCCGCTGGGGTTGTTGCCTACTGCGCCTCAAAAGGTGCCGTTCATCAGATTACGCGGGCGATGGCCCTCGACCACGTAAATGACGGCGTCCGCATCAACGCCGTGTGCCCTGGTGAGGTCAACACGCCGATGTTGGCCTCGGAACGCGCTGAGCCAGTAACGCCAGAATTGATGCAGAGAATAGCCCAGTCAGTACCCATGGGCCGGTTAGCCGAACCGGTGGAAATCGCTCGGGTCGTATTGTTTCTCGCCTCGGACGCGGCCAGCTATATGACTGGCGCAATGGTGACCGTTGATGCGGGATATACGGCGAGGTAAGGGAATAAATGAACTATCGCGGACTGGGTCGAACTGGCGTCAAAGTCTCCCCGCTATGTTTGGGTACAGATAACTTTGCCAACCCAACTCCAGAGGCAGAATCCATCAAGATCATCGGCCGATCTATTGATGCCGGCATCAACCTGATTGACACAAGCAATAGCTATGCGAAAGGTGAAAGTGAACGCATCATTGGGCGGGCCTTGGCTGAAAACGGCCAGCGAGATCGGGTCATTATTGCCACAAAGGCCCACTTTCCCACGGGGCCCGGACCGAACGACCGGGGTAATTCGCGACTGCATCTGATTCGAGCTTGCGAGGACTCGCTCCGACGTCTGCAGACGGATCATATAGACCTGTATCAACTACATCGTCCTTCATTCGACATTCCGCTGGATGAGACCTTGGGCGCACTGACCGATTTAGTGCGGCAGGGTAAGGTGCGCTACATCGGCAGCTCGACAGCCCCTGCTTGGAAGGTGATGGAAGCCTTGATGGTCAGTGATCTAAAAGGCTATGTTCGTTTTGTCTCGGAACAGCCCCCTTATAATCTACTCGATCGACGGATCGAGAATGAGTTGATACCGATGTGCCAAGCTCACGGTCTCGGTATCTTACCTTGGTCGCCACTGGCCCATGGCGTCTTAGCAGGTCGCTACGCCGATGCTGCAGAATTCCCCTCTGACTCAAGGGCGAGGCTGCGGGGCGGTATCTATGCTGAGCGAATTACAGCACGCGGCATTGAAGTAGGGAACCGATTTGCGAAACTGGCCCAAGCGCATGATCTTTCGCCCGCACAACTGGCCGTGCTGTGGGTTAAAGACCAGCCCGGCGTCACCGCGCCGCTGATCGGTCCTCGTACCCTGGAGCAGCTTCAACACTTTCTGCCAGTACTAGAGATGCGTCTGGATCCGGCGATGCTTTCTGCTTGTGACGAACTGGTACCGTCGGGCAGCGCGGTCGCCAACTTCCACAACTCGGCCGCTTGGATGAAGATGCGGCTGCTTAATTGACGACGAATGGTGCGCCACCTGCCGGAAAACGTCCATTTTCATGGTAGTTCCGGGCATATTCGAATGGGTTTGACTAGTGCATATTGTGTCCATAAAATCCTTGGTGCCTATTCCAAATTGGGGCTTCTTTCGAAGTTTCATAGGAAGGAGTGGGATATCCTTGCGGGCCTTTACCGTGGGATTCTGGCTAGGAGGATTGGAAGGTAGATGACTGCTGCAGCAGGCCAGAGAGTCAAGGTAATTGATTCGCACACGGGTGGCGAGCCCACCCGAATTGTTGTAAGCGGTGGTCCTGACTTGGGAAGCGGTCCTCTGTCGGATAGGCTTGAGCGATTTCGGAGCCAGCACGACTGTTTTCGATCTGCTGTCGTCAACGAACCGCGGGGTTCCGACGTCATGGTCGGCGGACTCCTGTGCGATCCGGTGGATCCCACGTGCGCCGTCGGCGTGATCTTCTTTAACAACGTGGGATATTTGGGCATGTGCGGCCACGGAACCATCGGTCTAGTCGTCACTTTGGCTTACTTGGGACGAATTGTACCTGGAGAGCACCGGATCGAGACACCGGTAGGAACTGTGGGCGCCATCTTGCATGCCACCGGCGAGGTGACGGTCAATAATGTCGCGAGTTATCGCAGCGCCGCCAACGTGTCGGTCAACGTACCGGCTTATGGTACGGTCTGTGGCGATGTTGCCTGGGGGGGTAACTGGTTTTTCCTGGTCCAGGATCACCGCATGGAGCTGACTCTCAAGAATGTCGAAGAGCTGACCGATTTCACCTGGGCGATACGCCGCGCTCTCCGCGACCACGGTATTACCGGCGCAGGGAACCAGGAAATTGACCATATCGAGCTATTTGGCCGCGCTCAGGCCCCAGGAGCCCACAGCAAGAGTTTCGTCCTCTGCCCTGGCAAAGCTTACGATCGTTCTCCCTGTGGCACCGGGACCAGCGCCAAGTTGGCATGCCTCTACGCCGACGGCAAGATTCGGGAAGGACAAACCTGGCGGCAGGAAAGCATTATCGGAAGCGTGTTTGAAGGCATCATTAAGGTGCGGGATGGCAAGGTGTACCCGAGCATTAAGGGGACCGCGTTTGTGAACGCGGAGTCAGAATTGGTATTGGATCCGAGCGATCCGTTTTGCATGGGCATTCGCGCATGAGTCAGCCCGCCTATGACGTCGTGATTGTAGGCGCCGGAATTGTTGGTGCGGCTTGTGCGGACAAGTTCGCGCATCAGGGTATGCGGGTGGCGGTCGTGGACAGGGATCTGGTTGGAGGCGGCGCGACCGCGGCGGGTATGGGCCACATCGTAGTAATGGATGACTCGGAAGCGCAGTTCGCGCTCACGCGCTATTCGCAGCGGCTTTGGCAGGAACTCCGGCCCGAATTACCCATGGATGTCGAATACGAGCAATGTGGCACCATCTGGGTTGCGGCCGATGAAGAAGAAATGATGGAGGTGTGGTGCAAGCGGGACTTCTACAGCCAACGGGAGGTTCCTGCAGAGGCGCTCGACTCGCAAGCCCTTCAGCATCTTGAACCGAACCTGCGGCAAGGCATGTCTGGGGGCCTGTTAGTACCCGAAGATGGCGTTCTGTATCCTCCGTGCGCAGCTGCCTTCCTGATCAATCGCGCCCAGAAACGTGGGGCAAAACTTCATCTCGGCGAGGCCGTTGCCCACGCCGGACAAGGACGAGTGCGGATGACCGATGGTTCGGAGATTACTGCCAGGATCGTGGTGAATGCAGCGGGAGCTTGCGCCACCGCTCTGACGCCGGGTCTTGAAATCAAAAGCAGAAAGGGGCACCTCGTCATTACTGACCGCTATGCCGGATTCCTGCGCCATCAATTGGTGGAGCTTGGTTATCTGAAAAGTACGCGTTCGGTGAGTAGCGACTCAGTTGCTTTTAATGTGCAGCCGCGCCGCACTGGGCAGATCCTGATTGGATCTTCCCGACAGTATGGCGCGGAACACAAGGAAGTAGATCACGCGATACTTGCGCGCATGCTGCAACGTGCGCAGGAATATATGCCCGGCCTGGCTCAGATGTCGGCGGTCCGCGCTTGGACCGGATTCCGCGCCGCGACTCCGGACAAGCTGCCCCTCATCGGCCCCTGGCCGGGAGATGAATCTTTGTTCGTGGCTACCGGACATGAGGGATTGGGAATTACAACGTCTCTGGGAACCGCCCGAATCCTGGTCGATCAGATCACGGGCAGGAACCCGGAAATTCCCTTTGAGCCTTACCTGCCGTCACGAGCGACAAAGGAACACGCCCATGTCTGACCAATTGACGGTAATAGTGAACGACGCTGCTGTCGCGGTGCCGTTGGGTACGACCGTGGCGGTTGCCGTCGGGCTTGCCGGGCAGCCTTGCAGAACCTCGGTGAGTGGTGAGCCGCGCGGCCCCTTGTGTGGAATGGGTATTTGCTTTGAGTGTCGTGTAGCGATCAATGGCAGACCACATTGCCGCAGCTGCCAAGTCCTGTGCGAGCAAGGTATGGAAGTGAGGACAGATGACTAGCACGACGCGGCACAGGTTCGATGTTCTCGTCGTCGGTGGAGGCCCTGCAGGCATGGCTGCGGCCGCTCGTGCCGCAGAGTCTGGCCTGCAGGTGGGGATTGTCGATGACAACACGACACTGGGCGGCCAGATCTGGCGACGCTCAGGAGGCGCGCCTGAGCCGCAATCCTCCGCGTGGGCCGAGCGGTTGCGATCGGCTAAGACCATGGTCCTTTGCGGCAGGGTTTTCCACCAGCCTGAGCCCGGCATCTTGTTGGCTGAGAATGACGGCGGTCCGTACGGACTGGAGTATGAAAAGCTTGTGCTGGCAACCGGGGCCCGAGAGAGATTCCTGCCTTTCCCTGGCTGGACCTTGCCGAACGTCATGGGTGCTGGCGGGTTGCAAGCCATGGTGAAGTGCGGCCTCTCCGTGAATGGCAAACGAGTAGTGGTTGCCGGCAGCGGTCCTTTGCTGCTAGCGGTCGCAGCTTATCTGCGCAAGCATGGTGCCCGGATTCCGATTGTCTGCGAGCAGGCATCGTGGGGGAGCATAGCCCGGTTCAGCCTCGCGCTATTGCGGCAGCCGGACAAGATCGCCCAGGCACTGCTAGTGAAGAGAGACCTTCTGAGCGTGCCATTCAGCGCTAACAGTTGGCCGGTCGCTGCGAGTGGCAAAGTGGCGGTTGAGAGCGTAACCATTTCGCGAAATGGACGGATCGAAAACATTCCGTGTGACTATCTCGCTTGCGGCTTTCATCTGGTTCCCAATATCGACCTGCCGTTGTTGCTGGGCTGTCAGATTCGAGACGGCTGCGTGCAGGTCGACGATTTTCAGAGAACGACAGTCGCGCAGACTTTCTGTGTGGGCGAACCAACCGGCATCGGAGGCGTCGAATTAGCTCTCGTCGAGGGACAGATTGCTGGTCTGACGGCCGCCGGACAAGCTTCCGAGGGGAGACATCTATTCCGGCAACGAGAGCGTCTACGTCGCTTCGCACGCAGTCTCGACCGGACCTTCCGGCTGCGCTCGAAGCTAAGAAGTCTTCCGTCCCCCGAGACCATTATTTGCCGTTGCGAAGACATCCGCTACGTTCGCCTGCGCCGATACGCCTCATGGCGAAGTGCCAAACTTCAGACTCGTTGCGGCATGGGGCCATGCCAGGGACGCGTCTGCGGACCGGCAACTGAATTTCTTTTAAAGTGGGATCCACAGTCGGTGCGGCCGCCGATCTATCCCGTCCGCGTCGAAAGCCTTGCTTTTTCAGCAAGCCAGGCGGAACCGAGACACTATGCGTAACCGGAGGGCTTCGATGAATTGGAAGGGCGTGATGCCAGCTATCACAACCAGCTTTACCGAGGATCTGTGTGTCGATCACAAGTTCATGGCTGGGCACTGCCGGTGGCTGCTGGAAAACGGCTGCACCGGGATTGTCGCCCTGGGATCGTTAGGAGAGGGCGCAACCTTGTCCTGGGAGGAGAAGTTGCAGGTTCTGTGTACCTGTGTGGACGCCGTCCACAGCCGTGGCCCAGTTGTAGGTTCCATCTCGGCGCTCGCTACCTCTGAGGCGGTAGCTCTGGCCAAGGCGGCCGCAGAGCGAGGCTGCGATGCCCTCATGGTCTTGCCGCCGTTCGTTTACCAGGGTAACTGGCGTGAAATGAAGGCTCACGTCGCTGCTGTGTTTGAGGCGACGCCGCTTTCCTGCATGCTCTATAACAACCCCGTCGCTTATGGCACCGACTTTGTTCCCGAGCAGATTCGAGAACTGGCAGCGGAACATCCCAATTTCGAGGCCGTGAAAGAATCGAGCACCGACGCCCGTCGCGTATCGGCCATCCGCGCCCTGCTGGACCAGCGTTTGGAAATCTCCGTCGGCGTGGATGACTCCATACTCGAAGCCATCGGCGTCGGCGCCACCGGCTGGATCGCCGGCTTGGCAAATGCCCTGCCCCGCGAGTCAGTCGATCTCTTCAACTTTGGCATTAACGGCCAAAGTGAAAAGGCATTCGAGTTGTATCGCTGGTTCTTGCCACTGCTCCGTATGGATACGACGCCAAACTTCGTTCAACTCATCAAGCTGGTGCAGGCGGAACTCGGGATTGGGAGCGCGCGGGTGCGGCCACCCCGCTTGGAACTAGTGGGCGATGAGTTGGAGCAAACCAAGAAAATCATTCACGAAGCATTGCGCGCCCGGCCGCAAGCTGTGGTTAGCTGCGCATTGCCGGGTGGAAACTGAGCTGCGTCCAATGGCCAGGATTTCCGGTCGTTCGATCATAGGATTTCGTGAAGGCACAGGTGCGGGTGAAGCATCCTACGCCACCAATCCCACCACTGGGGAACATCTACAGCCCGGTTTCGTTCCTGCCGCCACCGAAGAGGTAGACCTCGCCGTGCGTCTGGCATCCGAAGCTTTTGCCCTCTACGGCCGAATCCCCGGGCGGGACCGGGGCGCGTTCTTGCGCAAAATTGCAGCGAAAATAGAGTCTATCAGCGCTGAAGTGATCGAGCGTGCCGCGGAGGAAACTGCCTTGCCCCAGGCTCGTTTGCAAGGGGAGACTGCGCGCACTTGCGGCCAGCTGCGGCTATTCGCGCAAGTCGTCGAAGATGGATCGTGGCTGATGGCCCGAATTGACCGTGCCGATCCCGACCGCAAACCGGCGCCCAGGCCGGACATCCGCTCTATGCTGCGTCCGCTGGGACCTGTTGTGGTGTTCGCTCCCAGCAACTTTCCATTGGCGTTCTCGGTTGCCGGAGGAGATACCGCTTCAGCATTGGCGGCGGGAAATCCGGTCATCGTGAAAGCACACGCAGCGCATCCCGGGACCAGCGAACTGGTGGGACGCGCCGTTCGGGAGAGCGTTAGCGAGTGTGGTCTGCCGGAAGGTGTTTTCTCGCTCTTGTTTGGCAGCGGCGCGCGGATTGGCACGGCGTTGATGAAACACCCTCTGGTGAAAGCCGGGGGCTTCACCGGATCGCGCACTGCGGGAAGACTCTTGATGGATGTGGCGGCAGAGCGGTCCGAGCCGATTCCTTTCTTTGCAGAGATGAGCAGCACCAATCCTGTCTTCGTTTTGCCGAATGCGATGCGAGAACGGGGTGAGAGCATTGCTGCTGGATTGCACGCGTCATTTACTCTGGGAGCCGGGCAGTTCTGCACCAAGCCAGGGATGGTTTTTCTGCCAGATGGGAGCGGCGCAGTTCGGTTCCAGGAAAAATTGCGACAATTGGTTGCCGGGTCCGCGCCGTTCCATCTGCTGACGGCTAGCATTCACGCTTCCTATGGTTCTTCGATCTCATCCCGCAAGACAAACGAGGCCGTCGCTCTCGTCGCTGAATCGCCGCCGCCGGCTCCTGGCAAAGCGTTTTCCGTGAGTTCCGCGCTTTTTGAAACAGACGCAGAATCATTTTTCGGTTCAGGTTTGGATGCGGAAATCTTCGGTCCTACAACCCTTCTCGTGACCCACTCAAACCGCGATGAGATGTTGCAGATTGCCCGAAACCTGGAAGGCCACTTGACGGCCACAATTCACGCCACGGACCAAGACCTGCGCGCGTTTGCCGATCTGATCGCAGTTCTCGAGCACAAGGTCGGAAGGCTTATCTTCAACGGCTTCCCTACGGGTGTGGAAGTCTGCCACGCGATGGTGCACGGTGGCCCCTATCCTGCGACCTCGGACAGTCGCTTCACATCGGTCGGCAGCCAAGCCATCTTTCGCTTTTCTCGGCCGGTCTGTTATCAGGCGTTTCCCGAAAGCGCCTTGCCCGCGGAATTGCAAGACGCAAATCCACTGGGGATCTGGCGAATGGTCGATGGGCATATGACTCGCGATGCAATCTCCGCAGCCGTAGACTGAAGCTCTATGTTTGAATCCCGTCACAGGATGGACCCCATGATCCGCAAGCCGGGACCCGAAGCCCTGAAACGTCTGAAATCATTCGCCGCCGACTGTTCGAATGGCACGGGCTGCCGGATGACGCTCGTTGGGATTACCGAAAACTCGGTCCACGCGCGACCGGCTTCTTTGAGGGACGTTGTGGCTTCCCTTCGGCAGGCTGCAGGGGCGATGGTGTTGGCGATCGCCGCCAGGACTCCAAGGAGTTGGTGTTCGTGACTTGCAAAGACGTGTGTGGCGGAACCGCAGAACGTTCGCTTTTCGCCCGAAGCGAAATGTCGGTTGCAATGCCTGCTTTTCACGCAGCCACTAAGCGGCGCATCGCTGGTAGCGGTGGTGTAATCCCCCGACCTCAGGAATTGCTACTACACGCCCCAGTTCCGGCGGTTCCACCGCTCTGGGCTCCGGCGTGTCTTTGCCCAAGGCTAAATGCGTACGTGACCGCTGATAGTAGGCAAAATAGTCGTGCAGAGTTCGACGCAACGATCTTTCGTTCCACACGATAACGTGGTCCAGGCACTCGCGTCGGATGGAGCCCACCAGCCGTTCCGCAAAGGGATTTTGCCAGGGGGATCGCGGCGCAGTAAGCACTTCCTCGATTGCCATACCTCGGGTCATGGCGGCAAAGTCTCTTCCATAGATGGCATCTCGATCGCGCAGCACATATCGCGGCGCCTGGTCCCAGGGAAACGCTTCCCGCATCTGCTGCATGGTCCACTCCTGCGTGGGGTGTTCCGTCACCCCGAACTGCACCACACGGCGTCGTTCGTGTGATAGCACGACGAAGACAAACAGAACCCGGAAGGTCGCCGTCGGCACGGTGAAAAAGTCGATGGCCGCGGTCTGCGCCAGATGATTTGTCAGGAAGGTTCGCCAAGTCTGGGAAGGTGGTTTGCGCGGCCGAGGCAAATATCTGGCCACCGTCGATTGTGCCACGGCAATCCCCAACTTGAGTAGCTCTCCGTGAATGCGGGGCGCTCCCCACAAGGGGTTGGCTTGGCGCATGCGCCGAATGAGATCACGAATGTTCGCCGCTACCTTCGGCCTTCCGGGAAGGCGCCGCGATTTCCTGGTCCAATGCCAGGCGAAAGCCTTGCGGTGCCAACGCAGGACCGTGTCGGGCTGAACCATCTGCAAGCATCGCCGCCAATCGGACCAGAATCGCGACAACAGAACCCACAAAAGCCGGTCGGAGGGCTCGAGGCGCAGACGACCTGGCGCGTTCTTTTGGAAAACCGTCAGTTGGTGACGGAGGGCGAGGATCTCCGCCTGTAGGG
>Ga0187860_1001053_pt1 | contig 25174 bp, 25 predicted proteins | sample June2016WEW_10_4_FD_132981 | JGI IMG/M metagenome (GOLD analysis project Ga0187860, IMG submission 132981) | Peatland microbial communities from SPRUCE experiment site at the Marcell Experimental Forest, Minnesota, USA - June2016WEW_10_40 | ecosystem: Environmental > Terrestrial > Soil >...
CCGCTGCACCGGTTGCCACAGAGAAACCCGCGCTCCTTTTCACCAATCGACCCAAATAAAGTGTCCTGGTTTGAAAACTACAAAAAAGTCCAGGTTTGAAAACTACGCGACAATTCGGAAGTTTTATATTGCAACCAGGCCGCCAATGGCTATTCTTTACCACTTGATTTTGAACACCCCTGGAAGACATTGAATGCCGAACTGACCAAAAAAGCATTGGAGAAGGTTGGCAATCCCAACATTCTGATCAATCTGATTTCGCGCCGCGTCCGGCAGCTCAACTCCGGCGGGGGCGCCTTGAGCCGCCCGCTCCTTGCCGACGTCGGAAGCATGGGAGCCGCCGATATTGCCCTGACGGAGATCGTCGAGGGCAAAATGGGTTTCGAAATCCCGGAACCCGTGGAACTGACGCGCCCGAGTCTGAAGAAGCGCGGGAAAAAGCACTAGCCCGACACCGACTTCACCCCTTCCGTTGCCTCGGCCGACCGGAACGGCAAACTGCCCGGGGGCCCTCCCCTCCGCAGGCGCTCGCGGATTTTCTCCGGCCCGGGGGTGTTCTGATTTCAATGCGTGGGCGCGGCAGCGCCGCCATCACCGATTTGCGAGACCCCACGCAATCCGGCGACTTGCCATTCGGCGAAATTCGAGGATACCCTTTTGGCGGCCATGCCCGACATCGTGACGAATTCGAAAGCGCGGCGCGACTATCATATCCTCGAGACCTTCGAGGCGGGTATCGTGTTGCGCGGAACCGAGGTCAAAGCCCTTCGCGCCGGGAAGGGCCAGATCAGTGATGCGTTCGCCCGTGTCGAAGGCACCGAGGTTCTCCTGCACAACGCCCATATCGACGAGTATTCGCACGGCAACCTTCAGAACCATGAGCCGAAGGCCACGCGCAAACTGCTGCTTCACAAATCGGAGATTCGGAAGTTATTCGAGCTCGCGTCCATCAAAGGCCACGCCCTCTTCCCGCTGTCATTTTACTGGAAAAACGGCAGGGTGAAAGTCGCGCTCGCCGTGGGCAAAGGCAAAGCGCAGTATGACAAGCGTGAAGACATGAAAACGCGCGACGCCGACCGGGAACTCAAGCGCGCGCAGATGCACCGGCTCAAAGGCCGCTAACATCTTCGCCGGAGAGCGGGTCTATGACCGGCAGCAAGCGATGGCAATGGATGATGCGTTGAGAGATTCCCTGGCATGAGGGGTTTCCAGGCTTTCTGCGGCTCGCAGAGCCGCGCGCCGGAGAGCGGGTCTATGACCCGCAGCAAGCTGAACAGTGCGGAGTGTTCTGGAAGATCCCCTGCGGTCTCGGTATTCTGAGGTTTCTGCGGCTCGCAGAGCCGCGCGCCAAAAAAAAGAGTGGATGGCGCAGTGCACCATCCACTCTCTTCAATTCGAAAATCTCAGCCAGGTCAGGCCTTGGGCGCTTCTTCCTTCTTCCAATTCCGCTTCGGCGCCTTGACCACCAGGCCTTTCTTGAGCGCGCTGGCGCAGACGCGGATATAACGGACCTCGCCGTTGGGCATCTGTGCCTTCACCCGTTGCAGGTTCGGCAGGAAGCGCCGCTTCGTGATGGCGGTTATGTGGGTGCCGATGCCGCCCTGCTTCTTCGGCTTGCCACTGCGCCAGATAATGCTGCCCTTCATCGGGCCCTTGCCGGTCAGTTCACAAAATCGTCCCATAAAATTCCTGGTTCTCTTTTAAGAGCCCGAAACCATAGCATCCGCAGGCTCTGTTGCAAGTCTAAATTGCGGCATTGCGGCATACGCATCGCGGGCAGGGCCCATTCATGAAGGAGGGCGGTATCGGGGTGGCGACGGCCCGTCGCCATACAGGAATCCTCGTGCTCACTTGGCGACAAGCTGTCGCCACCCCGGCATGAATCCTCACCCTTTGGTGTAAACTTCCGCGCCCTTTTCGAGGAACTCCTTCGACTTCGACTCCATTCCCTTGGTCAGCGCTTCCTCCGCGGTGACCCCCTGCTCGGCCGCAAATTTGCGGACGTCCTCGGTGATTTTCATCGAGCAGAAGTGGGGGCCGCACATGGAACAAAAATGCGCGAGCTTGGCGCCTTCCTGCGGAAGCGTTTCGTCGTGGAACGAGCGTGCGGTCTCCGGATCGAGGCTGAGATTGAACTGATCCTCCCATCGGAATTCAAAACGCGCCTTGCTCAGCGCGTCGTCGCGATCCCGCGCCGCGGGATGCCCTTTCGCCAGGTCGGCGGCGTGCGCGGCGATCTTGTAGGCGAGGACTCCGTCCTTCACGTCCTTCTTGTTCGGCAACCCAAGGTGCTCCTTGGGCGTCACGTAGCAGAGCATCGCGCAGCCGTACCAGCCGATCATCGCCGCGCCGATGGCGCTGGTGATGTGATCGTAGCCGGGGGCGACGTCGGTCGTGAGCGGGCCGAGCGTGTAGAACGGCGCTTCGTGGCACCATTCGAGCTGCTTGTCCATGTTCTCCTTGATGAGGTGCATGGGCACGTGGCCCGGGCCCTCGTTCATCACCTGGACGCCGCGCGCCCAGGCGCGCTTGGTCAGATCACCCTGCGTGCGCAGCTCGCCAAACTGCGCCTCGTCGTTGGCATCGGCTATCGACCCGGGACGCAATCCGTCGCCGATGCTGAAGCTGACGTCGTAAGCGGCCATGATTTCGCAGATGTCATCCCAGTGCGTGAAGAGGAAGTTCTCGCGGTGATGCGCGAGGCACCATTTGGCCAGGATCGAGCCGCCGCGGGAGACGATGCCGGTGACGCGATTGGCCGTGAGCGGAATGTAGCGCAACAGCACCCCGGCATGGACCGTGAAGTAATCCACGCCCTGCTCGCATTGTTCGACGAGGGTGTCGCGGTATATTTCCCAGGTCAATTCCTCGGCCTTGCCGCCGACCTTCTCGAGGGCCTGGTAGATCGGCACGGTGCCGATAGGCACGGGCGAGTTGCGGATGATCCACTCGCGCGTTTCGTGAATGTTCCTGCCGGTGGACAGGTCCATGACGGTGTCCGCCCCCCATTTGATGGCCCAACGCATTTTTTCAACTTCCTCTTCGACACTCGACGCCACCGCCGAGTTGCCGATGTTGGCGTTGATTTTGACCAGGAAATTGCGGCCGATGATCATCGGCTCATTTTCGGGGTGGTTGACGTTGGCGGGAATGATCGCGCGACCGCGCGCGACCTCGTCGCGGACGAACTCCGCCGTGATGTATTCGGGAATCCCGGCGCCGAACGCCTCGCCGCCCAGGGAACGGTATCCCGACTTGAGAATTGAATCCCGGGATTTGAGATCCTCGCGGCCAAGGTTCTCCCGAATGGCGATGAATTCCATTTCCGGGGTGATTACTCCCTGGCGCGCATACTGAAGTTGCGTGACGATCTTGCCCGGACGCGCGCGCAGTGGCGTTGAAACCTGGAACTGCGAAGAGCCAGGGGACGCCGGCCCGCCCTTGCCCGATGGCGCCGCTTCTTGAACGTCCCCGCGCGCCCGAATCCAGGGCTCGCGCACCCGCGGCAGGCCCCGCGACACGTCGCCGTGAAAATCAGGGGCGCCCCATGGCCCGCTGGTGTCGTAAAGGCGCATCGGGTCGTTGGCTTCGACACGGTTGTTGGAGGAGCGGGTCGGCGAAAGCTTGACCTCGCGGAAGGGCACGCGGATGCCGGGATGGATTTTGCCCGCGGCATAAACCCGGGTGGACCCGGGAAGGGTCTCGCTGCTGTGAGGCTCGAACGAATTTTGGGTCGCAATCATAACACCAGATTCCCCGCGGCGGCCACAAACCGTGGCCGCTCTGTTAAAGCTCGATGAGAATGCGGGCGGGGTTGAGCCGGACCGGCCGGACGCCGGTGGCCGCCACAACAGTGGCTCCCTTCGCCAGCATTATCTGGAGCAGGTTCAACGGGTCTGCCGCGCTCCCGCGCAGTCCTCTCAGCCTTTGCGCCGGCACGCGCCGGCGACCGGTTGGCTCCCCTGTGATGGCCAGACACTAAGTCCAATTCCCGAAGCGGTCAAGAAAACGAACCGTCGCTTTTTTCTGGTTTTTGCGCCGTCACCTGTTATTGAACGTGCCGGATAGCACAACCATTCAATCTTCTATTTATGAAAAACTATCTGACAGCCATGGCGACGGCGATTGCGTGCTTGAGTCTTGTCTCGGCTTACGGCCAATACGGCGGGCGGGCGGGCGGCATGGGAGGGCCGCCGCGGGGACCGCAATTCGGAGGCAGCACCGCCAAACTCTTCGGAAATAATCCCTCCTTTTCGGCCACCCTGGAGGTCCGGGGAGAATCCGCCGGCGAAAGCCATGCCATGACCGGCAAAATTGCCGTCGATCAAGGCAAGTCGCGCTTCGAAATGAACACGGCCGCGATGGACCCGCACATGAAGGCGATGGGGTTGGACCAGATGATAATGGTTTCGCGCCCGGACAAAAAGGTCAGCTACATGCTGTTCCCGAGTTGGCGGGCCTATGTCGAGAACCCGATTCCAGACGCCGCGGCGATCAAACCCGAATCCGCTTACAAGATTGAGATTACGGAACTGGGAAAAGAAACCCTGGACGGCCATCCGTGCGTGAAGAACAAGGCTGTCGTGACCGACGATCAGGGGAACAAGACGGAATCCCTTCTCTGGAACGCCACCGATCTGAACAACTTCCCGGTCAAGATCGAAACAACCCAGGAAGACCGTAAGACGACGATGCTGTTCAAGGACGTCAAACTCTCGAAACCGGCCGCAAGCCAGTTCGAGCCGCCGGCGGATCACAAGAAATACGACAGCATGATGTCGTTGATGATGGAGAAAATGGGCGGCGGCATGGGGATGCCTCCCCGAGAGCCCTGACTTGAGTATTTCGCCCGGGTCCACCGGGCAACCGCTGCGAACGCTTCTGATCTGTCCTTCAGTCCTGGTCCGATGCGTGCCGCGACGAGCCGTCGCCACCCCTTCGGCTTTTGAAGGGGATGGGGCGCTCGCCCGCAGGATCGGCTGACTATTGAGTTTCCGTCTTTGAGGATGCCGCGACGGGTGGCGGGATGAGAGCGTCGTGAATGGGCTGCACCCATTGCTTTTTCAACACGTCATACACGATGAAGTCGCTGTCGAATTGCCAGTAAGCCCAGCTCCAGCCGAAGCGCTCCGCGGCCCGGGCCACGCAGGCGGTGTAGCGCGCCCGCGATGCCATGTCGCCTTTGTCGTAAGCGCCAAATTCACCCAGGAAAATGGGCCGGTTCTGCTGCCGGGCCCAATCCTGAGCCTTCTGGAAATCCTGCGCGACATCAGCCCGTTCCTGCGGCGTGCCGAGCCACTCGGTGCCCACCTTGTAATGCTCTTTAGTCCAGGGCGCCCCCTGATGTGTGAACTTCATCGGTTTATAGTAGTGCACCGTCACGATCAGGTGCCGGTCCTCGGCGGGAAGACTTAGTTCGGCCAGATGGTCGATCGAGTTCCAGAATGACGGCCCGATGACGACGGTTCGCGTCGGGTTGCTCCGGCGGATGATGGCCAGCGCCTCCGCGAGGTACTGGTTCCAGACCTGCGGGGTCATTTTGCCGTTGGGTTCATTCATGATTTCAAACAGCACGCTGGATGGCGCGTTCTGAAAGTGCGGCGCCGCCTGACTCCAAAACGCGAGGAACCGAGCCTTGTTCCCCTCGGCGTCCTTTCCCATCGTCTCGTATTCATGGAAATCGACGATCACGTTGAGATGAGCCGCCAGCGCGTTGGAGACAATCCAGTCCGTCGTCTTCCACCACGAGTCATTCAACTGGAATTCGGGCGCGGCGCCCATGTGTTTGAACGGATACAAATTGACACGCAAGGTGTCGAAACCACCCGCCCGGATCACCTTAAAGAACTTCTTCTTGAAGCGTGCTTTTTTAACGGAGTCCCAAATCGGATCGTACCCGAGCACGTTGACACCGCGGCCCATCAATCGGCATTGGGCAAAGGCGTCTTCGTTGTTGGTGCCGGCGCCCTTGACCGTGGGGTTGGAGGCGGCGAACAAAAACAGGAGCAGCAAACCTGGCAACAGGCTCCATCGGGGATGGGTACGTTTCATCAAGGTCATTTTCTTAGGCTAATGGATAGACAGCCTGGCCGCTACGGAGCCGCGGGTCTGTCGGGTTGTTGTTGCAATCGTTTGTTCTGCCTATCGTAGCTGCCATGCGGCACAGTGCAGTATGCACACTTGCCTCGAAATTATAGGATCCAGGACAGCGAGGTCGCAAGTTCAATCCGAATGAAGTCTGCCATCACGAAATGCGGAAGGAGGAATGTCAAATGATGAAAGGGTCATCACAGACTTTGCCCGCTGGTGATTCAATTCTGCACATCGGGTTGGAAGCTATTCAGAAACCGGGCTATGCGGCAGTCGCGCGTCGAGGATGGGGCCCGCAGCTGTGATTTGTTGCAGCGCCTCGTCGTGGCCCGAGGCCAGGGCGGCGTCAATTCGTTTCTGCTCGATGGTAAAAGCGCCGACCGCCAATGGCCTGAGGGGACTGAACACCCGGAGGCGAACTCCCGCCGGCGGCTGCTTGATGAGGTCGATGGCGGAGTTGTATCTCAGACATTGCCCGTCGGTCCATGCCCGTGCCACGTTGGGAAATTCCGGGTAGGCAATCTTTCCCAGCCAATGCGGCATCGGTTTGAGCCGGAGATCAAGCCTGTGCGTGAGCACCACCGTAATGTCCGTCGCGCCGTCCTGCAGCGCACGTTGAATGGGAATCGGATCAGCTACCCCGCCGTCGGCGAAGGGTTGGCCGTCCACGTAATCAAAGCCGCGCGTTGCCAGGGCCATCGAGGAGGTGGCGCGGAGGGCGGCGAAAACGCGCTCATCGCGGGCGTGGAAGTAAACGGGTTCGCCGGTTTGGCAGTCGGTCAGGACGATGAAGAAGCGCGTTGGCGCCTTTTGCAGGGCTTCGACCGAAAGGGGAACGTGCTGCCGGAACACGTGGTCCACCAGGTAGGCCAGATCAATGATGGGTTTGTGGCGAAGGAAATTCGCTTTGCGGACTACTTTACTGGCATGTTCGCGCCAGATGGTCAGGCCAGGTTCCCACATTCCTGCGACAAAATAAGCCGCCGAGCAGTCGCCGGAGGAAGCCGCATAGACGAGGTCGTATTGCCGCCGGCCTTGCTCGTGAAGAAAGGCCAGCACGCCCGCCGCCCACGCCCCACGCATGGCTCCGCCTTCCACGATCAGTGCCGTCGTGCCGCGAGAGTCGGACTCTGCATTTCCAGTTGTGGGTGGGGGCATCCCCTTTTCTTTCACGTGAAGGACCGCCTAATGCGAGCAATCCCGTACCAACAGGGTAACTTAACACACTTCCGGCACAATCACCAGCCGGCCGCGCGGACGGCAGCTTTGACGAGCGACTTGCGCAGCTCCGGCAGCAACCGCTTGATGGACACAGGCCGTCCGTCCTTGGGCCAGGACTGGTTATTCAGTCGCACGACGAATTGCCGCGACGAGAAAGCCATGCCCGGCACGAGGTTCAGAAATCGTGGTGCCTGTCGATACCACTTGCCGAACATGCCGTTGCCGGTAGTATGGACCCATGATTCCGATGAAAAAGATTGCATTGCTGGCTGTTGTTCCGCTTTTCGCACTCATGGCGTTCAACACCCGGGCAGTTCCGCTGGGGGCCAGCGGGACGGCCACGTTCACGGTGACCGCTTTCGCCCAGGAGTATTCCGGCGTGACCGCCAGCGTCAGGACCAACCACACCACCACGACCACAAACGTCACCACCATCACCAAGTCCAAAGCCACCAATGCCCCTATTGACTCGAAGTTCGTCCTCCGCCTCCTCGCGAACTCATTCAAAACCAACTTCCCCACCGGCGCGAAATTGATCATGAGCGGGGTGGGCGCCTATTCCTTCTTCGTCGTGGACAGCAGCGGGTCCAATATTCTACTCGATGCCTCCAGCGTTCTGTCCATCGTGGACAACGTCAGCGTCAATTCCGGCATCAGCACCTTCATCGCGACAACGACCAGGACAGCAACAAAGTATTCGGGCAACAATACGCAGGCATTCACCGAATACGTGACGCTCACCTACGATGATGCAACCTTGACCACGACGGACGGGACGCACACCAACTTTCAATTGAGCGGGATACTGGCAGACATGTATTCGGAGAACGTCAGGACCGCAAAGACCACCGAATCGGTTACGCTGCACGGCGCCGGCACCGGGACGATCCAGGGGAAAACCAATATCATTTTGAAGGGCACCATTACCGCAACATTGTCCGGGATCCTGGAAGTCTGACGCGAAAGATTTTCACGCGCGTCCATCCGGGCCAAGGCGAGCGCAGTCAGGAGCGCGGCTGTCTGCGAAGCAACCCGCCGCGGCAGGTTCGAAATCTGACACCCTGGGAGAAAACGATGAAGTTCCATCGACAGAAATGGGCCATTTTGTTTGCGCTGTTGGTCGGATTGCATGCCGCACCCGCGCAGCAGTTGCGTTATGTGCAACTCACAACGGCGAATGGCGTGCTGGAAGGCGTGGTCAGCCCGGACGGGAAGGTGCGCACGTTCAAGGGTATTCCGTATGCCGCGCCGCCGGTCGGCCCGTTGCGCTGGAAGGCGCCGCAGCCGGCCCCATCCTGGACCGGAGTCCGAAAAGCCGTCGATTTTGGGCCGCGCAGCATGCAGGGTCGCATCTTCGATGACATGATTTTCCATGACGAAGGCCCGAGCGAAGACTGCCTGTATCTCAACATGTGGATGCCGGCCAATCCTCCTCAGTCAAAGCTGCCGGTAATGGTATGGATCCATGGCGGAGGCTTCGTCGCAGGCTCCTCCTCCGAACCGCGCCAGGACGCGGGGAACCTGTCGAAGAAGGGCGTGATGGTGGTCAGCTTCAACTACCGGTTGGGGGTGTTCGGGTTCTTTGCGCATCCTGGGCTCACCCAGGAGTCGGGACACAACGCGTCGGGCAACTACGGCCTTCTGGACCAGGTCGCCGCACTCGAATGGATCCAGAAGAACATCGCCACGTTCGGCGGCGATCCCGACAATGTCACGATCTTCGGAGAATCGGCCGGTTCGCTCTCGGTCAGCGCACTCATGGCGTCGCCCCTGGCGCGCGGCCTCTTCCATCGCGCCATCGGCGAGAGCGGCGCTTTTTTTGGCACCACCTTGCCCTTGAAGTCGCGTGTCGAAGCCGAAAAGGCGGGTGTGAAATTCGCGGAGTCGGCGTTTGGAACGGCCTCCCTCGAGGCGCTGCGGGCCCTGCCCGCGCAAAAAGTGCTCGATGCGGCGCTCAAAAAGCCGCGACAGGATTTCTCGCCGGACATTGACGGCTACTTCCTGCCGACGGACTGTGGTTCCATCTACGCCTCCGGGAAGCAGAGCCACATCCCGCTTCTGGCCGGATGGAATAAAGACGAAGGAAGCTTCCGGTCCTTCTTTGCCAGGGACAAGCCGACCGTCGAGAACTATGTCGCGCGCGCCAAGACCCGGTTCGGCAGCAACGCGGAGGCTTTTCTGAAGGTCTATCCAGCGACGACGGATGCCCAGGCAAAGCGGGCGGCGCAGGATTTCGCCGGGGATCAGTTCATCGCGCACTCCACCTGGAAATGGCTCGAAATGCAGCTCAAGACCGGCGAGTCTCCGGTGTTCCGGTACGAGTTCGATCAGACTCTTCCACTGCCCGCGAACGCGAAGCCGGGCACGGAGCCGACGGCGCCGCACTCCTCCGAAATCGAGTTCGTATTCCGGGTGCTCTCCTCGAAGAATCTGCCATGGCGGCCGGAGGACCGCGAGGTGTCGGAACTCATGTCCTCCTACTGGGCCAATTTCGCAAAGACAGGCAATCCGAACGGCCCGGATCTGCCGCAATGGCCGGCTTACGACAGCCAGGGCGGTTACCAGGTGATGCATCTCGGGGCCAACCCTGGCTCCGCTCCAGACGAGCACCGCGGCCGGTATGTGTTTCTCGATCGCATCCTTTCGCAAGGCAAGACCCAAAACGCGGCGCCGGCCAAGTAGGAACGCGATCGCATTCGGGGCGATTTCAGATACCGGGGTGGCGACGGCTCGTCGCCAGGTCCGCTGGAGTTTTCGGCAGCTCACTGGGGACGGCCTCTTGAATTCCTGCAATCTGAATGGGGACGAGGCCGTTCCACCCCAATCCGAACGCGCCTTGACTCTTTCCGTCGCTGACTCATGCTGCTGGGCGGCCGCGTTGCGCCGCGCAAGGCACCGGCTGTTGGACCGGTTTGAAAACGCTGCACCGATACCTGCTTCGACAAGTCGTCGCCTCCCTGGTGATGACGGTGGTGGTGTGCACCCTGGTGCTGCTTCTGGGGAGCGTGTTGCGGGAACTGCTGCCATTGCTCGTCAGCCACCAGGCCACCTTCGGCCTGTTCGCACAGGCGGTGGCTCTGCTCATTCCCTTCGTGGGTGCGTTCGCCCTGCCGATAGGCATGCTCACGGCCACCCTGCTGGTCTTCGGCCGGTTCAGCGCCGACCAGGAATTGACGGCCGCGCGCGCCAGCGGCATCAGCCTGCTGTCGCTCATCATGCCGGTCCTGGTCCTGAGCCTGGCGCTCTGCGCCCTGAGCGCCGCCGTGAACCTGGACATCGCGCCCCGATGCCGTGTCGCCTACAACAACCTGCGCGTCAATCTCAGGGCGGTGATGCTATCCAACATCCGTCTGCCGGAAGGCCAGCCCATCGACGATTTTCCGGGTTACATCATTTACGCGGGCAGAAACCGGAACCAGAACCTGCAGGACGTGCTGCTGTTTCAGCTCAGCAAGGATGAAACCAACATCGAAATGACCGTTCGCGCCCCGCGCGGCCGCATTGAACTGGACGCTCCCAACCAAAAACTGATTCTGCATCTATACGACGCAACCATTGTCTATGTTTCCGGCGGCGTCGCGGGTATTTCCGGCGAAGCGACGTTCGAACTCAACCTGAGCGGCGTGGGGAAAAGCTCCGAAAAGCCCGGCATCAGCGACATGACTTTCCTCCAATTGCGCGATGAGATTCGGAATTTGGATCGCCGGATGAACCTGCCCTCCCCCAGGCTTCCGCCGCAGGCCTTGCGCGCCTTCAGGCGCAACTTGCAGCAGCAGCGCAACGACATCACGGAACCCATCCGGGTGCAAATCCACCGGCAGGTGGCATTTTCGTTCGCATGCTTCAGTTTCACCCTCGTGGGCATTCCGCTCGGGATACGCGTCCAACGGCGCGAAACCAATATCGGAGTGGCCATCGCCCTCGGTTTGGTGGCGGTTTACTACGCGCTCCTCATCGTCGCGAGTTCCCAGTCCAACCGGGCCGACCTGGCCCCGCACCTGTGGATGTGGGCGCCGAATTTCCTCTTTCAGGCGCTCGGCGCAGTGCTGCTCTGGCGCGCGAACCGGGGATTTTAACTGGAAGCAGCGCGGATGCGTTTTAAAACTTCCGCCGAAACACCTTGTGGATCGCCGCCTGGTCCACCGGTTTGACGATCAATTCATCGATGTTCACGTGCGGCGGCCGTCCGGCCACCCAGACTAGAATTTCCGCAATGTCTTCCGCCGTGAGCGGTTTCACGCCCTCGTAAACACTCCTGGCGCGGGTGGCATCGCCCTTGAATCGCACCAGGGAAAACTCCGTTTCCGCGAGCCCGGGGTCCACGGTGCCGACGCGGATGCCGGTGCCGTTCAACTCGAGGCGCAGCGCGCGGGTGATCTGCAATTCGCCGGCCTTCGCCGCGCAATACGCGGCGCCGCCCTCATACGCGTTGTGGCCGGCGACCGATCCAATGTTGAGGATGCTGCCGCCGGCGTCATGAGGGATGAGCGGCAGCACCGCACGGGTCATGCGAAGGATGCCCAACACGTTGCTCTGGAACATCGCCTCCCAGTCCTCATCCTTGCCGGACGCGACGGGGTCCAACCCGTGCGCGCCGCCGGCGTTGTTGATCAGAACGTCCACACGATCGGTCTGCCTGCAGGCCCAATCCACGAACTCCTTCACGCTGGCGGTGGTGGCGACATCCAGGGAATGAACCTCCGCGGCGGGGGCGCCCGCCGCCCGCGCCGCGGCGGCAACCTCTTTCAAGCGGTCCACGCGGCGGGCGCCGAGCAAAAGCCTCGATCCCTCCCCGCCAAAAGCCCGCGCCGCCGCCGCGCCGAATCCGCTCGACGCGCCGGTGATCATGATCCATTTATTTTTGAGTCGCGCGTTCATATTCAATTCAACATTCTCTCCCGCCGGAATCCCGCGTCCGGTGTCCGCTGCAGAACGATGGTCTCATTCGAGTGCCACGGTCGTTCCTTTTTGTCGAGGGTCAAGACGCGAGGCAGCAGTTGGATTTCGTGGCCGAACAGTTCGAAAACAATCGTGCCGGGCAGAGACGTGGTGTCCGTGAAAATGCATTTGCCGAAAGGCACATCCCAGGGCACGGGCCGCGGTTCGTCGAACGCAACCGGCCCGGGGATGCCGCCCGCCGGCAGCGCCTGTCCTTGAAAGGCAATCAAGACGTTGGTGATCGTCAATCCCGGCTGGTCGATCAGAATGGCAGGCGCGCCGGACAAATCATTTGTGAAAACGACCCTCCACGGTCCTTGCCGCGTGCGGCGATGCTCGATCCCGCCGTAAGCGACGATGTAAACGACCAGGGCGATGCCAAAGGCCGCCGCAACGTGTTTCAGAATTCCATCGGGCTTCATTCCGCGACTGCCGGTTCGGAAAAGGTCACGGGTTCGGCCGGGAAATTCTCGGCCGGAAAACCAGCCTGTTTTGAGGATTACAAGTCGCCGTCGTGCCCGCCCGGCGGCCGCGAAAAGTATTCATCCTTCACCCAAACAAATAGCGCCGGTCCGAAGCAGATCAGCACGCCGACCGGGACGGCCAGAAAGCCCCAAATGTTCGTGTCAACGGAATCGATCATGTGTATTTTACAGTGCCTTGAAAAACTGGTGGAGCCGAGGGGATTCGAACCCCTGACCTACTGATTGCGAACCAGTCGCTCTACCAACTGAGCTACGACCCCGACCAACGGCCGTGAAGATTAACCGCCGGCCGCAAAATCGCAAGACCCGTTTTGAGAGATTGGCGATTTCAGGGCCAATTCATGACGGGATGGCGACGGCTCTTCCCCGGGAGCGCTGTCATTCCTCCAACCTCGCTGCAGACGGGCCTCATGACGGGGTGGCGACGGCTCGTCGCCAGGAGCACTGTATTTTCCCCAACCTCGCTGGGGACGGGCCGTCCCCGCCCCGTCATTGCCAGTCCGCCAATTCACATTGGCGGCTGCAAGATTTCGTGGAGCGATCGCTCGAGCAGGGCCTTCTCGCGCGGGCCGAAGGAAAGCTTCGCCGCCTCCGCCCGGCCGGCGGGCGTCATTTTATTCCAGGATTTCTGCAAGGCGCCGATGACTTTGTCCTCGCCCGTTTTGGCGGCGAGATCGGCCAGTTGATGTTCGAGGAAGACGAGGCACAGGGCGTCCTCCAGGATCCGGCCTTCCGGATCGCCGGGAAAATCCTTTTTCAAGTTCAGGTTTTGCACCCGGTGAACGATGGGGTCCGGGTAACCGACCTCCCTCAGAATCTCGCCCGCCTTCTGCGCGTGGAACTGTTTGAGCGCCTCGCGCCAGCGCAGATAGCCGGCGCGCGTCATGGGGTAGGAATCGCGCGGAATCTTCCAACGGCAGAGGTGCTGCGAACGCGCCGCCAGCCGGAGTTCCTCGGAGGCGTCCGGACAGAGTTTCAACACCCAATCGGTCAGCCGCCGGGCGTAAAGGGCCTCGCGCGGGTGCGCTACTCCGTGGACGACCTCCACACACGGATCGCGGGAATTCTCCTCGTCGAAGCGCCGGATGGCCGCCGCAAACCACCCGGGATTCGCGCATGGGAAATCTGCATTCACGCTCTGGTCTTATGGTAAAAGTGGGTTATGATGACAAGCATCATCCCGGATCACCGGGATTGCAAGCGACCGAATCATGAACGCCTCCACTTCGAACGGACCGCTCCCGCCGGAGGAGTTTCAGCGGCACCTTTCGGATTTTGTCCGCCAGCATTTTCAGAGCGCAGAGACGGCGTCCCCCTCGACCCAGGCCGGCGTCGAACCGCCGCCACCGGGGGTTGAAACAAAGCCCGGCGGCTTCGAGTTCAAGCTCAAGCCCCGCGAGGTGAAGGAATACCTCGACCGTTTTGTGATCCGGCAGGACGAGGCCAAGAAGGTCTTGAGCGTGGCCCTGTGCGACCATTACCACCACGTGCGCCTGGCCCTCGAGGGCGCGGAAAACCCGAACTACGCCAAACAAAACATCATTCTTGTCGGCCCCACCGGCGTCGGCAAAACCTATCTCATCCGCAGCGTCGCGGATTTGATCGGCGTGCCCTTCGTCAAAGCCGACGCCACCAAATTCTCGGAGACGGGCTATGTCGGCGGCGACGTCGAAGACATGGTGCGCGATCTGGTCCGCCTTGCGGATGGCGACGTCGCCCGCGCCCAGTACGGAATCATTTACATCGATGAGATCGACAAAATCGCCGGGGCCGGCAACCTGGCCGGGCGCGACGTCAGCGGGCGCGGCGTCCAGACAAACCTGCTGAAGCTGATGGAGGAAACCGAGGTGCCGGTGCGATCGCCGACGGACATCGCGGGCCAGATCCAGGCCATGATGGAATCGCAGCGGGGGCGCAAATCGCCGGGCACGATCAACACGAAACACATTCTGTTCATTGTCAGCGGGGCGTTTGACGGCCTTGAAAAAATCACCCGCAAACGGCTGCGCGACGCCACCATCGGGTTCGCCGCCCGGGAACAACCGCCCGAAACTTCCGAAGAAGTGCTCGCCGCGGCGCAAACCCGGGACTTCATCGAGTTCGGATTCGAGCCGGAGTTCATCGGCCGGCTGCCCGTGCGCGTCGTCTGCCACTCGCTGAACGCCGACGACCTTTTCCTGATTCTGAAGAATTCCGAGGGCAGCATCATCCGCCAGTACGAAGAGGATTTTGCGGCCTACGGGATCGAGGTGCTCTTTTCCGACGAAGGCATGCGGCGCATTGCCGAGCAGGCAGGCGACGAGCAAACCGGCGCGCGCGGCCTGATGACGGTGTGCGAGCGCCTCTTTCGCGACCACAAATTCGAGTTGCCCTCCAGCACGGTGAAGCGGTTTGTCGTCACCGGCGACCTGGTGAAGAATCCGGCGGCGGGGCTCAAGGAAATCCTGGTTGATCCGGGCCTGGAAGAGCGCCAGGTCGCGCGCCAACTGGTCCAGGAATTTGCCCGCCGGTTCCAGGAATCCCACGGAATCAACCTCCGGTTCACCGAGGCCGCCACGGACCTGCTGGTGGACGAAGCGCTCGCGAAATCACAACCCGTGCGCGACCTGTGCGCGACGCGGTTCAAGGATTTTCAGTTCGGCCTCAAGTTGATCACCCGGAATTCCGGTCCGCAGGAATTCGTGATCGACCGTGACGCCGTGGACGCGCCGGACAAGGTGCTGAGCGAGTGGGTGGTGGCGAGCTACCGGAAAACGGCGTAGCCGGGTTCGGGAGAAAACATCCAACAACCAACATCCAACACCGAACATCCAATGAGCACGGCAGCGTGCTTCCGACAATGGATGTTGGTTGTTGGATGTTCGATTTTTCGTCACCTCTTCCCGATCATCCTGACCTTCGCGTCCGGACCCAGGCCGGCGACAAAGACGAACACGTCCCGTCGCAGGCAGAACGCCACGTCCTCCTGCAATTCGGGACGACCCAGCAATCGCCGCCCGTTGCGGGACTGGGATGCCGCTTGCGGCAATTCGCTTTGCGCCTGCCGGAACAGACGCCGGGCCATGAGAGCCGAATCGGAAACGTCGCCGGCGGCGAAGTCCTGCCATACCAGGTCACAAAGCGCACCGGAGGCCAATGCGTCCTCGTAAGCCGCCTGTTCCAAGGTTCCACTGCAAACGATCAGCAGGTTTTGCGGGCGGTCCTGCGCGATTTTGTCCGCGGTGGCCTTCAGGTTGAGAAACGAGCCGATCAGAACCTCGCGAGCATGAGCGCAAGCGCGCAGGGCCCGGGTCCCGTTTGTAGTCGTCATCACGATGGTTTTGCCGGAAACCGCCTCCCGCGTGAACTCGTGCGGGGAATTGCCCAGGTCAAAGTCCTGGCCTCCGGTGAGCCCGGCGCGGATCCGGACGCCGTCGCGTTCGCCCGCGAGCAGCACCCCGGGATCCTGCCGACGGAGGGCCAGCGCCTCCGGAATCTCGGCTACAGGAATGATCGCCGAAGCGCCATTCGCCAAGGCCGCCACCATGGAACTCGTGGCGCGAAAGACGTCGAAGACCACGCATAAGGTATCGTCGAGATTGCGCCGCGAAAGCGCCGCGAAATCAGCCGGAGTAAAGAGCACATCGAGGGTTTTCATTGGATGACGAGCGGCCGCCGCGGATTCGTGCGCATGTAGTGAAACAGGTATTGCTGCGCGTAGCCGGCGTTCGGACCGAAGTGAGTTTCGGAGAATCTCCTTAACCGCGCCGCCTTCACGCGGCGTTTCGGGAAGTAAAGCCCCTGCAATGCCTTCACGACCCAGACATCCACGGGAAACGCCGATGGAAACCCATGGGCGAACAGCAGGACGCAATCGGCGATTTTCCTTCCCACTCCGGGCAGTTTCATCAGCTCCCCGCGCGCCGCTTCCAGCGTCAACCCGCGCAGGCGCTCGATATCGACTTCGCCTGCCGCCACCCGCCGGGCCGTGGCCAGGAGATAAGGCGCGCGAAAACCCATCTTACACGCCCGCAACCCGGATTCCGACGCGCGGGAGAGGCGTTCCGCCGACGGGAACGCGCGGGCGGGCGGGCCGCCGGGCCGTCCGGGGATCGGCTCGCCGAATTGTTCGCAGAGCAATGCGACGATCTGCCGGATCTGCACGATCTGTTTCGTGGAGGAGAGAATGAAGGACGCCAGGCATTCCCAGGGTTCCTGGCGCAACAGGCGCAGTCCCCGGCATGAATCCACCGCCGCCCGCATCGGTTCATCGTCCGGAAACGTCTCGAGCACCGCGCCGAGGTCCAGATCGGTTTGAAGGTAATCCCTCAACCAGTTCCAGTCGGCGACCGGTTCGGCGGTCTCGGCCGTGATCGAACCTCGCTCCGAACTCAGCCGCAACCAGCGTTTGCCGATCACGCCGGTCCAGCAACGATCCTGAAGTTCCCATCGAAAGACCTGACCGGAAGTGAGCGTCGCGGCCAGATCATAGTCGAGGGCCGGGAAGGTGCGGGCGCGCGGCGGCGCGGCGCACTCATTTGAGGTTGCGGCATTCAAAGAGTTGGAGGGTATGGAAGACACGGCCACGATAGAGGACATCATACAAACCCAGATCGGTCACGGAATCGAACTCCTTCGAGAGCACGGGAGGGGCCGGCGCGGGTTCCGGCGGGTGGCGGAGCAGGTTGGTTTGGCCGGCCAGCCACCTGCGAACCCAATCGTGCACCAGCGGAGGTCCGGAAATCTCGCGCACGAAGAGGGCGTTCTGCCCGGTGCGCTGCTCCCGATAACCCGGCCAGAAATAGTACTGGTTGAGCGGAACATCGGAAGAAAGAAAGAAAACGAGCGGATGCTCGGCCACGTCCACCTTGGCTTCCGGCAGATAGAAACTCAGGAGGCCGGTGATGCCGTAATGGGCGCCGATGATGAAAACCGGCTTGCCTTCCCCGAGCAACTTTTCCCTCGCCTCGTTTACCATCCCGGCCATGGCCCGGTAACCTCGCGCCCGGGTCAAGGGATCGGGTTTGGGGGGCAAGGGCCGGCCGGCGACTTTCTGGACCAGGTCGGTGTCGTGCAACAGCGCCACCACGGCAAACCCGATGACGAGCCCGCCGATGAGCCATCCCTTGATGGCACGGCTGCCCAGCCGCCATCGCGTGTCCCAGTAAATGGTCATCAGGCAGAAGAGGGGCAGCACGGAAGGCGCAATCCAGTTCGGCAGGACGCCCGAGTGGAACGTGTAGAGTCCATAGCATAAAAACAGCGGCGCGCCCATGCTGAACAGGAAGACCAACCGTGGATCGTTCCGGCTCCGCCGCCAGAAACAGATCGAGGCCCAGATGGCCGCCCCGAAGAAAACCGGATTCAGCAGCGCGGTCTCCTGGCCCATGAAGTCGAAGAGATAGCGCAGCGTCGGGTGCCAGGCCCGGTCGATGCTCGCATCCTCGGCGACATGGGTGACGGTAATCCACTGATGTTGTTGATTCCAGAGAATCACGGGCAGGGCGCAGGCCAGGTTGATGAGCAACGCGAGGTAGGGTCCGGGCCGCCGAAGCTGCGCGCGAGCCGGTTTCCACAGGGTGAAGAACACGATCCAGCAGAGCAGTTGAAACAGCTCCGTGTATTTGCTCAGGAAACCCAGCCCCATCCACAACCCCGTCCAGAGCCACCACCCGGTTCCAGCCTCCGGTTGCACGGCGCGCCACCCCGCCATCACCGCGGCGGTCCAGAATAGAACCGACAACGGATCGATCGTCATCAAGATGGACCCGAGCGCCATCAGGGGAGTCGCCGTGATGACGAGCAGCAGGAAAAAGCCGGCGCGCGCATTGACTTCACGCGCAAAGAAACGGAGCAACAAAAGGCCCAGGATGCTGGCGATGACCGGGGAAAAAAAGCGGACGCCAAATTCCGTATCGCCCCAAAGATGCGTGCCAAGAAACTGGGTATAGGCGATCAACGGCGGTTTGCTGTAATAGGAAAGCGCCAGGTGTTTCGACCAGGTCCACTGATACGCTTCATCCTCGGTCAGCTCGATGACACCGCTGGCAAGGTAACCGAGGCGGATGAGCAGCAGCACTCCGATCAGCACATATCCGAGCCGGAGCCAATGGGCGTCGATGGCAGTTTGAGGGTCTTGAGTTGTGAGTTCAGGAGTTCGCACCTCCACTTCGGCATTCGGCATTCGGCATTCGGCATTCAGCAGGGACGGGAGTTGTTGCCACCACAGTGGAAACCACCGTCGCCCGGCCCATCCCCAGAGCGCTTCGAACGCCCACAAGCCGGCGGCGGCATAGCCGGCTCCCAGGATGGCTCCGGCGAGAACGTCACTGGGATAATGCACGCCATTGTAAACCCGCGAAAACGCGACGAGGCAGGCCAGCGGCAGCAGGAAACGCCAGCTCCGGCGATAATAGACCAGGAAAATCATCGAGGCGGCAAACCAATTGGCCGCATGCGACGACGGCATGCTGTTGTAATCGCCCCGGCCGGGAACCGGGATCGGACCGCGTTCCGGGCTTCCCATGGTCGGGCCGGCCGCCCGCGCGCCGCCGTTGCTGGCGGGCAAACGCGCGTCCGCGAGCGTGACGAAGGGTCGCGGCCGGGCGACGGCGTGTTTGATCGTGTTGCAGATGAAGGAATCCCCCGGCCACAGAATCAAGATCAACATCAGGAGGCAGAGCCGGCCCCGCGCCCCGCCCCTCCAGGCCAGCAACACCGCCGCGACCAGAACGGCGGGGAAGAAAAACCGGTTCCCGCTGGCGAAGGGCATGAGCAAATCGAAGAACGAGTTGCTCAGCGTTTGATTGATGAAACGGAACAGGTCCGTGTCGATTGCCTGGAGCCAATGCACGGATCCCAGTCTAGCGGGGACGCCCAAAATGAAAACTCAATTGCGGCGGTCAATAAACCACCAGCGAGCGGACGCGCTGGCCTTTGAGGCGGTCGCGGCCGTTGAGAAATTTCAATTCAATCAGGAACGAGATTTCCAGGATGCGCGCGCCGAGTTTTTCCACGAGCGCCGCGGCCGCGGCGGCCGTCCCGCCGGTGGCCAGCAAATCGTCGATCAGCAACACCCGGCTCCCAGCCTTCAATGCGTCCACGTGGACGGCGATGGTTGCGGTGCCATACTCGAGAGCGTATTCCTGCTCGTGGGTTTTATAGGGGAGCTTTCCCTTCTTCCGCACGGGGACGAACCCGGCCTGCAATTTGACCGCCGCCGCGGCGGCAAAAATGAAACCGCGGGCGTCGATGCCCACGACCGCATCCACGGAGCCCGGTTTGAAACCCTCGACGAGCAGATTCACAGAGGCGTCGAAGAGGCGCGCGTCGGCCAGGACGGGCGTGATGTCTTTGAATTGGATGCCCGGCTTCGGAAAGTCAGGGACATTCCGTATAGCGCGTTCGATGTCCGCTAGTTTCGGAGTGGCGTTTGTCATGTCGCGGGACCGGGTTTTTGGGGAATGGTTCGCAAAAACCGGTCCGGCTGCAAATCAAAACTCAGGTCTGGGTCGTCTCGATTTTTTCGATCATCTTCCGCAGCTTTCGCAAGGCAATGTTCTGGATCTGGCGGACGCGCTCCCGCGTGACTCCGAATTTTTCACCGACCTCCTCGAGGGTCTTTTCCGATCCACCATCGAGTCCGAACCGGGAGCGCAGGATGGTGGCCTCGCGTGGATCGAGCGTCTTGACCATTTCCTGGAGCATCCGCGTCACGGTTTTCTCCTCGAGTTGCTCGTACGGAGTATCCGCGCTTTCGTCCTGGACGACCTCGGCGAAATTGTTGGAATCCTCGTCGCCGATCGGCGCATCGAGCGAAGCCGGGCGGATGGCCGCCATGCGCATCTGCGAGACGCGCGAGGCCGAAATCCCCAGCTCGCCGCCCAGTTCGTCGTCCGTGGGTTCGCGGCCCAATTCCTCCTGCATGCGCATGGCGGTGCGGCGCATCTTGGAAATCTTGTCCACCAGATGGACCGGCAACCGGATGGTTTTGGACTGGTTGGCCAGGGCGCGCTTGATCGATTGCTTGATCCACCAGGATCCGTACGTGGAAAGCTTGCCGCCCTTGGAAGGATCGAACCGCTCCACGGCTTTCATCAAACCGATGTTGCCCTCGCTGATGAGATCCAGGAGGGGCAGGCCGATGCCTTCATAGTCCCGCGCAATTTTGACCACCAGCCGCAGGTTCGCCTTGATCATGTGCTCGCGGGCCTTTCTGTCGCCCTTCTTGATCCGCGCGGCCAGTTCGATCTCCTCCTGTGGCGTCAGAAGTTTGACCAGTCCGATTTCACGCAGGTAAAGTTTGATGGCGGTATCGCCGTCGTAACTCAACCGTTCCCGGCCGTGAATGGAAACTTCGTCGGACTTTGCCCCCGCCGCGGCAGGGGGTTCCGCCACCAGGGCCGGCAGCGCAAGGTCCTTGTCCTCGTCCGGGAGGACTTCGAGTTTCAGAGCTTTCTCGCCGTCCTTGGAGGATTCCTTCTCCGGCAACGCCTTGCCGCGTCGCGGCCGGTTGGCGCGCCCCCGGGCGATCCGGGCGATCCCACGGCGGTTTTTCCGGTCGGCGGGCTTTCGATGCTTAACTTTTGAAAGCATAAAAGGATCGGAATCAAGAGTTGGGATTCAACCGTGGGTTCGCAAGCAAATTCACCGATCCGGCTCCCCATTCACATTTCCGGTCAATGGCAGGATCTGGATCGAAACAGGCATGGGATCTTGCGTCGTGGCCGGGGCGGAAGTGAGCTACGAGTTGCGGTTGCGTGCAATGGACAGCAAATAGAGAAGATTCAGGACGGCGCTGACCATGCCCGCGACATAGGTCAGGGCGGCGGCCCCCAGGACCTGCCGGACGGCCTCGGTTTCGTAGCCCTGAACGATGCCCAGGCGGGAGAGTTGATCCCTGGCGCGCCGGCTGGCGTCATATTCAACCGGCAGGGTGACGACCTGGAACAACGTCACCACGGCGAACAACGCGACAGCGATCCAGATCAGGTGCGAAAACATGGCGGTGTGCCGGGTCCATAACATGAACAAGCTGGCCATGAAAATCACCGAATACGCCTGCGACGCAAACTGGGTGAGAGGCACGACGGCCATCCGGAATGTCATCGGGCCGTAAGCCGCCTGCTGCTGCAGTGCGTGGCCGGTCTCGTGAGCGGCCACACCCACCGCCGCGATCGACCGCCCGTTGTAATTGTCGGCAGACAGAAACAGCGCCCTTTTCGTGGGATCGTAATGGTCGGTCAAGCGGCCGCCCACCTGCTCCACCGGCACGTCCGTCAGGCCGGCATGGTCGAGGATCTTCCGGGCGGCTTCGGCGCCGCTCAACCCCGAATCGACCCCGACTCGCGTGTATTTGCCATAAGCGGACGAGAGCTTGATCTGTGCGTAAATGCCGAGGATGAGCCCCGGTATCGCGAAGAGCAGCCAGAGTGGATCCAATATCATAAAACCAACTTTTCCATTCCGAGCCTCCCGCAAGTCCGGAACAGCCGGAAACCCTCCCGAGGCTCAAGTTCTGTGACAATATTCTGCACGGTTCCGTTCAATGCGCCAGCGGAAGCCATGCCACGGCTGGAATCAGACTTCCAACACCTTTTCGAACCGGGTCAGATTCCGGGAACGGGTGTCTGTCACGACGGCGACGTCCTCCAATCGAACGCCGCCCAAGCCGGGATAATAAAGACCCGGCTCGACGGTGACGACCTGGCCCGGCTTGAGAACCCCGTCTGAGTTTGAGCCCAGGCGCGGCGCCTCGTGGATTTCCAGTCCCAGACCGTGTCCTGTGCCGTGAAAAAACCCCTCCATCCGGCCCGCCCGCTTCCCCGTCTTGTAGCCCTGCCGGTCAAAAAAGTCCCGCACCGCTCCATGAACCTCGCGGGTGGGGACACCGGCGCGGACTTTCTCGAACCCCAGTTTCTGGCCCTGCAGGACCGTGTCGTACAGTTTGCGCACGGCTTGGCCGGCCCGGCCGCGAACGACAGTTCGTGTGATGTCGCCAAAGTAACCGGTCACCTGCGAGCGCGGAAAAATATCGAGGATGATCGGTTCGTGCGCGCGCAACAGGCCGTGGCCCGGCTCATGCGGATCGCATCCCTGCCTGCCGCCGGCGACGATTGTGTGGTTCGCCACACCGCCGCGTTGAAGAATGGCGGTGTCAATGATCGCGCGAAGCTTCTCCGAAGTCAGGGATTCGCCGTGATACACCAGGCGGCGGTCCTTCCCGATTTTGGAAGCCTTGAGCGCCCGGATGCCTTCGGCCATGCCCGCCTCGGCCATGGCCAGTGCCGCCCTGATCTTCGCGACTTCGGCCGGCGATTTCTGCTCGCGCTCGGGAAAAAAGGCTCCGTCGGCCGCGTTGACACTCACGCCGAGCGTTCGCAATTTGATGGCAAGACCGAGCGGGAAATCGTGCGGCACGAGAACGGAACGAACCCGCTTGTCGCGCAGAACGCACCGGACGACCTCGGCGAAGCCTGCATTCCGGTCGCCGGCTTTCCGCAGTTTTTCCCGGTAACCGCCGAGCGAAAGCACGCGGCAATGCGCCGCCTGCCGTCGTGCGCGATCTATTTCGAGATCGCTCATCACGACGTAGTCCCTGCCGCGCGCACGGAGATAAATGAACGGGTCCGGCACGAACATGCCGACCGCGTAGAGCATGTTCGCGTCATGCTCGCTGTCGGCGACAATCAACAGATTTTCAGTATGTTTCACTGCATTCGACCGCTTCCAGGCTGAGCTTTACAGGTTCCAGGCTGGGCAGCCAGGAGAAACAGGTCTCCAGGCTGTCTGAAAGGCAAAATCATCCAAGTGAAATTAGCTTGAGCCTCTTCCATTTCTGCCGATGTATGTTATGTTCCTGGGCTTTCAATTTGAGCTCCCGGACTGCCGCCAGGAAAATCGAAGCAGAGGAAACGGAGAAAGAAATGACATTTGAGACTGAAATGGACCAGTTTTTCGCGCGCAATTGCTACTTTGAAAAGGAACGCGAGAGGGTCAAAGCGTGGCCGGCTTACCGGCTCGCGGTGGATACGGAGGACATCATCCAGGCGCAAGAGATCGCAACGCGGGTGCTCGAAGGCGGACTCGGCATTGTTGAAAGACAATCCGGGCCCTCCGCGGCATGGACGCAACCGTCTTGACCCTCAGTGCAGGAACGTGGGGGAGAGGAAATAGAGCTGTCCCGCCTCGAGTTTCGGCATTTCCATTCCCAGGTCCACTTTGATCACCGGCGCCTGGCTCTTGCCGAAAAGCCGCAGAAAATTGGAGAGATCATACCGCTGCTGGTATTGGATCAGGTTCGCGCCGTGGATTCCCGCGATCTTTTTTGCCCGGCTGACAGCATCCTGGAAGGTTCCGCGTTCATCCACGAACCCCAGGTCGTAAGCCTGCGACCCGGAGAGGACCCGTCCGTCCGCGTAATCCTTCCAATTATCGGCGAGGGCTTTTCCCTCCGACTTGTTCTTCCGATGGGCGCTGTCGCGTCCGTCCTCGACGACCCCCTGGAAGCGCGCGTAGGTCTCGTCGATCAATGCCTGGACCATTTCACGTTCTTCAGGCGGGATTTCAGCCGGGTTGCGCTCGCCGCTGAGCATGTCCTTGAATCTGCCGCTCTTGTAAACCTCGGGTTGCAGGCCGACTTTGTCCATCAAGGCGCGATAATTCCAGGTGTGCAGAATGACGCCGATGCTTCCGGTAATGGTAAGGTCGTTCGCCACGATCCACCGGGACCCCAAAGAAACATAATAACCGCCGGAAGCCGCCAGATTTCCCATCGAGGTGATCACCGGTTTCCCCGAGTCTTTCTGAAAATCAACCACGGCCCGGTAAATGTCGTCCGAAGCCAGCACTTCACCGCCCGGGGAATCCACCCGCAAGAGCACCGCTTTGACTTTGCTGTCGTCCCGGGCACGGTCCAATTCCGCTTTGATCACGTCAACCATGTTGAAGCCGCCCGAATCCTCCGCGTGGCTGGTGATGATGCCGTCGATATCGACGACCGCGATCTTGTTGCCGGCGTCGTTGTCTTCCAGAATGGCTTCCTCCAGCTTAGGCCCCGCCGTGCGCGTGCGGACGCCTTTGACCGAGACGATGCCGCCGGCAAGCTGGCTCAGATTCGCAAGAACGCTGAGGCCCAGCAGAACGAGAAGGACAATCGCAAGAACCATCCATCCGCGCCCGCGCCGGGGAGGCCGGGATTGAGCCGGCGGCACGATCACCGGCGGAGGGTTCAGCGGCGGCGGCGGAAAAACAGGCGGGACCTGATTGTTATCCATATTTTGCGCACGTTAATGCAAACACCCTGTTCCGGCAAGGGGATTGAACACAATCCGGCGCGCGCGAATTGACTCAAATTAAACCTTACCAAAGAGAGAAAGGGGGGTGTGGGGGGAAGGCATGGTTGACTCATATTATGCCTTACCAAGCAAAGCACGAAGTCTGCTGGGCATTTGGTCAATCTC
>Ga0187860_1001056_pt1 | contig 25132 bp, 22 predicted proteins | sample June2016WEW_10_4_FD_132981 | JGI IMG/M metagenome (GOLD analysis project Ga0187860, IMG submission 132981) | Peatland microbial communities from SPRUCE experiment site at the Marcell Experimental Forest, Minnesota, USA - June2016WEW_10_40 | ecosystem: Environmental > Terrestrial > Soil >...
CTTCGGCCAGACGATGATGTTGGCGATGTCGGTCTCGTCCTCCAGCGTCATGAAGATCACGCCCTTCGCCGTTCCCGGCCGCTGCCGCACCAGCACGAGGCCGGCGACGGTGACCATCGCGTTCTGTTTCACGTCATCGCCGCGAAGTTGAGCGTTGCGCATGGCGCCGAGCGCGGTGAGGCGTTCGCGGAAGAAGAGCACGGGATGCTCCTTGAGCGACAAGCCGGTCGCCACGTAATCCTCTACGACGTGCTCGCAGAGCGGCATGACCGGGAGCGCGACGGCGGGTTCGGGGAAAAGCTCGTCGCTCAGATGCGGCGTCAGCAGAGGCAGCACGTCCTCCGCCGCGGCGGAATCCGGCCGACGCGGCGGACGGGCTCCGATCGCGTCGAGCCGCCGCGCCGCCCATAACGCGGCACGCCGATCGAGGCCCAGGGAGCGGAAGGCATCCGCCTCGGCCAGCCGTTCGATGGTAAAGCGCGAAATGCCGGCGATCGCGGCGAGCCGCTCGATAGAGGAAAAACCGTTGCCGCGTGCGGCGATGAGCTTCTTCAACTCGTCTTCATTGAGGCCGTGAATGAGGCGGAAGCCGAGGCGCACGGCATGGCTGCCGTCGACACTCGGCTCCAGCATGCAATCCCAATCGCTGAAGTTGACGTCCGCTGCGCGGATGTCGACGTCGTGCTGGCGCGCATCGCGCACCAGCTGCGCCGGCTGATAAAAGCCCATCGGCTGGCTGTTGAGAGTGGCGGCGCAGAATACATCGGGGTAGCGGCGTTTGATCCAGGCCGAGGCGTAGACCAGGAGCGCAAAGCTTGCCGCGTGGCTTTCGGGAAAACCGTATTCGCCGAAACCTTCGATCTGGCCGAAACAATTTTCGGCAAACGCGCGATCATAGCCGCGGGCGGTCATGCCGTTGATGAACTTGTCGCGGAACAGATGGACGTTGCCGGTGTGGCGGAAGGTGGCCATGGCGCGCCGCAAGCCATCCGCCTCGTCGGGCGTGAATTTCGCCGCGGTGATGGCGATCTGCATCGCCTGTTCCTGAAACAGCGGCACGCCGAGCGTTCTTTTGAGCACGTCCTCCAATTCGTTCTTCGGGCCGTGCGCCGGATCGGGGGAGGGGTAATGCTCCTTGTCGATGCCGTCGCGCCGGCGCAGATAAGGATGCACCATGTCGCCCTGGATCGGCCCCGGCCGCACGATCGCGACCTCGATGACGAGATCGTAGAAACATTGCGGCTTTAATCGCGGCAGCATCGACATCTGCGCGCGGCTCTCGACTTGGAACACGCCAACGCTGTCGGCGCGCGACAGCATCTCGTAAACCACCGCATCGTCCTGCGGCAGCGTGGCGAGCGAATACGCCTTGCCGTAATGCTGCTGCATGAGATCGAGCCCGCGCCGCAGGCAGCTCAGCATGCCGAGCGCGAGCACATCGACCTTCATTAGGCCGAGCGTATCGATGTCATCCTTATCCCATTCGATGAAGGTGCGGTCGTCCATGGCGGCATTGCCGATGGGCACCGTTTCGTCGAGCGGCGCGCGGGTGAGCACGAAGCCGCCGACATGCTGCGAGAGATGGCGCGGGAAGCCGATCAGGTCGTCGGCGAGATGAACGGCCCGTCGGATCGCCGGATTGAAGGGATCGAGGCCGGCTTGGCGAACATGTTCGTCGGGCAAGCCGTCGCCGTAGCCCCACACGGTCTTCGCCAGCGCCGAGGTCACGTCCTCCGTCAATCCCAACACCTTGCCGACTTCGCGGATGGCGCGGCGGGAACGGTAATGCACGACGGTCGCACAAATCGCCGCGCGATGGCGGCCGTAGCGCCGGTAAATGTATTGGATCACTTCCTCGCGCCGCTCGTGCTCGAAATCGACATCGATATCGGGCGGCTCGCCGCGGTTCTCGGAAATAAAGCGGGCGAAGAGAAGTTTGGTTTTTTCCGGGTTTACCGACGTGATGCCGAGGCAATAGCATACAGCGCTGTTGGCCGCCGAGCCGCGGCCCTGGCAGAGGATTTCCTTTTCCTGCCGGCGCGCGAACGACACGACATCGTGGACGGTGAGAAAATAGCGCGCATAGTCGAGCTTGGCGATGAGCGCGAGCTCGTCGTTAAGCCGTTTCACGACATCGGGCGGAATCCCGTCCGGGTATTTGTCTCTTGGGTAGCGGTCGCGCGCGCCGGCCCAGGTGAGATCCGCAAGATGCTGCTGGGCGGTTTTGCCCTCCGGCACCGGCTCGTCGGGATATTCGTATTTCAGTTCGCCGAGCGAGAAATTGCAGGCTTTCGCAATCTTGACGGTGCGTGCGATGGCGTCGGGAAAGCGGGCGAACAGCCGCGCCATCTCCGCCGGCGGCTTGAGATGCCGCTCGGCATTGACGGCAAGGCGCAAACCCGCTTCGGCCATGGTGCATTTTTCGCGGACGCAGGCGAGAATGTCGGCAAGCGGCCGGCGTTCTGGCGCGTGATAGGAAACCTCGTTGACGGCGACGAGGGGCGCATTCAGGCGCTCGCCGAGTTCGGCCAATAAACCGAGCCGGCGCGGTTCGTCGCCGCGATGATAATGGACGCCGGCGAGAAACGTGCGCCCCGGCGCCACGCGGGCCAAGGCCGAGAGGCGTTTGGTGAAAGCGCCTCCTCCCTTTCCCTCCCCCGCTTGCGGGGGAGGGAAGGGTGGGGGCGGCGGTATCGCAATGAGCATTTGGCCTTCGCTCGCGGCGAGAATCTCCTCGAAGGTCAGATGGCATTCGCCCTTTTTGGCCTTGAGATTGCCCGCGGTGATGAGACGGCAGAGCCGGCCATAGGCGGGACGATCGGTCGGATAGGCGAGAACTTCGAAACCATCGATTGTCACCAGGCGCGCGCCGACGAGGAGTTTTATTTTTCTGTTTTTGGCTTCGTCATAGGCTCGCACCACGCCGGCAAAAGAATTGCGGTCGGCGATGCCGACGGCGAAGCAACCAAGCTCATCGGCGGTCGCGACCATCTCCTGTGGATGTGAAGCGCCGCGCAGGAAGGAAAAGTTGGTAGCTACGGCCAGTTCGGCATATGTGCTCATCTGTGTTCTCATGCGAAAAAACTCATGCAAACAGCCCGTGCACGAACCAGCGCGCTGATGCCGTTTCGCGCTCGTAAAGTCCTTCCCGGTAGAGCCAGAAACGGCGTCCGTCCGCGTCCTCGACGAGGTAATAATCGCGCGTCGGTTCCGGTGAGCGATGTCCATCGTGCTGGCGCCACCATTCGCTGGCGATGCGTTCCGGGCCTTCGGAACCCACGACCTCATAGGTCACGCCGCGCCAGCGGAAACGCCGCGGCGGACCGTCGGGGATGAGCGCCATGACCTCGGTCGGCTCGGCACGGGGCAAGAGAAGAAGCGGGCGCGTTTTCTGTTCCGGCTCCGGCCATGAGGCGGGAGCTTCGCCGGTGACCGGTAGCCGCACTTCGGCGCGTTCGGGAAGATGACTGGCGATAGGCTCGAACCGCCGCACGCTGTACGGTCCGAGACGCTGGCGCAGCGTATCGATCAAGACCGCGCAGCGCTCCGTTCGGTCGGCATCGCCGGCATTTTCGGCGATCAATTCGTTCTGGCGCGCGAGAATGGTTTCGGCGCGGGTGACGGCAAGCCCAATCGCCTCGAAGCCGAAGCCGGCATCCTGCGTCGCCGCCAGCGCTTCGAGCTTCAGATCGATCATTCGTATCACGTGAGCAACATTGCGCGTCGGCAAGGTCAGCGCGATATCGACCGTCTCGACCGCGCCATCGACACGGTAAAGCGACAGCCGCAGCGCGCGCGCTCCCACATCGTCGCGCGTCAGAACATGGACGAGAGTATTCAGGAGGCGGCTCGCCAGTGCGACGACCGCCTCCTGCGTTATGATCGGGTCGAGCAGATAACGCAGCGTGTGATAGACCGGCGGTGCGACGATGGGGACAAGCGGCTCGTCGATGCGGCCGAGCGCCTGGTCGATACGCCAAAGCAGCTCGGCCGGAAAACGCGCGGCAAACGGCGCACGCGGTTTGTCGAGAAGCGCGCCAACGGATTTCAAGCCGAGCCGGCGCAGCGTCGTGCAGGTTTTTGGCAAGAGCCGCAACGCTTCGATGGGGAGCGGCGCCAGCGCCGCGGCTTCCTGCCCCGACGGCAGGACCGGGGAGGGCGCGGCGTGAAAGCGCGACAGCGCCCAGGCGGCGCCGGGCGTGTCGGCGACGGCAAGCCGCGCCGGCAGGCCGAAATTTCTTTCGAGCCGGAAGGAAAGATCGGCGAGCAATTTCTCCTCGCCGCCGAAGAGATGCGCGGCGCCTTCGATATCGAGGAAAAAACCGTCGGCGCCGTTTTCCTCATCCAAGGGCGAAGCAGTCGGCGTATAGCGCGTGGCCCACAGCGCCAGGCGGCGCAGCGCGGTGTCATCGGCGGCGGCATCGACCGCGCGCACCTGCACGTGGCTCGCTTTCGCGCGCGCATCGGCCAACGGCTCGCCGAGCATGAGCCCCGCGGCCTCTGCCGCCTCGTTCAAGGCGGCGATACGCGGCCCTCCGGCCGCGGTGATGGCGAGCACGAATGGCTGGTCAGGATCAACAGGCTTGCCTGACGGATTTTTCGCCTGCGCCGCGAGGATACGCAGGATCGGCCAGCGCGGCAGCCAGACTGAAACGATGCGCGACATGATCGTACTCCACCATCCATTCGCCCGCGCGTCCGTTGCGGCAGCGTTCAAGCAGGAGCCGCCATCGCGAGCGCGTGATCAGGCCGAAGCGATCGCGGGTGGCCGGAGCCGTGCCGACGCGCCAGCGCGTCGCCGCCGCGCTCGATTCCAGGATTTCCGCCGGCCGCAGCAGAAAGAGCGGCAGGCCCGCATCGGTGGCGGCAAGCTGCAATCTTTGACTGGTTTTCAGATCGAGCTTGTCGATCACGCCGGCGACGGCGGCAGGCGCGCCCGAACGCAGCGCCTCCTCCATGGCCCACAGGGTTTCTCTTCTATGCGCCGTCTCGACCATGATCAGACGGCGCGGATCGAGGCCAAGGGCGCTCAGGCCGTGGCCATGTGGACGGCCATAGTGACGGAGCCCATAGGCCGGGATGACGAAGAGGAGAGGGTGAGTCCGCGGCAAGCGGGCAAGAAAAGCCGCGATGAAGCCGAGGGCAGAAGGGGTCGCACGGTCGTCGGGCACGACCTCATGCAGAGCGCCGCAAGCAAGGCCGCCCAGCGGCAAGTAACGATCGATGGCGGAGAGACCGAAAGAGAGGGTCTTTGCGGTCCGAAACCCTTCCATCCTGGGCAATAAGCGCCGCAATTCCTCTGCTATGGCAGCACGGTTGCGTATCACGGTAAGGGCGGTCGGCGGGGTCATTGTCCGGCCTCTGTTCGAGGGGAAATGATCCTAGAACAAAACAGGAACATTGCCAAGGGTTCCCTCCGGTTTTCCTTTTAGGGCGCCCAGACAGGGGATGCCTTGCTGGCTTGGATGCGATGACGCATACGTTCCCGATCACGCCACGCGATCGCAGAGCGGCCGCAAACGAGGAGCGTCATGCCGGAAGTCGACAGGGAAGGGGAACGTTACTCGGCGGATCGGCCGCAGCAGACGCCGGGCTTCTATCTCAAGGGCTCGCACCAGCTCGATTGGGGGATGAAGAACCGCCTCGCCCGCGTCTTTGCCCCCGCGACCGGCCGCACCGTGATGCTGGCGATCGACCACGGCTACTTTCAGGGCCCGACCACCGGGCTGGAGCGCATCGACCTTTCGATTGTGCCGCTGTTGCCGTCCTGCGATGCGCTGTTTTGCACGCGCGGCATTTTGCGCTCGATCATTCCGGCGGATTCAACCAAGCCGATGGTGCTGCGCGCCAGCGGCGGTCCCAGCATCCTGCGCGAGGAATTATCCGACGAGCAGATCGCCATGGACATGGACGATGCTGTACGATTGAACGCCGCCGGCGTCGGCATTCAGGTTTTTATCGGCGGCGAATTCGAGACGCGCTCCGTCCACAACATGACCAAGCTCATCGATGCCGGATTGCGCGCCGGCATTCCGGTCATGGGTATCACCGCGGTCGGCAAAAACATGGTGCGCGACGCGAAATACTTCCGGCTCGCCTGCCGCATCATCGCCGAGCTCGGCGCGCAATACGTCAAGACTTACTACGTCGAGGAAGGCTTCGAGACCGTCACCGCCTCATGTCCGGTGCCGATCGTGATGGCGGGTGGCAAAAAACTCGCCGAGCTCGACGCGCTGACGATGGCCTACAACGCCGTGCAGCAGGGCGCGGCCGGCGTCGACATGGGACGCAATATTTTTCAGTCGGACGCGCCGAAGGCGATGATCGCCGCCATCAACGCCGTCGTGCACAAGAACGCCAAGCCCAAGGAAGCGTACGAGCTATTCAGCTCGCTCAAGGCGAAGGGGTAAAGCCGTCATTCCGGGGCGTCGCGCTGCGCGCTTGGCCTCGGAATGACTCCCCGCTCACCCGTAAATTCGTTGCGGTGCGGCGCCGATCAGAAACCAGGCGACGGAGCCGGCGGCGACCGCGCCACCGAGGGCAGCCATCACCTGCAGAATCCATGAGGTGCTGCCGACCTCGCCGCCCTGCGGCTGCGCCGTCGCAACTTTCACCGAGTTCGATTTCGGTTGCGCCTCGGCGATGTCCCTCATCGCCGGCGTGTTCGCGGCCGCATTATCCGGCGGCGTGGCGCTTGCCAGCGCGCCCGGCTCATTGGCGGCAAGGTCGATCTCATTAGCGTCATTCGGTGAACTCACCTGTACCGTATGGCCGCCAACGATGAGTGCGTTGGGGGTAGGTCCGGCAGGTGCGACAACGGGCTGCGGCAGCATGGGCGCAGCCGCCGCAATCTCCGTCGGCGGAGCGGAAGGAGCCGACGGCCAGGCGCTGTCAGGCGCCGGCGCCTGTGTAAGCTGCGTTCGGGAGTGCGACCGTTTTCGCTCGGCCACTACGCTATGAATGCTGTGCGACCTCATCCTGCTCCTGGACGCTGTTCTGGTCTTGCCGGACGGTTTGGCGGCCAATTTGGCCTGCGGATTCGTCTTTGCTTTGCTCGGCTTGAGTAGTTGAAGGAGTTGGATCGGCTTGCCGGCCGTCTCAGTGGGCGCGGTTTGCGCCTCTGCGCCGCTGACCGCCAGGCCCGAAATAAGCGAGAAAGCCGAAAAGATCGCGCCCGCGGTGACAATGCGAATATTGAGCATTGCGTCCCTCCGTTACTGCATCATGCCGGAGCATTCGGGACAGACCGGAGTGACCTCAAGGTGACGCAATTGCGGATTTTTTCGCGCAAAGCACGGACCAAAATCGGCCACGCTTAACCATCCTCGTCCTGTGCGCTATCGTTGTTTGTGGCTTCGCGGGGGCGGGGAAGCGGCGCGCGGAGGGCCGAGACGTGATTGAGCTGAAAATCGAAAACGGGATCGCGATTGTCACCATCAGGCATGGCAAAGCCAATGCGCTGGACATCGAGCTATGCGAGGGGCTGGCGAAGCGCTTCGAGGAGCTTCGTGTGTCCGATGTGCGCGCGATCGTGATGACCGGCCAAGGCCGAATGTTTTCGGCCGGCGTCGACTTGCTGCAAGTCAGTTCCGGCGGGCCGGATTACGTGCGCAAGTTCCTGCCGATATTGCATCGGCTCTATGACGCCGTGTTCTTCCATCCGAAGCCGGTCGTGGCGGCGATCAACGGCCATGCCATCGCCGGCGGCTGCGTGCTGGCCTGCTGCGCCGACCGGCGCATCATGTCACGCGCCGGCGGCCGCATCGGCGTGACGGAACTGCTGGTGGGCGTGCCGTTTCCCGCACTCGCCTTCGAGATCGTGCGCTTCGCCGTACCGCGGCGCCATCTGCCGGAGTTTACGTTCGGCGGCGCGACCTACGATACCGGCGCGGCCTTGGAGCGCGGTTGGGTCGACGAGGTGGTGGAAACCGACGCGCTGATGCAGCGCGCAATCGCTGCCGCGCAAGAACTCGCACGGCTGTCGCCGCCGGCCTTCGCCCAGACCAAAAAGCAACTCCGCCAGGAGGCTGCCGAACGCGTGGAGCGAAGCGGCCCGTTGACGGACCAGATCGTCACCGACATCTGGACCGGGGCGATCGGCGATATCCGCGATTACGTCGCGCGGACGCTGAAAAAGGCATAGCGTCATGCCCGCGGCAAACGCGGGCATGACGGCTTTGACGCAACTCACGCGGCCAAAGATTTGAGATACTTGTCCGCTTCTTCGGGCACCGCGAACCAGGGGAACAGATCCAGCGGCTCGTTGAAGCAATTGGCGATGCGGCGGGCGAGAACCGGATTGCCCTGCGCAGCGCCCATGATATTGAGCACGTGCGGCGGCGGCGGCTGCAGCAACGCGTTGGTCCAGCCGGTCACGTATTGCGCGTAATCCCAGTAGCGATCGAACGTCGCCTGCATCCAGGCCTGGTCGAAGGGCTTGTCGCCCTGCGCGAGGATCGAGTCGAGATAGATTTTCGCGCATTTCGACGCGTTGTTTGATCCCTGCCCGGTAATCGGGTCGTTGAGCACGACCACGTCGGCCATGCCGAACACGGCCTTGCCGGACGGCAGCTTCGCGATCGGTTTGCGCACGGTCGGCGCGAAGCGTCCGCTCAGAATGCCGTTGTCATCGGTGAGCTCGACGTTTTTCGCGCGTTCGGCCTCCCAGGGCAAAAACGTATCCAGAATCCATTTCGACTTGGCCAGATGTTCAGCTGGTGAAGAAATTCCCTCCCAGCAATCCATCGGGCCGCCGGGAACGCCCTCAAGCACCATGATCTCGCAGGGGCCGGTGGTGGTGAGCGACGGGAAGACGAAATATTCGCCGACGCCGGGAATGAGATTGAACGCCACCGCCGAATGATGCGGACGCGGCGTCAGTCCCTTGACGTAAGTGAGCGCGAGCGCGCGCTGCGGCGCGTCGAACTGGCTCTTTTGCGCGTCGCGTTCGAACAACCGAGCGACGTCGCCCTTGCCGGCCGCGACGATGACGAGGTCGGATTGCGCCACATATTTTTCGAGGTCGGCGGGTCCGGCTGCCTTGTATTCGATCTGGCCGCCGCGTTTTTCGAATTCCTGCATCCAGCGTGGGAATTTGATGCGTTGGTCCACGGCTTGCGCGGGTTTGTCGAGCATGCCGTTCCAGTCGATCGCCTTGTTGCCCGAGCCATCGGGCGCGGGAACGGTAAAGCTGATCGAGTCGACCGTCGGGCATTCCTTGTCCCAGAAATTTAGCCCGAGGTCGCGTTCGTAGCTCAGCGCCTTGTCGAACATGCATTGGCTCGACATCACCTTACCGGCGCGGATGTCATCGCCCTTACGGTCCTGCACGAGGCGGACGTCGTAGCCGGACGAAAGCAGGCCGTTGCCGAGTTGCAGGCCGGATTGGCCGCCGCCGACGATTGTGATTACTCGTTTCGAACTCATCGCCCTCTCCTGTGGTACAGCCGAGCCGTGCGGCTGCCTTCAAAGTTTTTTGTTGAACATGATTTTTCCGAAAGCCGGTATCCGCTTTTCGGGATCGTGCTCTATTCCATAAGCAAAGGTATCGCGGGATCGGCGCGTTCGGGCCCCATGGCCGTATAGCCGCCGTCGACGCGAATGTCGGTGCCGGTGATGAAGCTTGCATTGTCCGAGAGAAGGAACGCGACGGCTTCCGCGACCTCGGACGGATTGCCGGTACGGCCGAGAAGATGGAAAGGCTTGGCGACGCCGTCGGTCTTGGCGCGGTTGCCTTTGGTCAATTCGACCATGATGTTGCTCCAGGTCCATCCCGGCGACACGGCATTGACGCGAATGCCGTCCGGGGCGAGGTCCATCGCCTGATTGCGCGTCAATTGCAGGATCGCGGCCTTGGAAACGGGATAGACCCAGCGGCCGGTCTGCGCGACGCGCGAGGAGATCGAGCCGAAATTGACGATGGCGCCTTTGTTCTTTTTGAGATGAGGCCGCGCAGCCTGCATCAGCATGACCGAGCCGACGATGTTGACGTCGAAGGCCTTCAGCCAGTCGGCGCGCGTCGTCTCGGCGCCGTTGTCGAGGTAGGTACAGGCGACGTTGACGAGAAAATCGAGCCTGCCGGTCGCGTCGATCGTCGCATTGACGAGCGCGACAATGTCCGCATCGCTAGTGAGATCGCAGCGGATGAAACGCGCCTTGTTGCCGAGCTTTTTGGCGGTCGCCTCGCCGTCGGGCACATTGATATCGGCAATCACGACGTTGCTGCCGTAGCCCACGAGTGTCTCGGCGACGGACTGTCCGATGAGCGTCGAGCCGCCTGCGACGATTGCCGTTTTGCCGTCTAGCCCCCGCATCAGCGTTCCCCCAACGTCTGTTGGCCGCTACCCGTCCGTCACCTTATCAGCAGCGTCATCCTTTAAGTATAAAATATTTTTGCAAGAAAACGAAACGACCGCAAGTGGTCATCCGAGCTCGGTGATGATTTCGGGGAAGTGGTGCAGCCGTTCGCTCGGCCCGTCCGCCTCGATCAGATAGTTGTCGCAGACCCACGACAGCACATGGCCGCGGATGTAGGTCGGGTGCACGACGATGTTCATGTCCTTTGCGATCGGCATCGGTTCGTCATTGCGGATGAGCGGCCGCTCAACGAGATCATAGCCCTGGCCGTGGCAGTGAATGCGCTTCTCCTCCGGCCGGCCGTTCCGCCGCATGAAGCCGTTGTAGGCGTCGAAAATATCCGTGCACGGCGTGCCGGGCTTGAGCAGCCCGAGATTGAACTTGCGCGCCTCGAGCGCGAAAGTGAACTCGTCCTTGAGCTCGCCTGATGCTTTGCCCACGACGCAGGTGCGCCCAAGCTCGGTGTACATGCCGCCGGGACCGGAATCCTCGACCAGAAGCGCAATGACGTCGCCTTTTTCGATAATGCGGTTCTGGAAGTGGCGCTGGCTGAATTGCGCCGGCTTGTCCGCGGGCATCGAAGCGCACAGGTAAATGCCGTTCTCGCTGCCGTTACGTTGACTGTGGCATTGGGCGATGGCGGCGATGTCGCGGTCGCGCATTCCCGGCTCGACGGCGGCAAAGGCGGCGCGCATGGCACCGTCTTGCATCGCCGCGGTGCGCCGGATGAGCTCGCGTTCCTCGGCGCTCTTGATGACTTTGATGCGGTCGACCAGATCGGAGGCATCGACGAAACGCAAATTCGAGAAGCGCCCTTTTTGCAGATAGTCGACCAGCGCAAACGACATCTGATAGGTGCCGACGAGACCGATCGTGCCGCCGGCATAGGGCGCGAGCGCCGTCGCAGCGAGCTCCGGATCGTAGCTCGCCGTAAAGTGGCACGAGGCGAAGCTCGGTGTGGTGAGCCATTGCTTGACGCCGCGGCTTACCCCGTCGCCGTTCGCGGTCGGATTGTTGACGCCGCCGAAGGGGCCCATGCTGACCAGCGTCATGAGATCGTCGCGGGGGAATACGACAGTAAGGGGATAGCCGTTGGTTGCCGGCAAATCGGTGAAATATTTGACGTAGCCGCCCATATGATCGTTGTTGTTCTGCAAGAGGAGCACGTCGATCTTCTCGCGCTCCATGGCGGCGCGCGCGGCGGCCCAGCGGCGTTCGAGCTCGGCCGTTGAGATTGGCGTTTGCAGGCGTTCCGAAAGCTGCTCCATGTCGACTTCATTCCCCTTGTTGCGTCGGTTATGCGCCCGCTACGAACCGCCGTTAGGCCGATATAACTTCATGTGCTAAGCGAGGCCAAGCCGTCGCGCGACGGTAGAAGCTCGGCTAGACTACGCACCGAGGGTCGTTCAACTCGTATTGCCAGGAGCATACAATGCCTATTGACTTATCAACCGTGAATTGGGTCTTCGTTGGGTTGATGGCGCTGTTCGCGTTCGTCGCCGCTTTGCTCGGCAGCCTCATTGCTTTCAGAAACCGTTTCCTGGGTGCTATCATTGCAGGAATTCTGTTCGCGGTGATCTTCGTCTTTTGGAATCACTACCCGCACCCGACGCTGCCGCTGCCGGTCATCTCCACATACACCACTCCAAACGGTTGACCTTTGCGCCGGCCAAGATATGCGTATCGGTTATGCGTAGTTGAAATTTTGCCGGGGGAAATGGAGCGGTGATGAACAAGGTCTATGCGGACGCGCGCGCCGCGTTGGCCGGGGTGCTCAAGGACGGCATGATGATCATGGCCGGCGGCTTCGGACTGTGCGGTATTCCCGAGACCTTGATCCTGGCGATCCGCGATTCCGGGGTCAAAAATCTGACCGTCGTCTCCAATAATTGCGGGGTCGACGGCAAAGGTCTCGGCGTTCTGCTCGACACCCGGCAGATCAAGAAAATGATCGCTTCCTATGTCGGGGAGAACAAGACCTTCGCGCAGCAATTCCTCGCCAACGAACTCGAGATTGAGTTCAACCCGCAGGGCACGCTCGCCGAGCGCATCCGCGCCGGCGGCGCCGGCGTGCCGGCGTTTTTCACCAAGACTGGGGTCGGCACGCTGATCGCGAAAGGCAAGGACGAGCGCGAATTCGACGGCGAGCGCTACGTCATGGAGCGCGGTCTCGTTGCCGATCTATCGATCGTCCACGCTTTCATGGGCGATACCGAAGGTAACCTTGCGTACCGCAAGACTGCGCGCAATTTTAATCCGATCATGGCCACTGCGGGCAAGGTGACGGTGGCCGAGGTGGAGCACCTGGTGCAGCCCGGCGACATTGATCCGGACCACATCATTACGCCTGGCATCTACGTAAAGCGTATCATCCACGTGCCCAACCCGACGAAACACATCGAGCAACGCACCGTCCGTAAGCGCGAAAAAGCCGACGTGCCCGCCGGAACAGGGGAGGAAGTCTGATGCCTTGGACCCGCGATCAGATGGCGGCGCGCGCCGCCAAGGAGTTGCGTGACGGCTTCTACGTCAATCTCGGCATCGGCATTCCGACGCTGGTATCGAATTTCATCCCGCCCGGAATGAGCGTGCAGCTGCAATCCGAGAACGGCATGCTCGGCACCGGTCCGTTCCCGTTCGAGGGCGAGGAAGACGCCGATCTCATCAATGCCGGCAAGCAGACCGTCACCGAGCTGCCGACCACGAGCTATTTCAGCTCAGCGGACTCGTTTGCCATGATCCGCGGCGGTCACATCGACATCGCCATCCTCGGCGCCATGCAGGTCGCGGAGAATGGCGACCTTGCCAACTGGATGATTCCCGGAAAAATGGTGAAGGGCATGGGCGGCGCCATGGACCTCGTGGGCGGCGTCAAGAAGGTGGTCGTGGTCATGGAGCATTCGGCCAAGAACGAGGCGAAGCTCCTGCACCAATGCACGCTGCCGCTGACCGGCGCCGGCGTGGTCGATATGGTGATCACCGATCTCGGCGTGTTCACTGTCGACAGGAAGGGCGGCGGCATGACGCTGATCGAGCTTGCTCCTGACGTGACGCTCGACGAGATCAAGGCCAGGACCGAGGCAAGCTACAAGGTCGCCAATACGCTCAAGGATTAAGCCCGCTCGGCCGGACGCGGATCACCGTGCCGCGCCTGCGGTGACCTGTCGCCCTTTACGCATGCCTTGAACGCGCCGACAATGAGTGTGTTCGTGGGGGGAAGTCGTGCGTGATACTCCGATCCTTGAGACGCAAGATCTGACCAAGGAATTCGCCGGTTTCGTCGCGGTGCGATCCGTGAATCTGCGCGTCAAGCGCGGCAGCATTCACGCTCTGATCGGGCCGAATGGCGCCGGCAAGACGACCTGCTTCAACCTCCTCACGAAGTTCCTCGCACCGACGCGCGGGCGCATCGTGTTCGATGGCCGCGACATCACTTCGCTGAAGCCGGCTGACGTCGCGCGGCTTGGGCTCGGACGCTCGTTCCAGATCTCGGCAGTGTTTCCGCACCTGACCGTGCTGGAGAACGTGCGCATCGCGCTGCAACGCCGGCGCGGCAACTCGTTCGATTTCTGGCGCTCGAAGCGCGCGCTGCGCGCTCTCGATGATCGGGCGAAGGCGATCATCTCGGATGTCGGGCTTTCGCCCTACGTCGGCGCGTTGGCCGTCGAACTGTCCTATGGCCGCAAGCGCGCGCTCGAAATCGCCACGACGCTGGCGCTGGAACCCGAGCTTTTGTTGCTCGACGAACCGATGGCGGGTATGGGGCGCGAGGACATCGTGCGCATCAGTGCGCTGATCAAATCGGTCGCCGCCGACCGCACGGTGCTCATGGTCGAGCACAATCTCAGCGTTGTCGCCGACCTTTGCGACCGCATCACGGTGCTCACCCGCGGGCAAGTGCTGGCCGAGGGCGACTATGAGACGGTGTCGGCCGATCCGGCGGTGCGCGAAGCCTATCTCGGGACCGGACATGCCTGAGACCAGCGCGCTACTTTCCGTAAAGAACCTGGAAGCTTGGTACGGCGAATCGCACATCCTGCATGGCGTGAATTTCGACGTACAGGCGGGAGAAGTGGTGACGCTTCTTGGGCGCAACGGCGTCGGGAAGACCACGACGCTCAAAGCGATTATGGGCATCATCGAACATCGCACCGGCTCGGTGCATTTCGAAGGCAAAGAGCTGATTGATCGTCCCTCGGACGTGATCGCGCGTGCCGGCATCGCCTTCTGTCCGGAAGAACGCGGCATTTTTTCCAGTCTCGACGTTAAGGAAAACCTGCTGTTGCCGCGTCAGGTGCGCCCAGGAGGGCTCGATCTCGACCAGATCTTCGAGCTATTTCCCAATTTGCGGGAACGGCTCGGCAGCCAGGGCACGAAGCTCTCCGGCGGCGAACAGCAGATGCTCGCGATCGGCCGTATCCTGCGCACCGGCGCGCGGCTTCTTTTGCTCGACGAGCCGACCGAGGGGCTGGCGCCCGTCATCATCCAGCAGATCGGGCGCACCATCGGCATGCTCAAGGCGAAGGGCTTTACCATTTTGCTTGTCGAGCAGAATTTCCGTTTCGCCGCCACCGTCGCCGATCGTTATTACGTCATGGAGCATGGCCGTATCGTGGATCACTTCTCTGCCGCTGAACTAAAGGCCAATACGGAAAAGCTACACGAGTATCTCGGAGTTTGATATCAAGGACCGAATAGCTTGAATCGATCCAATTGCGGGTGCTGAGCCCGCACATAGGGAGGTTGTCATGACACCTACCGGCAGATTGGCGTTCGCGGTTGCCGCATTGATGTGCTCGGTCGCAGCCGCCCAGGCGCAGGAAGACGACGTCGTCAAAATCGGCGTCCTGACCGATATGTCGAGCCTCTATTCGGATATCGGCGGACCTGGCTCGGTCGCCGCCGCTAAATTGGCGGTCGAAGATTTCAATCCCGCCGCTCATGGCATGAAGGTCGAGGTCATTAGCGGCGACCATCAGAACAAGCCGGATATCGGCGCCAACCTCGCCCGGCAGTGGTACGACGTCGACCACGTCGACGTGATCGTCGACGTGCCCACGTCCAGCGTCGCGCTGGCGATAAGCGAGATTACGCGGGAGAAGAACAAGGTCTTCCTAGGCTCGGGCCCGGCGAGCTCCGACCTCACCGGACCGAAATGCTCTCCAAACACCATCCAGTGGACCTACGACACCTGGATGCTCGCCAACGGCACGGGCAAGGCGGTGGTCAAAACCGGCGGCGACACCTGGTTCTTCCTCACCGCAGATTATGCGTTCGGTCAGGCGCTTGAGCGCGATACCACGAAGGTCGTTCTGGCCAACGGGGGAAAGGTGCTCGGCAGCGTACGCCATCCGCTGCAAACCAGCGATTTCTCCTCATTCTTGTTGCAGGCGCAGGCCTCGAAGGCAAAAATTATCGGGCTTGCCAATGCCGGCGGCGACACCGTCAACGCGATCAAGCAAGGCGCCGAATTCGGCGTCACCAGTGGCGGACAGCACTTCGCCGGCTTGCTCGTCTTCATCAACGACATCGAGGCGCTTTCGCTCAAAACGGCGCAGGGTCTGGTCCTGACCGAAACTTGGTATTGGGACATGACCGATGCCAATCGCGCCTTCACCAAGCGCTGGCAGGCATCGCGGCCCGGCAAATTCCCGAGCATGGTGCCGGCTGGCGTATACTCGTCGGTCATCCATTATCTGAAAGCGGTCGCTGCGCTTAAAAGCGATACCGACGGCCGGGCAGTTGTCGCCAAAATGAAGGAGATGCCGACCGATGATGCGCTCTTCGGCAAGGGCTCGATCCGTGCCGATGGGCGCAAACTGCACGACGCTTATTTGTTTGAGGTGAAGGCGCCGGAGGAATCGAAATATCCGGGCGACGATTACAAGCTGCGCGCCACCATTCCGGCGGCAGAAGCGTTCCGGCCACTCAAGGACGGCGGCTGTCCGTTGATCGGCGGATAGGTCATCCCAAAGGGGAACGGCCGCTTGTGGGAGCAAGCGGCCGGTGGGCGGGGCGCGACATGTTCGAAGTTTTCGGCATTCCTTCACAGGCGCTGTTCGGCCAGTTGCTGCTCGGCCTGATCAACGGCTCGTTCTACGCGCTGTTGAGCCTCGGGCTCGCCGTCATTTTCGGGATGCTCGACATCATCAATTTCACGCATGGCGCGCAGTATATGATGGGTGCGTTCGCCGCTTATTTGCTGCTCCACCACATCGGCATCGGCTATTGGCAAGCTCTGGTGATCGCGCCAATCCTGATCGGCCTGACCGGCGTTCTCATCGAACGTTTGTTTCTCAAGCATTTGCGCAACCTCGACCCGCTCTACGGCCTTCTCCTGACGTTCGGCTTAGGGCTCGTCATCGAGGGTCTGTTCCGCAACTATTATGGCTCTTCCGGACTTCCTTATCAGGTGCCGGAGGCGCTACAGGGCGGCCGTAATCTCGGCTTTATGTTCCTGCCGAACTACCGCGCCTGGGTTATCGTGCTCTCGTTGGCGGTGTGTTTCGCCACCTGGTTCGCCATCGAGCGCACGCGACTCGGTTCATATTTGCGAGCCGCCACGGAAAATCCGGTTCTGGTTCGTGCCTTCGGCATCAACGTGCCGCGTATGGTGACGCTGACTTATGGCTTCGGCGTCGGACTCGCGGCGCTCGCCGGCGTTATGGCGGCGCCGATCTACAATGTCTCGCCGCAGATGGGCTCCGATCTGATCATCGTCGTGTTCGCGGTCGTGGTGATCGGCGGCATGGGCTCGATCATGGGCGCTATCCTCACCGGCTTTGCGCTCGGCATCATCGAGGGGCTGACCAAGGTCTTTTATCCGGAAGCATCGAACACGGTCATCTTCGTCATCATGGCGATCGTGCTGCTTATTCGTCCGTCCGGCCTGTTTGGACGGAGCGCGTGATGGAGCGCGTCATCGAGCCGCCGGTTCTGGCGCGCCAGCGGGAGACGAGTTGGAGCCTTACCGCAGCGTTCGTGGTGATGGTCGCCATATTCGCCATCGGACCGTTCGTGGTCTATCCGGTCTTTCTCATGAAGGCGCTGTGCTTTGCCCTGTTCGCGTGCGCCTTCAATCTCCTGATCGGCTATGTCGGCCTGATTTCATTCGGCCATGCCATGTTCTTCGGTTGGGCGAGCTACGTTACCGCCTACGCCGCCAAGAGCTGGGGCTGGCCGCCGGAGCTCGCGATCATCGTCGGTACAGCCGCCGCCGCGGTCCTCGGCGTCGTCGCCGGCAGCCTCGCCATTCGTCGTCAGGGCATCTATTTCGCCATGATCACGCTGGCGCTGGCGCAGATGCTGTATTTCTTTGCCTTGCAGGCAAAATTCACCGGCGGCGAGGACGGCATCCAGGGAGTGCCGCGCGGCCACCTGTTCGGGGTTTTCGACCTCTCCAATGAAATGACGATGTATTTCTTTATTCTCGTCGTCTTTCTTGCTGGCTTCCTGCTCATCTATCGGATCATCAATTCGCCGTTCGGCGAGGTTCTCAAGGCGATACGCGAGAACGAGCAGCGCGCGATCTCACTCGGCTACAAGACCGAGCGCTACAAGCTCGTCGCCTTCGTGCTATCGGCGACATTAGCGGGACTCGCCGGATCGCTGAACTCGCTGGTCTTTCAGCTCGCTTCGCTTACCGATGTGCATTGGAGCATGTCGGGCGATGTCGTGCTGATGACGTTGCTCGGGGGTCTCGGCACGGTGTTCGGACCGGTGGTCGGCGCCTTTCTCGTCATCGCCATGGAGAACTATCTCGCGCCGTTCGGCCAGTGGGTGCTGGTGATTCAGGGCGCGATCTTCGTGGTCTGCGTGCTGCTGTTCCGGCGCGGCATCGTCGGCGAGCTTGCGCAGGTGTTGCGGGTGCAGCTCTGATCTGCATTTTTCCACACACTTATCAACAGAATCAGTTTATCAGCGCTATTCGGTGCACAAGACGAATACGTGAAGCTCGCATTTTTGTTGCCTGACTGCGCGTTCGGAGTGAGGTTGAACGGCCCCGCGCGTTGAGCCGTCAATTAGGTTTGTTTTCCCAAGTCAGTTTGTAATCCCGTCGCGAATTGTGATCCCGAGTCATGGGTATGTTCCCGTGTGCATGCGTCCCTCATTGAACGTTCCAAAACCCCGGCAAGACGGGCACTTCTGGTCTTTTCATGTCGGCACGGCAATCAGGTCCGTACGACAGTGTCGCGCGCAAATGGCACGCATTGGCGGAGCGTCGGAGGGCCCATTTCTTCGAGCTGCGCGACTCCGGCCGTTGGCGGTACTATTACACTTGGGATGAGCTCCTCGACGTGTTGCACGAGGTGGTGAATAGCTGCGACGAATGGGCAAGAATCGCTGGGCTGGACCACGGCGAGGCGCCGGTCTGATTTGTTTGCTTCCCGGCATCGCGCTTCTTCCTAAATTGGCGCCGCCACCCTATGTGATTGCCATGACGAGCGCTTTGTTCTCGCCGCTGCGGCTTGCCGATCTCAACCTCGCCAACCGCATCGTTGTCTCACCCATGTGCCAATACAGCGCCGACGATGGCGTTGCCAACGACTGGCATATGACCCATCTCGGCATGTTGGCGAATTCCGGCGCCGGATTGCTTGTCGTTGAATCGACGCATGTTGAGCGCCACGGCCGCATCACCCACGGTTGCCTCGGCCTTTATTCCGACGCCTGCGAGGCAGCGCTGGAACGGGTGGTTGCTCACTGCCGGCGCATTGGCAGCGCTAGGCTCGCGATTCAGCTCTCGCATGCCGGCCGCAAGGCCTCCGCACAACGGCCGTGGGAAGGCGGCAAGGCGTTGCCTGAGACCGAGGATCCGTGGCCGACGATTGCGCCCTCCGCGATTCCCTTCGGCCCGGGCTGGCATATGCCGCGCGCCATGACCGAGGACGACATGGCGCGCGTGCGCGCGTCCTTTAGCGAGGCGGCAAAGCGTGCCGTGCGCATCGGCTTCGATGCCGTCGAACTGCATCTCGCGCACGGATACTTGATGCACGGCTTTGTGTCGCCGATATCCAATACGCGCAATGATGCGTGGGGCGGCTCGCTCGAAGGGCGCATGCGCTTTCCCCTCGGAGTGGCCCGCGCGGTCCGTGCCGTTGTGCCGCGAGGTATTCCACTCGGTGCGCGCTTCACTGGCAGCGACTGGCTCGACGGCGGCTTGACCGTCGCCGACGCGGTGATGTTCGCCAAATCGCTCAAGGAAGCGGGGCTCGATTACATCGATGTCTCCTCCGGCGGCGTGAGCACGCAAGGTCAAGTCGGTGTGCCGAAAAACCCCGGCTACAACGTGCCGCTTGCCGATCAAATTCGGCGCGAAGCCGCCATTCCCACGCGCGTGGTTGGGTTGATCGTCAGCCCGGAGCAGGCGGAGGCCATCATTGCCGATGGCCGCGCCGACATGGTCGCGCTGGCGCGGGCGTTCCTCGACGATCCGCATTGGGCGTGGCACGCCGCACAGGTGCTCGGCGGCGAAGTTACGCACCCGCCGCAATACCAGCGCGCGGCACCGGCGCTTTGGCCCGGGGCGATCCCGCGCGCCTGAAATGAGCGATCCGGTTCTCGTCGAGGTCATCCGCGGCGGCTTGGTGGAGAGCCGCCATCGCGGTGCGGTCGCAGTCGTCGAGGCAGACGGAGCAGCAGTGCTTGCCGTCGGCGATGTGGCACGACCCGTGTTCCCGCGTTCGGCAATCAAGCCGCTACCGGCGTTGCCGTTCGTGGAATCGGGCGCTGCCGATCGTTACGTTTTTGGCGACGAGGAACTGGCGCTCGCTTGCGCCTCGCATAGCGGCGAGCCCGCGCATGTTGAAGGCGTGGCGCGCATGCTGGCGAAGGCCGGACTCGACGTCACGGCGCTGGCGTGCGGGACACATTGGCCGAGCTCGCATGCCGCGGTCTTTGCTTTGGCGCGAACCGGCGCGCCCTCGGCGCTGCATAACAATTGCTCCGGCAAGCATGCCGGCTTTCTTTGCGTCGCTTGCGCGACGGGAGTCGATCACGCCGGCTATTGGCGGCCGGAGCACGCGGTGCAGCGCGCGGTGCTTGCCGTTCTGGAGGATTTGACCGGCGCGGTGCTACCGGAAGATTGCCGGGCGATCGACGGCTGCTCGGTGCCGACATGGGCAATGCCGCTGCAAAATCTCGCGGGCGCTTTCGCGAAATTCGGCACTGGGCGCGGCCTTGGATCTGAGCGCGCCCGTGCCGCAGCGCGACTGCGGGCAGCTTGTGCGCAAAAGCCATGGTACGTCGCCGGCACCGACCGTTTCTGTACCGAGATAATGCGGCTTCTAGGTCCGCGGGCATTGGTGAAGACCGGTGCCGAGGGCGTATTTTGCGGTGCGCTGCCGCAGCAGGGGCTCGGCATCGCCATCAAATGCGACGACGGCGCCGGGCGCGCCGCCGAGGCGATTATGGCGGCTTTGATCGCGCGCTTTCTTCCGCTGGTCGATCAGGAGGGAGCGGCGCTTGCGCGCTTCGCATGGCCGACATTGCGCAACTGGAATGACATGAAGGTCGGCGAAGTGCGCGTGACCGAGGCGATTTGATCGTCGATCATCTAGCGCACGCGGTTGCCGCCGATCGACAATTGCGCGTAGCGCGCGGCGCCATCCCGGGAAAGGTCGCCGGTCACCGCCTTTTTCCATTCCATGCCGACGATGGCGCCGCTGCGGGCGTCGGAGATAAGATTGTCGGCGATCACGGCAGCGCCGGCTCCCGGCGCGACGGAAACCGTGATGCCGAAATCGGCGCGGCGGATCACATTCGAAGTAATAGCAACATCGCGCAGATAAGCTCCCCAGCCGGCCGCGATTCCGGCATTGGGTACATTCTCCACCACATTGCCGGTCACCACCGTGTCGGCTTCGATGCCGATGCCGATGCCGGCGCTGTCATTCGGGTCGGTGCCGGGCGGACGCCGGCCGACCAGATTGCGGATAATGTTGCCCTGCACGACCGCGAGCCGGCCGCCTTTGTCGAAGTTCGTAACCGATACGCCGAGCGCGGCGCCGTCGACAATGTTGTTGGCGATCAAGGCGCCTTCAAAACCGAATTCGGCATAGAGCGCGACCTCGCCGAGCCCGGTGCAGGTGTTGCCGACGATCTGCAGGTTGGATGCCGCGTTGCCGCGCACGGCGGAGAAGGCGGCGTTGCGGATGCGATTGCCACGCACGATGACATTGTCGGCGCGGAAGACATTGATGGCGTTGCCCCACTCGCCGGAGCCGCCGGCTTTGTTCGTGATGCCTTCGATGCGGTTATCGATGACGAGCGTGCCGTCATCGCCGGGCTGAGTGCGCCAGACCAGGATGCCGCCATTGCCGGCGCCGCGCACGGTGTTGCCGGCGATCCGTAGCCCGTGGGCGTCGATCGAGAAAATGGCGGCGTCGGCGGCGGTGATCGTGTTTGCGCTCACCTCGCCCTCGATGGATTCGAGCGCGATGCCGTTGCGGCCGGCGTTGACGATTTCGCAGTCAACGATCTGCACCGCGCGGCCCTGGGCAAAATGCAAAAGTCCGCGCCGTTCGGGAAGCGGAATGCCGGCGCCATCGAGCACTAGACCCATAATGCGGATGTGATCGCTGCCGGTAGCCGACATCATCGACGGCCCTCCCGACATGACGATACGTGTTGCTCCCGCGACGCCGGCGATGGCGGCATAGGGCGGCAATTGCAGCGCGCCGGCGCGATAGAAGCCGGGAGACAATCGCAGCACCGCGCGCGCGGCTGAGGCTTGCTCGATGGCGCGTTGAAAAGCTTGAGTCTGGTCTTCGGAAGCATTGGGCCGGAGCCCGAACGAGGTGGCGTCGATCTCGGCGCGCGATCCGGCGTCGCGCGCCGGCATGGATTGAGCTTCGCTGACGGCGCTTGCCGCGCCGGCACCGGCGATGGCCGCGAACAGGCGGCGGCGATCGATGCTCATCAAAGAACTCCTCGTGCAACGCAAACAGAAGGCGCACCACGCCCTGTGCCATAAGACCATTCCGCTCCGGCGCTAGTGACTATTCCACGGGGACAGTTAACGGCGGCTTGCGGCAATGAGCGCGATGAGCAGCGCTTCGGCAGCGGCGACGAGCGGCGGAAAGGAAAGCAAGTGGCGTTCGGCCCGCTGCCGCCGTGGAGAAAACCTGATGGGCGGGATATGAACAAACTGAATCAGCGGCCGGCCGCCGCGAGCGCGCTCCAGTGCGCGCCAGTAGGCGTAATTGCACAAATATCGTCCGGCATCGCGCGACAGACGGCTAGGGAAGTCGCGCGCTTTTGCGGCGCCGAGCAAATCGGCGAACGGGGCGGCGGTCGGAAGCGCCGCCGGTCCGCCGTGCACGACGACGCCGCGCCGCGGGTGATGACCGCTTGCATCCGGGTACAATACCGAGACGGCATTGCGCGCCCGCGTCTCGATACACAGCTGACGCCTGCGCGCGGCAAGACCGAACATCAGAATGACGTCGGGCTTCTGCGCGAACAGCTTCGGCAGATCGCGATCGACGGCCGCGTAAGTCGTCGCAAAGACGTGGGTCGTGTAAATGACGTCGGCTAATGCCGGCCGCCGCCGGCGGGCGAGACTCTTGACCAAAACCGAGCTCGGATTAAATGGCGCCCCCGGGAAGGGACCGAAGCCGATAAGGAGGACGCGCATGGCGCGTCACCGCCCGAGCATGTCGGCGATCTCCTCGACGGCCGCGTTGGCTGCGAGACGTCCCGCTGCGACATCTGCCTCGATCCGCGGCAGCGCCGCTTTGAGCGTCCGATCGGAGCGCAATGGTGCGAACAGGCGCTCCTCGAGCATGGCCCACATCCATTTCACCTGCTGCTCACCGCGGCGCGAGGCAAGCTCGCCCGAAGCGCTGAGCTTTTCGCGGTGGTCGAGGACGTGCGCCCATAGCGCCGCAATACCGTCGCCGGTCAGCGCCGAATAGGTGACAACCGGCGGCGACCAGTTCGGCGAACGCGGCGAGAGAATATGCAACGCAGCGCGATACTCGGCCGCCGCAGCTTTGGCGCGAACGAGATTGTCGCCGTCGGCCTTGTTGACGGCAATCATGTCGGCAAGCTCGACGACGCCTTTTTTCAATCCCTGCAGCTCGTCGCCGGCGCCGGGTAGCATCAGCGCGAGGAAAAAGTCGGTCATGTCTGCGACGGCGATTTCCGATTGGCCAACTCCGACCGTTTCGACCAGCACCACGTCGTAACCCGCGGCCTCGCACAACAGCATGGTTTCGCGCGTCTTCGCCGCAACGCCGCCGAGCGTGCCGGAGGTGGGGGATGGGCGGATGAAGGCATTGGTGTCGTTGGCCAGCCGCGCCATGCGCGTCTTGTCGGCGAGGATCGAGCCGCCGGTGCGCCGCGACGAAGGATCGACCGCAAGTACCGCCACCTTGCGTCCTTGCTTGGTCAGCATGGTGCCGAGCACGTCGATGGTGGTCGACTTGCCGACCCCGGGCGCGCCGGTGATGCCGACGCGCACCGCGTTGCCGGTCGCTTCGAGCAGCGCCTGGGTCAGCGCGGCGGCAATGCGGCGGTGATCGGCGCGTTTACTTTCGATTAGCGTGATGGCGCGCGAAAGCACGGTGCGGTCGCCGCCACGGATGTCACGCGCGAGCCGGCCGACGTCAGGAAGGGAAGCAGACGACGCCATAATGTCTCTTCGGCGAGCAAGCGCGTTGCGTCAAGGCGTGTGTACGCTTGTTCATTTACATTTCGCTAGCCTCGTCCGATCCGGACCATGATTCTTCGCCGAATGACCGCGATGTCGCCGAATTGCAGCCGCATCGCCGGGCTGTCATTCCGGCGTGAGGCGCAACGTCGCTTGTCCGTCCTCAACAAGGAGACACCGATGAACTGGGATCAGATTCAGGGCGATTGGATGCAATTCAAGACCGGCGTGCGGACCAACTGGGTCAAGCTCACCGACGAAGATCTCACCCGCATCGGCGGCCGCCGGGAGGAGTTGGCCAAACGCTTGCAGGCGCGTTACGGCTTTGCCAAGGGTGAAGCCGAGCGAGAGATCGATGCTTGGATGAAGACGCAACGGCGCGCCGCCTAGCGGCGCCGTATCATCCGGCAACAGGAGACTCGTTACGGCCGGGCCTTCGCCACGCCGGGGGCTATTCGATCGCAACACGCGCGATGCTACGGCCCCGGCGGCGGGATAAACTCGGCCGTGATGATTTCAGCTCCAAAGCTGGCGGCTTGCCAAGGCGGCACCCTGAGCGAGAGCTTCGAGTTTTGCCCAAGCGACCATCGGGTGCACGCGTCCGCCGAGCCCGCAATCGGTCGCGGCAATGACGCGTTCCCTGCCGACGCTTTTCGTAAAGCGCAGAATGCGCTGGGCGACGAGCTCGGGATGCTCGACCACGTTGGTGGCGTGGCTGACAACGCCGGGCAAAATGATCTTGCCGTCGGGAAGCTTGACGTCCTCCCACACGTTCCATTCGTGCTCGTGGCGCACGTTGCCGGCCTCGAACGAGTAGGCTTGGCATTTGACCGCCAGCATCACATCGACGATGTCGCGCATGGGGATATCGGTCGTGTGCGGGCCGTGCCAGCTGCCCCAGCACAAATGAAACCGGATGCGGTCTTCGGGTAGCCCCCTGATGGCGTGGTTCAAGGCCTCGATCCGAACCATGGAGAACTTTTTATAACCCTCCACCGACGGCTCGGGATTGATCATGTCCCAATTCTCAGCGATGGCCGGATCGTCGAGCTGGAGGATTATTCCGGCATCGACGATACCCTTGTATTCCTCGCGCATGGCTTCGCCGACGGCGTACATGAA
>Ga0187860_1001062_pt1 | contig 25065 bp, 24 predicted proteins | sample June2016WEW_10_4_FD_132981 | JGI IMG/M metagenome (GOLD analysis project Ga0187860, IMG submission 132981) | Peatland microbial communities from SPRUCE experiment site at the Marcell Experimental Forest, Minnesota, USA - June2016WEW_10_40 | ecosystem: Environmental > Terrestrial > Soil >...
CGATATCGCCATGTGCGCGCGTCGCAAAGAACCCCTCGACGCCGCCGCCAAGGAAATCGCACACGCAACCGGCCGCAAGATCGTTCCTCTCACCGCCGATCTGCGCCAGGACGCCGACGCCAAGAGCTTTATCGAGCAAGGGCACAAAGCGCTGGGCCGGGTCGACATCATGGTCAACAACGCCGGATCGGCGGCGGGCGGTGTGATCGAGCATCTGACCGAGGACGATTGGGAGAAAGGCCTTCAGCTCAAGTTCATGGGCTATGTGCGCTGCCTGCGCTACGTGCTGCCGATCATGGTCAAGCAGGGCGGCGGCCGCGTGGTCAACCTGATCGGCAATGACGGCGTGAAGCCATCCTACTGGGAAATATGTCCGGGCGCGGCCAATGCGGCGGGGCAAAATCTTACACTTTCGCTCGCGGGCCAATACGGCAAGAGCGGCGTCAGCTTTGTCGCCGTGAATCCCGGTCCGGTCCGCACCGAGCGCTGGGCGGGTTTGGTCAAGGCCATGTCGCGCGACATGAAGATTTCATATGAGGAGGCCGACACGCTGGCGCCCGCCTCCATTCCCATGGGCCGCATTGCGGAAGTCGACGAGGTCGCCAACCTGGTGGTCATGCTGGCCTCGCCGCTGATGCAGATGGTCAACGGCACTATGATCGAGATCGACGGCGGCCAGGACAAGCCGCTCATGGACCGCTTCCGCGACAAGAACCGCGATAGATAAGGCCGCCTACGCGGCTCTCGATCCCGTTTTGGTGGGATGGAGGGCCGTTGCAGTGACGCAGTCGGCCGTTGGGATCGATTTAGCCGATATCGTTCGACTGGATTTTCTTGACTCCGGCCGCTGTCATGTCCGCCCACGCCTTAGCTATCGATCCATTGATATCGATGCCGCGGCACGCATCGTCCACGACGTAGACATTCAGGCCCGCATTGCGAGCATCGATCGCCGTCCACGCGACGCAGAAGTCAGTGGCGAGGCCGGTGATGAACACCGTATCGATCTTGCGCTCCTTGAGGTAGCCGGCGAGACCGGTGCGGGTCTCCTTGTCGGCTTCGAGGAAGGCCGAGTAGCTGTCGACGTCATTGTGGAAGCCTTTGCGGATGATCAGCTCGGCTTGGGGAATACTGATGTCCTTGGCAATTGACGCGCCTTCGGTGCCCTGCACGCAATGATCAGGCCACAGCACCTGATTGCCATAGGCGAGCTTGATCACCTCGAACGGCTTCTTGCCTTCGTGGCTCGACGCAAACGAAACGTGATGCGCCGTGTGCCAATCCTGGGTCATCACGACGTTCTCGAAGTCCTTGGCGATGCGGTTGATCACCGGAATCACCTGATCGCCGTCTTTGACCGCCAGGCTGCCGCCGGGCAGGAAGCAGTTCTGCACGTCGACCACAATCAGCGCGCTTGAAGCGCCGGGTTTGATCTTGTCGGCGGCGAACGCCATGCCGGTCCTTCCGAGCAGTCCGTGCGCCAGCGCTACGCCGGCAAGACCGAAGATTACCTCACGCCGTTGCAGATAGGCCATAGTTCCCTCCATCGGATTGACGCCCCGGACGATCGTCCCAATTGAAGCGCAAGTCCTGCCCTGTCCGCAATACCGATTGGCGGGTGAAAGGATCAAGCGGCTACCCGCGCCTCGATGCTCCGCTCGGTTTCTCCAGGCTCCGGACGAACCCCCGAAGCCGCCCAACTTGGCCGCGCCTTAACGCGCTCCATGAACGTGCCGATATGCCGGAAGCGCTGATAGAGATCGGCGAGACCAACCACCGGGAACATGTCGACGCGGGGAGCCAGCGCGATGTCGGCGAGCGTGAACTCATCGCCGCACAGCCACGTGCGGCCGTCGGCAAGGCGATCGTTCATTTCCGCCATCTTCTCAAGCATGATTTCCTGGCGATCGGCGACTAGCTCAACGTCGGAGGGCGCAGTCAGAACCTTACTGGCGAAGCGAAGATAGGCCTCGTTCTTGGTCCGCTTCGATATCTCCTGGCGCAATTTATCGGGCGTGACGCCCGTGCTCTTGAGCCGATCTTTGCCGAAAGTCTCGTAGACCGCGTCGCGGAACGGTTTGCCAAAATCGTTCTCAAACGCGAACCACATCCGCATTTGCGCCTGACCGTAAGCGTCCTTCGGGGCGAGCGGCGGGTTCGGAAACACGGCGTCGATGTATTCGTTGATGACGTTGGATTCGTAGATCGCTTTGCCGTCGTGAACGAGCGTCGGCACAAGTCCCATGGGATTGAGCTTGAGATAGGACGACTCTTTCTGGTCCATTAAAGCGAGATTGAGCCACTTGATTTTGAACGGCAGCCCCTTTTCGAAAAGGCACATCCTCACGCGCCGCGGGCTTGGTGTACCGGCAGCGTCATAAAGTACGAGTTCAGTCACGGCGATCTCCCAGATGTGTTGTTTTAATCCGCCGCGAAGGCCGATTTAGTCTGCGTGCCTTCGTGGCCGTAGCTTGCCATCAAGTCCTCGACGATCTTGTTGAAGGCGGCCCAATCCGTCTCGCGAAAGGAGTGGTTGCGAATGATGAAGGAGGCTCCGGCGTAGAATTTTTCGTATTGCTGGTGGCGGCCGGCGAATTCCGATCCCACCATGTCCCATGCGAGCTTGAACAGCTTCATGCGTGTGAGCGCGTCGCATTGTGGCGTCTGCCAGAAGGTTTGAAATTGCCGCGCCAGATCGGGGTCGTCCATGATCGACACATTGGCGGGCATCTGAAAGACACCGCCGCCGCACAGTTCGCGCAGTTCGTCGACGAATTTGCTGTAGTTCTGCGTGCACCACTCGAGGGCGCCGTACATCATCCGCCGGTTGAAACAGACGTACCCTTCCCCTCCTCCCGGCCAGCTCTCGAACGCGTTGATCTGGCCGTGGACCATGCCGGCGATCATCGCCTCCTGTGCCGAAATGCGACCGAGGGTCTCTTTTACGGCGGGAACCTGGTCTGCGCCGGTCGCATTCGCGATCCTGCTGCAAAGCCCGACCAGTAACCGCATCTTCGACCAATAGCGGACGTTCGACTGATGATTGCCGAAGCAGTGGCTTGGCGTCTTGACGTAAATATCGCGCGAAAGCAGCGCGTCATCGTGCACGAAGACGCGCTCCCACGGCACCTTGACCTCGTTGCACAACAACATGCTGTCGGACTCGTCATAGCGGTAGGCAAGCGGGGAATCGAATTCCGACGTGCAATTGATCTCGACGGGCTGCCGCGACCAGAGTTGCAGGCCCGGCGCATTGCACGGGATGGCGCAGGTGATCGCTTCCTTCTTCTGGTCCGGCGCAAGCGGGATCACGTTGCCTATCCAGATTTCGTTGGCGAACACGGCGCCGGTGGCGAGCATCTTCATGCCGGAAATCACCACGCCGGAATCATCCTCGCGCACGACGCGCAACGTCGGCACCGGGATGTTCTGGCGGTGATAAAATTCCGGATTGCGCGCGGCCTGAGGCGGGACGACGGCGTAGACGGTATAAAGATCGTTGTCGCGTATATGGCGATAGTAGGTGAGCAGATTCTCGGGATGGCCGCATGGCGCTTTCAACTCTTCGGGCTTCATCGCCATCCCGGTGACGAATGAGGCGACGTGATCGGGCGAGCGGCCGAACATGCCATAGGTGAAATCGGCTATACGCTGGTGACCGATCATGCGCCGCTGCAAATCTTCGCGCGAACGCGCGCGCAGGAAATAGATAGCGTGTCGGCTACCGTCTTCCTCAAACGTCATCTCGTCGCGGAAGACGGGATCTGCCTTCATGTCGTAGAGCGCCGCCACGGTCTTCGCGGCGTTACGAAAGGCCGGGTGCCGCGTCACGTCATCGACCCGCTCCGATCCGATATAGACAACACGTCCGTCCCGGATCGAGTCGAGGTGCTCGTTGCCTGTGCGCAGCATATTGGAGGCCTCCTTTGGTCAGATCGCACGCATGATGTGATTTCGCGAAGACTCGATATGCGTGCGCATCGCCGCTTCTGCCTCGGCGCGGTTACCGTGTTTGATCGCGGCGAGGACCGCACGGTGCTCGTCGTCGACGCGGCGCAGTTGCAGGTCGTCGCCAAAGGCGATGAACCAGAATCGTAACGAGCGCTCGTGCAACATCGTCAGAATGTCGGCGAGGATCGCGTTGTGAGCGGCGTCCGAAATCAGCCGATGGAACGCGCGGTCGAGGTTCATCAGCTTTTCGCGATCCCGCGCACGGATCAACGGACCGGCTGTGGCCAATAGCTCCTGCATGCGCGCGACGTCCTCTCGCGTTGCGCGCTCGACCGCAAGCCCGACGCATTGGGGCTCGTTGACCAGACGGGCTTCCAGGATTTGCAGCACCTGATCGAGCGAGATCGATTGCACCACCACGCCCTTGCGCGGGATCACTTGGATCAGTCCCTCCAGCATCAGGCGATCGAGCGCCTGATGTACTGGCGTGCGCCCGATCTTCAACTGACGGCTGATCTGCGCCTCGTTGAGATACGCGCCCGGGCGATAGTCCAGCCGATTGATGCGCCGCTTGATCTCGAAATAAGCCTGGTCGCGAAGCGAGAGAGTTGGATCGGCGGCGTTTGGGGCGCGCTGTGCCTTTTGCTGCATGGAACGCTCAGCCTTCGCCGTAAAAATGCGTTTCCAAGAGGAGACAGCCGGTCTCCGACTTGAACGGCCCATGATAGACGCCGGGCGGACGGACGGCGTAAGTGTAGCCTTGGAATTTCTCCCCGCCCCTGCCCTGCTCGTCATTGCCGACGATCAGGTCGCCTGAAACCAGAAAGACCTCTTCCCAATATTCGTGCACAAAGGGCTTGGTGGTGTAGGTGCCGGGGGCGAAGCGCAGAAACCGGGTGCGGTTGCCGTGGCAAGCCTTTTCGTCCAGATCACCGGCGATGATCTTTTGTTGAATGCCCGCCGGATAACCGGCTGGTGTGTGCCAGCCCTCGCTCATGTCGAGGGTATGGAATTCCTTATGTCCCTTGTCATAAAAGCCCATCGTTGCCTCCTAACCTTGATCGGGTAGCGTTTGGATGCGGTAGCTGTGCGTGATCTTTCGGCCCAGCACCGGATCCTCCAATTCCATCTCGAATTTTTCGGCTGACATGATGCCGCCGCGGACGGCAAGCGTCCCGCAGAACATGGCGGTGCCTGCCGGCAGGCGTTCCCGCCCGGCGTAGAGCCGGAATAGCTCGCTGAGCGTTCTCATCGCCGCGACCGAGCCCTCCTGATAAAGGCGCCGCTCGCCGTTGACGCCAGCATAGGATCGCAGCACCAGCGCATCCCAATGCGGCGCCACGTCCTCCAGTCGCCAGATTTCGCGGCTTACCGGTTTGGCGCACATCTGTTTGGAGAGGGAGACCCCGACGGCTTCCGCCTTGCGATCGGTATGATCCGATCCGAGACCGACGAAGGTACCGCCCTCGAAGGAATAGGCAACGCACTCGACTTCTCCGCTCGAGTGATCGCCCAAGACTTCGATGGTGTCGTCGGTCGTGAGCAACGACGCCGCCACCCGGTAGAAAATCGGCGTGGTTTTCGGCCGCTTCACGCCAATGGCCTCGAGCTCGCGGATATGTTTTTCGAGCGCCGCAATGTCCCGGCCAGTCCAGCCGGCGACAACGAGTTGCCGGACGCGGCGGACATCGAGTATTTGCTGCGGATGCAACGCAATTCCTCCCACAAAGCCGAAAACGTGCGGCCAGTCGAACAGACTTGTCGCTGTCCTGCTCTTCAACCGCCGGCCGGATAATGGGCCAGCAGGTGCCACTTGCTGTCTTTCATTTCGATCACGTAGGCGGGCTTGACCGCGTCGCCGTTCGTGCCGAACGAGATCGGACCCTCCAGGGCAGGAAAGTCCTTCATCTTGCGCAGCTCATCGCGAATTGCAGTGCGCTCCGCGGCGAGCTTTGCCGGGTCGCCAATAACCTGCGCGGTCTTCATCGCCTGGGCGTAGATCAGGACAATGTCGTAGGTCGCGGCGTCGAATTGCGCCGCGGCGGTGCGATCGATGCCTGCCACCTTCGCGCGCTGGATGAACTCAGCCTCGAATTTCTTGGTGCGGTCGTCCAGCGCGCCGTAAAACGTTGTCGGGATCGTCGTTCTGTCACCCGCCGCGCCCATGAGTCGAGGCAGTTCCGGATCGGCGATCGTCGAGCCGGCGACGAGCCTGCCGTTGTGTCCCTGACGCCTCAGCTCCTGCACAAGACGTGTCGCCGCCTCGGGGCCTGAACCGACGCCGACAAGGTCGGTTGGCGTAGCGACGAGCTGTGACACCTGCGGCGCAAGATCGAAAGCCTGGTTCTGGAACGTGACGCTGAGCTTAATATCGGTGCCGGCCTTTTTCATAGCGTTGGGGAGAACGACCTCGCCCATCGTCTTGGAAACCACGTCGTCGGTGGCGTAAGCAAGCGCCGCGGTCGTGGTCGGTAAGTTGTGCTCCTGGAGCGCCCGCATCACGCGGCTGAAGAGATAGCCTTCATCGGAGGTGTTGCGGAATGCGTAGGTGAAAGGCTCCGCCAGCTTCGGCGCCGATGACGCCATCGACATTGTCGCGACACCGGCGCGTTCCGCCGCCGGGAATGCCACCCGGCATTCGCTCGAGCTGAACGGGCCGATGATCGCCAGCACTTGGTCGTCCTCGGCGAGCTTGCGAAGTCCGACCACCGCTTGATCGGGCTTGCCGGCGGTATCGAAAGAAGCAATGCGGATTTTCTTGCCCGCAATCCCCCCTGCCTCGTTGATCTCGTCCACGGCCATCTGGGCCGCAACGAGGTTTGTCTTCGAGAACGTGGCGAACGGGCCGGCGCCGGCGTACAGATAGCCGAGCACAATATCATCTGCCCGAGCCGTTCCCACCGCCGCTATCACCGAAGCGGCGGCGAGTATTGAAAGCGATAATCGCCTTATCATGTCCGATTTCTCCTTTGCCATCTCCGGTTCAACCGACTCGTTTCATACCGTCCGCGCTTGCGCCGGCTTCGCCGTGCTGCGGCCGAGATAAGCATCGAGCAGGGTCCCATCCGCGAGCAGCGTCTCAGGCTTGCCTTCGCTGACCACTCGTCCAAGCTCGATCACATAGGCGCGATCGGCGAGCTCGAGCGCACGCTGCGAGTTTTGCTCGACGAGCAGAATGGTGATGCCTGCGTCCCGACTGAGTGACCGGATGCAGGCAAAGACCTCTTCCGACAGGCGGGGGCTTAAGCCGAGCGAGGGCTCGTCGAGCATCATCAGCTTGGGGGCCGCCACCATGGCGCGGCCGATCGCGAGCATTTGCTGCTCGCCACCCGAAAGCACCGCCGCGGGACGGTTACGGCGCGCCGCAAGGTTGGGAAAGCGCGCGTAGATGTCCTCGATTTCGCGAAAAACACCTCGTGTCAGCCGGCGACTGAACGCACCCATAAGCAAATTCTCATGAACCGTCAGCGTCGCCACGATGCGGCGCCCTTCAGGGACCAGGACGAGTCCCCCTGAGACGCGGCGGCTCGCCGGCCATGCGGTGATATCCTGTCCGTCGAATTCGATGCGGCCGCCGGCGAGCCTTTGGACGCCAAGCAGGGCGCGCAGGAGCGACGACTTTCCGGCGCCGTTTGCACCAAGCACTGCGATGATTTCGCCCCGCGCGAGGTCAAGCGACACGCCGCGAACCGCGTCGACCCGTCCGTAGCGCACGTCGAGATCACGCACCGTAAGCAGCACGGCGATACTCCATTTTCTCCGGCGCGGCGGGCGCGATCGGCTTCGCCGCCGGTGTGCCGAGATAGACTTCCTGCACATGCCGGTTCTGCCGGATCGCGTCCGGCGAACCTTCGGCAATTTTTTTCCCGAAACTCAGGACCACGACGTCGCGGCACAGCGCGCCGACAAAATGCATGTCGTGCTCGACGACGAGCAGCGTCAAGCCGCCAGTGACCGCGAGCTTTTCCAGATAGAGCTGCAGCGTTACGGTCTCCACGGGGTTGAGGCCCGCGGCCGGTTCGTCGAGGAGGAGGAGCGCGGGTTTCGCCATCAGCGCGCGCACCACCTCGATTCGCTTCTGCACACCGTATGGAAGGCTGCCGACTGAGGCGCGAGCGTAGTCCGCCAACCCCGCATCGGCAAGCGCGGCGCGTGCCTCCTCGCGCCAGCGGTTGCGGGGGACGAGATTCACGGGATGGAGAACGCCGCGCCACCCGCCGCTGCGCGAATGCTGGCCGACGATAACGTTCTCGAGAGTCGAAAGGTGCGGCATCAGGCGCACGTTCTGAAAGGTGCGCGCGACGCCGTGCCGGATGCGGTTGCGCGAGGGAATATGCGTGATGTCGGCGCCATTCATGCGGATTGAGCCAGCGTCGACCGGAAAGATGCCGCTGATGAGATTGAAGATGGTGGTCTTGCCGGCGCCATTCGGTCCGATCAGGGCCGTGCGCGACCCCCGCCGTACGGAGAAGGTGAGGTCCTCAACCACGCTCAGCCCGCCGAAATGCTTGCTCACGCGCTCGACTTCGAGAATTGCGCCCGGGCTCACGCGATATGCTCCGCCATACCGTCGGCATCGCGCGCCGGAGAGTGCGCGTGACGCCAGGCGAACAGTCGTTGCAGTTGTCCGCGAGTCAGCAACCCTTGCGGCCGCAGCGCCATCAGCACAATCACCGCCGCTGCGAACGCGACATAGCGCCAGCTAGCACTCTCCCGCAGAAGCTCCGGCAGGAGCGTGAATATTGTCGCGCCGATTAGGGGACCCATCATGGTTTGGGTGCCGCCCAATATCACATAGAGGACGATCGTGATGCTCAGCCCGACATTGAAATATTGCGCTTCGATGTAGCCGAATTGATGCGCGTAGAGGCCGCCGCCGATACCCGCGATCATGGCGCCGAGGCTAAAGGCGGCGATCTGGATCCCGCGCACTTCCACACCCATGAGGTCGGCGACCCGTTCGTCGTCCTGCACCGCGCGCACCGCAATACCAAAGCGCGTGCCGAACAGGAGCGACACCAAGACGACGACCCCGATCGCAAAGCCGAGCACTATCGGCAGCCGGATATAATCGGTGACCGGATAGCCTGCTGCGCCACCGATAAATTGTAGATTGAGAATCGCGGCTCTAATGATCTGTCCCAGGGCGAATGTCGCCAGCGCGAGATAGATACCGCGCGTTCGCAGCACCGGCACCGCGACGGCAAGCGCGACGAGTCCGGAGAGAATGGCGCCGAGCAGCATCGCGATGAGCGGATGAACAGCGAATTGATTGCTCAAATAAGCCGAAGCGTAGGCGCCGATCGCCGCAAATCCGGCCAGCCCGATATTGAGTTGGCCCGCCGCTAGCGGCAGATAGGCCCCGTAGGCGAATACGATATTGATCGCGAGCAGAACCAGAACGCCTTCGAAATAACCGCTCATATGCCGGCCCGCGCGGTCTGCATGCCGCGGAACAAGCCGGTAGGCCGCACGAACAGGATAAACAAGAGAAGGCCGAAGACGGCGATGTCGACGAAATCGGCGCCGAAATAGCGGATGGCGAATACCTCGGCGAGGCCGATGACAAGGCCGCCGACGATCGAGCCCCAGATGTTGCCCATGCCGCCGACAATCATGGCCGAGATGGCTTTGAGGCCCACCGCTTCGCCCATAAAGGGGTGCACCTGGCGGTAATTGAGCGCGAAAAGAATGCCGGCGAACGCGGCAAAAAGTCCGGCAACGACGAAAACGGCGGCGACGACGCGGTTGATGTCGACGCCGAGCATCAGGGCAGTTTCCGAATCTTCCGCGATGGTACGCAAGGCACGGCCGAACTTCGAATGCTTTAGCAACAAAGAGAGCGCCCCAATCAATCCCGCCGAGCAGATCAGTCCGACGAGTTGCGGAATGCCGATCACAAGTCCAAAGAAACGCCAGTTCCCGTTCGCGAAGGCCGCCGGCATCACTCGCATATCCGAGCCCCAATAGGCGAGCGCCAGATGTTCGAACAGAAGCAGAAAGGCCATCGAGCTGACGAGGGGCACGAATGGCGACGAGGTGCGCATCCAGCGCCAGGTGAAACGCTCAACGACGAGCGAAGCCGCGGCCGCGAGCGCGAGCGCGCCAACCATCGCGAGCGGCAGCGGAACGCCCTCATGCGCAAGCGCCCACACCATCATTCCGCCCATCATGAACAGCCCGGGGATGCTGAAATTGAGGAAGTTGAGCACTCCGATGCTCAAGGTCAGTGCCACCGCCACCATCGCATAGACCGATCCGAGCATGATGGCGTTGACGAACTGTTGCGCAAACACGGATGAGTCCTCGGGCAGTGTTCCTAAAAGACGTTGGCGCGCTCGTCTTGGATCAGCCTAGGGGGCAAAGCTTGCCATCACAGTGAAATTTCACAAGCGTTTTTTATGAGCAGGAACCGCCGCGCTTGCGGGCAGTCGCACGCCGAACATTCCGGCCCAATTATTCGGCGGCCTCGCGCCAAGCGGCGGAATCCGCGCGGTTCAGGTGCGCCGTGGCGCGGGCCGAGCTACGCACGAGCTCGGCCATAGTCGTGGACAGTGCGGCAAATGTGGTTCGCGTCAGCGCACCGAAAAAGGCATCATTGACCGAGCGGATTTCGTTGCTGTTTCGCTCGATGAGCGCGCGTCCCGTGCGCGTCAAGCTCAAGAGCACGGCGCGCCGATCCTGGGGATTAGCGCGCTTGGTCAACAATCCGGCCTGCGCAAGCTTGCCGGTTTCCGTCGCTACAAATGCGCTTGAAACGTGCAGCACTTTTGCGACAGCCGTTACACCGACGCCGCGCTCACCGTGGAATTGGCCGACGACCATCAGCAAGCTGAATTGCGGAGCGGTGATGCCCATGCCGCTCGCCAGATGCTCGCGCACCACGGTCATCCGGCTGGCGATGGTGAGAAGATCATAGACCAGCCGGCGGAAGCGCGCGTCGGCCCCTCCTTCCAGCAATGCTGGCCGCGACACGGTCGCGGGAAGCCGGGACTTGGCTGTTTTGATCTCGACGGCCGGCGCCACAACGCGGCGCCCGCGCGCTCGCTTCTGGCGCGGTTTAGAGATCGACATAGCCCGTGTCGTGCAGGAGCTGGCTTTCGACCGGGATGTGCAGGCTGTCATGCACGGTGTTGTAGAATTTCCAGAAACCAACCACGCAGGCGAGCTCGACGATCTGCGCCGGCGTCAGGTTCTTTTTCAGTCGCTGCAAAATCTCATCGGGAACAGAGGTCGGGTCCTCCGATGCCGCGCGTACGTAGTCGAAGCAGATGCGTTCGAACTCGTTTTTCGGCTCGACGTCGCCGGTGATGAGGTCCTGCAGCTCATCCTCACTAAGGCCCCAACCCTCGAAATCATCGCCACGCGGCTTTTTCAGCATCGAGCAGCTATGCGCGGTGCAATAGGCGCAGCCGTTGGTGGCACAGGCGATCGCCGCGAGCTTGCGCTTGAGCAACTGATCGAGCGTTGACGAAGGATCGCGCATGATATTGCTGTTGAGCTTCCACAGCGTCTCGGCGATCTCGGGGCGGTAGGCATAAAGCTTCAGCGCGTTAGGCAAAAAGCCCATCCGTTTTTTGTAAGGATCGAGCACGGGTTTGAGTTTGGGCGAAATATTTTCTTCGCGCACATACGGGATAAAGGGCTGCGCCTCGACCAGCACGTGCGGTTTGGGCGGTGTAACCGGTTTGTTCATGGTTCTCACTCCTCTCTAGAGAAAATCTTTCAGACGAACCTTGCCCCAGTTGATGGGCCATGCCCGCTCGAAGTCGGCAGGGTCGTGGCGCGATTTGCGCGTCGCATCGATCCCGATCTTGCCGACGGTGCGCAGCGGCGGCTGTCCTTCGATGGGGCGGCCAGAGGGATCGAAGGGCGAACCGCGCGTATGCGGCACGATGATGATGTCCCGCGCCGGATCGACCCGCGTCGCCATCGCGTGATACACCTCGCGCGCATCGTCGATGTTGGTGTCCGGGCTTACCGCAACCACCATCTTGGTGTTGAGCCACGGCGCTCCCATGGCCGTCATCAGCGCATCGTTGACGAAACCCTCCCGCGGATACTCGAACTGCAAAATGCAGGAGAGCGCGGCGCCCCAGGTCGGAAACCGCACATCGGTGACGTTCAACCCAATCTCGGTGAGACGATTGTAGAGCACCGCCTCGTGACACAGGCGCGGCAGCGTCTGGTGATCGGTGTCGGGTGTGGTCTGGTGATTGCGGTAGATCGGCCGGTCGCTCCGCATCGTCATCGCGGTGATCTCGACTTCCGGCACCTGTTCCGAATGCGGCAGGTGATACATCGACGGCGAGGTGACCTCGCCGACGGGGAATTTTTGCCCAAGATGCACGTAACCCTCAACGACGATCTCGGCCTGCGCCGGAACTGTCAGATCGATCGTTTCGCACGGCACCATCTCGACGTCCTGGTCCATGATGGTGCCCACCATTTCCATCTCACCCCACATGTCCATGTGCAGGCCGGAGAAGTTGCCCATGATCTCGTAGGCCGGCGGGATTCCGAAAACGAAGGCAATCGGCATCTTGTCTTTGCCCATCGCCCGGTACTTATTTATGATGATGTGCGAATGCGGGGTGATGAAACTAATTAAACCCCGGCGCGGCCCGACAGCGTACGTGCCGGCGTGACAGGAATTGTAGAAGCCTGTTTCCGGGTCCCGAATGATGTTCATCGCCGTGACATACGGCGCCTCATCCTTGTCCTTGTGGCGGGGGATCGGCAAAATCGTCCAGTCCGCGTCGACGCCGGTCTTGATGATCTCCTTCACCGGCCCAGTCTTCACGTTCTTCAAGCCGCGCGGCGGCTGACGCAGGCGGAAAGCCAGCGTTTTCAGATAATTCTCCGACGTGACACCGAGAGCGCGCGCTTGCGAGCGCCGGTTTTTGACGAACATGTCGCAGAGGCGAAAGCGGGGCTTTTCGACGATGTTCTCGAATACAATCGGCATCTCGCTCTGCGCCGACAGCGCGCCGATATCGTCCATGCGCACCGGCTTAGTGATGCGCGTGACGATGTCCGAATTCGTTTCAAGATAGTCCCGCAGGCTCGCGTCGAGCGGCCGTTCATTCGCTCGTGTCGTAACTTCGGCGGACGCGGTGCCGGGCTTCGCCTGCATGAAGCGGGACTCCAGATAGCAAAGTAAGTTTATTATGCTGGTTTACTATGTCAACGGGCGCAATTGCCCGGAGCCTGTCTGTCGTCAGCGCGCGGCGGCAACGGCGGCAGCGACGAGATGATGCGGCAGGCCGGGCGCACCGGCCGCCGCAGCGCCCAATGCAAACAAGGCGCGGATGTTGGCGGCCACCGCCTCGGCCGCTTGCATTCGCGGCCAAGAAGCGACGCGCGCCCTGCTCCAACTCGCCAGCATCATCTGCTCAAGCCGCTCGGCTTCGAGCTCCTTAGATTTGACGTCGGTGCGCAAGCTCGCGACCGCTTCGACGTTGGGCGACCCATCCGTTGCGAATGGCTTGAGGGCGCGCCGCGCCTCACGCAGATTGGTCACGATCTTCTTGTGCCACTCGCTCACGAGATCGACCGCTTGCCTCAGGTCGTGATCAGGCAATACAGCGCGGTGAACGGCGCCGATAAAGGCGCAAAACAGGAGCAGGTTGACGTCAATGCCGTAACGATCCTGGAGATCAAGGCACTCCCGCTGGACGGCGGCATCGCCATACACGGTCAGCGAAAACGTCCAGAATCGCGACTGGTGCTCTTTCACAGAGGCACTATCGTTCATTTCGTTAGCCGCCGCCGCGGCTTGCCGGCACGATGGCGAACACGCGCAAGGGACTGCCGCTGCCACCAAGGATTTTCAGCGGCGCGGCGACAATGAGTGCGCCGGTTGCCGGCAGACGGTCGAGATTACACAGGCATTGCAGCCCGTATTTACCGGCGCCGTGCATGTAATAGTGACACGGATACGGTGGCGCGAAGTGCGCGGCCTGGCCGGCATCGGTGCCGATAGTCTCGGTGCCGAAGCCGAGCACGTCGCGCTCATTCACCAGGAGGCGAACGCAGTCCGGATCGGGGCCGGGCGTGTGCTGGCCGGTTTCGTCGAGATTCTGATAGGCTACCGCATCCGTGCGTTTCGACCAGTCAGTCCGCATCAAGACCCAGGAGCCAGCGGGAATGCGGCCGTGTTGCTTTTCCCAGGCGGCGATATGGCCGACGGTGAGAAGGAAATCGGCGTTGGCGCTCGCCTCGGCGCCGCAGTCGATCACGCAGGCCGGCGCGATGAAATGCTCGATCGGCAGTGTATCGAGCGAATTGTTCGGGCGGTCGCGGCCTGAAATCCAGTGAATAGGCGCGTCGAAATGCGTCCCGGTGTGCTCGCCGAAGCTCACATTGTTCCAGTACCAGCCCGGCCCGCGATCGTCGTAGCGTGAAATCTCCTCCATGCGAAACGGGCGGCTTTGGCCCATTTCCGGCGGCAATACGATCGGCGGAAAATCCGGCGATAGCGTCTGTGTCAGATCGACGAGCCGGACGCCACTCGACCCAATAACACCGCTCAAGATCGCGCGGAGGTCGGTCGGTGGCGTTGTCGCCTCCCCCTTTTTTGCCGCGTTCATTGCGCTCCCTCGCTCAGCTCACGCTCGAGCCCTTTCGGGTTATCGAGGTGTCGCGCGAGCCAATCCTGCGCCACATCGCCCGGATACACGTCCTCTACCGACCCCTTAAGCGCTTCGACCACGGCCGACGCGACGCCGGAGGGCGACAGTTTCGGCGGCCGTTCAAGCTGGTCCCATTCGTCATCGATCGGGCCCGGGAAAATATTAATGACGCGCACGCCGGCCTGGCCTAGCTCCGCTCGCAATGCTTGCGACAGTGAGAAAGCAGCTGCTTTCGAGGCTGAATACGTACCATGCGTCGGATAATTGGAGAGGGCGAAGATCGAAAGCACATTGACCCAGGCAACCGCGCTCGTGGGTCCGTCTGCCGCACGCGCCTTGAGCACGGGAGCAAATTCCTGAGCGAGCCGCAGCAAGCCGAAATAATTGACGTCCATCTCGAGCTGGGCGGTTTCGACGCCGCGGCGCGACGCAACGGAGAAGGTGCGGTGACAATCGCACGTGTTGACCAAAATATCGACCTTGGCGCCGATCTCGCCGGCAAGCTCGCGCACCGAATTGCCGTCGGTGACATCGAGGGGAACGATCATCGCTTGCGGCAATTCGCGCAACGCCTCGAAGCCCGGCGCTTTCTTCCACCGCTCGGCCTCGCCGATCCAGATGCGCTCCGCGCCGGCCTCAGCCAACGCCCGCACTACCGCTTGCCCGAGCGCCGATTTGCCGTCGGTCACGAGAATTTTGCGAGAACGCGGATCGCACGTCATCTCGCGCAGCTTTGGGTCTTGTGACAAGTCAAGTCTCCCGTGTTCCGGAACGGCGATCAGCACCGCCTGGCCCGCCCGATCGAGTGCCGCCTTAATGTGTACGCGGCACGGCGCGGCTCCAACGCTCGCGTGCACAAAGGCGATCACATTGACGCCGGCATCGAGGTGGATGATGCCGACGCGCCACGGAAGCCGTTCGCGGAAGAACAGTTCCTGGGCATTGCGCAGCATGGTTTCAGTGAGCAGTTCGCCTCGGCCATCCTGCAATCGCCAAACAAGGCAATGGGATAGGCAGGTGCGGCATACTTCCCGCGGCGGAAATTGGACTGCGCCGCAGTCACGACAAACCTGTAACTCCAGCCGGCCGCGCGCCGCGGCGGCGGTCAATCCCAGCGCGACGCGGCTGCGGGATGCGGGAGGGAGCGTCGGCTGCCGCGTCCGCAGCACCGGGTTCTTCAGTTTCGGCTGCGTCGCAGGTTCGGGCATCCTTCGCTTCCTTGCGATCCGTGAAAATCAAGCTGCGGCAAGCACAGCAGCGCCGCTACAAATCCCGCGATCGTAATTGATCATGCCGAAGCCCGAGACGAGCCCATGCCGGGCGTTCGGAACTCGCGCGCCAAGCGTCTCTCCGGTGAGCTGACGGATGGCTTCGATGATCCCGAGATGTCCGCCGGCCGCTCCAGCCTGACCGACCGACAATTGTCCGCCCGACGTGTTCAGCGGAAAAGTGCCCGTCGCCTCGAACGTGTTGGCGCGGATGAAGGCCGTCCCCTCACCTTCCCGGCAGAAACCGAGGCCCTCGAACTGAAGCAAGTTGATAACCGGATAGTCGTCATAGGTTTCTACAAAGTCGATGTCGTCAGGTCCGACGCCCGCTTGCTCGTAGAGCGCCTCGTTGTCCAGCGCCCAACCGCCGCGATATTGCACCGGATCGTCGGGAAAGGCGTTGTGCCGCTCGATCGCGCCCATGAGGCGCGCATAGCGCAAGCCCAGGTGTTCAGCCGTTCCCCGTCGCATCACGAGGAAACCCTCCGCTCCGGCGCAAGGCATCACGCAGTCGAACAGTCGCAGCGGATCGGCGACAAGGCGCGCGTTGAGATACTGATCGAGCGTTAGCGGCTTTTTCAGCAGTGCCAGAGGATTTTTCAGCGCGTTATTGCGCTGAGCGACGCACAGTTTGCCGAAGTCTTCGCGCTGCGCGCCATATTTGCGCATGTAGTAGTCGGTCAGAAACGCGAAGCTCGCGTTTGGGCCTGCCGACCCGTACGGATAAACCGCATCCTGGGAAAACTGACTGAACGACGCCGTGTTGCGGCGAAAACTGTCGGTGTGGTTGGTGTCGCCGGCAATGCAGGCCACGATTTCCGCATCGGCGCTCTGCACCGCCCGCGCGGCGCGGCGGATCGAGACGATGCCGGATGCGCCGCCCATCGGAACATGCTCGAGCCAGCGCAAGGTCAGTCCCAGATGCTGGGTCAAGCCGACGGCGGTATCGGGCGCAAGGGTGAAGCTGGCGACGGCAAGACCGTCGATCCGCGCCTTGGGAATTCCCCCGGCGGCGATGAGTTCGGCCATGGCGCGGCCGAGAAACCAGTGCGCGCTCTTGATGGAATAGCGGACGTACGGAATCGTTACCGGCACCGCCAGCACGACGTCGTCATACGCCGCCCGCGCCGGCATCAGGTTGATCCGCCGCCGAGATAGGTCGCGACGACGCGCTTATCGTGGGCGAGGACGTTTGCGGGACCCTCATGGGTGATCTCGCCCATCTCGAGCACGTAACCGTAATCCGCGGTCTCAAGCGCAGCGCGCGCGTTCTGCTCGACAAGCAGTACCGACACTCCCAGGTCGCGCAGCGAAGCAACGATGTGAAAAATCTCGCGCACCATGATCGGCGCGAGGCCAAGGCTCGGCTCGTCGAGCAACAGGAGCCGCGGCCGCGCCATCAGCGCGCGGCCAAGCGCCAGCATCTGCCGCTCGCCTCCCGACAGCGTCTGTGCCTTTTGCCGCCGCCGTTCGGCGAGGCGAGGAAAGCGCACGTAGACCTGCTGCAAGCTTTGCTCCACACCGGCCCCGTTGCGGCGCCGCGTATAGGCGCCGAGCAGAAGATTGTCGGCCACAGCCATGTCACCGAACAACTCGCGTCTCTCGGGCACGAGGCAGAAGCCGCGTTCCACGCGCTCCTCGACGTCGAGCCGTTCGAGATCGATGCCATCATAGATCACCTTGCCGGACGAACGCAGCAGGCCCGCGGCTGCGGCGAGCAGCGTGGTCTTTCCGGCTCCGTTCGGACCGATAACGGTCACGATCTGACCCGGCTGCATGGTGAGACCAACACCGCGAACGGCCTCGACCTTGCCGTAAGCGACGTGCAGGTCTTCGATCTGGAGGAGCGGCCTCATGTCACGCTTCCGAGATATGCTTCCTGCACACGCGGATCGGCACGCACAATAGCCGGCGTTCCCTCAAGGAGCTTGGAGCCGAAATCCATCACCACGATGCGATCGACGAGGCCCATGACGAACTCCACGTCATGTTCCACCAGGAGGATAGTGACACCCTCTTTGTGCAAGGCACGTAATAATTCGACCAGCGCCATTTTTTCGGGACGGCTCAGCCCGGCCGCCGGCTCGTCGAGGATGATCAGCGCCGGATCGGCCGCGAGCGCGCGAGCGACTTCAAGAATGCGCTGACGGCCGAGTGGCAGGTTGCCGGCCTGATCATACGGATTGTCGCCAAGCCCGACCCGTTTGAGCTGCGACAGCGCCTCGGAACGGGCGCGGGCTTCCTCGGTCCGATCGAGCCCCAACGCGCCCCTCAGAAACCCGGCGCGTGTGCGCAGGTATGTTCCCAGCAGCACGTTATCGATCAGCGACATGCTCGCCCGCAATTTCACATGCTGGAAGGTGCGGGCGATCCCGGCCTGGGCAACGCGCCGCTGACCGGCGTGGGTGATATCGTGCCCAAGAAACAAGATCTTGCCGTCATCGCTCTTGAGCGCACCGGTGATCAAATTGAACACGGTGCTCTTGCCGGCTCCGTTTGGGCCGATCAGCCCGACAATCTCCCCCGCTTTCACTTCGAACCCGACTTGACTGACGGCATCGAGGCCGCCGAAGCGCTTGAGCAGACGCTCGACGACGAGGAGCGGCGCGCCGCCTTGCGGCATGGTTCGCCGGGGCAACGGCTCGGCTGCGGCAATCGCCGGCTTTGCTCCGCGTGGCAGATAGCGGAGCGCGAACGGCATTACGCCGCCGCGAGCGAATTGCAGCGCAAGCACGTAAATGATCGCGAATACGATGACTTCCAGCTGCTCGCCGTTGCTGGAAAAGTGCGGCAGCAGGTCCTGCAGCGCATTCTGTAATAAGGTGAGTAACGCGGCCCCGACGACGGCTCCCAAGATGTGCCCCGATCCGCCAAGGATCGCCATGAACAAATACTGGATGCCCATCCGCAGATCGAACGGTGCCGGGCTGACGTAGCGGCTCATATGCGCGTAAAGCCAACCCGAGAGTCCCGCAAGCAGCGCGGCAATAACAAAGATGATCAGCCGGACGCGAAACACGCTGATGCCAAGGCTCTCGACCATCACCACGCCGCCGCGCAGGCTGCGAATGGCCCGCCCCTCGCGCGATCCGAGCAGGTTTGCGATCACGATCGTTGCGACCGCGAGCACGATCCAGATCAGGTAGTAGATCGCGTAACTCGGCTCGAGCGAGACCGAGCCGATCGAAATCGGCGGCACGCCGGTGATGCCGTTGTTGCGGCCGAGCGAATCCATGTTGCCAAACAGGAAATAGATCGACAGACCCCAGGCGATTGTGCCGAGCGGCAGGAAATGGCCGCCAAGCCGGAGCGTGATGGCACCCAAGAAAGCCGCGACAACACCGGTCAAGCTGAGGGCGAACACCAGTCCCAGCCAGGGCGACGCGCCCTGCGCTGTCGTCAGCCACGCGGTTGCATAGGCGCCGATGCCGACGAACGCGGCCTGACCAAACGAGGTCAATCCGCCAACGCCAGTCAACAGGACAACGCCTAGCGCCACGAGGGCGTAGATGCCGATGTAGTTGAGGAGCGTAATCGTGAAGGGGGCGGCCCAAAATGGCGCCGCGGCAAGCACGACGATCGCGACGATCACAAGCAGGGCTCCGGCGCGGGCGATCATCCGTCGACCTCCGCATCCTCTTCATCAACCTGACCGAGGGAAAGCGACCGCCACAACAGCACCGGGATCAGCACGCTGAAGACCACGACCTCTTTGAGCGAGCTGTTCCAGAACGAAGCGAAGCTTTCAAGGAGGCCGACGAGAACTGCGCCGATGGCGGTTCCCGGATAGCTCACAAGACCGCCGATGATCGCGCCGACGAAAGCTTTAAGTCCGATGATGAATCCGGAATCGTAATACACCGTCGTCACCGGGCCGATCAGAATGCCGGATATGGCGCCGAGCAGCGAGGCAAGCAGAAATGCCAGCGTACCCGAGTTCGCCGGCCTGATGCCGACGATGCGCGCGCCAATGCGGTTGATGGCCGTGGCGCGCAATGCCTTGCCCGACAGGGTGTGCTCGAAGAACAAAAATAAAAGCAGGCTAAAGACGGCCGCGGTTGCGACCATCAGCAGCGTCTGCGAGGTCACAATCACGGTGCCGAAACGGAAAATCTCGTTGGTCAGCGGTTTGGTGCGGAACCCTTCGGCCCCGAAGAACAAAAGGCCCAACCCGGAAAGGCCGAATGTCAGCGCAACCGAGACGATCAGCAGTAAGAGGACGGAAGCGTCGGCGATCGGCCGTAGCGCAATCCGTTCGATGAGTGGCGCGATGGGCACCACAAGGGCGATGGCAAGCGGGATTTGCGCCCACTCGGGCAGGCCCGTACCGGCGAACAGCCAGGCAATCGCCGCGGGAACGAGCGGCAAGACACCGTAGCCGAGGAGACCGCGGCCAATGCGATGCGGTTGGCCACGCCGCCAGTGATGGATGCTGACGACGACGCAAGCCACGGCTGCCAAGGTGGCAACCAGATAAACCGTGCCCGGCATGCGGCCGAGTTGCAGCGACGCAAGCGTGAGCGCCGAGAACGCGACGATATCACCGAACGGCACGAAGACGACGCGCGTGACGGAGAAGATGAGAACGAGGCCAAGTCCGACCAGAACGTAGATCGATCCGGTGGCGATGCCGTCGATCCCGAGGATGAGCGCGATGTCGGGTGTCATGGGCAGTGCCCACGAGGCTTATCCGTTCCGTTCAGCCCGCGCTGCATTTCAGGTTCTTCAATGAGCTCGATTGAGGCCGCCCAAACACCGGGCAACAATAGCTTCGGCTAGTTCTGCATCATCGCAGGCACGCCCACGCCAGGCAATGTGCTGGTCAGGACGGACGAGCAAAAGCCCACAGCCATAGAGCGCCTCGTGCTCGGGTTCTGCGAGTAAAATATGTAATGGCATGCCAAACTTTTTTGCCGCGGCAACCAAGGCGCCACTCGGCACGACTCTGGAACAAACAAGCGTAAACCACTGCCCCAAGCGGTCGTAGATCGGAGTACCGTCGCTCAACAGGACACTCGGCAGACGGGCTCCTGGAATTGTCGTCGGAACGTAATGTCGATCGGAACCGGGAATTTCGGCGTTGGGCTCAACGCAGACGATCGGTGAGTCGTGGTAGACGTAACCGAGTTCAATCCCGAAACTTTCATTCTCGGCATTGCCTACCGCAGCTATTCTGCGCGCCGCCTCGGCGCGCGCGATCTCGCCGGCGCCTCCTGGCGCTTCAAGATCAGAGCCATACAGGGTGCCGATTTCACCGCGAGTCTTGCTATGTCGCCCCGAAGCGTCACAGTTCCGCACGCCGACCGGGCGCCGCTCGCAATTATAAGATTTGAGTAATGCTGGAGGAGCAAAGCCATGAAGTACGGCAGCGAGCTTCCAGCCCAGATCGCAGGCGTCGCCTATCCCGGTATTCATGCCGTAGCCGCCGGTCGGGATGTACTGATGTGCGGCGTCTCCTGCCAGAAACACCCGATCAATCCCATAGGATTGCGCAATGAGCAGATGCTGCGTCCAGCTATTGGCGACCAGAATCTCGTGATCGAAGTCGCAACCGGCAAATTCTCGTAACAGTGCTTGTGGATGCAGCGCCGGCGGCGCCGCGCTGTTCGTGAATCGGGATTGCAACGTCCAGATATCGCGATCATTCTGCGCGATCAGCGTGCCCAAAGCGGACTGATAGTGCCAGGCCGGCCCCCAGCGCTGGAGGACGTCGACGGCGTTCGAGCGAAAATGCGTCATGAAACGCCGCATGACGGCGGCTTGACCGTCGAGGCGTATTCCGAGGCAACGACGCACATCGCTCGAGCCGCCGTCGCAGCCGACAACGTAGTCGCATCGCACTTGTTCAGCACGGCCGGCTCCAGGTTGGAGCGTCACCGTCACACCCGCGGCGTCCTGCGACAGCTCTGCGAACGCCACGTCCCACCGGGCCTCCACCAATGGTTGGGAGAGGACCGCGCGAGCGAGCACAGGCTCGATCTCCACCTGCGAGACGCGCATTGGCGGCTCGCATGGCATGCTGCCATCGTTTCGCTCGCGGATGAGTACCCGCCATTCCGCGACGCTCGGGTAGTGAAACCGATGGAGTTCATGTCCGCATAGTGTGGTTATCCACGAGACGTCGAAATTGTTGGTTTCGGGAACGCCGACCTTTCTCAACTCCTCCGCAAGGCCTAAGCGCCGAAACAATTCCATACTGCGGGCGTTCGTAATATCCATCTTCGGATGACTGGTAGTCGTTGCATTGCGCTCCACGAGCATCGTGGAGATGTTGCGGCGCGCCAATTCGTAAGCGAGCGTCATGCCGACCGGCCCGGCGCCCGCGATGAGGATTCGAACGTGCTTCATGAACACTCGGCGTTAGACAGGTCGCGCGACAGCCAACAGGAATCTGGCTGATCGGCCATCGTGCTTCGGGAAGCAGAGCGGTATGCGACCCTTGGCCCCGCAGGAGACCAAATCCAAGAAAACCATTGCGGCACAATTGTTTCAAGCCTAAAACGATTTGTGCTTCCACACGAGCGCGCATCGCATCGTCAAGCTCTAGCGGTGATCGGCGTCAGCCACCAGATCGGAGGTTCTCGTGAATAATTTTCTGCGTCTCGTCGGCGCCGTGGCGACCACCTCGGTGTTGGCCCTTCCCGCCGCCGCGGCCGATATCACCGTTGGCCTGGTCACGTCCATGACCGGTCCAGGCGCTTCGATCGGGATACCCTACGCCAAGGGCACCGCCGCAGGCGTGGCCTACAAAGACGAAGTCAACGGCATTAAGATCAAGGTTGTGCAGCTCGACGACGCGTCCGATCCGTCGACCGGCACACGAGATGCGCGCAAGCTCATCGAAGAGGACAAGATCGACGTTCTCATGGGCGCCGGCAATACGCCGATCACGCTGGCGATTGCGGGTGTGTCGCGCGAACTAAAAGTACCCCTCCTGGCACTCGTTCCCACCGGCGAGATCCCCGGTGAAGCCGGCGCCTGGATGGTTTCGATTCCGCAGCCACCGCCGCTCATGGTGACCGCCGTCGTCGAACGGATGAAAGCTACCGGCGTCAAGACCGTCGGCTATATCGGCTTTAACGATGCATGGGGCGATCTCGTTTACGGTGCGCTGAAAAAGACCGCCGAGCCTGCCGGCGTTCAGATCGTGGCCAATGAGCGTTACGCTCGCGCCGACACGTCGGTGACCGCACAGGCGCTGCATGTTGTCGCGGCTGCGCCGGACGTGGTGATGATGGGCGGTTCGGGGACGCCTGGCGCCCTTCCCTTCATTGCGCTCGCTGAGCGTGGCTACAAAGGACAAATCTACGGCACACACGCCCTGATCAACCCAGATTTCGTCCGCGTTGGCGGCGCGGCCGTCGAGGGCGTGATCTGCCCGGCCGGACCGGTCGTCGTTGCAGACCAGCTTCCGGACTCCAACCCGACCAAGAAGATTTCGTTCGAGTACCAGGCGGCTTACCAAAAGGCCAACAACGAGCCGGCGCGTGGCGGCTTCGGTCCGTATGCGTTCGACGCCTGGCTTATCATGCTGAACTCGGCCAAACGGGCGTTGGCCACCGGCGCGCAACCCGGAACGCCGGAATTTCGCACCGCAATGCGCGACGCCATCGTCACCACGAAGGAGCTGGTCGGCACGCATGCCGTTTATAATTTCAAACCCGGCACCACCTCCGGCGTCGATGACCGCGCCCAAGTGCTCGTGAAACTCGTCGATGGCAAGTGGAAGCTGATGCAGTGACCTGCCGCGCGGGTCACAGGCCCTTCGGGTTTGCCAGGAACTCCTCGATGATCTCGGGCGGCGGCTTGACGAAGTCGGACACGCGGCTGACGCCTAGCCCGTTCAACCGTTTCAGTTTGACGGCGAGTTCGGCCATCTTGACCACAATGGGGATGCCGTTGATCACCGGTGCGCCTTCGACGGCGTGACCACTGACGGCGGCAAACAATAACATCGGAATGCCGCCTCCGGGGATCAACACGTCGCAGCCGGCGGCGACCAAAGGCCGCGCCTGCTCGGCAAAAAGGCGCACCACGTCGGCGGCAAGCGCCTCCGACTCGTAGGCCTTTAAAATCTGTCCGGGCTCGAATGTCATCGCATGAACGCCAGTGACCCGCCGCTCCAACCCGTACTTGCCGATCTGGTGGTGGAACCAGGAAATGTAGCGCGGATTGATGGTGACGATACCGCTGCGCTGACCAAGTTGACAGGCATAAAGCATCGAGGCCTCGCCGAGCGACACGACCGGAATGTCGACGACCGAGCGCGCCTCATAAAGCCCCGCGTCCTGGAAGTGACCGATGATGAAGGCGTCATAGCCCTCGCGCTCGGCCTTAACCGCGTTGCAGATCACTTCCCTGGCGCAGCGGAACTCGACGATTGGATGGGCATAATTGTCGTACGGCGAGATACCTTTGATCTCGACGGTGGTGCCGGGATCGGCGATGGCGGCAAGGTGGCGCCGCAGCCGATCCCAATAGACCTTGCCATTCGGCTCATCGACATAGCTTTGATACCAGATGCGCATCGGGTCCACCGTTCCTTCCCGGATGTTTTTTTTCTAAAAACTGAAGCTGGAAACACTCGCGCCGCCGCAGACGTAGAGAAGCTGCCCGGTGATGAACGAGCTTTCGGGAGCGGCGAAAAACATGACGGCGCGCGCGACGTCGTCGCTGCGCCCAAGACGGCGAACCGGTATTGCTCTGGCCAAAGCTGCCTCGCGCTCGCCGCCCACGGGCATCACTGCCCGGAACATGTCGGTATCCTGGATGGGGCCCGGCGCCACCACGTTCACCGTGATCCCGAACGGCGCCAGCTCGAGGGCCCACGTTCGCGCCATGCCGATCATGCCCGCCTTGGTCGCCGAATATGCGGTCCGCGTTTGCAGACCGAGCGCGGCACGTGACGATATGAGCACGATGCGACCGAAATTTCGCTCGCGCATCCCCGGCAGCGCCGCTTGCGCGAGCAAGATCGCGGCGCCGAGATGTAGCTGCGTGAGGTCGTGCAGGTCTTCCTGGCGAACATCGGGAAGGAGATTCGGCCGGACAATGCCGGCATTGTGGATCACGCAACTGATTGCGTATTCCTTAGCGAGGCTCGCGGCTGCCTGCTCAGTCGCGCGCGCATCAGTAAGGTCGACTTCAACCGCGTGTAACCCAGGGTCCGCCCAATCAGGCTTTCGCCGCGCCAGCGATACGACTTCGTATCC
>Ga0187860_1001066_pt1 | contig 24982 bp, 29 predicted proteins | sample June2016WEW_10_4_FD_132981 | JGI IMG/M metagenome (GOLD analysis project Ga0187860, IMG submission 132981) | Peatland microbial communities from SPRUCE experiment site at the Marcell Experimental Forest, Minnesota, USA - June2016WEW_10_40 | ecosystem: Environmental > Terrestrial > Soil >...
ACGATCTGCCACTTCTCTTCGGGGGTCCGATCTACGCGTGGTTTCCTGCCCATGTTGCCTCCTGTTTGGAGGCCCTGATCTTACCTAACTGAGGTGTCCGGTTTTAGCGGGGAGCACTACACAACAGACCTATGCGTCAACAAAAATGCGAAAAACTCCGGACACTACCGTGGAAGCCATGCACACGTTATACTCCTAAAAAACGATCGCCTCATCCCCTTTTAGCAGGAACTAAACAAGTGCGCCTGCCTCTGGTGATACGCCATTCGGATCAAGCGCTTTCTGAATCTTGTTCCACCACAAATGGTAATTAGATAGGCCTCGTCCGATTTCCTCATTTTGGCCTGCCAACAAGGCGAAGTAGCGTTCGTTAAAAGCCCTCGTACTTTGCTCTTTTTGCCATTCCTCGACCGCCGTTTTGGCTTCCAGGTTCTGAGGATCGAATTTGCAGAATATTTCGGTTTTGCCAAGATGCCCCTGTTCCACTCCCCAGCCAAAAAAGGCTCCGCCATCATCGACGATCAGGCCCTTTGCGATCAAAGGCTCCTTCGCCTTGCCTGCTCCGATCGCCCACTTGATCGTCAAGTCTCTCTGGCCCATAACGGGAATGGAATTAAAGGCGCCTCCTGGACGGAATGTCTCTCTAATAGAGGCGGAAATTCTGATGCACTGGCACAACAGGATTCCTTCCATCTCGGGATCCTCAAGGGATGCCAAAGACTTCCCGCCAGCTGCGTTGACGATGTGCTGCAAGACCCGTTTCTTATATTCGAAGTCTGCCGAGGAGTTGCCGGCTATGATGATAAAGAAGCCGGGCCCCTGGGCCTCCTTGCTGAGCCGCTTGAAAGTTTTTTCCTCTTCTTCATTACTGGTGGTGATATTCGCGGCCACCATGGCCACATTAAAACCCATGAGCTCGAACGCTATTTCACTTTCTCCGATCTTGATCTCCGCCTCCCACATTTTCCCGATCGACGGAAAGCTGAAATATCGCGCCATGAAGTTAGGCGGTATCTCGCTCAGGGAATAACTTGGCGATATCCCTTGGATTGGGAATTTTGACGGCCCCGGCCAGTGATAAATCTTCATGGCGGCCTTCGTAAACACACCCGGCGTTACGCCCGGCGGTACAGCACTCGTAAGTATGCTCCTTAACGACGGACCCGGACCGTCACCACAGAACCACTCATCCGAAGACCCCAGCGAACCAGACCTAACGATGTCCCCTGCGGGAGTGACCCATTCGATTGCCAAATGGTTTCGATCGTCACCACTTGTGGTTTGATCCAAATGCCCGTGACCCCGGAGCATCGCCGAGCAGTTGGACCCTGCTCCCTTCAGGTTAAGGTGCAAGCCCCTTTTCATCAACTCCGCTTGCAGCTGTGCCGAGATGACATACGGCTCAACCACGGCATACATATTCTTCTCGTTGATTTCAATGATGCGGTTCATCCTTCGCAGGTCGAGATAGAGAGCGCCCTTTGCGAACTTCCCCGTCCAACCTGTACACACCGGCCTGAATGGCAACTTGTATTTATTGCATAGCTTGACGATCGCTTGGACTTCCGCCGTGTTCTTCGGAAGAATTACAGCCGCGAACTCAGTCGCGTGATACGAAGGCATGATTACCGGATCATCACAGATATACTCTGCTCCGACCACATCTTCGAAAGACGCATATACGTCCTTGTTCAACGCCATGATGCATCACCTCTTTACGCGATTGCTGTCTCTACCAGTTCAACGATGTCGTAAACCTTCAGGCTGCTGCCGGTTTCGCTGATCGCTTGGTTAAAGGTCTTCTCACACCAGGGGCAGGCGGTAACCATTGCCTCGGCGCCAGTCGACTCGGCTTCCTCGATTCTTTCCCGGGCAGTCCATTGGGCAAACTCGGGATTTGACTCGTCCACACCACCACCGGCCCCGCAGCACCAGGAGTATTCCTTAATCCTGGTCATTTCCGTGAGTCTTACACCGGGAATGCTCTTGAGAACATCCCGAGGCGGTTGATAGACGCCATGAGTACCTCGCCGGTACACCTTTGGCGGGTCGAAAACAAACCTGTCCCCCGGAATCTTTTTCCCTTCCCAGTGTATCCACGGCTCACCCAGCCTGCCGAGACGGCACGGGTCATGGTATGTGACCGAGAGGTCGACTTTTTTTCGCAGCTTCAGCCTGCCGTCCCGCATCAGTTTGTCGATGTATTCCGAGATATGCAGCACTTCAAGGTCGCCCTTCAGATTGAACTTGTCGTAGAGAACCTTGAAGGCCTGGTACCCGTCGGCGCACGCCGTTACTACTGTCTTGACGCCGGCTTCCTTAATCATGGCCATGTTCTTCTTGGCCTGACGCAGAAAGTCTTCCTTGTAACCCATCTGGTAGGCCCGGCCGCCGGAGCAGGTCTCGGCGTCACCGGCGATTCCGAAATCGACGCCCGCCTTTTGCAGTATCTTCGCGGTGGCTTTGGCCAGCTTCTGCAGATTCTTGTCATAGCTCGTGAGACAGCCGACGTGATAGAGCACGTCCACTTTTTCCTTGGTGGCGTTCTTCAAGTTCAGGCCGGAAGCCCAGTCACCCCGTTTGCCCGTGGTGGGCACCATCGAGCCATGCTTTCGGAGACCGGCGATTACCTTGTCCAGGGCGGGGTGGGTCTTACCGTCCTCGACACACTTGATCCTGAATTCATTGATGGGCTCGAGGACTTCCATGTCCATGGCGTAATTACACGAGACGCCACAGGCGCCGCACATCTGGCAGTTATAGACGATGTCGAGGAGCCTATCCGTATAATTGAATCCCTCTTTCAACATCGCCGCCCCGATATTTAATCTGCCGCCGCCTGAGTAACTGTGGAAGTTATATTTCGATATGCTGGGACAGACATTTGCATACTGAAGTCCATTCACCCTTTGCATGGGTATAAACTTACACGCCGAACACCGGCAGCACATCTCCATATCGCCTTTATATTGTTCCAATCCCATCTTGGCTATCTCCTGTGATCATTCCACGATAAACTGTTTCTGCTCACGTCCCTTAAAAGCACACTTTCCCCGGATTCATCACATTGTTTGGATCAAATATCTTCTTCAGCTTGTCCAAAACAGAGACGGTAGCCGCGTCTCGATTCAAAATCATCCCCGTACTTTCACCATAAGGCCTCGAGAAGAACGCGCCCTTGGCCATTAAGTTTTTGACCGCCAAGGCGGATACGTTCTGGACTCGATTGAGCTCCCGGCGGTTTTCGGGATCGTAAAACAGATTAAACTCACAGTGATAGCTGGTGCCCTGTACGATCGGCTGGATGTACACACCGATGTGGGAGGCGGGGTAACCGGCTTTTTCCGCCAGATCATTCATGGCCCCAATTTGACCTTGGAGCTTTTCAAAGATGGTCAAGTAGAATATGTCCTGGCAGGCCCCATTCTGGCGAAGCTTCCAATAGGGCTCCCCGCAAGGCTGCTGGACCGCTTTCAAGATTTCATTGGCTGAAACTCCACCGGCTGCTCTTGCTGCTTCTACTCCCAATCGCTGGGTTATCTCAGTGATGTCTTTAATCTGAGAGCTAACCCTTTCCTCCGGGAAATATTCGTAGCCGGCTACCGTATAGAAAAGAGTCCATGCGGGCAGGGCATCCCTAAGCTTTTGATAGTCATTGGGCCATTTCTTCGTAAAGATGGCTGCCAGGTTGGTACTATTTAGGATCAAGCATTCGTTGACCACCCTCAGTCTTATCAGCCAGTAAGTCAGCTCGAGCAGCTTATCGAGGTTGGAGGAACCAACCACAAAAGGCTCTTCCAGACTGGGCAATATTTCACACCTCATCGACACCCACGTTACGATGCCCATCGTTCCCTGCGCCCCCTGGATCAGCCTGTGCAAGGAAGCCGTACCCGGCCCATACGGCGCTTTTTGCACACCCCCGACGGCCCACTGTTCCGCGACTGTACCCGGCCCAGCCGCCTGCCCGGTTCTAAACTCATCGCCCGTTCCAAAGAATATCTCGGCGCAAGCCAACGGGTCGGAGATATCCCATTGATACTTGGGCATAATTACAGGCTCTCTCTCCAGTATGCTGCCGACCACAGACTTGGACTTCCGTGGCAGTAAAGGCATATTGAGCCTGAGCCCTTCTCTTCTTACCTCCGGGATTAGTTCGCCGAAGGTCACGCCCGGCTCGCACATCGCCACCCGTCTCTTGCGATCCACGACCATGACCTTTTTCATGCCGCTCATATCGACAATGACCGCGCCTCCGATGCTGGGAACGGTGTCGCCTCGGAAGTGCGGAGGACCGGAGCTGACTGGAACCAGCGGCGTCTTCGTCTCATTGGCGAGTTGGACGATCTTCCGCACATCCTCTGTGTTTCTCGGCCGGGCGACCAATGCGGGCCGCACCGGGTTGACGAAGCTCATGTCCTTCGAGTACTCATCCAAATCGGCTCGTTCACGGCTTGCGCCCAGTGCAACCATCGTCTCTAACGCTGCTGCGTCACTCATCCGTGACCTCCGTCATTCGCCGCATCTTTCTGGTGCATGGAATCCGGACTGATATCCCGCACTACGGCCGCAAGGACCGAGAGACCGTGATGCATCGATTCGCTTCTGCGGGCTGGAGTATGGCGCGACACAAATAAACTGTTTCGCGGAAACTGGCTGAGTATTGGACAAGGATCTCGACCCGTCCAATGTTTTCTCGCTTTCACAGCTGATAACGAGCGGACATCAGAGACCGCGATCGACAGGGCGAGGCAAACCGGATGTGAGGCGAAAAACCCTGCGCGCCGTTTCCAGGAAATTGAGAACCGCTGCCGACAGGGGGTAACATTTTCATCGGGCCGTTAGGGGGACATTGTTACGTTGCTACAACAACTTCATTTTGGCTGTATGATGCGGGCTCAACATTCTTAGTATAGTTGGCGTTCGTGTGAAGAGGTCAAGAATGCGACGCAGAGTGCTCGCCGGACTTATCTTCTTGGGTTTTGGGTGTCCTGTGGTGCTGGCAGGCGGTCCCGATATAGCCGCGCTCTACCAACAGCGGTGTGCGGTGTGCCACGACCATCCGGAGGGGCGGACACCGCATCGAGACGCGATTGCCGAGCTGGCGCCACAAGACGTGATATTCGATCTGACGTTCGGCGTGATGCAGCCGCAGGGCTTGGGGTTGAGCGCCGAAGAGATTGCGGCCATCGCTTCTTTTGTCACCGGCAAGGCCTCCACGCCCGGCGCCCAACCGAACCCGGAAGCCAATCGCTGCGCGGATGCCGGCCAGCCTATTCGCGTTGATGGCGCCGCGTGGAACGGATGGGGCCGCGATGTCGTGAATTCGCGCTACCAGCCGCAGCCGGGAATCAAGCCGGAGGACGTTCCGAAGCTGAAGATCAAGTGGGCCTTCGCGTATCCCGGGCCGCTGGTCGGAGCGCAGCCGACCATCATGGGCGATCGCCTTTACGTCACGAGCACAACCGGGCTGCTTTATTCCCTGAACGCGCAGACGGGCTGCACATATTGGAAGTTCCAAGCCGAATCGGAAATCCGCGCGGCCGTCAGCGCCGGCCCGCTGCCCGGGTCCTCGCCGGCCAAGTTCGCAGTTTATGCCGGCGACTTGATGAAGGCGTTTGCGTACGCGGTGGATGCCGGCTCGGGAGAACTGCTTTGGAAGACAAAGCTGGACGATCATCCGCTGGCCCGGATCACGGGCGCTCCCATTCTCTACAAGGACCGGCTGTATGTGCCGGTTTCATCGCAAGAAGAGGGATTCGGCGCGGTTGACACCTACGAGTGCTGCACATTCCGCGGGAGCGTCGTCGCACTCGACGCGTCCACGGGCAAGATCATTTGGAAGGCTTATACAATCAAGGATCCGGCGCAACCGTTCAAGAAAAGTTCCGCGGGAGTTCAAATGTACGGTCCGGCCGGGGTGGCCGTTTGGTCGGCTCCCACGATCGACGTGAAGCGCAAAGCGATCTACGTGGCCACCGGCGATTCCTATACTGATGTCGAGACGGAAGCCTCGGACGCGATCGTCGCGATCGATATGGAAACAGGCCGTATCCGGTGGATCAATCAAGTCACCGCGCACGACAACTACCTGTTTGGCTGCCCGGTGCCCGGAAAGGGCATCTGCCCGGATCCCGTTGGCCCCGATTATGACTTTGGAAGTTCGCCAATCCTCACCACGCTGTCGAACGGCAAACAGGTGATCCTAGCAGGTCAGAAATCAGGAATTCTCTACGCCATGGATCCAGACGATCGCGGCAAGATTCTGTGGAAAGTCCAGGTCGGGCCGGGCAGCATGGGCGGCGGCATCCTCTGGGGCTCCGCCGCCGACCAGGAAACAGTCTACGTGCCCATTGCGAATCGATCAGATAGCAGCCTTTCCGCGCTGAAGATCGCCACTGGTGAACTGGTTTGGCACAAGCCCGCGCCAGCCGGGGTATGCAGTTGGGGAACGCGTGGCTGTGCGGGCGTTGAGTCGGCAGCGGTCAGTTTGATTCCGGGCGTCGTATTCTCCGGTTCGGCAGACGGACACCTGCGCGCCTATGCGACGAAAGACGGGGCGATCGTCTGGGATTTCGATACGGCGCGGAAGTACGACGCGGTGAACGGCGTTCCCGCGAACGGGGGCTCGATGGGCACCGCCGGGCCAACCATCGCGAGCGGCATCCTGTACGTAAACTCGGGAGAGGGCCGTTTTTCCGGACGCCGCGGAAATGCTCTGATTGCATTCACCGTCGACGGGAAGTGATGCTATTCCCAGCCGGTCGGGGCTTTGTAAGGTTGTGTGACAATCACCGCGGAAACTTCCCGAATCTTGCGGTCCTTCACTTTGAACAACTCCCCGATTGCTGTGCTGTTGGGCCATTGCGAATAGCGTCCCATCGACACCTTGTAGCTAGGTATGTCGATGGATTGCGCCGTAGCACGGTGGTTGAAGCGAACGAATCGGGGCCAGATGGTCCAGGAAGAAACGCAAGGGCCCAACCAGCCAGCACCACGTACAGGTCCAGAAGAAAGTGAAGCGGGAACGCTCTTTTTCGATCGTGGATATTGGCGCCTCTGCTGGTGGCCTGGAAGCGTTCCAGCGGTTCCTACTGCATCTCCCGTCCGACACAGGGATGGCATTCTTGCAAATGAGTGGGCTATTTTCTCGCGTCTCGATGGAAGGCTGCCAAGGCGATTGCCGAAGCCGGCCGAGCCTCGACAAGCTCGGCATGGTGGGCGTGGCGACCACGACGGAAGTGTCCGGAAAGCCGCTTTCCGATGCCGCCTCCGATCGCTTCTTCGCAAAGCTCGACCGGCGGCAGGCCGTTCTCTTCGTCCACCCCTCCGGCTCCGGCGTGCATTCCACAACGATTGCGGACTTCACCTGGTCCATCGGCGCGCCGTTCGAGTTTTTGCCTGACGAAATGAGGATGATCCTATGAATGGCATTCTGAAAATCATTCAGGAGCGGCACTCGGCACGAGTTGCATTTGATCCGAACCATCAGATCGCAAAGCAAGATTTGGAACACATTCTCGAAGCAGCGCGCTGGGCACCTACAGCCCACAACATGCAGAATTTCGAGATCGTCGTCGTCGACGATAAAAAGCAACTCGAAGCGATCGGTAAGATCAGGTCGCGAGTCTCGGAAACATTTCTGCGTGAAAATTACCAGCAGATGTCCTTCTCCGAAGAGGAACTGCTCGCGAAAAAGGTCGGTGTACTGGCCAGCATGTTCCCGCCATCCTGGAGGAAGCCGGGCGCGAAACCCGACACCGCCGATGCGACCATGCACTCGTTCTTGGGGAGCTCGCTGCAGCAAAGCCCACTTTTACTTATTGTAACGTACGATTCGACAAGAAGGGCGCCGGCGTCGGAGGGAGATGTGCTGGGAATGATGAGCTTGGGCTGCGTAATGGAGAACATGTGGCTCATGGCCCAGTCGCTCGGTATTGGTTTTCACGTCCTGAGCGTTTTCAGCGCAGAAACAATCGAGAAGGAGGTCAGAAACCTCCTAAGGATTCCGCATCACATGAGAATCGGTTTTGCCTGCCGCTTAGGCTATTCAGCTGCTCACCCGGTCACGAATCTTCGCGTGCGCCGCGATCTGAAAGACCTTACCCACCACAATCTGTTTGGTACACGAGGACTCGATTAGTTGTCAACATTGGAGGCCATATCGACATTCATTTCCGCGTATTGGGACAATGCTGTGTAGGTGTAGACCACTCGAAAACCTTGGCCTTGCCTTCCGGGCTATGCCATGAAGCTCGTAAAGCGAGTATGGGCGCGATTCGCTGGGGTAGTGCGCTCGGCCCGGAATTCGTAGCGAAGGAACTGCGGAAGCTGTGAGCCGAAGGACTGCTTTGGCTGTTATTACCAACAAATGGAGATGTTCAGTGACGCGTTTGGAATGCGTCTGCTCTGAATACCAACTTCGAGCTTGTCTCAAAGCAGGTTAGTTACTTCAGTCTTCCAGCGAGCCACTCTCCTCACGGCCACAGTCGATCCTTTTACCACGGCTCAGGGCCGTCATCGCTGAAAACTCCGGCGGTGGGGCCGTCGTCGGGAAGTAGCGCCAGGCGGACCGGCGTGGCGGCTCCTTGTTCGACCGTCCTCACTCCGCGATGCTGATTCATATCCGTCGCGGTGAACCCCGGATTGGCTGAATTTACCTTGATTCCGGCACTTTTCAGCTCATTGGCGAACTGAACCGTGATCATATTGAGCGCAGCTTTCGACGAACAGTACGCGAGCGATATGTTTCGGACCGCCAGCGGGCTGTTGGGGTCCGCGTTACGGGTGAGGGAGCCCAGTCCGCTCGACACGTTGACGATCCGACCGTGCTTGGATTTCTTGAGCAGCGGGAGCAGGGCTTTGGTGACGCGGAATACCCCAAAAACATTGGTCTCGAACGTTTTCTGGAGCACCTCGACGGTCAATTCCGAGCCCGGGCACCAATCAAGCGCGATCCCCGCATTGTTCACTAAAATGTCGAGCCGCCCATGGCGGCGCTCCACCTCGGCTGCGGCGCGATCCACGCTTACCTGCGAAGTCACATCGACTTGAATGAATTCGACGGGAAGGCCTTCGGCGCGAAGATCTGCCACAGCCTTCTCTCCGCGTTCGCGGTCCCGGGCGCCTATCAGCGCGAAAATGCCTTTGGCGGCGAGTTGCCGGGAGATTTCCCTTCCAATTCCTTTGTTCGCGCCTGTCACGAATGCAATTGTTTCAGCCATAGAACAGGTATGATAGCAAGTATCTGCATTTCTATTTCACTTTTCGATTCTTACCGGCGCGAGCCTGCATCTATAGCGTTTCAGGAGGAATGATATGAAATTGACTGACTACACGACTTTGGGACGCACGGGATTGCGCGTCAGCCCGCTCTGCTTCGGCGCGATGACGTTTGGAACCGAGTGGGGATGGGGCGCGGACGAAAACACTTCCAAGCAGATGTTCGACCGTTACCTCGAAGCGGGAGGCAATTTCATCGACACGGCTGATGCCTATACCAACGGCCACAGCGAGGAACTCGTCGGGAAATTCGTCGGCGAGGGCAGCTTGCGCGACCGCACTGTCATCGCGACGAAGTTCACCTTCAACGCGCAGCCCGGAAATCCCAACGCCGGCGGCAACGGCCGCAAGAATATTTATCGCGCGCTCGAAGGCTCGCTACGCCGTCTCAAAATGGATTACGTCGATCTGTATTACCTGCACGCGTGGGACATCGTGACGCCAGCCGAGGAAGTCGTTTCAACGCTCACCGATTTGGTCAAGGAAGGGAAGATCCGCTACTACGGTTTGTCTGACACGCCCGCGTGGTACGTCGCTCGCGCGCAAACCATCGCCGAAAAAGAAGGCAAGGAGCGCGTAGCCACTCTCCAGCTCGAGTATTCGCTGCTCGAGCGCACCATCGAGCGCGAACACATTCCCGCCGCGCAGGAACTCGGCATCGGTCTGTGCCCCTGGGGTCCGCTGGCTGGCGGTTTTCTGAGCGGCAAGTACAAGCGTGACGGAAACTCCGGGAAAGGCGAAGGGCGTCTGGCTGGGCCCAATCAAATCTTTAACAGATTTACCGAGCGCAACTGGCGGATTCTCGACACGTTCCTCGATATCGCGAAGCAAATCGGAAAACCGCCTGCGCAAGTCGCGTTGAACTGGGTTGCCACGCAGCCCGGCGTCACTTCCACCATCCTCGGCGCGACGAAAATGGCGCAACTCGAAGACAACCTCGCCGCCATTGAATTTGAAATTCCCGCGGAGCTTCGCAAGCGGCTCGGCGAAGTGAGCGCTCTCGAACCAGCTCATCCTTACATTTTCTTCACGCCCATGACTCAGGGACGCATCAGCGGCGGCACTACCGTGCAAGGTTGGAGGAGATCGTACACATATGAAGGTGCGGTCGCCGAGCCTCCCGCAGAAAAGAAAGCAGGTGCCGGCGAGAAGTAACTTCCCCGGGACTTAAACAGCATTGTGTCGCGTATGGATTTTTGGACAGCAGTAGGGCTCTGGTCGATTTATCGCTGGCAGATGATCCGCTAGGCGATGATCAGCCTGGCAGATGCTGCGCCGGCCAGTAATGGGCAAACGCGTGATTATTTCACGCTGTCCCTCGCCAAAATCTCAGCCGCGCCGAAAATCCGGCGATTCCCGTCGCAACAGCTTGAAGAGAAAACCTGGTTGCCCCCCGAACGCGAAGATTCTCTCCGGGGAATGTCAGCGCGAGGTGCGTGTACACATAAGGATGGAGGAGCGGCAGATGGTGAAAGTTTTCGCGACGCTACGTCGGCTCGAATTAGGCAGCCCGATCATAGCGGTGATGCAGACCGCCGAGTCGCCCGTGAAAAAGGATGCGACCCGAGGTTACGGAACGAGTCTTGCCGTCCGCTGTTCCCTTCCCGAGCCCAAGATGCGTGCGATCTTCGTGGTGGTAGCAAACATCCTCGAAGAGCAATCGCTTCAGATGGCGTTCATTCACGGCAATGACGTGATCCAGCAGGTCCCGTCGACAGCTTTCAACCCAGCGCTCCGCGACGCCGTTTTGCCAGGGGCTTTCGAAGGACGTTCGCACTGGACTCATCTTCAGGGATCGAACGGCTGCGAGAACCCCAGCCCGTACTTCGCATCGCGGTCGAAGATGAGAAAACGTCGAGCGCCGGGGGATTTCTTGACCGAGTGCCTGAGGGCGGGGACATTTCCATTTGATAGCTTACCCGATTGCGGTGGACAATAGCCGCAATGCCGAATAATTCATCGCGAAGACCCGACCCCGAGCAACTGCTCGCACAAATCCAATTCGAGGAGCGCCGGAGTCGTCGCGGGCGACTGAAGGTTTTCCTCGGCTATACAGCCGGAGTTGGCAAATCCTTCCAAATGCTCGACGAGGGACGCCGGCGGCGCGAGCGAGGTGAAGACGTTGTCGTTTGTGCGGCGCAATCACAGTACCCTGTTGAGATTGAGGCGATATTACATAAGTTCGAAATTATTCCTACCTTAAAGACTGGCGAGGCGGAATCTATTGATGTTCCTGCCGTCATTCGTCGGCACCCCCAGGTTGCACTAATTGATGGCCTTGCCTATGACAATCCACCAGACAGTCTAAACCCCCATCGCTGGCAGGACGTGGAACAGCTACTCGAAGCGCGCATCTCAGTGATCACTACGATTAACTTACAGTACCTCGACAAGCTTCGTGACGAGGTGGAAAGCATCACCGGCAAGCGTGCCCCGTACAGCATTCCACGCGGCTTTCTGGATAGCACTGCGGACGAAATCGTTGTCGTGGACGCCCCTGCGATACAAAGCCTGTTGCGTGGTGCAACACCTCGGAATCGCGCTGCGCTGCTCGCTGAACATAAGCTCTCCCGGCTTCGCGAACTGGCTCTGTTGGTAGCGGCTAGCGTAGTGGACTACCAGCTTGAGAGTTACTTGCGGTCGCATGGAGTCGATCAATCTTGGGGCGTGCAAGAACGTATCCTTGTTTGTATAACACCGCGATCCAGCGCCGCCCAAATGCTAGAAAGCGGACGCCGCAATGCAGACCGCTTCCAGAGCGAGTTTTATGCCGTCTATGTGCAGCAGCCTGCTCTTTCGCAAGAAGATCGAGCGATTTTGCAACAGAATCTTGACTATGCCAATCAATTAGGAGCTCAGGTGGAAGTTTTACATGATCTAAGCGCGACGGATGCAATCCTGAAGTTCGCGCGTCAAAAGGGCATCACCCAAATCTTTATCGGGCGAAATATGCACGAGGGAAAATGGCCTCGGCTTTGGCGCAACTCAATTGAACGTCTGATCCTCGCTGCCGAAGGAATCGATGTCGTCATCTATCCACATTAGCGGAGATGGAAAGCAAGATCGCGGGCAAAGTGCCCGGGGCCAGCTAAAAGTGTTCCTGGGCTATGCGGCCGGAGTCGGCAAAACGCTCCGCATGCTGGAGGAAGCACAAGACCTCAAGCGGCAAGGAGAGGATATTGTCGTCGGTTACTTCGAGCCCCATAGACGCAAAGACACGATCGCTAGGGTAGACGGTTTGGAACTCGTCCCCAGACGCACCGTGGCTTATCGGGGCGGCACGTTTCAAGAGATGGATACCACGGCTATCCTTTCGCGGCGCCCTGCCATTTGTGTTGTCGACGAACTAGCACACACGAATGTGCCTGGCTCGGAGCGCACCAAACGCTGGGAGGACGTGCAAGTTTTACTGGCTTCGGGGATAGATGTGATGACGAATATGAATATTCAGCATCTTGAGAGCCTTAACGATCAGGTTTTCCGGATCACTGGCATTCGCGTCCGCGAAACCGTACCGGATTGGTTTGTCAAGGGCGCCGACGAAGTTGTGATGGTCGACGTGACGACCGAAGCACTGCTGAACCGGCTCAAGCGTGGGAACATCTACGCTGCGGAGACAGCACAGAGGGCTATGGACAATTTCTTTAAGGAATCGACTCTCACGGCGCTACGGGAATTGGCCCTCCGTCAAACGGCACACGAGCTCGGATCGCGGGAGATTCCCAGTGCAGCCGAAGAGCAGCAACCACAGCAAGAGCATTCTAGTACTTCGCCTTCACCACCAAGAGCAGCCGTTGATCGGATCTTGATTTATGTCAGTTCCGATCCTTCAACAGTCATGCTCGTCAGGCGCGGCCGCAGAATGGCCGACTATCTCGGTGCTGATTGCTTCGCAGTTTCTGTAATGCCGTTTCGGGACCACAGTCGCATGCGCAAGCAAGATCAAGACGCTGTCGAAGAGCACTTGAAATTTGCAAGACATCTACATATTGAGACGCGAATCTTGGAGGGCGACGATCTCGCAGAAACAGTTGTGGATTTTGCCCATCGTAATCACATTACGCATATCATCCTAAGCCGCCGAGACTATCGTGGGTGGAGTCGCCTGTTAATGACTGACCGCGTCCTGCGGATCGTTCGAAAAGCGACGGATATTCGAGTGGTCATTGTCGCCGAACGCAGGAGACATAATTAGCGCATCTCTGCCCTCGTCACTAGGCTGGGAATTAACAAGGGGTTCAAGGCGGCGGGACGACGGTTCAAATCCCCTTGAACAACTCAGACACGGACAGCCTGAAGGCTCTCGCAATTCTCTCGATGTTCACGAGCACCACGTTGCGTTCACCCCGTTCAATACCTCCGATAGATTATAGGTGCGGTCGAAGCCGCAGATGTCGGTTCATCGGATCCGGTCTCCGATTTAGCTACACCGATCTATTGGCAGCGTCTTTATTCAGCTGACAGTCAGGCAATTCGCATCGCGGCAGAGCGACGCAAGAGAGATAACGCTATTTGTCGCACATTTGAAGAGGAGCAGGTCTGGTTGGTGGAACAGAAGGCCTGAGGAAGGCCTAAGAGGAGCGGTGATGGAGCCCACCAACCAGAGAGAAGCAAGCGAGCAACTACCCAAGCTCAGCCAGGTGATCCAGATCGTGGCGCCGCGCCACGCGCGACACCGACGGGCCAGGCTGCAAGGTCTCTTCCACGATCTTGCGTCGCTCTTCCACGCTCCGTCGCCGTTTCTTCCCTCCGTCTAGCGTCGCCATGGAGAGGAGGAACTCCGCCGTAATACGAAGCAGATAGCTACGTCTCCTAGGCCAACAAACAGCCAAAAACCCGCTTGAATTCGGCACAAGAAAGCCGGTCCGATCATAGAGTGATTCTCTCTCATTCCCGCTGGACACATTCAACCCGGTCACGTCACGGCACTCTTTCGGCGCCATAGACACGAATAGCGCCGGCAGCCTCGCCTCTGAAGAGGCAGCCACCGGCGCCTTGACTTTCGCAAACTCGATTATTTCTTCTTTTTCTTTCTTAGGCCCGGCAGAATGGTTTCGAGTATCGAAGTAACTTGTTCGGCCAGTCGCCCGGACTCGGCTACTTTGTTTAGCTGAAAATAGATGTCGACGACATCCCCGGCTTTCCGTGGTCCTACCGCACAAACTACGACAATCTTTTTCTCTTCGGGGAGAATCTGATAGATCAATCGATGGTTTGCGAACTCGTGCTTCCAATACCCGGATAAAGACGAGCGAAGAGGTGTTCCATATCCTTCCGGGTTAACTGCAATTTTCTTCTTGATGACTTTTGCGAGTTGCTTCTTGACGTTACCATCAAGAGCGCCAATATCATTTCTGGCGTCCTCCGTGAAGACGACCTCATATCTTGGTGCTGGTGTTTCTTCGGTCGTCTTGCCTGATTCTGTCATCCGAAGACTTCATTCATTGTGTAGAGTTTGGCCTTTGAAAGCCCGCTTTTCTTCAGTTCTACCAGGCGGTCGGTAATTTCGCGATCAGCAAGGATCTCAAGGGTCGCGAGAATGGACTCCCGCTCCTCGACAAGCCGGTCAAAAAATTTCTGATCGACCACGTACTTTGCAACCTGGCGACGATTTTCAATCAGCAAAACCGTGTTGTCCTTGACTGTCTTGAGATGCTCTCTAAGATCATCCCGAAAGTCGGTCGCAGACACTTTTCTAACCCTTATCGCATGTGCCATCGACGTTGGGCTCTCCCCCTTTGTCCCTCTACGTATTAACGTACGCTTCGCTACGTGAGTTGTACGGTTAAAAGCAGACGGTGTCAAGGGGTACCTTCCTACGTGCTTTCCCATTGCGTGTACGGCGAGTTGCCGTACACTTTGTTCCGCAGGTAGCTAACTCAGAACTGGTAGCCCCTGGGCTACCCAGTAATGCCCATCGCTGATGGCCTCGGCGGTTGTTTGGATCCACGCCGTTGGGCGTTAGTGGGGACAAGGGACCCGAAGGCGCCTACTGTGGACTGGTTGACATCTGGCGTGGCCCAGGAATAAAAACGAGGGACCTCTCGGGTGAGGGGGCTGAAGTTGGGGGAGACTATGGAACCATTTCGCTATCACGTGTTCATATGTAACCAATGCAAAGCTGAGGGTGTGCCGTGCTGCGCGGTTCGCGGCTCAGGAAGTGTGATCGAAGCGCTGCGCCACGAAATTGCTGCGCAGGGCCTCCTGGATGAGGTGCAGATCACCCTGTGCGGCTCGGTAGGGCTCTGCGAGCGCGGCCCCAACATGGTTGTCTACCCCGAAGGGGTTTGGTATTCCGCAGTCCAGCCCAAGGACGTGCCGGAGATTGTGCGAAGCCATTTTCAGCAAGGCAGAGCAGTGGAGCGGCTGGTGAACAGGGACGTGGCGGCACTGAAGGAGGAGATTCAGTCCAACAGGAACAAAGCACTTGCCGCGATGAAGGCCCGGGAAGCCTCCGGAGAACTCCCGGACGACCTCCTCCAGACCATCCGGGGGTTTCAGGAGAGCCGAGCGATACTTACTGGCATTGAGCTGAGCGTTTTTGCAGCCATCGGCAATGGGGCGACCGCAAGCCAGGTGGCCGCCAAGATCGGGACAGATGCGCGTGCAACGGAGATGTTGCTGAATGCCCTTGTAGCCATGGGGATGTTGGCTAAGACCGATGGCTTGTTCCATGCTACGCCCGTAACGGCGCGATACTTCGGTGGGAGATCTCCGGACGATGCTCGCGCGGCGATGATGCATACAGTCCATCTTTGGCATCTCTGGTCGACGCTGACTGAATGCGTCCGTTCGGGAACTTCTGTGACACGGCAAGAAGCCGCTGGGCCCGGCGACGATTGGACGGAAGCGTTTATTGCTGCGATGCACCACAACGCTCGAGCGCGTGCGCCACAAGTGGTCCAAGCCGTGGGCATCAAGGGTTCGCTGAGAATGCTCGACGTGGGCGGCGGTTCAGGGGCATATTCGATTGCGTTTGCGCAAGCCAACGAGATGCTTCAGGTCGATGTGCTCGACTTGCCTGACGTCCTCCCGATCGCTCAGCGCTACATCGAGAAGGCAGGCCTTGGCCATCGAATCAAGACGCGACCTGGCGACCTTCGCACAGACCTCCTCGGCCAAGGATTCGATCTGATTTTCATTTCTGCCATCTGTCACATGCTTGGGCCGGACGACAATCGTGACTTGCTGAAGCGCTGCCACACTGCACTGGCGCCGAAGGGGCGCATCGTCATCAGCGATTTCATTCTCGAAGCTGACAAGACAGCGCCAAAGCAGGCAGCACTGTTTGCGTTGAATATGCTGGTCGGAACACGCGACGGGAGCAGCTACAGCGAGATCGAGTATGGCGCGTGGCTGCGCGAGGCGGGCTTCCAAAATGTCAACCGCATTCGATTGCCCGGCCCCGCACATTTAATGGTGGGCACGCGTTAAGCGCCGCGCAGGAAGAGAGGACAATCGGCTCAACTGACTCCGCTTGCGGTCCGGACAGAGGCGTCTTCAGCTGACAGTATCCGGTCTGCTTAGTCCCAGTTGAACGCATCGCGCACGATTCCTTAAAGAACTACAACAGCCCACGTACGTGCACACCTGAGAGTCTCGGGCCATTTGAGTTAGGGCGATCCGGTTACGTCTTCGGTTGAACCCGTCGATGAAAGCGGCGGACGAATCCGGTGCTGGGCTCGATGGCAAAGACTACACAAGGTGATTAAGTTTTCCTCGGCATCATCGCCAAGTGAACTCCTGAATCGAAGGTGGTGAACCTCAAGATTCTGCAGCGACCCGCATCCCTGGCAACGCCAGCCGTCCCGCTGCAACACTCGCTGGCGGAGTCCTGCGTACAGTTCCGGATCGAGCCGCAGCCTCGGCCGTCTTTGCCGAGCACCCATCGGAGGATTCTTCTGGCCCTTTCCGAGAATGTTCTACCTCCTCTCCGACATTCATTGCGAATCCACGATAATCTCAATTCGTCAATCGTTCCGACGAAAAGCGAATCCCTGGGCGCTTCGTACGTCTCCGCCGTTCCGCGACGAGGACAGCTGTAAAACATTGCTCCAGCCGGAGTCATCTCGTGCAACCGGGTTGCACATTTGGCGTTCTGAAAGACCCTGTGCACCCGAGGTGCACAGGCGGAATAGACGGTCCGTCCAACCCGCGCGCTCCTCGAATATCGCTCACGTCTTCGCTTAATATTCGCCTACAATATATCAAGCTCGTGCGTGGGTCAAGACTCCTTTCTGCCATCTCCCCCTGTCAATTCGTCGCATCATTAGTAATTGGCGATCGGATCCAGTCCTTCGGACGCGACTGCTTACAACGCCACGGTCGGCGTGATGTCGCCACTGGCCGCAGGCAAATAAAGGTCACCGACGAAGATGTCCGGGATTGGGCCGCTGAACAACTTCGCTGATTCGCCCGGCCAATGGATTGTTGTGTACTCATACTCGCTGCCCACGATTCCTCGGAACGATTCGAGCTCGGTCTCGCCGTCATCGATAAAAGTGAGTCGCCGCATGTCAGTTCCCTCCAAGCGAATGAATCCAGAATCGTCCTCGTACGCTTGGACGCAATCCAGCATCGCAGATAAACAATCGGTCCCGCCCTGCGGGCTAAATATATATATACCCAAATTCACAACACATCCCTCAGGTGTAGGGTGAAAGGGCGAATAGGAAAGAAGAGAATGGGAGTGACGTAGTCGGTCCAGAAGCACATCTAAGACCAAATGGTCATCGACTCCTCGAAGAGGCGTGCCAGTTCGTCGGGTCCGGCTGGCCGAGGCGAAAGCTTAGTCACCCGATGCTGTGGCAGTGTGCCTTCGACGAGCGCCGGGATGTCTGTGGATTCGTAGCCCAATTCCCGCAGGCCGTTGGGAACTTTCAAGTCGTGCATCAATTTCACAATCTCGTCCGCAAGAATTCTGCCCGCATCTTCTCGTTTTGCACCGTTTACCTTGGCGCCCAAAATCTCGGCAGCCTTGAGATGGCGTTCCGGACACGCCGATGAAGTGAAACGGAAGACGGCCGGCGCATTGACAATCACCGATACGCCATGAGGCACCAAGGGGTGATCGACTGCATAGCCTTGCGGGCGATAATTCCGCACCATGCCCGCTACCGGATAGGACATCCCATGCGGCAAATGTACGCCCGCATTTCCAAATCCGATTCCCGCATACGACGCGGCGAGCAGCATGTTGGCCCGGGCTTCGTCATCCCCCGGATCGGCTACCGCGCGACGCAAATAGGTCCCGACAAGCCGAAGCGCTTCCAAACTCCACAAATCGCTGATTGGGTTCGATCCTTGGTAGGCCGGGCGCAATATGGGCCGCTCCGGTCGTGTGCGCTGCTGAAAGGGAATGGCAGTGTAAGACTCGACGGCGTGGCTCAAGACATCAAGCCCCGAAGCTGCGGCAACGGCCGATGGGAGCGTCCGGGTGTTGTCTGGGTCAACGAGGCCGAGAGTCGGCCTCAGGCGACGATGCGCGATGCCGGTCTTCGCTTTCATCTGGGCAAAATCGAAAATCGCAACGCCCGTTGTCTCGCTGCCGGTTCCCGCTGTTGTAGGGATTGCGATCAAGGGTTTCAGCAGGCCTGGAATTGGCTGGCCGCGGCCGATCGGCGGGTTCACGTAATCAAGGAAATCAGCCGGATAAGAGCTATACAAATTCGCCGCTTTGGCCGTGTCGATCGTGGAACCGCCGCCCACAGCGACAAAGGCGTCAAAATCCTCAGACTGGGCGGCAGTAGTCGCCTCACGAAAGGATTCATCGGAAGGCTCCACGCGGACGTGATCGAAAATTGAAAAGCGAATCTTGTGATCTTGCAGGGATTCGAGGACGGCGGCCACAGGATGCAGGGCGCGAAGATTAGGATCGGTGAAGACTAAGACGTGCTTCTTGCTGAGGTCAGCCAATTCGGCGCCGGCTTCGCGCGTGACCCCAAAGCCGAACCGGATGGCGGTGGTCGCCATCTCGAAGGCATATTCATTCAGCATGACGTGCCCTCGCAGCAAGCGCCCCGCACAGAAGCCGAGCGCTGAGCATTGGGTTTCAAGCGGCCTTTCGAGGATTCACGCTCTTCTTGATCGCCGGCCCTTTCCATCGTTCCGCTACCCTCAGTTCATAGGCGGACTGAAGATTGAGCCAAAACTGCGCCGTGGTGCCCAAGTAACGCGCTAGCCGGAGCGCGGTGTCGGCCGTGACGCCACGCCGGCCGCGCACAATATCATTTAAGCGCGTGGCGGGGATGTGGAGCTCCTTGGCGAGCGCATTGACACTCATACCAAGAGGCTTCACAACATCCTCCAAAATCGTCCGCCCGGGATGCATCTCCGCGAGAAGTTCATTTGCGGTCATTGTCCGCTCCTAATGATAGTCAACGATTTCCACGTCGTAAGCATCTCCGTCCTTCCAGCGAAAGCAGATCCGCCATTGATCGTTGATCCGGATGCTGTGCTGGCCGTTGCGGTCGCCGTGAAGCTTCTCCAGCCGGTTTCCCGGGAGGGCCAGATCGCGCAAGCCTGTGGCTGAGTCCAGCTGCTGCAATCGCCGGAGGGCTTGTTTGGCAACGCTTCGAAGGGCCTTTGACGGACGCAGCTCCTTGAATAAGGCTTCGGTCTCCCTCGAACGAAAGGATCGAATCACTCTGAGATTATATAATGCTTAACGGCAAACGGTAAACTGAACTTTGGAGACGGCGGGGGCGGTGTAGCGCGCGTGATTTTCGGTGGTTCTGTGCTTACGGTGAGCGCCCGCCTGGTCCCCTCTACGTATCCGAATAGCAACGTCATCGAGACAGGATGGAAGTGGACAGGAGGTGAATCGAGCCAAACGGGCCGGTGACCAGTCCTTGCTCATGTTTACCATTGCCCATGGCCACATAAATTCCGTCAACTTTCTGGTTGAACACGGTGCCGATACCAATTACACAAGGCAAGGAACCCACCTCCTGGTCCCGAACCGGATTGCAAGACTTATAGAATCCTGTTGAGTTTTTGTTGTTTCTAACTGCTTCTTGTTGAAGGTGTTGCGGCTCGGCGTTTGAATCTTGTTGAACCCTGCTGGACTTTGAGGCTTTGACAGCGAAATCAGACATCCATTTGTCCGCGTATTGCGCCACGGAAGAGAAGCTCGATGGCACGGGCGGCTGGTGCATAGAATCCCAGCAGGGATTTGGGGGAAAATTGATCGAAAATTAATCGAACGTCTTAGGTGTTTAGAGTTTGCGAATGTCTCTGATTCTTTGGCGCTGTTATTGGGGTGAACTACCGCTGTCGTCAGGATTTCTCTTGAGCACTGGCCGGTTCGGATCGGAATCCTGGCCGCTCTGCGTGTCCGAGCTGGCGACGTCGTACACGTATCGTAGGTAGAGCCGCGTATCAGATCGACCGTTGTCGATGTGGAGGGTTTCGAATAACTGTCGACCATCTTGGGACAATTCGAACGTTCGGCTCATTTTCCCGCCTAGCGGACTTTTTTCATCCGTCACAAGCTGGCTTCCAGCCCAATGCGCCGCAACTTCCTGATCGCTGTTGTCCTTGGACTTCTGCAACTTCCGCCCATCGGTGTACAAGCTCAGCTTATGGAGATCGTAGTCCGTCACATCGATTTCGGGGTTTTTCAGTTCGATGCTTAGCAACGCCGAAGGGTGAATCAGCGGCTGCATTTTGGGGTTGTCTTCAATGTCCTGGCCGGTGTTTTGTTGTCCCCCTGAGGGATAACCTCCCCGACGACCGCCGCCCGGGTAGCCGCCCCCGGGATAACCGCCGCCCGGACCTCCCGGATAACCGCCGCCTGGATAATTGCCGCCCGGATTGCCGCCAGCGGTACTGCTGCTTGAGCTTTCCGCAGCTCGAACTATCTGCTGGGGATCGTCGCTTTCATCGCGATTCAGCTTCCAAGCCCCGGCAAGAGTCGACCTCGGTGGCTGTTTGGATGTGGCGGCGGGCTGCGGAGGCGACTGCTCCTGTGATTGCGCCGGGGCAAGTGGGCCGGTTGCCGCATGCGCATTCAGGCGCTTCGGACTCATCAGCGAGGCAGCAATCAGGACTCCGCAAAAAGGAAGAATCGCAGTGGACCGCAGTTTCAAGTTTGTCTTCAACTCCAACATGACCGGGGCAATCGGCACGCAGCTACTGAAGATGTGGTTCTCAGCACTTTAGTTGCCTCTCGTAACTGATGGGTGTGAGTTCGTTGTGTTGGGGAGAGCGGAGAGGCGCTTAGTGTAAAATAGTTGCTGTGTCTGGTTTCCCACGATGTTGACCGAGGGCGTGTGGGCCGAAGTCAAAGTGGCCAACGAACACCTGCGGCTTTTCTCAGAACACAACGCTCAGGGTGTGCAGGCGTCCGTATACAACGTCAATACGAAGAGTTGGATTGCGCCCTCCGAGCCGGTTGAAGATATCGAGCAGGGCAAGGAAAAAGCAGCAGAGTATGCCAGCGCGTATCTGAAACACGCCGCCGCTTTAGAGCTGCCGCCGTTGAAGTGGAAGAAGTCCCGGTCGCGGTAGCGCTGGGTAGTGTCCCGAATTCTGCGGAAAAGTCGTTCGACGGGACCCACGTGACCAGCGTGGATTGGAACACATACCCGCCGCAAGGGCTCGGATCTTCCGGATCAGGTGGACATCGTGTTGATCGACCATCCCGAGATTCCGCCGAGCGGCGCAGGCAAACCGGCCAGCCGCCCGACGGCCGCCGCGATTGGCAATGCGATTTTCGATGCGACCGGCGCCCGCGTGCGACGAGGACCTCTCACACCGGCAAGAATCCAAGCGGCTCTCGCCACGCTTCAGCCCGCCTAACCGACAACCGCAAGCATCTCTGGCAACGCCAGCCGTTCCCCTGCACCGGGTTCAGCTCCGGGGTATAGGCCGGGAGAAACTCGTCCCAATTCATGTAAGTCGCCCAAGAGCCTGGACCTGCCAGTGAAATGGTCGAAATTCGGCGAGTCGCGTGAAATCCCGGGCATTTGCAGTTATCACTGTCATTCCTGTGCGGCCAGCGCTCATCGCAATCAGGACGTCATTCGTCAGCCGACCTTGTCCAATGTGCTCGTAACCGTACTTAGCGGCCAAGCGGGCCACCACTTTGCCGGTCTGAGTCCAGTCGGTGAGATTCGGTACCAGGATCCGCCTCGCTCTCTCGAAATCGCGCTCCAGTCTCTCGAGCACACGGTGGTCGCGAGGAGCGGCGCCCGCATACAATTCTTCAAGCACGACGGAACTCAGCCACACGGGCGCATCGGCGGACAACTGTCTCAGGGCCAGGGACGCTTCGTTTCCGGCTCGCAGCGCCGTAATGTAGATCGAGGAGTCGAAGAGAACCGGCTGCATCTACTTCTCCAAAACTTTATACGCATCTTCAATATGGATGCCACCGCTGACGAAGCGATCATTGGCTTTGACCGTCAGTCGGTTTCTTTCATGCTCAGCGATGACGATGTCGAGTGCCCGCTCGATGGCTTCTGTTTCCGTGTCGGCCCGCAGCACCCTCTGGGCGCGCTTAAGCTTAACCGCGTCCAATTGGAAGTGCTTATGTGACCTGGCTCTGGTGGTAGCCATAGAATCCTCCTCCGCCCTAGTATAGCATCCATGTACACAAAAGCTCCCGCTATGAACATGGGCTGTGCGTTCGTCACCCAGGCGATCGTATGCCGGCCTTCGAACTCGGCTTGCCCCCTTGGTTATTCCTCGTTGCCCGGGGATTCGGTTGGGTAATTCTCTCCGGGTGCAACCCGGCAGAGACGAGCCTTCTTCAGCCTTCAGGCCGGGACGTACCGCTTGACCGAGATGTCCCGCGCGTGCTCCCGCGTTTGCGCCACGTCGTAAGCAAGCTGCATCCGGAGAAGGTGGTCCATGTCCGGGCCGAACGCCTTTTCGATGCGCAGAGCCATTTCCGGCGTCAGCGCGGCCTTACCGTGCAGAAGGTCGGAGAGCGTGGCGCGGCGCACTTTCAAAATCTCCGCCGCCTTCGACACGTTGAGGCCGAGGGCCTCGATGACTTCGGTTTTAATCAGGTCGCCCGGATGGGGCGGGTTCTTCATGGGCATTTCGGCCTCCTAGTGGTAATCGATCAGGTCAATATCGCTGGCGATATTCGTTTTTTCGTCGTAGCGGAAAGCCAACCGCCAGTTTCCCGTGACAGTCAGGCTCCATAATCCTTTCAGGTCGCCTTTAAGCGGATGCAGCTTCCAGCCGGGAAACCGGCCGAGATGCTCCAGCGTTTCGGCGGTTTCGAGGGCGAACAGAAGCTTGCGCAGCTTATCAGCCATCGCGGACGGCACGCCTCTGGCGTTCCCGTCCTCGTGGAGCTGCCTTAGCCCTTTGTCGCGAAAGCGGACAAGTTGCATGTCACCCCTTCATGATTCCAGTATGTACGGTTATACCGTACACGTCAAGAGCTTTTGTTGTCGAGGAGAAAGACCGCCACAGGGTTAATTCTCTCCGGTCGTTCCCAAACGCCGGCAGAGACGGGCTTTTTCCCAGAACCTCCGCAAGTGAATACCTAAAGGCCCTCGGGCGAATCCGCTACGCGGCCGGGCTCTACTCGCTGGCGCTCACCGAGCCTCCGGAGCTGGAGTCTCGGCCATGCGGTCACGATCCCTTTCGCGGAATGCGGAATTTAAAATCGATTGCTAAGGGACCCAGGTCCCCCGCGCGGTCTAGGAAAAAGCAGCGCAAGATCGTTGCTTTTTGGGACCCAAAAAAGACAGACGATCTCCTCGCTTTTTCCAAGCCCTTCGGACCCCCCTTTTCTCGCCGAAGGGCAAGTGTGCATGCGAGAGCATCCACGGGGCCGAGAGCACCACCGCCCGGCTCAAGGAGTCTACATCGCCGTCGTCGCGCGTGAAAGACGACACTCCCGGCGATGCTTGCGCTCACAGCGTTTTCTTATATGCTTGGCGTAATCTTGGTTGGAGACGACGCAACTACATCACGAGAGGAAATGCCCATGCCCACGAAGCGAAGCTTGGCTGCGAAAAAGGCCGCTCGAACACGGAAATTGAGGGCTGCTGGCAAGAAGGCAGCAGGAACGAGAAAACGAAGAGCGGCAGCTCGAAAGGCGGTAACTACGAAAAAGCTGCGGGCTGCTGCCGCACCAGCGCCTCCCGCTCCCGCAGAAGTACAGGCTGCCCCCGCAGAAGTGCCGCCTGTCGCTTCAGAAGTGCCTCCTACGAGCGAGTGAAACTAGGCATTCTTCCGGCAGGGCGGTATGCATCATTGATGACAATCTAGAGCGAATCACGCCGCTCAAAAACGGCAAAGGAGGTGATAGAGTATCGGCATCATGAAACTGCCTTTGACCGCTGTCCTCCTCGCAGGTGCTTTGCTTCAACAGAGCGTTCGGGCGCGGCCTTGTCCAGGGGCTTGACGAAATCGATGTGACGCTTGAGATGGAACCGCAGAGCGCGGATTTTTTGGAAAGGGCAACTGACGCGTATCCGTGAGCTTATCAGTTACCGGGATAATCACGAATTATGACCCCATCTCCCCGGCAGAAAAAAGCCGCTTTTCGAGACATCCTCAAAGCCGAACATCCGGTGATTCAATTCGGCGCGTTTGACGGTCTGAGCGCCCGGTTAATAAAACAGGCCGGATGCAGTAGTTACTTTATCAGCGGTTTTTCCGTCGTTGGAGCGCGATTCGGAGTGCCTGACATTGGGCTGCGAGCTTTCGGGGATATTTCCGCCGCAGTTCGCGA
>Ga0187860_1001068_pt1 | contig 24941 bp, 21 predicted proteins | sample June2016WEW_10_4_FD_132981 | JGI IMG/M metagenome (GOLD analysis project Ga0187860, IMG submission 132981) | Peatland microbial communities from SPRUCE experiment site at the Marcell Experimental Forest, Minnesota, USA - June2016WEW_10_40 | ecosystem: Environmental > Terrestrial > Soil >...
CAACGAACGACAATTTGCGGGGAGAGCCTGGGACCGACAAGTCCCTGACCAGCAGAAACACTTGAGGCGGCGATCAGAATCGAACTGATGTACAGGGCTTTGCAGGCCCTTGCCTAAACCACTCGGCCACGCCGCCGGCGCCCGTCACCATAACTGGTCCGGCGCCTCGGTCTCACAGCCCTTGGCGATCGACTGCACGTCTTCGTCACCGAGCACGACGTTCATGTGTCAGTCGCCGAGGACCCCGAGGCGTTCGAGGAGCTGTGGTGGGGAAGGCGACTCTCCGGCCTTCGCGTGCACCTCGGCTCCGCTGACCCGATCCGAGTCGAGGAGCTGCTGACCGAGGCCTGGTTGCGGAAGGCTCCGAGGAAACTTGCCGCCATGTTGGACACCCGCCGCGACGAGGGGCGCCCCCACACCTAGCCGGCGAGGGCTGGCTATTGCTTGACGCTCGCCTCGATGGCCGAGAGAGAGACCGAATGCGCCGGCGCGGCAACCGTGACCCCGGTCGGGTACGAGATCGCCAGATTCAGAGCGAAGCTCCCTGACGACTTGGTCTCCGAGTCCGACACGGCCAGCGGGAGGGCCGGCCCGCCCGCCGCGACGAGGATCTTGGCGCCGGTCGTGGAGTTGATCTGAACCCCGCCGGCTCCGTTGAGCGACTGGTTACCGGCGTTGGAGAGTGTCCCCTTGGCGCTCGTGATTGTGTCGGCGACGAAGACCTTCGGCTCGGACAGTCCCAACGAGTCCTTGTAGACGTTGTCGGTGCTGGTGGCGGGGAGCGACACCCACTGGTTCACGATCTTCGGGAGCAATTCGGCCTCGAGGTGCACGGCTGTCGCCGTTTGCTTCCCGAAGAGCGACTTCCAGAACACGGAGCCGGCGTTGACGTAGGTCGTCCCGCCGATCGTGATGTACTGCGTCGATCCGGTGAAACCCATCGCTGGCCCCTCGAGCTTCAGCGTGCCCGCGCTCGTGCCGGAGGCTCCCGCCGAAGTCGCGTCGACCGAGACCGTGTCCGTCGCTGAGCCGACCTTCGACACGACGGTCCCGGTCACGCGCACAGCGGGCACGTTGGCAAGGGCAGCGGCGGCCTGCTGCAGGAGGATCGGACCCGAAACTGCCGCTCGACCGGTCGGGCTGCTGCCGCACGCTGACGCCCCGAGACCGAGGCACACGGTGGCGATCACTGCGCTGATCGCTGCGAAGCCGCCCGCGGGACTCCGGTGCGCTCTGGGGTAGGGCCGAGGGGCCACGTTCGTCTCTTTCCGGTCGCTCTCGGGACGGCCGAATGGTAGACGGTCGTTGAGTCATCTCCGTCCCGGGGGCTCTGACTCGCAAGCTGGCCGCTTCAGGTGCCCGCCAGTCGGCACCTGAAGTAGTCTCGGCGTCGCGGCGTAGGGAACCCGGTGCCGAATCCGGGGCTGTCCCGCAACTGTGACCGGGGAGCGAACTCCGACAAGGCCACGGCCCGATTGGGCGGGAAGGCCGGAGCGAGCGTCGAGCCGGGAGCCAGGAGACCTGCCCGCCGGACCGCCAAAGCGGCGGAGGAGGCTCGCGTGGACGACATAGGTCATCGGCAGTGATCTCTCTAGTGCTCGGTGGCGCGCGCTCTGGCAAGTCTGAGGTCGCCGAGCGTTTGGCGACGCGCCGCTGCGGCGAGATGCCGGCGGCTTCGGGCGCCACAGTGACGTACGTGGCGACCGCGGTCGCCGACCGAGGTGACCCCGAGTTCGATGATCGGATCGCCCGTCACCGAGCACGGCGGCCCGACGGCTGGGTGACGGTCGAGGTCGCGTCAGGTGAATCGTTGTCAAACCCACTCGGCGGCGACGGGGTCATGCTGGTGGACTCGCTCGGCACCTGGTTGGCTGGTCACGACGGCTTCGACGTCGATCTCGAGGAGCTGGCAACCGCGCTCGAACGGCGACGCGGGCTGGGGCGACCCACGGTGCTGGTCAGTGACGAGGTCGGGCTCGGTGTGCATCCGGAGACCCACGTCGGCCTGGCGTTTCGCGACGCTCTCGGTGTGCTCAACCGCCGGCTGGGCGAGGTGGCCGACGACGTCCTTCTGGTCGTGGCCGGGCGCGTGCTCGAGCTCCCCCGTGATGGCGGCTGAGATGTCCGGACGCGGCCGCGATGGGTTTGCCAGCGCCCTCTCGTTGCTCACGATCGTCGGTCGGGGTGCCGGGGCGGGCCCCGAGGCGGTCGGGTGGTTTCCTGTCGTCGGGGCGGCGCTGGGAGGCGGCCTGGGGGTCGCGTGGTGGGCGTTCGGCCGGGTGCTGCCGCCGCTCGTCGCCGCCGGGCTCGTCGTCGCCGGTGACCTCGTACTCACGGGCATGCTGCATGCCGACGGTCTGATTGACGCTGCCGACGGGTTGCTGCCGCATTTGGAGCGCGCCCGGCGACTCGAGATCATGGCTGAGCCCCAGGTCGGCGCGTTTGGCGTGACCGCTGCGTTCGGCGTCTTCGTCGTGCGATTCGGTGCCCTCGCATCGATACCCCATGCGTCGGTTCTCGCGGACGTCCTGCTGATAGCGGCGATCTGGGTGGCGAGCCGAAGTCTCATGGCTCTTTCCATGATCCGTCTCAGCTACGTCCGTGACACGGGGATGGCGGCGGCCTTCGGTGCTCGCGGCTCGTGGACCCATCCCGTTGTCCCGGTGGCCGGGCTCGTCGCCGCCCTGGCTGCCCTCCTCGTCTGGCGACCGATCGCCGGCGGGGCGGTGCTTGCTGCGGAGATCGCCGCGTTCGGTGCCGTCCTCCTCCTGTCCGAGCGCCGGCTCGGCGGCTACACCGGAGACGTGCTGGGCGCGGCCGGCGTCGTGGGGGAGACGATCGCTCTCGTGCTTGCGTCCGCCAAATGGTGAGCCTGAGACCCCGGTTCGCACAGCGGGCGGCCAGCACAGCCGTGGCGCTCGCCTTGGACGCCTGGTTGGGTGACGAGCCCTTGCACCCGCATCCCGTGGCGCTGTTCGGCACGACGATGACCGCCTTTGAGCGGCGCGTGTGGGATGACCGGAGGTGGCCCGGTGTCGCCTACGCCGCATGTGGGGCCGGCGGTGCAGCGGCGGTTGGGTCGTTGCTCGGCCGCCTCCCCGGCGGGACGGCTGCGGCGGGCTACGCCACCGTCGCAGGGCGAGGCCTGTGGGACACTGCCGCGTCGGTCAGCTCCGCGCTGGAGCAGGGGGACCTCGGCCGGGCGCGCGAGCTGTTGCCCGCGCTCGTCGGGAGGGATCCGGCCCGTCTGTCAGAGGCCGACATCGCCCGGGCCGTGGTCGAGTCCGTTGCCGAGAACACAGTCGATGGGATCGTCGCGCCGGCGCTCTTCGCTCTCGTCGCCGGGGCGCCGGGAGCGCTCGCCTACCGGGGGATCAACACGCTGGACTCGATGGTGGGCTACCGGGATGAGCGGTACGGGAGTTTCGGTTGGGCGAGCGCCCGGTTGGACGATCTCGCCAACCTGGTGCCGTCCCGGCTGACAGCGCTGCTCGTGGTCCTGGTCTCCCCTGCGGCGGCCGGAGAGGTCTGGCGCGCGGTCCGCCGTGACGCTCCCTTGCACCCTTCACCCAATGCCGGGGTGGCCGAAGCAGCGTTTGCTGCTGCGCTCGGCGTGCGTCTCGGCGGCCGAAACCTCTACCGGGGACAGGTTTCCGAGCGGGCGTCGATGGGGGCCACCGGCGGCCGAGCCCCGGAGGCAGGCGACATCGATGCGGCGATCCGGTTGTCACGACGAGTGACCGCCGTCGCCTTCGGCCTCCTCTGCGCCTTGGCTGTCAGCTCAGCGGCCCTGGACGCCCTGCGCCGGCGCCACTGTGTGGTCGACTCGGGACACATGTGTCCCGACATCCACCGACAGTCGCCGACCAGCCCCCCCGGCTCCGTCGGCAGCCCCGCCGGCAAGATCCACCGGGGAGGACAGAAGTGACAGCCCGGGCTGTCCCACCGGCCGGCGCCCATGGCGACGACGCGCTGCGGGTGGCTGCAGCACTCGGTCTGCAGCCTGAGGACGTGCTCGACCTCGCCACCTCGATGAACCCGGTCGCTCCGGACCTCCGGCTGATCGTCGCTGCGGCCGCCGATTCCGTCCGGCGTTATCCGGACACCACAGCCGCCACGGCCGTTCTCGCCGCCGCGCTCGGCGCCGAGCCCGCCGAGGTGCTGCTCACGAACGGCGGCTCCGAAGCGATCGCCCTTGTAGCGGCCGAGCTCGGTCGGGGTCGGGTCGACGAGCCGGACTTCTCGCTGTACCGGCGCCACCTGTCAGAGGTCGCGCCAGATGCTCCCCGGTGGCGCTCGAACCCGCACAACCCGACCGGTCGGCTCGCTTCGGCGGGCGAGCAGGCCCAGGTGTGGGACGAGGCGTTCTACCCGCTCGCGACCGGGAGCTGGACCAGGGGCGACGCACGCACCGGCTCGGTCGCCCTCGGCTCGCTCACGAAACTCTTCGCCTGCCCGGGACTCCGCCTCGGCTACGTCCTCAGCGAGGACACCGACCTCATCGGGCGCTTGGCGCACCGCCAGCCGCGCTGGTCCGTGGGATCGGTGGCGTTGGCAGTGATCCCTCGGATGCTCGAGCTGTCCGACCTCAGCCACTGGGCGAAGCGGATCGCCGGGCTCCGTGCCGACTTGGTGGCGGTCCTCGCCGAAGCGGGCTTCGCAGCGGCGCCGTCGGACGCCAACTTCGTGCTCGTCGAAGCGGCACCCGGCCTGCGCGACCGGCTCGCTCGAGAGGGAGTCGTCGTCCGCGACTGCACGAGCTTCGGCATGCCCGATGCCGTGCGGATCGCCGTTCCGCCTGCAAGCGGCCTAGAACAGCTTGCCGTCGTTCTCGGCGTCACCACGCCGTCGGGGGCGAGGGCCAAGCCGACGGCGACGGGCCGCGCCGCATCGCCCACCGCGCCCACCGCGCCCGAGCTCACCGGAGCCCTCATGGTCTGTGGCACGGCGAGCGACGTCGGCAAGAGCCAGATCGTGACCGGGCTCTGCCGGCTACTGGCGCGCCGAGGAGTGCGGGTGGCGCCCTTCAAGGCACAGAACATGTCCCTCAACTCCTTCGCCACGCCATCTGGTCACGAGATCGGGCGCGCTCAGGGGATCCAGGCGATCGCGGCGGGCGTCGATCCCGAAGTGTCGATGAACCCGATCCTCTTGAAGCCCACGGGGGAGCGCCGTAGCCAGGTCGTCGTGATGGGCAGGCCGACTGCCGAGCTCGATGCCGCCGCTTACCAGGCGATCAAGCGGGACGTCCTCCTCCCGGTTGTGCTCGATGCGCTGGCGGACTTGAGGGACCGCTATGACGTCGTGATCTGCGAGGGTGCCGGGAGCCCGGCCGAGATCAATTTGCTCGACGGCGACATCGCCAACCTGTCGCTCGCGAACGCGGCCGGCATTCCGGCGGTGCTCGTGGGCGACATCGAGCGCGGCGGTGTGTTCGCTTCGCTGTTCGGCACGATGGCGCTGCTGCCCGGCGAGCTCAGCCGATGGGTGGGCGGCTCGATCGTGAACAAGTTCCGCGGCGACGTCTCGCTGCTCAGCCCCGGTCTCGACGAGCTCGAGCGCCGCACCGGGGTTCCATGCCTCGGCGTCCTGCCGTACGTGAAGGGCCTCTCGCTTGACGCCGAGGACTCGCTCGGCCTGGCCGCCGCCATCGGTGGAGGCATTCCCGGCGAGTCCAACGGCGCGACGAGCAGCGGGTCGTGCATCGACGTGGCCGCCATCGCCCTTCCCCACCTCGCCAACTTCACCGATCTCGACGCCCTCGCCCTGGAACCCTCGGTCACGGTCCGGATGGTGTCGACGGCGGCCGAGCTGGGCGACCCTGATCTCATCATCATCCCCGGGTCGAAGACGACGGTCGCCGACCTCGAGTGGCTGAGGACGACCGCGCTCGGCCCCGCCATCACGGCGCTCGCCCGCGCCGAGCGAGGCCCGACCGTGCTGGGCATCTGCGCCGGGTACCAGATGCTCGGGGACACGATCGTCGACGGCGTCGAGTCGCCCACTCATCGCGTGGAAGGGCTGGGCCTGCTGGGTGTCCGCACCGAGTTCGAGGCCGACAAGCTCGCCCGCCCCCGGCGCGGCCGGGCGCTCGGCGAGGAGGTCACCGGGTATGAGATCCACCAGGGCCGGCCCGTGCCGACCGACGCGAGCACGCAGAGGTTCGCCAGCCTCGACGACACCTTCGGCGCCGACGCTGAGGGTGTCTCGACCGACGGCGGCCGCGTCGCCGGGACGAACCTGCACGGCTTGTTCGAGTCCGATCGGTTCCGCCACGCCTACCTGGCTGCGGTAGCCGAGCGCGGCGGCAAGGCCTGGCAGCCGAGCGGTGTCAGCTTCGCTCGAGCCCGAGCGGCCCAGATCGACCGTCTCGCCGACCTCATCGAGGAGTACCTCGACGTCGAGACGATCCTCGCCCTCATCGCCACCGCAACGCCAGGACCCGCCCGATGATCCTCTTCCTCACTCACGCCGACACCGAGATCCTCGGGTTGCGAGTGCTGTCGGAGGCGCTGCCGGAAGGGTTCCCCGTGGTGAGGGCGGCGAACCCGGCGATGCTCCGAGCGGTCCCGAAGCTCGACGAGGCCGAGGCCGTCATCGTCCGCCTGCTGGGGGGTCGACGGTCCTGGGAGCCATTCGACCAGCTCGTCACCGAGTGCCGCCGGCGGGGCGTGCCGCTGCTGTGCTTAGGGGGCGAGGCCGTACCCGACGCCGAGACCATGGCGGCTTCCACGGTGCCGGGCGGCGTCGTGACCCAGGCGTTCGAGTACCTCGTGCAAGGGGGGACCGGGAATCTCGAGCAGATGGTCCGTTTCGTGGCCGACACCGTGCTCCGGCACGGCTTCGGCTTCGAGTCCCCGGTGGCGGTGCCGGTCGTCGGCGTGTTCGGCGAGCCTCGGGTCGCTCCCGGTCGCCCGACCGTCGGCGTCGTCTTCTACCGGGCGCACGTGCTCACCGGCAACACGACGTTCGTGTCCGACCTCTGCGCTGCCGTCGAGGCCCGTGGGTGCAACGCCGTCGGTGTCTACTGCTACTCGTTGCGCGACAGCGGTGCCGAGGACGAGCCGAGCGTCGCCGGGCTCCTGGCGAGCTACGAGGTCGACGCCGTCGTGACGACCGTGCTCGCCGCCGGCAGCTTCGCCCCCGGCAGCTTCGCCCCCGGCAGCTTCGCCCCCGGCAGGAAGGGCTCGTCGCGTGCCCCGGCAGACGCCACGAGCCCGGAGGGCTGGGAGGAACAGGCGCTCGCGGGCCTGGGCGTGCCGGTGCTGCAGGGGATCGCCTCGATGAGCTCGTCGCAGGCCTGGACGGAGTCATCAGCGGGCCTCGCACCGCTCGACGTCGCCTGGCAGGTCGCTCTCCCGGAGCTCGACGGCCGCATCATCGGGGTGCCGTTCTCCTTCAAGGAGGTGGTCGACGACGGCGAGGATCTCGGGTCATCCGTGGCGGCCTACCGCTGTGTGCCCGACCGGCTGGAGCGCGTCGCCGGGCTCGCCTGCCGGCTGGCAACGATGCGCCGGGTGCCGCCCGCTGAGCGCAAGGTGGTGGTCGTCCTGTCCGCCTACCCGACGAAGCGCAGCCGCCTCGGCAACGCCGTCGGCCTCGACACCCCGGCATCGCTGATCGCCCTGCTGGGTGACCTTCGAGCCGCCGGCTACCGCGTGGACCGCAACCCCGAGGATGGCGACGCCCTCATGGCCGAACTGGCGGACGGCCTTGGGTATGACTCCGAGCTGCTGCCGGCGGGCTCCGAGGACCGGGTGCTCGGGACGATGGCGGCTGACGACTACCGCGACTGGTTCGCCAGCTTGCCCGCCACCACTCGCCAGGATCTCATCGGTTCCTGGGGTGAGCCGCCGGGGGCGGTCCATCTCACGGCTGACGGGGCGCTGGCGTTCTCCGGCGTCGATCTCGGCGGCGTCATCGTGGCGATCCAGCCGCCCCGAGGCTTCGGCGAGGCACCGATCGCCACCTACCACTCGCCGGTGCTGGCGCCCACGCACCACTACCTGGCGTTCTACCGGTGGCTCGACCGGACGCTCGGGGCGCATGCCATCATTCACCTGGGCAAGCACGGCACGCTCGAGTGGTTGCCGGGGAAGGGGGCGGGGCTGTCGTCGACGTGCTACCCCGACATCGCCCTCGGCGACGTGCCGTTCATCTACCCGTTCGTGGTGAACGACCCCGGCGAAGGTGCCCAGGCCAAGCGCCGCTCGCACGCCGTGGTCGTCGACCACCTCGTCCCTCCGCTCACGCGGGCCGACAGCTATGACGACACCGCCCGTCTCGAGCAGCTACTCGACCAGCACGCCCAAGTCGCATCGCTCGACCCCTCGAAACTGCCGGCGATCCGGCGCCAGGTCTGGGAGTTGCTCGTCGAGGCGGAGATCCATCGGGACCTCGGGCTCGATCGGCGCTATGGGACCGGCGGTCCCGAGTGGGAGGGCGACGCGTTCGACCAGCTCGTCCTCGAGGTCGACGGCTACCTGTGCGAGCTGAAGGACGCCCAGATCCGGGGCGGCCTCCACGTGCTCGGCCAGCCGCCCGACGGTGACGCCCTCATCGATTTCGTGCTCGCGCTCACCCGCCTCCGGCAGGGACCGGTCCCGTCCCTCAGGGCGGCGGTGGCGGGCACGCTCGGGATCGATCCCGGGGCTGCCGGCCGGGTCGAGACCGACCAACTCGACACCCACTGCCGCCTCTTCGTCCAGCACCTCGCCGACGCAGGCTGGCCGGTGGGCGGGGTGGTGGACGGCGCGCCACGCGCCGGCGGCGCCCACGAGGCAGTCACGCCGGGCGTCGACCGGCAACCTGCCGGCCGGACGCCAAGCGACGAGATGGCCACGACACTCGCCTGGATCTGCGACTGGCTCGTGCCGGCGATCCGGGCGACGCCCAACGAGATCGGTTCGTTGCTGGGCGCTCTGGACGGTCGGTTCGTGCCGCCCGGGCCCTCCGGAGCGCCGAGCCGTGGGATGGCACATGTGCTGCCGACCGGGCGCAACTTCTACTCGCTCGACCCGAAAGCGGTCCCGTCGCGGCTGGCGATGGACGTGGGGGAAGCTCTCGCCGCTCGACTGTGCGAGCGCCACGTCGCCGAGGAGGGTGAGCTGCCCCGGTCGGTCGCGGTCGTCGTATGGGGGACTGCGGTGATGCGCACCGGCGGCGACGACATCGCCGAAGCCCTCGCGCTGTTGGGCGTCCGGCCTCGCTGGTCCGCGGAGTCGGGCCGGGTCGAGGGGCTCGAGGTCGTGCCGCTCGACGAGCTCGGCCGGGCGAGGGTGGACGTGACGTTGAGGGTGTCTGGTTTTTTCCGGGACGCGTTCCCGCACGTGATCGCACTCGTCGACGAGGCGATCGAGCTCGTGGCGGGCCTGGACGAACCAGCCGAGCTCAACTACGTCAAAGCGGCCGGCACGGCCGACCCGCGGATCTTCGGGCCGGCGCCGGGCGCCTACGGTTCAGGCATTCTCTCGGTGATCGAAACCCGCAACTGGCGCAACGACGACGATCTCGCCGCCGTCTATCTCGCCTGGTCCGGCTGGTCGTACGGGCGGGCGGCCATGGGCGCGCCGGCGGGGGAGGCGCTCGCTCGCCGGCTGGCCGGGACAGAGATCGCCGTGAAGAACCAGGACAACCGGGAGCACGACATCTTCGACTCCGACGACTACCTCCAGGACCATGGCGGCATGGTGGCGGCGATCCGCTCGCTCAGCGGAGGAGTGGCGCCGAAGGCCATCTTCGGTGACTCCTCCGACCCGACCCGGGTCCGCGTGCGGTCGCTCGCCGAGGAGGCGGCCCGGGTCGTGCGTAGCCGTGTGCTGAACCCGAAGTGGATCGGCGCCATGCAACGACACGGGTACAAGGGCGCCTTCGAGATGGCCGCCACGGTCGACTACCTGTTCGGCTACGACGCCACGGCGCACGTCGTCGAGGACTGGATGTACGAACGGGTCACAGCCGCCTACGTCGGCGATGCCGAGGTGCGCAAGTTCTTCGAGCAGTCCAACCCCTGGGCGCTGCGGTCGATCGCCGAGCGCTTGCTGGAGGCGGTGGAGCGAGGGATGTGGGACGCGTCGGACGCTGCCCTCGAGACGTTGCGCTTCGCTGTGCTGGAGGGTGAAGGATGGGAGGAGGACCGGTGAGCGAGTTCTCCGAGCCGGTCGGTTTCCCGTTCGTGGCCGTAGTGGGGCTCGACGACGTCAAGCTCGCCCTGTTGATCGGCGCGGTGGAGCCTCGCCTGGGTGGCGTGCTGCTGCGGGGAGAGAAGGGCTCGGCCAAGACGACGTTGGCTCGCGGCTTGGCTGCGCTCCTGCCGGGCGACCCGCCGCCGCCGTTCGTGGACCTGCCGATCGGCGCCACCGAGGACCGGGTGGTCGGGACGCTCGATCTGTCGGAAGTGCTCCGAAGCGGCGACCGGAAACTCCACCCGGGGCTCCTCTCGGCAGCGCACGGGGGCCTGCTGTACGTCGACGAGGTCAACCTCCTGCCCGACCACCTGGTCGACGTCCTCTTGGACGTGGCCCAGTCCGGTGTCAACCGGGTGGAGCGGGACGGGGTGAGCGTGGGGCACGAGTCGCGGTTCTTCCTCGTGGGCTCGATGAACCCCGAGGAGGGGGAGTTGAGGCCGCAGCTGCTGGATCGCTTTGGGCTGGCGGTGGACGTGGCGTCGTCGTTGGATCCCTCCGAACGTTCCGAGGCCGTGCGCAGGCGGCTGGCGTTCGATGCAGATCCCGCCGGCTTCGCTGCTTCCTGGGCTGACGCCACGGAGAAGCTCGCAGCCCGATTGGCGGCGTGCGAGGTGGCCTCCGTCCCTCCTCCAGTGGTCGAGGTCGCAGCCCGGATGGCGGTCTTGCTGGGGGCTCACGGGCTGCGCGCCGATCTGTCGCTGTGCCGAGCGGCTGCAGCCTTCGCCGGGTTGTCGGGACGGTCCGAGACGGTCGTGAGCGACGTGCGGGAGGTCGCCGCCCTGGCGCTCAGCCACCGGCGGCGCCGAGGCCCGTTCGACCCCCACGGCGTCTCGGCCGAGGAGCTGGACGAGGCGTTCGCTGCTGCAGTGACCGAGACCCCGTCGCCGGGCCCTCGTCCAGACACGCCAGGTTCGGGCGAGGCCGCCGAGTCGGCGGGCGGCGGTCTGCCCGACGCCGGTGCCCCGGACAAGGGCGATACCGGGCCTGCCGGCGACCTCGCCGGCGACGGCCCCGATGTCACCCAACCCGGCGCCGCCGAGAGCAGCCCCGCCAGCCCCGCCAGCCCGCCGCCGCCCCCGAGCAGCGCCGAGGCGAGCCTGGGGGTGCTCTCCATCCCTCTGCCCGTCTCGGGACGGCGCAAGGCGGGACCGCAAGCGGGGACCACTGACAGTCGGGGTCAGGCGAGAGGGCATCGACCGAGCGGAGACCGGCTCCCGAGTGGGACAGGACGAGCGATCTCGTCCCAGGTCGCCGGCCCGGGCGCCCGCCGGATCGCCGTGATCCCGACAGCGCTCGCGATGGCCGCCCGCCACGAGAGCGCCGCGTCCGGCACACAGGCGGAAGGGTCTGCGACCGGTGCGTTGGGCGCCGGCCGGGTCGTCGAGACATCCGACCTGCACGAGGTGATCGCCGAGCAGAGGCTCGCTCACCTCATCGTGCTGTGTGTCGACGCGTCCGGCTCCATGGGTGCCGAGCAGCGAGCGGCCGCCGCCCGGGGCGCCGTGCTCCGCCTGCTCACCGACGCGTACCAGCGCAGAGACCGTGTCGCCGTCGTCAGCTTCAGCGGCGACGGTGCGAGCGTGGTGCTCCGCCCGACTGGGAGCATCGAGGTCGCGAGGGCCCGCCTCGCCGATCTCCATACCGGCGGCCGGACCCCTCTCGCCGAGGCCATCGTGGTCGCGCTCGAGGTCTGCCTCGCCCCGGCGAACGGGGGCTACTCGCCGATCCTGGCTGTCGTCTCCGACGGACGGGCGACATCGGCACCTGCCGGCCTCGATCCCGTCGAGGCCGCCCTCGATGCGTCGGACCGCGTCGCCAAGGCCGGCGTGGCGTCGCTCGTCATCGACGTCGAGACGAGCGCCACGCCGCTCCGGCTCGGGGCGACGCTGGCGAGAAGGATGGGCGCTCGGTACGTTCGCCTCGACGCGCCGACCGACGAGGGGATCGACCAGGCCGTGCGGTCGCTGCTGGTGGAACCGCCCGCGTGACCTGAGGGCCCGGACCACAACGGCGCAAGGCTGACCGTGAGGTCCTCGTCGACACCGCCACGGTCTGCCTCGCTGTACTGCCAGATGTCGTTGCGGCCAGCGCACCGTGGGAAGACGGCAGGCCACCTCCCTCGTGCCATCGCGGGCGCACGCTGCGGCGGTGTCGAGGCCTCGGTGTTGGGCTCGTTCTCGCTCGCCCACAGGTAGGAGTTGCGGATCCTCGGCTCTCGCCGGACGGCCTGGCAGTAGGCCGCCCCACCATCCTCACGCGGCAGCGCGTTCAGGTAGAAGCCCGGTGAGTACCCACCGGCAGCCACTGCGTCGTACCACGAGATGATGAAGGCGGCATTCGCCGGGCTGAGGTTCTCCAGGTCCTTGAAGATCGCCACCCCCTTCGGCACTCCGAGTGCTCGGGCTGCACGGACGGCGGAGCGCCCGTCGGCCGCGCCATTGGCGCCTCCTTCGTCGTGTCGCCCTCCCTTGTCGGCCACGACGAGCAGCAGGTCGATCCCGCCGGCGATATCCGAGCGAGCTTCGGGTGCGGTCAAGTTGCTCCCGCACCGCCGCGTGCAGTCGCTGAGGTATCGCCCCCAGAACGCCGGCGTGGAGTCGTAGTCCCGCTGCACAGCCGAGAGCCTCGACGGGACCGTCGCCACGGAGTCGACACCCCAGTACTGACCGCCCGGCGTGATCGCCTGCGACAGCCGGGAGGCCGCAGCGATGAGCCCGCAGCCGGACGACGCCATCATCAGGAGCGCCAATGCTGCAACGAGTTGGCGTTTCGGGCTGGAGGAGGGCGGTGGGGTTGTCAATTTCGGAAAGTTCTTACTGAGTGATAAGTAAGGGTTTCTTGAGAATTGCCATACGTCTCGTGGAGGCAGGGAGCCGACAGCCCGAGCGAGCAGGGTCAGACTGCCACCGGGTGCATCGACGCCGGATCCCAGTAGGCGATCTGATCGGCGATGCGGCCGTCGTCATCGATCGTGAGGATGTCGTAGCCCTCGACCTGCAGCCTCGCCCGCCCCTCGCCCTCGCCGATGTCGATCTGGATCGTGAACATGAACACGCCTCGGTCGCCGGCGACGACCACGCGATCGGGCACGAACGAGACCGGCGTACCCATGGTGAGGACGCCGTCCCAGAACGTGGACGCACCCTCTCTCCCCTTGTGAACCGGCCCGGGGTACGGGTCGCAGACGCGAGTGTCGCTCCCGTAGCAGGCGAGGATCGCTTCCTTGTCGGCCGACGAGACGGCGGCTGCGTAGGCCGCCACAGCGGCTTGGACCTGGTCGCTACTCGGCACCCTCGATCTCCTCTCAAGCTCCGGTGGCGTGGAAGCCGCCGTCGACGTGGATCATCTCGCCAGTAGTTTTGGGGAACCAGTCCGACAGCAAGGCGACGGTCGCCTTGGCGACGGGCTCGGGGTCGTGGACGTCCCAACCGAGTGGGGCCCGATCGTCCCACACCTCCTCGAACCGCGCGAAACCCGGGATCGACTTCGCCGCCATCGTCCTCACCGGTCCGGCCGCGATCAGGTTGACGCGGATCTGCCGGGCGCCGAGGTCACGGGCGAGATAGCGGTTCAGCGACTCGAGACCGGCCTTGGCGACGCCCATCCAGTCGTAGCCAGGCCAGGCGACCCGGGCGTCAAAGTCCAGGCCGACGATCGAGCCCCCATTCGGCGCTTTCTCCAGCAAGGGGGCGAAGGCGCCGGCGAGGAGCTTCAGCGAGAACGTCGAAATCTGCAGTGCGAAGGCCACGTCGGGCCAGTCGGCGCGCAGGATGTCGCCGCCGAGGCAGGCCGCGGGCGCGTTGCCGATGGCATGCACGACGCCGTCGACCGAGCCCCAGCGATCTGCGAGCTCGTCGGCGAGGGCGTTCGCCTGCTCGGCGACCGTCACGTCCAGCTCGAAGACGTCAGGCACGACGGGGAGGCGCCGCGCCGTGCGCTTGGTCAACGACAGGCCGCGGCCGGCTCCGGTGAGCACGATCTCGGCACCCTGCTCGATCGCCAGCCGTGCCACGGAGAACGCCAATGAGGCGTCGGTCAGCACACCGGTGACGACGATTCGCTTGTTGTCGAGGATGCCCAACTCCACCACCTCCAGACCGGCGTCGATGCGCCGGCTCGTGGGTCGAGGCTAACCGTCTGCCGCCGCCGGATGAGGGACTCACGACCGGCGGCCAGGGCGCCTCGGGGCGACGGCTCAGCGGCCCCGCTGGCCCGGCTGGCCCGGCTGGCCCGGCCCGGTGTCGTCGGTCAGGCGGCGGTACAGGGCGGCGGTCTCCGGATGCACGATCTTCAACGGGTCGCCTCGCCAGTCCAGAGCCTGCGCGAGCGATCGCAGCACCGACTCCACGCCGCCCCGGTTGCCCAGCTGGTCGGCCGCCGCCATCCGCAATCGGTACAGGCGCTCATCCCAGGGAGCGACGGCGAGTCCGCGCCGGAGGGCCCACTCCGCGCCGAGCGGATCGCCCGCGCCAAGGAGGTGCTCGCCGAGCCGTGCAGCGACATCGACCACGGCCGATTCGATCGCTGCGACATGACCCTCGAACACCGTCCACTCACCCCTCGCCAGCCCCTCGAATGGTCGTCCGCGGACGATGGACAGCGCCTGGCGCCAACTGGCCGGCCCGGAGCCCGTCTCGGTCAGCCGGCGGAATCGGGACCAGTCCGTGCTCACGTCCGGCGCCAGCAGGTGGCGTCCCTCCGACCGCTGCAGGCGGGGCACGCCTGCCGGCGTGCTGCCGAGCGCCCGCCTCGTTTCGTGGAGGCGGTTCGCCAAGGTCTGCGGCGGGACCCGGCGCTCGGGCCAAAGCGCCGCAGCGAACGACTCGCTAGTCGACCCTTCGGGATGGAGGGCGAGGTAGACGACGAGCTCGGTGAGGCGGGGTCGTCCCTCGAGGCTCTCGAGCGCACCGGCGACCTGCACGGGCCCGAGTACGAGCACCTCGACACCGTCGGGGGCCGGTCGATCGTCGGTGAGGTCGGACGTCGACGGGACGAGGCCAGCGTCAGCCATCGGCGGCCGTTGAGCATCGAGGACGGGAGCGATCTCCGCCCGCAGTGACCGGACGAGCGGCTGCACCGGGACCCCGGTCCGTTCCACCCACTGCTCAGGGCTGAGCACGGCCGAGGGACCGGCTCGCCCGGTCACCTCCATGCGCAGCGTCTGGCGATGGGAAGCGACGTGCCAGGTGCAGTGTGCATGGACCGACGTGTCACAGCAGACCAACCCCGTGAGCGGGATCTGGTCGACCAGGCGTAGCAACTTGCGGAGATCGGCACCCTGGCCCTCGATCATCGGCGTGGGAGCGACGACGAAGCAACGACCGAGACGCTCCTCGAACGGATCGACCTCGGCAAGCAGGTCGACGGCGTCTCCGGCACTTGGCAGGTAGCGAACGTTCTCAAGCCCGTGCATCTCGCGGCCGAACCCGACGAGGTACACGTCCTCGAGATCGCACCAGCGCCGGGTGGCGAGCTCGACCACGATGTCCGACAGCGTGAAACCGACCGCGACCGGTGGCCCGTCGAGGACGAGCGATCGGGCTTGGACGATGTCGAGCAGGCACCGTGACTGCTCGTCCCGCCAGAGCGTGACGAGGCCTGACCGCCTGCTGGCCAGGATCGCGGCGCTCGGCGTGACGTGGTCGACGAGGCGCGAGTCCTTGGCGATCGACCAGCTCGAGCCCGCGGGTGTTGCCGTGAACGGGGCTGGTGCGGGTGTCGCCGACTCGACGAATGCGCAGGCGTCACTGGCGCGGATGAGCCACGCGAGCGGCACCTCCCGCCCGGGCGTCATGTCAGCCGCCAGCGCGAGCAACGCTCGGGTCCACTCCGGATCCTCCAGGTGGCGACCCGGCATGGTGGCGGCAGGGCGCTCGCTGCCGGGCGGTACCCGCACGGGTGCCACGAATGCAGGGGTCGCCGCCACCGGCCCCGCCGGCGCCGGGCCAGGGGCCGCCGCCACCGGCCCCGCCGCGCCAGGGGCGGCTGCCACCACCGGCGTCCCCGGTACGGCTGCCACCGGGACGGGGGCCACCGGCATGGGCAGGGTGACCGCCATGGGCAGGGTGACCGGCGCCTCGACGATCACGCGGTCGGTCAGCACGTCCTGAGTCGCTGCCGCCTGGTTGTCGCCGTCCGGTTCGGGTCGCTGTGCAGGCATCGTGACTCTCGCTCGTGGGCGTTGCGCTTGGATATGTGGGGCCTCGCGCTGCCTTGGGCGGCGAGACGGTCGGACCCCGTCGCCAGGCTGCGCAAGTGGCGACATTGTGGCAGACAACGGATTCGACGGCGCAAGTCCGGGCCGCTGCCGGAGCGTCCGGGCGGTCGTGCTGCCCATCGTGACCGCTACGGCAAGCCAGGCGACCCATGACGAGCCTGAGAGGACCCTGGTGAGGACGCCATCTGCGACGTGGCGCGTCGGGGATGCGAGCATCGATGCCAGCGCCCCGAGGCCACGGGCAGGCGTTCCGACGAGGAGCAGGAGCGCCACAGAGGCCAGCGCCAGGCCGAGCATCGACGCGGCGGCGCGCCAGAAGTCGTTCACGATCAGCCCTCCCCGGTCCCAGACTTCAGCCCGCAACGGCTCGCGAGCTCGCGCTGGCGCCGACGGTGATGGACCCGATGCCGGCGAGTGCCAGCAGGGGTGTGCTCACGGCGAACGGCTTGACCGTCGCGGTCACGACGCCACCCGAATCCACCGCGGTGCCCGGGTGGCCACTCAATGCCATGAGGAACTCGGCGACGGCGATCGCCTCTGTGCCGCCGCTCGAGATCCCACCACTGCGGATCGTGGCCGGATTCAACGCCGCCGCGCCGGCGCGAGCAGCTTGCTCGGCTTCAGCCACGGCCGTCTCTCGAGCCGCCAGCACCTGGCCGCCCTCGGCGACCAGGCCCAGGAGGGCTGCCAGGCATACGCACATCAACAACACGAACGGCGTCACGGATCCGCCCTCAGGTCGATCCTGCCACTCGTTCGACAGCCGGCCATGCCCGTACCGAGTGCGCCCCGTCACGGCCCGATCTCCCTGTATGGCTCGAGACCGGCGCCGCGGGTGGCGCTGATCGTCACCGACCCGGGGACCCCGGTGAACGCGAGATGCGAGAACGGCACCTGGCAGGTCACCTGTACGAACACGGTCCCGCCGGCGACGAAGTTCGAAGTGTTCGTCGAGGTCGAGAGCCGGTTGCACAGACCGCGATCAGGTCCGAGGACGGCGAGTGTCGTGAGCGCGGCGAGATCGGCGGCGCTCTGGCCATCGGGCATGGTCACAGCGGCTTGGAGCGCCGTACGTGCTGCGTCGTCGACCTCGAGCCGGGCTAGCACGAGGCGACCAGCGAAGAAGAAGATGCCCAGCACCGCGACCAGAAGCGGCGTCAGCAGCACCAGCTCGGTGCAGGCGGATCCGCGCTCGCCGCCCTCGCGTCGACGGCACGGCTGACCGTCCGGGTTCATGTGTGTCTCTCCTCTCGATGTGGTCATCCGCTCGGCCGGAACCCCTGCACGGGTCCCGTGCTGACGGCAGCGACGCGCAGGTCGAGGCCCGGAACGATGCTGGGCACGGACCCGGTGGCCGACACCGCCACGAAATCGTCTGGCATTGCCCGGACGTGGACTTCGAGCGAGCCGACGAGGGACCCGGTGATGCTGCCGACATCGCGGGTCACGACCGCTTCGGCCGACGAACTGCTCCCGAATTCCGCTCGGGCCGTCGCCCCACCTTCGGCGACCGCAAGGCCGAGGGCGTGAGCCGCCAGCCCCCACATCGCCAGTTGCAGCCCGACCACGATCAGCAGCATCAATGCGGGAAGTATCAGGATCATCTCGATGGTCTCCGCCCCGCCCTCGCCCCGACGCCGGTGGGGCGGATTGAGCGGCCGCTCGACGGACGGCTCGGAGGGCGGGATCGCTCCCGGCGCCCAGCTCGAGGCCGGGACACCGGGTGCGAGCCCGAGTGATCGGTTGATCACGGGGCGCCGGCGATCGAGTGGGCGATGCGGGTCGCATCCCCGGTGACCGCATGGGTGATGAGCGCGCCCACGGCGATGGCCAGGGCGACGAAGACTCCGACGATGACAATTTTCTCAGCGACATCCCCGCGGGCGGGGTTGAGCCGGGCTTCGGCGACGCGAGTCGTGAGCACGTCGAACAGGTACATGATCACTTGGACTTCGAGCATTGCGGTCCCTTTCCATGCTGGGTGCTCAGGGTGCGAGCTGGTGTCTGAAGGGCGCGGGGACCCGCGCGAGAAGGGCCTCTTCGGGTTCGGGAGGCGACCGCGAACACCCAGCGGATCACAAGACGGCATCACAAGACGTGTGCGAGGCTCACACCCGCCGGGTACATGAGGAACACCATGAAGCCGATCGTGAGGACGATCGACGGAAGGAACAGGCGCTCGGTCGTGGCGTTCGCCCGCGACTCGGCATCGGACAGCTGGCGCCTGCGCAGCGAGGCGGACTTGGCCGTCAAGCTCGATCGGATCCGTGCGCCCTCGACGCCGGCGAGCCCCAGGCTGGCGGCGAGCTCATCCAGTTCGACGAGGCCCAGCTCCGAAGCGAGCCGGCCCATCTCCTCCCACGGTGTAGCGCCGGAGTGGCGGGCGCGCTCCAGCGAGCGGCGGATCCTCGAGAACGCCGGATCCGGAGAGATGCGTCCGGCCGCGTCGAGGGCGCCCTCGACGCCCATCCCTCCGGCCTGAGCGAGAGCCACAAGCTCGAGCCAGCAGCTGAGACCGCGAAGGAAACGCTCCCGCGCTCGTCCGGCAACTCTCCGCAGCTCGATGGTCGGCGCCATGAGCCCAGACAGCGCTCCGACGCCGGCCAGTGCGACGACCATTGCGGTGCTCAGGTGCCAACCAATCGTTGCCAGGAGTCCGGCCAAGATGACGGGAAGGGCGACCCCGACCAGCGTCGCCGTCGCGGTCGTCACGGCGTGGCGCTCCAAGGTGCGGTCCGTGACGGCGAGATCCTGGTCGCGCTTTACCGCTCGGTCGCCCAGGCTCATCAACCGGTCGAGCGCGCTGCCGAGGGTGCCCAGTACTCTTGCGGACGGGTCGACCGTCGCGGGCGTCGTGCCGTCCGCGAACATCGTGCCGGGGTCGTACCGGGCCATCTCGGCGGCGAGTCCCGACGAGCGGCGGACGAACCCGGCGACGACGAGGATCAGGCCGAGGCCGGCCACCAAACCGAGCATCGCGAAGTCGGTCGTCACGGCAGTTGGGCTCCGCTGATCGGCAGGCGTGGAAAGGGCCTGGGGCGCACCATGACCGACATCCACCAAAGCCCGAGGCCGTACAAGCAGCCGACGAAACCGAGCACGATCTGGCCACCCGTACTGGCGTAGGGACTCAGGTAGGACCGGGCGAAGACGGCCATGAGAGCGAGCAGCCCGAACGAGAAACCCGTGATCATCCTCACCGCCGTCCTCGACGATGACCTCGATGCCTGGATTCCGAGACGCATCGTGATCTCCTGGCGCGTCGCGTCCGCCAGCGCTCCGAGGAGGTCGGGCAAGCGTTGCGCACGCTCGGAGGCTGCCATGACGAGACAGGCCACCACCGTGTCGGCGGCGGGATCAGCGATGTCGTCGGCCAACGCGATCAGTGCCGGGACGATGGCGACCCCTGCGTGGAGGCGCGACGCCAGCGCGGAGACCTGTGGACGCAGTGGCTTTGGGGCGATCGGTGCCGTGGCCACGAGCGCCTGGGTGAGCCCCGCGGCTCCCGCCAAAGTGTCCCGCAGCATCTCTGTCCACGCTGCGATCGCTTCCAAACGTTCGATCGTCGAGCGCGAGGCACCGCCTGCGACGCCCCGGCTCCCGAGCACGGCCAAGGCCGCCAACGGGACGGCCATCGGCCAGCGCGTCACGACGAGCGCCCCGAGAGCGCACACACCCGCGGCGGCGATCTCCATGCGTTGACGGCTGCTGCCCGGAAATGACGGACGTCGCCGGGGTGCGATGGGCCCGTCCTCCCAACGGGGGGCGATGTCCCGCCGGGAGAGCGGCAACCAGCCGGCGCCGGCGGCGACGAGCACGAGACCGCAGCCTGACACCGTCCCGATAGCGGCGAGGAGTGAGACGATCACCACTGCCTCCCCCGGGCGAACCGGCGGTGGTCGTAGCCCTGCTCGGCCAGCGCTGCCGCCGTCACGTCGCGCAGCGGCGCGCTCTGGCGGGCGCGGCCGTCAGGATCTGGCTTCCACACCTCGTTGGAGACGATCATCGGCCCTTCGGCATCGACGACCTCGCGCACGGACGCCACCTGGCGGCGACGCGACCGGATATCCGGCGGCGTCGTTCGGTCAACCGGCACGTCGCCGACGTCCACGTGCACGACGAAATGGATCGAGCCCGCGATCAGCAAGTTGGTCGCTTCGAGCGGGAGACGCTCGGGAGCCTGCACGGCATAGGCGGCTATCCGGCGGAACACGCCGGCCGACGAGTCGGCATGGATCGTCGCCATCGACCCGGACCGCCCCTGGCTCATGGCATTCAGCATCGGGATCACCTCGTCGCCGAGGACCTCACCGACGATCACGCGAGATGCGTTCATCCGAAGCGATCGCCGGACGAGCTGGGCCATCGAGATCGCCCCGACGCCTTCGAGATTGGGGAGGCGCGCTTCCATCGCTACGCAGTCCGGGTGGCGGTCACGCTGGTGATCGAGGCCGAGCTCGAGCGCCTGCTCGATGGTGACGATCCGTTCCGACGGCGGGATCTCGGCGGCGAGGGCGCGCAGCAGCGTGGTCTTGCCGGCGTTCATCGCGCCGGAGACCAAGACGTTGCGCTTCGCCCGTACAGCGGCCGACAGGAAAGAAGCCAGTTCCTCGTCGAGCATCTTGAGAGCAACGAGATCGGTCAGGTCGTGGTCGGAGAGGCGGTGGCGGCGGATGTCGATGACGGGGTGCTCGGTCACGCTCATTACCGCTGACAGGCGACTCCCGTCCGGCAGGCGCAGATCCAGCTCAGGCTGAGCGCTGTCGAAGCGCCGCTCCGCCAGCCCGAATCGCGCTCCGGCTGCACGCACCGTAGCGATCAGCTCCTCGTCGCTCTCGGCCACGGGGCCGACGAGCTGCTTGGTCCCGTCCGCGTACGTCACGTATGCCTGCTCGGCGCCGTTCACGTCGATGTTCTCAACGGCGGGATCGTCCACCCAGAGCTGGAGGACGCCCAGTCCGAACAGCATCGCGAGGACGAGATCGGCCACGGCCCTCTCACCAGCGGGCGGCGGTGGGTCGCCGCCGGAAGCGAGGATCCCGGCGATCCGCTGGTCAAGGGCACGGTCGACCAATCGCCTGGCCATCTCGGCGGTGCTCGACCCGTCGAGGCGCTCGTCGTCGGACATCGTCGCTCCGCGTGAGGCCAGTGCCTCGGCGACCTCGGCGCGAATCTCGCGGGCGAGGCGCAGCACCTTGTGGTCGAGGCGGTTCGGGAGTCTCGTCACGACGTCGGTCATCCGATCAGGACCGCCTCTTGCGCCTCCCGGCTCGCTCCGGCCCGGCTGGTGCGGAGGGCTGCCAGAGCCGCCCTGCCTCTCGTTCCCACCGGTGGTGCAGCCGGCACCGGGCCGGGGACCAGCGCCCCCCGGGTCTCGAGTGAGTGCAGGATCGCGGTCACGTCACCTTTCAGCCCCTCGGTTCGGCGGCGCGAGGCCGTCGTGCGCGGGAAACCAGCAAGCCGCCGATCGGACCGCAGCAGGACGGCGAGCGCCATGGGATCGCGACGGACTGTCCCGATGACGGTCGCCTCTGTCGCCCGGGCGACCTGCACCAGTCCGTGAGATCTCTGCCCGGAGACGACGACGTCGAGAGCAAGGCCGGCGCGCCGGGCCGTGTCGACTGCGGATCTCGTGTGGAGCAGCGAAGCGACGTCGTCGCCGGTGACGATGAGGTTGGCGGCTGCGGCGCTGCGGAGGCTGTCGTTGGCGTCGTCATGCTGTAACCGGCCGAGATCGGCGATCGCGCGGATGGAGGGATTCGCCAGTATCCGAGCGAGCTCGTCCAGCAGCCACCGCACGGCTCCGCCCTGTTCGGGTCCGGCGACGCCGGGAACGACCTGCAGCCCGGGCGACCCCGCCGGCGACTGGGTATGGGAGATCAGGACGTCGGCGGTGAGGCCGTGGCGAGCGGCCAGCGCCAAGGACGCGAGACCCGGGATGGCGAGCAGACCGAGTGCCGGGGCAAGGTCCCCGCCGGCAGGGTCGCACTCCAGGAACAGGCACGGGCCCGTTCCATACGACGGGGCCGCGAGAGCTTGCGCCAGGAGGAAGGCGAGCGTGGTCCCGCCAGGTGCACCCTTCACTGTGGACACGGTCAGCAGCGTCATGACCCGGCCTTTGCCGATACCTCTGCAAGGCTCACGTCGCCGGCTGCGCTGGCCGCGGCAACCGCTTCAGCGTCAGTCCGCGGCACCTCGAGTGTCACGGTCTCGTCGCTCGAGGTGCCGGCCGGGTCGTTCGCCGACGGTAGAGCGAGCGCGTAGACGGTCCCAACGGCCAGCACGCCTGTTGACGCTGCCGATCCGGCGGTGGCACCCCGGCCGGACGACGACACCGATGCGGAGGCTCCCGTGCTGGACGAAGTCGCCGACGACGCCGAGCCGGACGTGTCACCAGTGCCAACCGGGCTTCCGGTGCCGTTGCCGCTCAGGACGACGATCACGACGTCACCGGGGTCCAGCCCGCTCGGGGCTTGGTCGGTGCTGAGGCTCGTGCCGACGAGCGCGTCCGAGACCGGCAGCGGCACGTCCGTCGTGAGGTCGTCGGCGACGAGCAGGCTGCCCGGCTCGAGCGGCTCGCTCGCCCGGCGACCGAGAACGGTACGCAAGTCGGCCTGCGGGATCGCCTGCACGCCCTCCGACAGCCCGGCGCTCACGATTGCGAGGTCGCCGGTGGTGATTACCGACCCCTGCGGCACGTAGGTAGCGACCGCCAGATAACCCTGGCGGTGGTCCACCCGGGCCGCGACCTCTGCTCCGAGGGCTGCGCAGGCCACGATGACGAGCACGCCGAGGGCAGCCAGCATGGGCCGCCGCGCTTCCGGGTTCGCGCGACGACGCGACGACCGAGCGAGTCGCCGGTCGGACGTCCTGTCGTGACGCCCCGCGTCGTCGGCCATCGGCGGCTCAACGCGGGGGTTCCGGAGTGATGCGAGTGGCATGGGTGCATCCTGCGCCCCCGACTTACCGTTGGACCTACCGTTCGCGGCTGAAGTTATCCACCTCCGCGTTCACAGCCTCCATGCGCATTGCGGAACGAGTAAGGGACACTTCCCGCCGGCTGAGCGATGCTGTAGCACAGGCAACCCTCGAGCCGGATACGCGATCCTTGTTCCCAATGACTTTGTAACTAGTGATGGACGAGATCGACTTCACCCACATCCTCGATCAGGGCGACGGGCCGGAGCCCACGTCCGACGTGCTGTCGCGGATCGTCATCCGCCACCACCGCCGGCGTGCGCGCCGGTACCAGGTGCTGGCGACGACCGCCGTGGTCGTCGCCTTGGCGGGCGTGGGGATCGGGCTCAAGCTCAACAACTCGGGTCCCTCGACGGGCTCGGCGCTGAATGAGAAGCCGCCGGCTGGGCTCAACTGGGTCGTCCCGTCGACCGGGAGCGAGCACGGGAGCACGGCAGAGTCGACTCAGGGTTCCATCAACGACATGGCGGATCCTCAGCCTGGCGTGTTCGGCTTAGGCAGTTCGGGGCACTCCATCAGCCCGATTACCATTGGTCCGACCGTCCCCGGCGGTACGTCCTCCACGGCGGTCAACTCGCTGGTGGGGCCCGTGAGCCCGCCCGCTTGCAAGGTGAACGGCTGCAACGTGCTCTACGACGGTGGCACACCCCTGGTCTTGTTCGAGCGCCATGTCGACGGTTTGACGGTCACCGTTTCCCGGGTGCTGTACGCCTACCCTGTCTCGGCGGCGGCCATCGGGCCTATCAAGGCCTCGCCCGTACCCGCGACCGCAAGCAACACTCCGGCGAGCCCGCCCACGCCGGGGACCACTCCGTCGACAATCTCCCGTAGGTCCGTCCTTCCCGCCGTGACCACCTGCCCGCCACCAAGCGAGCTGTTGGTCAAGGTGTCGGGCGGCGGGGCGAACGAGACGCTCTACGTCCCCACCGGAGGGACGAGCGCCCACCCGTTCTCCGTGGTGGCGTCAGCGACGACGGGCATCTCCGGTGGCCGTTCGCTCGTGCTGGCAGTCGCCCGCACCAGCCAGTCAGTCTCGTCGGTCTCGGCTAACTTCCCGGGAGGCGGCTCAGACTCCATGGCCCCGACCGACGGGTGGGTCGTGCTGGTGCAGCCGCTCAGCCCCGGGACCAGCCCAAGCAAAGCTGACGTGGTCACCCTCGTCGCCAAGTCCGAGTCGGGCCACGTGCTCGAGACCGCTCGGCTCCCGGAGACCGGAGCGCTCGCCACGGCGCCGGTCGTGGCCGTCTGCCACGTGCTCCTCGTTCCGGACAACCCCGGGAGCGTGGTTCCCTCCCCGCCGGCAGCGTCGACCGGGCCAGTGACGGGGGCACCGGGCGCGTCCTCGGGTTCGTCTTCATCCTCGGGTTCGTCGCCCTCCGGGGCGTCGTCCTCGGGTGTTTCGTCGGCCGCCGGCTCTCGCTGATCACAGCGCCGTCACCGGTGACGCTCGTCGCGCAGTCGGGCGACGACGCTCTGGGCCAGACTGTCGCCATTCCAGCTGATCACGCCGCCGGTGCGGCGAGCGATTTCGTCGAGGTCTACGAAGCTCACTACGCGCG
>Ga0187860_1001071_pt1 | contig 24920 bp, 20 predicted proteins | sample June2016WEW_10_4_FD_132981 | JGI IMG/M metagenome (GOLD analysis project Ga0187860, IMG submission 132981) | Peatland microbial communities from SPRUCE experiment site at the Marcell Experimental Forest, Minnesota, USA - June2016WEW_10_40 | ecosystem: Environmental > Terrestrial > Soil >...
GCGCTGCTCCACGAACCCAGGACCAACTCATTGCAGCTGCGCGCACCGCCTTCGAAGCCATTTCAACTGCCGACTGCCGCGGCTTCTTTTTACACGCTCACTACGCTACATGATTAATGGAAACGCTCTAGCCTCCCCAATCCCGATGTGCTGTTGAGTTCCCTGCAACGCGAGGAAGCCCCCTAGAAACGCGGCCGGCTGAAAACGGCCGCCCTTTTTTTCATGTTGACGTTGCTCTCGCTCCCGGCCGCAGACCAGCCGCAAAACGATCTTTCCAAGTACCTTGAAAAATATAATGCCAAGGCGAACGTGGTCAAACCAGCCAAAGGGCTGTTGAAATACGAGTATTTGGTTCCAGCGGGTCCTTTTAACCATCTCTTCGACTGGGACATGTATTTCATGGGTGTGGCATTGAGTTATGGCGGTGTCGGAAAACCTTTGGCCAGTTCGCTGCAATGCTTTTTGGAGTTCGTAGATTCCAACGCGAATCGCAAAGGCTATGCCCCGCGCGAATTCGCACCCGAAGGACCCTGGTCACTCCCTGAAATGTGCAAACCGTTTCTCGCCCAGGCAGCGCTGCGCGCATCCATGACCATGAATGACTTTACCTGGCTGTCGCGGACCAACAGTCAAAATAAATCAAATTACGCCAAGCTTGCGGAGATGCTGCAATTCTGGGAAGAAACCCGGCGCTCGTCGGATGGCCTTTTCCGCTGGTATAATGCCGTTGAGAGTGGTGTTGACAATAACCCTGCGGTATCTGACACCCCTGCCGAATCCACAGAGGGAGTCGATCTGCAATGCTACATTTATCGCGAATACCTAGCGCTGACCGTACTGGCCAGCAAACTTGGTAAAACCAATGATGTCACCTTTTACGAGGCAAAAGCTGATGGTCTTCGCAAACTGGTTCAAAAGAGAATGTGGTCGGAACCGGATGGAATGTTTCTGAACATTGATGCTTGGACAGGCAAGTTCGTCCCTATTAAGAGTTGGACCAGTTTCACACCGCTATGGGCTGGAATTGCCACGCCAGAACAGGCTCAGCGCACCATCGCTACCCATCTGCTGAACCCCAAGGAATTTTGGGCGCCTTACGGTATTCGGACGCTGGCGGCCAACGACCCATTGTATGATCCGGAACATGGTTATTGGCGTGGCCCAATCTGGGTTGTTTCCAATTACCAGATCATGCATGGACTTATGAATTATGGTTTTGCAAAAGAAGCTCGTGAGCTTGCCGGAAAGACTGTGACCATGCTGGTCAACGACTATGCCAGCACCAGCGGTATGAATGAATGTTACACGCCAGATACCGGCAAACCGACCGCTGGAGGTCATTTTTTAGGTTGGAATCTGCTTGCCGAACACATGATTGACGAAGTTGAAAAAGAAACCGACCCAACCGCCATTCCTGTACGGTAAAAGGTGAGTGTGTACCTGCACACACTCCCCGCAAAAAGGACGGTGCGTTACCTATTGGCCCAAAGTCCAATATCTGCCCGTCGCCTGCCCCGGATAGGGTTTCCTTTGCGTGACCAAACCTCGTGCGCGATGTTGCCATTTTGGGAAAGGGTTGTGAACGAAACCATCAGTGTTTGGAGAACAAAATCACTCAGCCGGAATTTCCGCAGTTCCCGGTCGAAGGTGAGCTTCGCTGCGGCAAACGACTCGGTGGCTTATTGCGCTATTATTACCGAGAAGCCGCTTGAAATAGTACGAGCGAGTTCTTGGACACTACGCCGTGACACAGGCAACAAGGAGCGAAGCGGCTTAACGTGTGTGTGCTTGCCACACCACCACTGCTTCCCGTTTGACATGCCCGTGGACGAGGCGCAAGCTCGTGATAAAGATGCATCGATCATGTTGAAGCCTAAAAAACATGTCATCATTTTAGGGGCAGGTGCTTCGGTTAGAAAAAACTGTTCTAAAAAGTTAATATAACATGAAACAAATAATTATTGCCGCAATTTCACTCATGGCGCTCATAGCCGTGCCTTCTCAAGGAGCTTCGGGGCATTCCAAAAATCACGTTGAAATTTATCTTACCGCCAAGGATATGGGACAAAGGTTGGTAAAAGCCGGTGAAACAGAACTTGCAGACAGCATGCCAGCGGTTGAGACGGAAGAATACATCCGTGTTCATCTGTGGCTAAGGCTCTTTGCGGCTTTGCGTGAAAAAGAATCCGGGACGGCTCGACGGAGTCTTCCACCTTCGCCCCGCAGTGCGGGCGGCGGAGGATGGGCGCTCCACCAAGATGGCTGCTTCGCCGGCGGTAAACAGGTATTGACAACCGACCTGACACTCAACAAAACTGCGCCTCCGTTCTGCCGGGTCGGGCACCAGGATGTGAGCGGATAAATGTCATCAACACCAATGCCCGTAACTGGAACCTGAATGCGACTGTCAACCACTTGATTTATCATGCGAGTTCTTCGTTTTATCATTGTCATCCTGTTCAGCCTGAGCCTCCACAGCAGTCTCCTCGGACAAGAACCCCCTTTGTACCAAAATGCCCAGGCGCCGCTGGAACAACGCGTGACGGATCTGTTTGGCCGCCTGACGCAGGATGAAAAACTGTCGCTGCTGGGCGGCACGGGATTCACGACGCAGCCGATTCCCCGGCTGGGCGTGCCGGCGATGGGGATGTGCGACGCCGGACAGGGTGTGCGAGGCGGTGCGGACAGCACGCTGGGACCGGCCACCGCCTTCCCTTGCGGCGTTTTGATGGCTTCGACGTGGGACACGAACTTGATTTGGCAGATTGGCCGCGCCATCGGTGAAGAATTACGCAACAAAGGAACCGGCTCCTCGATTTTGCTCGGGCCGGCGGTAAATATCCATCGCTCGCCGCTCGGAGGACGAAACGCTGAATATTTCAGCGAGGATCCTTTTCTGGCCGCACGGTTGGCTGTGGCTTACATCCAAGGCGAGCAAAGCACCGGGGTGGGGGCCTGCATCAAGCATTTTGCGTGCAACAATGAGGAGCAGGACCGCTTCACCGTGAATGCCAGGGTCAGCGAACGCGCCCTGCGGGAAATTTATCTCCCTGCGTTCGAAGCGGGTGTGAAAGAGGGCCATGTCCTGGCGGTCATGAGTTCTTACAACCTGTTGAACGGATTCCATTCCACAGCCAACCCGTACCTTCTCATTGACGTTTTGAAAAAAGGCTGGGGCTTTGATGGCCTGGTGATGTCCGACTGGTGGGCCGTCCACGAGACGGCAGTGGTCCAGGCCGGAAACGACCTGGAAATGCCCACCGGCGAATACATGACCGTGACCAACCTTCAAGCCGCCCTGGCCAACGGCAGCGTCACCCAGGCGGCGGTGGATGATTCGGTCCGGCGCATCCTGCGCACCATTATTCGCGTGGAATTGCTCGACCGGCCGATGAATCCGGACGCGAAAATGGTCAATTCGCCCGAACACGCAAAACTCGCTTATACCGCGGCAACCAAGGGCATCGTGCTGCTGAAAAATGAGCACAACCTCCTGCCGCTGGACCGCCAGAAAATCAAATCCGTCGCCGTCATCGGCGAAGCGGCGCAGCGGCTGCAATTCAACGCCCTGGGCAGCCCGGAAGTGCGGTCGGCCCATCGGATCGACCTGCTGGAGGGAATCAAAAATCAAGCCGGCACGGCAATCGCCGTTCGTTACGCCGCCGCCAGAACCGGCGGTGAGCCGGTGCCCGGTTCGGCCATCCGGCAACCGGATGACCCGAGCGCGCGCGGATTCCGGGCGGAGTATTTCGCGAACACGAATCTGGCCGGAGCGCCGGCGCTCGTTCGTCAGGAGGAACGGATTGATGTAGAACCGTCCGATTCGCCTGCGCCCGGCGTTACCAACATGCGCTTCAGCGTCCGCTGGACCGGGAAACTCGTCGCTCCGACCAACGGCACTTATCATTTTACCTTCTACGGCGACGGCGGGTTCAGGGTTTTCCTGGACGGAAAACTTTTAATCAACCGTTGGATCGAAGGCTCCGCGAGGGCCGTGACGGGTTCAGCTGACCTGGAAGCGGGAAAAAGTTACGACCTGCGCGTCGAACGTTTTGAGACCTGGGGCTCCGGCCCGGCTGAATTCGGCTGGCAGCTCCCCTCGCAAAACCTGTTCGCGGAAGCGGTGGCAGCGGCGCATAATTCCGATGTCGCCATCATCTGTGTCTCCACCCGGCGCTCAGAAGGTGAAGGCAACGACCGTCCGTCCCTGGAACTTCCCGAACATCAAGACGCATTAATTCGCGCCGTGGCGGCCGCCAACAAAAACACCATCGTCGTGCTCAACGCCGGCTCGCCGGTGGACATGAAGAATTGGCTGAAGCAGTCGCCTGCGTTGATTCAGGCGTGGTTCCCCGGACAGGAAGGAGGCGCCGCCCTGGCCGCCATTCTCTTCGGTGACGTGAATCCGTCCGGCAAACTTCCCGACACACTGGCGGCAAATCGTGAAGATTATCCCGATGCGGCCAATTTTCCCGGCAAAAACAACGAGGTCAATTATGCCGAAGGTATCTACGTCGGCTATCGCCATTTCGACAAGGCCGGCATCCGGCCGCTCTTTCCGTTCGGCTACGGCTTGTCCTACACCACGTTTGATTACAAGAATCTCAAGCTTTCGCAAACGCAACTGACGCCGGACGGCAGTGTGACCGTCAGCGCCGACATCTCCAACACCGGGAAGCGGGTCGGCGAGGAAGTGGCCGAACTTTATATCCACGCGCTCAACCCTAAAATGGACAAACCGGTGCGCGAGTTGAAGGGCTTTGCCAAAGTTGCGCTCAATCCCGGTGAAACCAAAACTGTGCAGTTCACCCTCACGGCTCGCGACCTGGCCAGCTTTGACGTTCCAGGACATCAATGGAAGGCAGATGCCGGAAAATACGAAATCGAGGTCGGCGCTTCTTCCCGCGACCTCCAGCTGAAGACGCCGTTGTCATTGACTGCGACTTATACCAGCGACGTTCCCTTGTCGAAGGATCATTATCACCCCTAAGTTTTCGCCGTTGAGCGGGAATCGCGTTTAGCCTAGCGCCGTTTCTGCTGGCTGAGCGCAACCGCCAGGATGATGATGGCGCCGCGCGCGAGGAGTTGCTGGCTGTACTCCAGGCCCATCAGAATCAATCCGTTGTTGATCAGGCCGATCATCAGCGCTCCGACAATCGAGCCGACCACGGTGCCCATCCCGCCGAACAAACTCGTGCCGCCGAGCACAGCCGCCGCAATCACCGAAAGTTCGTCGCCTTCGCCAAACTGGAACCGGCCGGATTGCAGCCGGCCGGCATAAAGCATTCCGGCAATCGCCGCAGTACAGCTCGAAAGCAGCAGTACGCGCATTTTGACGCTTCTGGTGTTGACTCCGCTGTAGCGGGCGGCGGTTTCATTGCCGCCGGTGGCGAGAACCCGCCGGCCGAAGGTGGTCCGTCGCAAGGCAAGGTGCCCTGCCACTCCAAATACGAGCGTCCACAGCAAAAGGATCGGCACCGGACCGATATTGCCGCCGCCGAAAACGAACGCGTAGCTCGAGCTGAGGATGGGTATCGCGGCAGTCGCACTGATCCACATCGCGACACCTTTTGCAATTCCCATCATGGCGAGCGTGGTAAGAAACGAAGGAATGCCGATGCGAGTTGTGAGGAATCCGTTGATGGCGCCGACCACAAGGCCGGAAAGGACACCGGCTACAATGCCCGGCGCCACGCCATAGGCCCGGATCGTCATTGCGGTCACAACCGACGCGAAGCCGGCCATGGCGCCCACCGAAAGATCGATCTCGCCGGCGGAAAGAACGAAGGTCATGGCGACCGCCATGATCGAAATCATGGCGGTCTGCCGCACGATATTCAGCAGATTGTCCGGATCAAGGAACCCTTGATGGCGGAGCGCAATCGAAAAAACCACGAAAATCCCGGCAAAGCCGAGATAAATGATTTTCTGCCGCCATGAAGCTAAGAGCAGGCGATAGGATGTTTTAGGGGTAGTTGCCACGGGATTCTCACCAGGGGCCGGCGTTCACATTTTGTATGGCAATTTGAAGCTGATGTTCCGCATGCTCGAAGCGCTCGACCGGGTCGCGGCGGGCAGCTTCTTCAGGATCGAGATCGCGCCGCAATATCTCGCGGACGATCCGGCCGTCCGCCATGATCGCGATTCGATCGCTGGCGGCGAGAAGCTCGGCTATTTCAGAGGAGATTAGCAGAATGGCCTTGCCCTGTCGCGCCAGGTCGCGGATGGCAGCCACAATCTCGGCCTTGCTGCCAACATCCACGCCGGCCGTGGGTTCATCGAGCACCAAGATTTCAGGATTCATCGCCAGCCACTTGGCGAGCACCACTTTCTGCTGGTTGCCGCCGGAAAGCGTGTTTACCGGAGTGTCGGCGGATTCCGCCTTGATCCGCATTCGCGCCATCTGCTCGTTGACAACATCCGCCGCGTCGCCCGGGGAAATCCAGGAATAGCTGCTGATCCGATCGAGAAGCGGCAAACAAATATTTTTGGCCACGCTGTGTTGCGTGACTAGACCCTGCCGCAGCCGGTCCTCCGGTATGAGCGCAATTCCAGCGGCGATCGCATCCTGCGGACCTGAAATCTTTATTGCCCGGCCATTCACTCGAATTTCGCCGCCGGCCAGTTTTTCCATGCCGTAGAGCAGCCGCGCCAGCGAACTGCGGCCGCTTCCAAGCAGGCCCGCTATACCGACAACCTCGCCGCGTCGGACCTCGAGGTTGATCCGCTGCAGCTTGCCTGCCCCGCAGACGCCTCGTAATTCAAGCAACGGAGGTCCAAGCACCGCTTCGTCCGGTATAGCGTCGAAAAATCCGCCGCTGCGGCGCCCGATGATATGTTCGATGATGGCTTCGAGGGTAAGATCGGACAACGGCGCGGTGAGAACGCAGCGGCCATCCCGCAGGATCGTCGCGCGATCCGCAATCCGCATGATCTCATCCATCCGGTGAGACACATAGATGATGGCCACGCCGTCCGCCTTGAGGCGCTGGAGCAACGCAAAGAGGTGTTCCACCTCGACCGCCGACAGGGCAGAGGTCGGTTCGTCGAGGACCAGGATACGGGTCCGCTGCGAGATTGCCTTGATGATTTCAGTGAGTTGACGCTGGCCAGCGCCAAGATGGGAGACCGGGATGGCGGGATCGATGTGGATGCCGAATTCGTTAAACAGGACGCGCACTCTTTGGACGGCTTCATCATCATCGATCAGGCCAAGCCGGTTGCGAACTTCGCGGTTCAGAAAGATATTCTGGGCCACGCTCAGGGTCGGCACGAGGCTCATTTCCTGAAAAATCATGGCGATGCCGGCCAGGCGGGATGCTTCCGGCGTGTGTTCCGCCAGCCGTTTGCCGTCAATCTCGATGGCGCCACTGTCCGGCATTTCCACACCGCGAAGGATTTTCAGCAGCGTTGATTTGCCGGCGCCGTTCTCGCCAAGCAAGGCATGAATCTCGCCGTGCCTGACACTCAGGTCCACCTGTTCAAGCGCGTGAATACCTCCAAACGTCTTTGATATGCCGGTCATTCGGACGGCATCGAGCGGCGGGACGTGCTGGTGGAGAGGCGTGTCCATTAGCACGGTGGGTTACTTCATGCTGCTCTTTACATCTGCCGGCGGGTCCTGGTGATAGACCGCCCTCCAACTCTCCAGAAGATTATCCTTGGTCGCCGGCAAAGACGGAAGCGCCACGTAGGCAGGCGCTTTCTTGCCCAGAAGACCGTATCCGGCCAGCAACGCTTCGGTCACACCCTGGTCGAAAGGACGCTGCGCGCCGAGGCCCTTGACGAAGCCGCCCCGCGCCATGTCGATGGCCACATTTTCACCGAGATCGCAGGTGGTAATGACGAGTTTGCTGCGGCCGGCGGTTCGTGCCGCCGCGATGACCCCTTCGGCCGGAACATCCCAGACCACCCAGATGCCATCCAGGTTGCGATGGGACGTGATCATTGCCGAAGCCGCCTTTTCGCCATCGCCGGAGAAATCGGGCCCGCCGATTCCCTGTTCCGCAATGATTTTCAGGTTGGGGAAATTGTCAGTGACCGTCTTCTTAAACCCGTCGTAGCGCTCGCGCGTGACAAAGAAGTCAGCGCTGTAATAGATGATCCCGATGTTGCCGTGGCCGGCAAGCGCCTTTGCCATCAGCGCGGCGGCGGCGGCGCCGTTACCGTAGTTATCGGCCGAGACCACGCTCACGTAATCCTTCCCCGCGATGAGTCCCTTGGGAACATTGTCCATGAACACCAGCTTGACGCCCCGATCGGCGGCCTCCTTGTAAGCGCCGGCCGTGGCCACCGGGTCCGTCGGTATCGACACGATGATACTGGGTTTTTTGGCAAGGACAGTTTCGATGTCGGACACCTGCCGCTCGGGCTTAAAACCTGCATCGGTAACGGCAATCACGTCGATACCCATGGCGGCGAACTGCGTCTTCAGGCCATTGACCTGAGCGTTTGACCAGTCGTTTCCGCTGTAGTGGAGCACGATGGCTGCGGTCGCATGCGTCGATTTGATTTTGTCCAGTTCGCTTTCCGTGAGGGAGACGGCTGACGCCGGTTCAGCGGCCTCGCCATTTGGGCCCGTCGAGAGGACTTTGCCTTCCAATTGAGCCAACACCGTCTGCGGGTCCGCTTGGGCCTTGGTGGTTGGACCTTGGTCTGGTCCTGTCGGCGCAGGCTGTGGCTGCTTGCTGCATCCAGACAGAATCAAGCTCAGGAGGACCAGGCCAACTCTAATCTGCGAAAGGATCGGTTTCATTCGTTGTTTTGCCATGCCATGGTCGGGAACGACACTTACTCGAATGGCTGATCGCGCTCAAATTCAAAAGTCTCCGCCCAAAAGCAAAACGACAGCCTGACCCGCCGTCGCGACCGCTTTTTGACTGCTGCAGAACGCATCAACCGGCCGCCAGCAACTGCGCAAGCGGCTTCGGGAGGGGATCGGAAACCAGCTTGCGCTTTTGCGCCAGGTCCCGGAGCGTTGCCAGCTTGTTCCGGCTCGACAGGAAGGCCCGGGCGCTGTCGAGGTCCATGGACAATCCGAGGGAACACGGAGCGTATTTTTGATTGGCCCATGCTACCAGTTCTTTCGCCACGGTTTCCCATGCTCCACCCGTCATGGTGAGTTCCGATGGATCGCAGGTCGTGACGACGGAGATACGTTTCTCCGCGTCGAAACCCAGAACCAGGCTCGCCCAGAGCGCATTCTCCTTGAAGACCCCGAAGACAACCGTCGAATTGGCCGGCACAAAGCGCTCCACAGCAGCTTTGACTTCTTCGTAGCGGGCGCCCAGACGCCACTGGAGGCCGAGGCGGGTCCTGGCCGGGCCGGGGTAGGTCACGATGCCTTCCGGGTATTCATCCAGCGTGGCGAACATCCTGTGCACGTACTCGTCCAGGTCTTCGTCGGCTTTCCATGTGTCCTGGACTTTCGCAAAGAACCGATCGACCGCGCGGCGCTCCAGCACCATGACGAAGTCCGTTTTGTCCGCGTTGGCGCGATAGACCTTCTCCGCGTCCTCAAGGGGTTTGGCGATCCGCGTGACGTTGCGAACGATATCGGCCCGTTCCGAGTGAACGAACTTGAGCAACTCGCCATTCTCGTGGATCAGGATGATCCGGCGTTTCTCTTTTGCCGATTCGAGCAGCAGGTTCTGCAAATTCCGCCAATGATTGACATCGATATCCGCCATCAATGGATTTTTATGCAGCATGGTGATCTCTCCAGGATTAGAGGGTGCATTCGTACATCTTGATCGTATAGGGAGGCAATGTGTCGCTCCATACCCGACCGCCCGAGTGAACGGGCTGCTCGTCCCAGACCTCCCTGACCGATTGAAGGTCCACGTTCAGGCCCACTTGCGCATTGATTGGTTCGGAGGAAGGATTGGCGATGAACACAACCAGGCGCTTGGGCTGGTCAAGGGAATGATGGATGGCCACATCCAACCGAGGGTCATTCTTGCTGAAGCGAACCAGGTCCAAACCTTGCAGGGCGGCCTCGAGTATTGGGGCGGGATTCGACAAGTCCGTAAGATGCACGATCCGTCCCTTGCCGATGCAGTGCACGTTCCCGATCGCTGCCTTGGCCGCGGTCAACGGTTGTGGCTGCACTGCTTTCATGGCGGACAGGAGCGTTTCATCCTTGCGCATCCGCTCGTCCAGGCCGGGCACTCGAGGGCCAAAAACCACAACACCACCCGCCTCGGCATACTCGACGAGTTTGCGCTGCAAAGAAGCATTCAGGTACTCGAACGAACCCAGAACCAGCGCCTTGTACTGCCGCAGCCGCTCCAGCGGCAGCGCGGTATCCCCGAGCAGGAAACCGTATCCGCTCGCTGTCAGCCCGCGATAGGACCGGGTGAACCAATCGGATTTGGCGAGTTGCACCGGCTCCTGGAAGCCGAGCGTCTTTTCGGAAACCGTCATGAAATTCGGATATTCGGAAAAGCCGAGCAGCGTCTCCAGAAAATCGCCGGGGAAGGAAACAAGCACGCTGGCCGCTTCGAGCCGGTCATAATCGCGGTTCGCCAGCAGCAGCACGTCGGCCCGCCGCTCCAGGCGCACCAATCCCTGCTGCTTCGCGACCTCGTTGGCCCGGCGGAACATGGCGTAATGATCCGGCCTTATCCGGCCGTCTCGGCGCACAGGAGAAGCCAGCCAGCGATCCCGCTCGACGATCATGTAGCGGCTGAACCCCTTGATGCCGTGCATGAGCGCCGCCTTGGTGACAAACTCTTCGTCCTGCAGGCCGCCCGGATGCAGGTACCAAGGCCACACGCCGGCAATGAATTCAGGAATGTAAGGATAACGGCTTGATCCCACGACGTAGGAAACCACAGTCTTGACGTGCTCGTACAATTCCTTGCGGGAATAAATGTCGAACCCGACGAAATCCAGCTTTTCCTCGAGCGCCAGAAGGTTGAACGGAGTTGTGATTCCACTGACAGCTCCTCCCGGGCCGAGCGGGTGCGGATAATTGTGGAACATCGGAATGTCGCGCAGCCCCCGCTCTTTCATCATCTCGGCGAGCCGCGCCAGGGAATCAACCAGATAACGCTCCCGGTACTCGATCCAATCCGTGTAATACGGAATGTCTTCTTTCCTGGCCCCCTCGAAACGGCGCGGTGGCTCGACCTGCTCGAAACTCTTGCATTGCTGACCATATGCCGCCTGGAGCGTCTCGAGCGTTCCGTATTTTTCTTTTAAATAGGCGCGATAGCGCTGGATCGAAGCGGCGCTGTAATCGCACGCATAGGGGTTGACGTGGAAGAAAAAGGCCATTTCGTTGTCCACTTGGACGGCCACGAGACGCCCTTGGGGATATTGGTGTTTGGCAAGAATGGGACAGATCGCATCGTACCATTCGGCGGTTTCGTTGAAGAACTTGTCTGCCGCGTAGTTCAATGCCGGAATCGGACGCGGGACCTGGGTTAGAACAGCCTTGCTGCCCTGCGCGCTCAGCGCCTGGAGTTCCGGGTCCTCGAGGATGCGCCGCGGATAGCCGAACCACGTCAATTCCGAATTGATCTGCGGGCCGGGGCGCACGATCGCGTTGAGTCCCTTCTTCTCAACCAACGCCAGGAATGCGTCAATATCGGTTCTCGGGTCCTTTTGGCCGAAATCGAATTTGCCTTTCTCGACTTCGTGCACTTCCCAGGGGATGTAGGAGGAGATGGTGGTGAATCCCATTCCCTTCACTTTCTCGAGGATGTCATCCCATTTGTTGCGGTCCAACCTCCAATAATGCACGGCTCCACCGTAAACCGACGCGACCTGATTCCCGATACGGAACTGATGATCGCCAGCCGTCACTGGCCGCAGCGAACGATTCTGGGCATTTGCAGGCATATTTAACCTTCTAAAGTTAAACTCACAGTGTATGGAAAAACTTTGTTTTCCGGCAGTTACTATGATACTGGAACGAGCCCTGCAATCTTAAAATCAAAAAACCTTCTTCTAATGGCACAACCCCGCAATGCTCACCGTTCGAATTCGGGCGCTGATTCAAGGACTGCCTCATTGGACGAGATATTTCCCACAAACAACAATGCCACCGCCGCCAAAGCAGTAAAGTTCCGTAACATGTGTTCGGGTTTTTGACGAAGCGTCAGTCCAACAAGTAGGGACGCTCTTCGAACGTGGCAAGTATCAACTCACCGAAAATCGTGTTGGCCCAGGCGAACCAAGAACGGGTGAATCTTTTTGGGTTATCCTTGTTAAACGCTTCGTGCATGAACCCCGTGCCAGCATGAGTTTTTTGAAGCATTGTCAGGCACCTGCGGATTTCCTGATCGTCCGTGCTGGTCAAGGCCTGCATGATGATTCCCAGCGGCCAGATCATGTCCATTCCAACGTGCGGCCCACCCGGTCCTTCGGCGGCTTTGCCTTTGCAGTAGTAAGGATTGTTGTGAGGCAATACGAACCGTCGCGTGTTTTGGTAGATTGGATCATCCGGTTTCACAGCGCCGAGATACGGCAATGAAAGTAGGCTGGGAATGTTGCCGTCATCAATACAGTAAAAATTCCCGAAGGCGTCCACCTCGTAAGCGTAAATCTGGCCGATCTGTTTGTGGTTCACAACCGCGTATTCGCGCAACGCTTTCTCAACCTCGTCGGCGAGAGCCGAACATTGTGCGGCGGATTCCTTGTCGTGATGAATTCGCTTCAGCATTTCAGCTGCCTGCCGCAGACTGACAACCGCGAAGAAATTCGACGGAACCAAAAACGGAAACAACGTCGCGTCGTCACTGGGCCGGAACATGGAGCAAATCAAACCGACCGGTTTGGCAGGGCAGCCGTAGCCGTTCTCCGGTAAGGTGTCCACCGGATTCGTCGTCCGACGTTGGAAATGGTAGGGACCTCCGCCGGTTTTACGCTGTTGTTCCTGAAACGTCTGAAGAACACGCAACACAGCCAGTCTCCACGATGCATCGAACGGAGCCGAATCGTATGTGATTTGCCAGTAACGATGAGCCAGGCGAATCGGGTAGCATAATGAATCGATTTCCCATTTCCGCTCGTGCACGCCGGGCTTCATGTCCGTAAGATCATTTTTCCATTCGCTCGCCTTCGTTTCATCTTTGTAAAATGCGTTCGCGTAGGGATCTTTGAGGATGCACCGGGTCTGACGGTTGATGACCCCGGCGATCAGCTGTTGCAAGGCGGGATCTTCCTTCATCAAGGGGAAGTAAGGCCAAACTTGGGCCGAACTGTCGCGCAGCCACATGGCATCGATGTCCCCGGTAATCACATAAGTATCCGGCCGCCCGTCCACAATTTGGAACTCGACCGTTGTGTCCAGAGTATTGGGAAAACAATTTTCAAACATCCAAGCCAGTTCTTTGTTACCGATGGATGTCTTGATCCGTTCGATGGTGCGTTCCACCGCGGGGCTTTTGAACTTTCTCCTTGCTTCCGGAATCCGCACGAGGGGAAAAGCGGCTTCCGCCGCCCACGCCGCGGAACCGAGCATCACGCTGGACGCTGCCAGCGTGGAAGATTGCACAAAACGTCTCCGAGTCATCATAAGCAACTTCTTTTTGTATCTTCGAAGCTGTAATTATGTGTGCCCCTGGCATGGCCGCAAGCTTTAGGTTGTCGACCAAGGGACAGGGGTGCATCTTGACACTGTCCTTGATTTTGAGGGAAACCGTGAAATTCGTTAGAAAGCAGCAAATTCGAGTCTGCGGGTAAGGACAGTGTCAAGATGCACCCAGGGACAGGACAGGTGGTGAATCATGGCCTTATGGCCTTGATCACCAGATGGCAAAAAGGGTGCAGAAAGGATCCCTTCCGCCACCTCTGCACGCTGCCGGTTGAGAGACGTATCATTGCCCTCCTGACTTTCGTCCTGACTTCGGCGTTTTTTCAACTTGCTCGCGGGTTCGAAAACGGCGACCTTCCTGGCTCGCTAAAGTGGCGAAAGACCGCGAAACACAAGAGTTTTCAAGAGTCTTTCAGCATCCGGGGCGCGGTTAGCTCAGTGGTAGAGCACTTCCTTGACACGGAAGGGGTCAGAGGTTCGAACCCTCTATCGCGCACCATTCCACCAGTTTGCCTGGAGCGGCGCGTTGGGAGATTCACATCCCCATGATCTGATACCCGCAATCCACGTAGATCACCTGGCCGGTGATGGCCGCCGCGCCGTCGCTGGCGAGGAAAGTCCCGGTGGCGCCCAGTTCTTCCGGCAGCACGTTGCGTTTCAGGGGGGAATGGGCTTCGTAGTGCTTGAGCATTTCCGCGAAGCCGGCGATGCCGCGCGCTGCCAGTGTGTTCACCGGACCGGCGCTGATGCAGTTGACGCGGATCTTTTTCGGCCCCAGGTCGTACGCGAGATAGCGTGTGCCGGCCTCGAGGGCGGCCTTGGCCACCCCCATGACGTTATAGTGCGGCACAACCTTTTCCGAACCGTAATAGGTCATCGCGACAATGCTGCCGCCCTCGGTCATCAGCGGCGCGGCTCCGCGCGCCAGCGCCACCAGCGAGTAGGCGCTCACGTCGTGCGCCACCCGGAAGGCTTCGCGGCTGGTATTGACGAATTCGCCTTCCAGGGCGTCCTTGGGCGCGAAGGCCACGGAGTGCAGCAGCAGATGCAGTTTCCCGAATTTTTCACCGACGGCTTTGAACACACCCGCGATCTCCTCGTCTTTGGTCACATCGCAGGGCAACATCAGCGTGTCGCCGCCGAACGCGCCCACGAGTTCCTCCACGTTCTCCTTGAGCCGCTCTCCCTGGTAAGTGAACGCGAGCTTTGCGCCTTCCCTGTGCCAGGCCTGCGCGACGGCCCACGCGATGGAACGCTTGTTGGCGACGCCGAAGACAATGCCGAATTTGCCGGTCAGTAAAGACATGGATTGCGTTTCGTTAACATCTCATTCGCTAGAAACCGCAATACCAGTAGGGAAAATCGCTCGGCGTGGCAAGGGAAGAAAAACCGGCAGCCGCAGCGGATATCCGTTCATCGTTCCATTCCGTGGTGCCATGATTTGAAGGAGGCTATCTCCCTTCCCGTCCATTCGCGCACATACCCGTCATTAGCGGATTCCAAAAAGAAAAGTTTGTCCGCGAATTACGCGAATGAGCGCGAATTAAGCACGCCGACTTCCAGCCCGGATGTCTTTTCAAGCAGTGCCTGGCCTTCCCCTCCGCGTTTGTTGCGTTCGCCGGAGGAACAGCAGGCCGCCGAGCCCGAGCACCAGCAGGCCGGTGACGGCAAAAGTCCCGGCGTTCGGATGGTGCGGCAGGAATTGCAGTGAGGCGGCGCCGACCGCGGGTCCGGCGCAAATGCCCGCCCCGATGGCCGCTTCATGCAGTCCGCCATGCTCGGCGCTCGCTTCACCCAAATCCATCGAATAGAAGAGCGATGAATAATAAATCAGGCCGGCCGAAAGGCCGAAGAAGACCTGGGCCAGCACAAACACCCAAAGCTCCCGGGCCAGCAGAAGAAACATGAAACAGATGATGAGCGCGACGAACGCCAAGAACAGCCAGCGAAACCGGTAATGCCAGCCGGTCCATTTCCACAGAAAGGCGAACGCGGCGAAACGCGCGAAAAACCAGATCGAACAATACAACCCCACTCTTGTGGGAGAAAGATCCAGCTTCTGGGCAATGCCCGGCATGACGGCCAGCAGCGTGTTCATCGCGACATAAGCGAACGGGTTCGCCAGCCAGGCCATCTTCAGAAAGCCGTGCGGATCCACCGTTCGACGGCCCGCCTCGGGCCCGGGGCGCGGTTGCCGGTCTTCCGGGTCCGGCGTTGCCGGCGTGACGGTCGTCCTTCGAAACGAGAGCCAATGCAGGAGAATGAGCTGGACCAGAAACAAACCCGCGGGCAGCCAAAAAATCGCGCCGCGCCCCATCCGATCGTAAAGCGGGCCGCCGGTGAAGTAAGCCACGGCGGCTGCGGCGGACCACGTGCAATTGTAAATCCCGACCATGTGCTGCACTCCGGACTGCGTCTCGTTCTCGCTGACGAGCGCCTCGAGGGCGGGCCAGGTGAAGAGCAACATGATGCCGTAGGCGGCAACGATGCAGATCACCCCGGTGGCGGAACCCAGAAAGCCTCCGACCAGCATCAACGCCATCAAACCGCTGAATCCAAGCTTTAGACTGGTCAAGAAGCCGCGCCGCTGGGCGAACTTGCCGCATTGCCACGCCGAAAAAATGTAGATGAAGCCGTACAGCGCCGAAACCCACAGGTTCCCGCGGTTGCCGAAACCGAACTGATCGCGCAGGTAAAAGACCAGGTAATTGAAGAAATAGCAGTTCGCGAGCGTGTTCAGCGCCGCCAGGACGAGGTAGCCGGTCTTGAGCCGCCCCACCTTCAACGAACCCGCCGCGGGTTTCGAGTTTTGTGTTCCGGGGTGAGGCATCTTCCATTGGCAGCGGCACGTTGCAGGAGCGCCGCATTTTTGGTGGTCCGGCCGGCCGCGATCTCACGCACGAGACGCGGCTGCGGCCTCAATAATCATATAGCCCGCCGTCGCGGGTATAGGCCCCCCCCGCGCCGCCCGTTCCGCCACCTTCGCCGGCTCCTCCCATGAGATCGCCAAGCACGTCCCCCATGTCTTCCTCGATTTTCTCGGGATCTTCACCGGCTTCGAGGCGTTTGATGGCCGTGTCGAGTTCTTTCGGCACGGAACCCGGCGGCATGAGGTCCTTCATCTTTTTCATCATGCGGGCCATGTGCCGGGGATTATTTTCATCCATGTGCTCCATGTCGCGCTCCATCTCGGCCATCGCGCGGGCGACACGCGGATCGTTGAAGTCCGGCACCGGGCCTTCGCCGCCTTCGGGCTGGCCTTGGGCCGCCGGTTCAGCCAATCGGCGCGTCATGGCAAAGCGGCTGAATTGTTTTTCCATCCTCTTGCCGCCGCATTTGGGACAAACCGGCGGACGATCCGGAGCCATCCGCCTGGACAAGAAGCTGAATATCCTGCGACACTCCGGACAGGCAAATTCGTAGATCGGCATCTCGATTTACGATTTACGATTTACGATGGACGCGCCAGAAAATAATTCACGCGCCCGAGAGCATTCTGGATTGCGGTGGCAGAGCGCAGCGGCGACACCGCTTTTGGGCTGGGGACGTATCTTCCAAAGCGGCGCGGCTCCCGCCCTGCGGGATTCCCGCCGCAGTCCAAGAGGACTGGGATAGTGCCATGCCGCGCTACAATCTTTCGCGGCAATAATCCGGCTGGTTGAGGACCGTGGAAGCGGCTACTTCAGCTTATCGAAGCTCTTCTGCAGAATCTGCCAGTCCTTCAATCCCTTCACCTTTTCGCGCGCCGCCTTGTTGATGCCGGCTTCCTTCGCGTTCTTGGTGGGTTTGGCGACATTGTAAAAGACGCCGAAGTATCCGGGAAACGGTTCATTCGCCAGGTTGTAAGCCACCAGTTCGTCGGTGATGGAGTGTTCCTTTGGAACTTCCTTGAAGACGCCGCCTTTGCGCGGATTCGACGCGTCGAATGCGCCTTCGTAGAATTCCACGCACTCGCTCAGACATTCAATGAAGCTGAAACCGTCGTGGTCCATCGCCGCTTCCATCATCTGAAGGACGTGGTTGGGGTTCGAATGCGTCGTGCGCGCGACGAACGTGGCGCCCGCGGCCAGGGCCTGTTTCATCGGATTGATCGGATAGTCCAGGGCTCCCCAGGTGTCGGTTTTGCTCTTGAATCCCAACGGCGAGGTCGGCGAGGTCTGCTTCTTGGTCAAGCCGTAAACCCAGTTGTCCATGACGACGTACGTCAGCTTGATGTTCTTGCGCGCGGTGTGAGTGAAGTGGTTCCCGCCGATGCTGAAGGCGTCGCCGTCGCCGCCAAACACGAACACGTGCAGGTCGGGCCGTGAAAGTGAAATCCCGCTGGCGAAGGGCAGCGACCGGCCATGGATGTAATGGGCCCCGTGCGCCTGGACGAAATACGGGAACCGGCTGGAACAGCCGATGCCGGCGATGGTGGTGATATTCTCGTGCCAGAGCTTGCGCTTTTCGATCAGTTTGAAGTACAGGGCCAGGACCGAGAAATCGCCGCAGCCCGGGCACCAGGTCGGATGATCGGCCGCGATTTCCTTTTTCGTCAGCGGCTTGCGATCGGCATCGGGAGCGGCCGTGACGATAGTGCCGCCGCGGACCGGAACATCAGTTAAGGGGGAACTCATAATCAAAAGTGTTAAGTCGCCAACGTGTCATGGCATTCAGATCATCAGGCTTTCACAGGCTCGCCATTGGAGCTGATTTTCGATTTCACGGCGGCAAGGATTTCCTTCACCTTCCAGGTCAGGCCGTCGGTCTTGGTGATGCCGCGGATGCGCGGATTGCAGAAGCGGGAGCGCAGGATAGCCGCGAGCTGGCCGCCGTAGCCGTAAATGCCTTCATCGTTCATCTCGACCACCAGCACATGATGGAAGCCGGAGAAAATGTCTTCCAGACCCGGCGGCAGCGGGTTGATGTAGCGGATGTGAATCGAAGAAATGCTGTCGCCGGAAGCCCGCGCCCGGTCCACGGCCTCGCGGATGGGCCCTTGAGTGGATCCCCAGCCGACGAGCAGGACATTGCCTTCGCTTGGACCATGCAGTTTCGGCGGCGGCAGCGTCGCGGCGAGCGCCTGCAGTTTCTTGCGCCGTTTGGCCGTCATTTGCTGGTGCACCTTGGGCGACCCGGTCGGGTGCCCCAGTTCATCGTGTTCCAGGCCGGTGGCGATGGGATATTGGCCGCTGAGAATGCGCGTGCCGGGGACCACGCGTGGCACAACGCCGTCCGGAGTGGATAAATCATAAGGCTTGCAGTCCGCGACCGGGGTTAAGTCGGGCGAAATGTCCTGGCAGACCTTTTCAAGGTTCGGCTCCGGGAAGGCCTCGATCCTCGTGGCGATCGACTGGTCGCTGAGAATGAACACCGGCACGCTGTATTTTCGCGCCATGTTGACCGCCTCGATCGCGGTGTGGAAACAGTCTTCGACGTCGGCCGGCGCGACGACGATGCGGGGCGAGTCGCCATGGCTCCCGAAGCAGGCGATGTTGAGATCGGATTGCTCGACATTCGTCGGCATTCCGGTCGAGGGGCCGCCGCGTTGGACGTCCACGACCACCAGCGGCACTTCCGCCATCCCGGCCCAGCCGACCGATTCCATCTTCAATGAAATTCCGGGGCCGCTCGAGCCGGTCACCGCCACGCGTCCGGAATAACTGGCGCCGATCGCCATCGAGACCGAGGCGATTTCGTCCTCGCCCTGCACGAACGTGCCGCCGTATTTGGGCAGTTCGCGCCGCAGCAATTCCATCACATCCGACCAGGGCGTGATGGGGTAACCGGCGCCGAAACGGACGCCGGCGGCGATGAGACCATAGCCGAGGGCTTCATTGCCGTTCATGACCACCTGGTTGCGCCCCTTGTTCTGGCTTTCTTTGAACCGGAACGTGTCGAGAAGGCCGCCGAGATTGTAGGCATAGCCGGCGTGGAAGGCCGCCAGGGCGTTCGTGACGATGCTCTCGTCCTTGCCGCCAAAGCGTTCCTGAATGAGCCCTTCGAGCTTCGCCATGTTCAGATCGAATATGCGGGCAATCAGGCCGAGCGCGTAAATGTTCTTCCCCTTGTCCTTGGCAGTGCCGCCAACGGACTCGATCGTCAATGTCGAAATCGGAACGCCGACATGTTTGTAAAGGTCCTTCCACTCCGGCTTCGGTTCCACGTGGTCCGAATCGTAAAGGACGATTCCCCCCTTTTTCAGCGAGCCCACGTGGCCCTCATACGAGTGCTGGTAAAATGCCAGAAGCACGTCCGCCTCATCGCCCGGGCTCAGGACTTCGCCCGAACCGATCCGAACCTGAAAAATGGAAGGCCCCCCGGAAATCGTCGCGGGGATCGTCATGAACGTCATGACTTCCTGCTCGCTGCGGCCGGCAAGCCGCGCCAGGAAACCGCCGATGGCTTGAATGCCGTCCTGCGAATTGCCGGCGATGCGGATGATTGCCTCGGAAATTTTTGAAGTTTTGGGCGGCCCGCCCGCTGTCGGGAGGGTCAGGCTTGGATCGCTCATTGAAGGTGTCGCTTTTTCACTGTTCCGGTCAGTCGGCGCCGTCCATCAGCGTGACCCCGTTGCAGTGACACACTAACACCCGGCACCACGGAGTCAAATTCTAATCTAAAAAGTATCCTGTTGATACATAGCATCTTAAGATGATTTTTAACATTGCCATCGGACGAACAACACATGTTTATTAGATGTGTTAATCATTGTTCCGAGGTCGATCATTTAATCTGTTTGTGAGCGGGCATGTCCGAGATGAAACACAATAGCTTCTGCCACCCCACGACCGTGCGGGAGTTTGCTGACGTATCCCTGCTGGCTTGTGACGGCTGTTTTCACGGAAGCGATCGCGTTTTGCGGGGCGGCCAGCTTTCGGGCGAAGGCATGGGTCAGCATCGGGAGGTCGTTCAGGTGGTCCCCGACGGCCAGCACATGCGCTGCGCCGATGCCGAGCCGCCGTGCCAGCTCGGCCAGCGCGGTGCCCTTGTTGTAGGCCTCGTGGCTCATCCGCGTATAGACGTCGTTCCTGACGATGCTCAGGTGTGGAATGCCCCGGCAGTAGGCGTCCAGATATTCGTGGATCGCGTCGGCATCGCGGTCGTTTCCCGCGATCAGGCAAAAAGGCGAATAGGGATCCTCATAAATCGTCGCGTTGAACCGCGCGTTGATCCAGTCCGTCAATTGCGGCAGATCGGGCCGGACCCGGGCAAAAAGGTCGTTGTGCGCCCGCGCGCACTCCGAATTCCATTTGTCGAGACCCACATACCGCGTGCCGTCATGGATGTGAATCTCGCGTTCCACCAGCACGAGATAATCCGGCTGGACGGAGATGCGCGCCCGCTCCAGGGCTTCCATGAGACTCAGCATGTCGCGGCCGGTGTTGATGGCCCACTTGGCGCCGCGCTTCTGCAGGTCGCCCAAGAGTCCCTGCAGCTCTTCCGGAATCGGCGGCGACTCGAACTCGGCGAAGATGGTTCCGTCGAAATCGGTCGAGATCAGTTGAAATGGCAAATTCATCGTTGGCGGCGTGTGATTCGTGACAGGCGGCGGCTGAAGCCGGATTGGTATCGCGCCTCACGCATGCTTGCGCCACAGTATAGTCGTGCGCTAGGGTGCCCTGTCAAAAGTTATGACCTCTCTGCAGGAACGATACGACGACGCCATGTTCGATTTCAGCACGGGCGATTACGACGGCGCGATTGCCAAATTGAAAGGCGTATTGGAAGCGGACGCGGCGCATTTCGAGGCGCAACTGGCGTTGGGCATGGCGTATTATCGAAAGGGTGATTACGCGGCGGCCATTGCGGAAGGGCGGAAGGCGGAGGCATTGAGGCCGGGCGAGCAGTTGGTGCATACGAACCTGTCGTTGTTTTACATGAAAGCCGGCGACAAGGCCCAGGCCGAACACCATGGCGTGCAGGCGCGGATTTCTTCCTGGAAGGCGGATTCGGCCAGGGAGGGGCCCCGCGATCCGGAGCTAAAACCGGATCCCGACCTGGAGATGGCGAAGCCGGTCCTGCCTCCCGCCAAACCGCCGGAAAAGTTTCCCGATATGCCCTGGAGGAAAAAGGGCTGAGAGTCCGTCATTCAAACCTCAACACGGAATTCCAACATGAAAACGGCTTACGAACTGGCGATGGAGCGATTGAACAAAACCGCCCCTTCCGTCAAATTAACACCTGGACAACGGAAGGAATTGGCGGAGCTGGAGTCCCAATACGCCGCCAAGATCGCCGAGCGCGAAATCTCGCTGGGTGCCGAAATCGACAGGATGGCGGTCTCCGGAGACGCCGAAAAGACGGCGCAGTTGCAGCAGCAACTGGTCAGGGAGCGCAGAGCCCTGCAGGCTGGTCTGGAGGAAAAAAAGGAAAAGGTGCGGGCAGGCAAGGGGTGAAGGCCGGTCCGCTGCCAGCTTTCGCAACGGCCATTGTGAAACGGCGGAGATCGACACTGGGCAAGGGATCCGCCCATTCACATTGCGGCTACAAGGGGTCACGGCGTGTGAGCAGGCGCGAGCGGAGCCCGCAATCCCCGCTGCCAGAGATCGAAATGGTATAGCGCCGCAATGACGACGGCATGCCGGATCTTGCCCTCCGCCACCAGCGGCGGGATCTCGGAGATGGGCACCAGGCGCGTGATCAAGTCCTCGCCTTGGTCGAAGTCAACCGGGTGGGTGCAACGGCAGTTTTCGATCAGCAGCGTGAAACAGGTGTTGCTCATGATGGCCGGGTTCGGGAAAACCTGTCCGATCACGCGCCCCGTCCCGCCCTCGTAGCCCGTTTCCTCGCGCAGCTCGCGCCGGCCGGTCGCCTCGGGCGAAGCGTCCGCCTTGTCCATCAGCCCGCCGGGGATTTCCAGTTCAACCGTGTTGGACCCGTGCCGGTATTGCTCGACCAGGACGAGCTGCCGATCGGGCGTGACCGCGATGACGTTGACCCAGTTGACGGAGTCGATCACGAAATAATCGTGCTCCTTGCCTGTGCGCGGCGAAATCTTGCGATCCGAGCGGAGGCTGAATATCCGGAAGTCGCCGAGCGGCTCAGAGTTGATTTTTTCCAGGGTTTTATCATCAGCGATTTTTGATTTGCGACGAACCTGTGGGAGGGGCGCGTTCAACCTAAAATCGTGCCGGCGCGGGATCGCGGATCAAAACTTCAAGGTTTCTCTTTTTGCGCCGCCCATCCCTGTCGCATGAGGTTCAGCAAATGCCCCAGCGCGTCTTCGTAGCTGCGGTCTTTCCGCCCGGCCAGTTGCCTGGCGCGCCTGTCGAGTTGCGCCGCCATTTCGGCGGACTTTTCCCGCGGACAACCCAAGGCCGTCAAGTGCTTTTCCAGTTCCGCGAGGTCCATGCCGGAAGCGTTGAAGGGGGGCAGCATGCGGGTTTCAGAACATCCCGGGGGGCGCGGGCGCGTTGCGTCTCCGGTCACTTCACCGCATCGGCGGCCACGATCCGGATGCTCTCGATCCCGATGCGCTTGTCAGGCCGGTCCTGAGGATGCGTGGGGGTGGTGGCGATTTTCTCCAGAACGTCGTCACCCTTGATCAATTTGCCGAACGCGGTGTATTGATGATCCAGAAACCGGGGGGTGCCGTGGCAGATAAAAAACTGGCTGCCGGCGGAATCCGGATCCTGCGATCGGGCCATCGAAATCACGCCGCGGTCGTGAGGATGGTCGTTGAACTCCGCCTGGATCGTGTACCCGGGACCGCCCGTGCCCCAATGCGACTCCTTGGCCGCATCTTTGGTCAACGGATCTCCTCCCTGGATCATGAAATCCTTGATGACCCGGTGGAAACAGGTCCCGTCGTAAAACCCCTTTCTCGCCAGCGTTTTGAAATTCTCGACGGTCTTCGGCGCGACGTCCGCCCAGAATTCGATGACCAACTCGCCTTCAGTGGTTTTGATTGCAGCCAGTTCATTCATGGTGATTTGTCATTAATCGGGGTTACTTGATGGAATTGGCGGGAACGATTCGGATGCTGATGAGGCTGACGCGCTTGATGGGCCGGCTCAATTCCTGGCGCGGATCATACGGATTGGGTTTGACCGGCGTCTTGCCCAGCCGCGTCAGGACCGCATCTCCCTTGATGAGCTTGCCGAATGTCGTGTACCCGCCGTCCAGTTGCGGGAGCGACGCCAGGCAGATGAAGAACTGGCTTCCCGCCGTATCGGGGCTGCCGGAGTTGGCCATCGACAGGACTCCACGGACGTGACAGCGATCGGAACGGGTGTTGGTCTCGCCCGGGACCGTGTAGCCCGGGCCACCCGTGCCCCAGGCCGATTCCTTGTCCGCGTCCTTGGTCAAGGGGTCGCCGGCCTGGATCATGAACCCGTCGATGATTCGATGGAAGCAAGTCCCGTCATAAAAGCCTTTTTTCGCGAGCGTTTTGAAGTTCTCGACGGTTTTGGGCGCGACATCGGGCCAGAACTCAAAGACCATCTCCCCTTCGGAGGTCTTGATGACCGCCACGGCATTCGTGCCGGCGGCCGCGGCCGCCACGGAGCCGGACTTGTTGTCGCCATTCTTCGGCTCGTCCGCCTTGGCGGCGGACAGTCCGAGCGCCAAACCCAGCGCGCAAAACGATATCAATGCTTTCACAGGACGCAGAATGTTTCACGACAACCGCTCAAAGTCACGCGAAGAATTCCCGTCCAGGGGTCCCCGGGCATTCCACTCCGAAGTAACATTTCTTTCGACCCGTTCGCATGAAATCGATCGGTTGCAGGAGGAAAACCGGCAGTTCTGGCGGGCGGGGTCAAGGACGGCACGGGAGCAGCCGATTGCCGGATCAGGCGGATTCATGAGCCCCGCGCGTGACCCGGGACCGGCGCGGCCAGTTTTGTGACGCCACAAACGGATTGCCGACGCGAACCGAATCACGTACTCTTTCGATCAACGCGCGAGTAGCTCAATTGGATAGAGCGTCGGCCTCCGGAGCCGAAGGTTGAGAGTTCGACCCTCTCCTCGCGCACCAGTCTTCGCTCGCAGCGCAGCGGAGAACTGCATCCGCCCTGCGAATTTGGACAATAAACGACCCCGGCACTGTCGATTTTTAACCAGATGGAACGAATATCTCCGGCAGCCTTCCCGAAAAAACTCTTGACAAACACTCTAATGGTTGGGAAATGAGTAGCTTATTCACTCCCGTCGCCGTATGGCACAAACATTGCCTCGGGTTGTGACACACACAATGCATGGCGAATCTTTGCTGTGCTTAGGCAGGAACTGAACGCTGAAATAAAACTAAAAAAAACTCATGAAGTTACAAAGATGGACAGCAGCTCTGGCGGCCGCAGGGATTGTGACGGTTCCGTCACTCTTGCGCGCTCAAACCAACACGGTCCTGACCGCGCTCTCGTCCACGACCCTCAGCGGGTATGTGGACACGTCC
>Ga0187860_1001079_pt1 | contig 24856 bp, 29 predicted proteins | sample June2016WEW_10_4_FD_132981 | JGI IMG/M metagenome (GOLD analysis project Ga0187860, IMG submission 132981) | Peatland microbial communities from SPRUCE experiment site at the Marcell Experimental Forest, Minnesota, USA - June2016WEW_10_40 | ecosystem: Environmental > Terrestrial > Soil >...
CCCGCCGCTGGAGACCAGGTCGATGGGGCTGTAGGTGTTGCCCGAGGTGTAGGCCCCCTTGTAGTTGTAACTGGGCGGGTAGACCGTCTCGGCGGGGCCGTTGGCGTCCTCGCACTCGTAGAAGTTCCCGTCCAGGTATACGACCTCGTTCCCAGGGTCGTAGTCCACGCTCTGGGACCAGTTCCCCACGAACGCCTGCGCCCCGCTCACGGCATTGATGTTGCTCGGCCCCATCAGGAGCCAGTGCCCGGTGTCGGAGGGCAGGTCGCCCGCCGTGGTCGCCAGGGTGCAGAGGTAGTAGTTCGTGCCGTCCTCGCCGGGTGCCTGCCAGGTGACTTGGTTCCCTGCCTGATAGGCATGGCCGGGGTCGAACGGGCCGATGTACTTCTGGGCGTTCGGCACCGCCGAGATGTCCGAGGGCCCCAGCAGGACCCAGTCGGAGTTGGTGCCGGGCGTGGCCGTCGTAGTGGCCACATTGCAGAGCCAGACCGAGTAGGAGTAGTAGACCTCCTGCCCCTTGAAGTAGGTGTCGCCAGGGACGAAGGCACCGACATACTGCTGGCAGCCCTCCAGGGCGGCGGCGTTCGCCGGGCCCACGAGTACCCACTGGCCTGTGTCCGCCCCGCTGCCAGGCTCGATGTCCAGGCAGTTGTCAACGGTGCAGAGCCAGAAGTTGCTGTCGGTGGCAGGCCACTGCACCTCCTGCCCGACCATGTAGGTCTGGGTCGGCGACCACAGCCCCCAGTAGGTCTGGCTTCCAGGGATGGCCTGGGCGTTGGCAGGACCCATCTTCAGCCAGTAGGTAGCATTCGGGGGCGCTATGTTGGTCGGGTCATTCAGGATGCAGAGGTACTGGTTGCCGTCCGTGTAGGCGACCACCATGTCCTTCTGGTAGCCTCCGGGGTAGTCCGAGGCGTAGGGCCCGACATAGATCAGGCCGGACAGAGGCAGCCAGTAGGTGGTGTTCGGAGGCTCGTTGGCGGACGATGACGTATTGTCCTGGATGCAGATGAAGACCTGACCGCCGCTAAGGACCTCCTGCCCCTCGGTATAGGCGGTCGGAGGCGAGTCCGTCCAGGCACCGGTGTACTCGCTCTGCGAGCCCACCATCTGCCAGTACTCGGAGGACATGCTGGGGGTAGCGCCTGCGGGGGCGTCCAGGATGCAGAGCCAGACGGTGTTCGCATAGACCACCATCGAGCCCTCGCTGTAGGCCAGGGACGGGTTATAGGTGCCCATCCAGACGATTCCGCCGCTCTGCTTCGCCCAGTAGTCGGGGCTGGTGTCAGGCTCATGGCCCTGGTTGGCGACCTTGGCCATGTAGAGGTAGCCGCCCGTCTCGGGCCACAGGACGATCTCGCCCTCCTGGTAGTCGGTATCCGTATCCCACAGGCCCATATAGGTCGAGCCGCTCCCGACCAGTTGCCAGTTGGAGTTCACCAGGCTAGGCTCAGAGCCTATGTTGTCGTGGACGCACAGCCAATAGCTGCCCGCGTCCGTGACCTCGTTCCCGGTGTAGTACTGGGTGCTAGGGCTCCAGGCACCGACGAAGACCTGCATCCCGTAGACCGTGCCGCTGAACTGGGAGACGTCGGTGCTGGTCTCCGTGTCGTCCACCTCGACCACCTCGCCGGAGACGCCCAGGGCATTGACTGGCCAGACCTGCACGTCGTAGTTGGTGGCACCGCTGAGCGGCCCGATGTTCAGGTAGGTAGATGCTCCGGGCACGTTCGGCCCCGCTATCCAGGGGCCGGGGACGGGAGGGGACGCCGTGCCCGGAGGGGAGCCCCCGTCATTGGTCAGGCGGTACTGGCAGCAGACCAGCCCGCCGTCCGTGACCTGCTGGTCGTTGATCTCCGTCCAGTTGACCTGGAGGTAGTTGCAGAGTATCCCGTCCGCCCCCACGGCGGTCTGGGCGGTAACCGCAACGCTCTCTATCGGCCCCACGTCCACGGGCGTGCCGGGGTTACCGGCAGCGGGAGTGTTGGGCACGCCCATGCTGGCATCCCAGGTAAAGACGTCCGGTGCCGTCTCATGCAGGACGAGGTCCACGCCCAGGGCGGGGCTCTCGTCCCCGCTGCCGAGGTCGGCATCGCGGGCGATGACGAGGTTCGTGTCCTGCACGAAGAAGGTCTTGTCCGTCCACCCCAGCCTCGCATGGGTGAGCTGGATGACATCGCCCGGCTGTATGCCCGCCGCCGTCAGCTTGCACCTCGCCGTGACGGCTACCTGGTACCTGTTCCTGTTGATGGTGATGCTGGCAAGGCGCTGGGCCTGGGTGGCGGACGTGACGAAGGGGAGGTCCAGGGTGTGCCAGAGGACGACCCCGTCCTGCGTGACATAGGTCGGGTTGGAGACGGCCGGATAGTTGCTAGGCTGCCAGTTGTTGGCCTCGTTCAGGTAGGTGCCGCTGGCCGAGTTGAACAGGTCCCTGCGGCTGGTCCTCATCTGGATTTCCAGCGGGGCACGGAGGTCATCGTCCCCCAGGCTGGCCGAGGGCGTGGCGTAGGCCCCCACGATGGGCATGAACTTCCCCTGGGAGTATGCCAGGTACCCGCCCATGGCGTTGCACAGGTTGTTGATGACCTGCTGCGGGGTCTCCGTGCTCTCGAACAGGCCGTTGCAGGAGAACAGGGGCTCGGTGCTGGTGTCCGTGGTTATATTGGCCAGCAGGCCGGTGCCGTTCCCGCCGCTCGTGGCGTAGTTGTTGCCGCCCGACCCGTAGCCGCTGCCGGGGTCGATGACATTCAGGAGCTTGACCGCCCCGGTATGGCTCACCATCCCCACCCAGCAGGCGCAGTCGCCGTTGCCGCCGACGATGTTGATGATGTTCCCTGCGTCATACCTGCTGCCCCCGTTGTTTATATGCCCGCTGATATCCGTGGGAATGGCGCTCATCACGCTGCCCGGCAGGGTCTCGGTCTCGTCGCAGGTGTTGGCGGCGGCGATGAAGGCGGGGTCGTCGATCTCGGCGGACGAGCATTGCAGGCCCATGACCTGGTCGGTCAGGTAGTCCCGCAGGCAGAGGGCGGGGTTGGTGCTGTAGGCGGTAGCGGATGTCCTCGGGTCGTAGACCTCGCGGCCCCTGACGTCGAAGGAGATGTTAGGGAGGCCGTTCGGGAACAGCTTGGAGTCGGATGCCAGGACGATGTACGCCTTGGCGTGGCCCCTCTGGAGGCAGGGGTCCTTCCAGGTCTGCGGGCCGTAGGTGACGAGGTTCGGGAAGGGCTGCGAGGAGTTGGCGGGGTCGCCCAGGTCGTAGTTGACTATGACCTTGTGCTGCCAGACTCCCGTGCCGTTCCCCAGGCTGTCCAGGGGGATGGCCACGTTGTCGAAGTAGACGGTGTCGATGGCGTGCAGCTTGCCCTTGGCAATCGTCACGACGAGGAAGAGATATGCGTTCGTGGAACCGCCGAGGTCGAGGAGGTACCAGGGGCCGGAGACGTTCTGGTCCACCTGGCCCAGCCAGGTGATGACGCCCGCCACCCTGTGCTTGCCGTAGATCATGCGCCAGGCGGGGTTAGGCTCGGACGAGGTGACGGTGAAGGCCTTGGGCTTGGTGCTCTCCAGGTGCTTGATGAGGGTATGCCCGAACATCATCATGCCCGCAACCATCGCCATCTGCGGGTTAGACTCCATCATCGGGCCCATCGAGCCGGCCTTGCCCAGTACGTCAGACATCTAGCTCACGCTCCACGCCGCCAGGGCGTCCTTCATGTCCGTAAAGCTGATACCCTTCCTGCCGGGGCTCACGGCCAGCCTCGCGTCCAGGGAGACTATGCCGAAGGCAGTGCCTCCGAGCCCGTTATCGACCAGGACGATATCGCCACGCTGCGCCAGCCTGACAGGGACCGCCTTGAATCCCAGGGCCTCCGGCAGGGATAGCATGCACTCCGCCCTGTCCTCCTTGCCCGTCGCCTTCTGTATGGCGGCCAGGGCACCCGCCTCGTCCGTGTAGGTACCGAGTATCTCCTTGGCAGGGAGGGTGCCGGTGACCGCCTCAACGGCGTGCGCGAAGAAGCTGCCGCAGTCGTGGGTGCCCCAGGCGAAGGGGACATGCCGCTTCGACTCGATATATCCGTTCAGCCTTTCCTGCCAGCCGATGGGCCTCGGGCTGCGCTTCGACTCCATGTATGCTCCTAGCCTCCAGCCGGGCATGTCCCTTCCCTGCTCCTTTACTGGTTCGGGCTTCCCAGGGATGAGAACTCCAGGACGTTCTTCCCCCAGGTGATCTTCACCTGCTGTATCCCGTCGAGCTGGTAGAACCCGAGGTCACCGGGGTAGAGCATCTGCTGGTCGGCGTTCGTCCAGTGCCTTTCCCTCGCCCTGCCCAGGTCGATCAGCTTGGACTCGACACTGACCTCGATGGTGCTGGTCTCCTCGCCCTCGGATATCTTCACGAGGTCTATCGTCCCGTACCACCTCAGCTCGGGGTCCGCTATGACGTTCCCCGAGGAGTCCAGGTAGCCTATCCACAGGCTGACGGGCTGCTGTGCCTGCACCTCCACCAGGACATCCGCCAGGAGCCCCGAGGGTATCCCGCTCAGACTGATGGTGACGCCCCTCGCCTGACCGCTGGTAGTCTCGTCTATGGGCGCTACCCTGAGCAGGTCGCCCATCCCGTTCCATGTCTGCCCGTTCCAGCTTACGGTGCCGATGCCGGACCAGATGTAGACCGTGCCCGTTTGGAACTGCGCCTCCACGAACAGGACGGGCCTGACCGTCCCCGAGGCTATGGCCGCCAGGACACCGGCGCTGAAGCTCCTCGCCACTAGATTGCCTCCAGGGCGCTGAACGCTATCCCGTAAACCTTGGCCGCGTCCACGTCCCACTCCGAGGTGTTCTTAGCCAGGCGGAAGGTGCCGACTGCGCTGTGGATGGTGATGGCATCCCCGCTTCCAGGCGACTCCCGCAGCCTCGGGAAGATGTCTATGACCGCGTGCCCGCTCCCATCGCTGTCCACGGGGGTAAGCGCCTTGTAGAGCCTCGGCAGCGGCACGGACTCGCTGGGCCCGACCTGGAGGTAGTCCCCAGGACTGAGCAGGTTAGACTGGCTGGCGGACCATCCCGATGTCGTAAGCTGCGTCCCCGTCTGGGAAGACCCGAACACCAGGGGGCCGCCGAGCCCGCTCCCCTGGGGGCTGGGGGAGGACGGGTCCCCGATAAGGAAGGTTCCCGTCACGCCCCGCAGGGCGACCAGGAACGCTACCCAATACTCGGCATCGGAGCGTGCCATGGGAGGCAGGGTGACCTCTGCGCTCCACCATTCCCCGGGCCACTGGTAGACCTGCTGGCTGCCCGTGAAGGGTGACTTGCTCATCCCCACCACGGAGTTGGTCCTCATCACCACCCGGCTGGGAGCACGGTGCCCCGAGGGCAGGCTGAGAGGATATGCTATGCTCACGTTATGCTCCCTCCCCTGCGTGAGAAGTCGTAGTTACTGACCATCCCATAGGTCCTCTGGGCTATCGCCGCCACGCTCATGGCCCTGCTGACCCTGTGCTCGACCCCCGCGTCCGCCCCCCTGGCGTCGATGTAGGTGCCGCCGCCCAGGATGTTGTTAGGCAGGACGGTGCCGCTCCTGCCAGGGGAGAACAGCTCGGGCCCCTTCTCGCCGACCATGTACATGTCGTTGGCGCTCACGTCGCCGCCGCCCGCCTTCCCGATAAAGGGAATGACGAAGGCAGGAAGGGAGCTGGCCACAGGGGAGGATGGGCTTCCGCCCTTGCCCACCCCAGACGCCGTGATGAGGTTAGCAGTCATCTTTTGCAGGCCGGACTTGATGATGTCCTCCGCCAGGCTGTCGAATAGCTGCTTGAAGCCGCCCTGGCCCGTCACGATGAAGCGGGCAAGGTCGTTCTGGAAGGAGTCGATGGCGTGCGTGAAGGTGTCCGCCAGGTGAGCGCCGAAGTCATCCCCAGCTATCTTCATCTCCTCCAGGTTGCTGGTGAAGCGCTCGCCGAAGCTCATATCTATGCCCAGCTTGTCCAGCCTCGTGAGGTAGGCGATGAGCCGCTGCCCTGCCGGGTCGGCGGCTATAGCCTCCTCTGTCCAGCCGTGGAAGGCTGCCGCCAGCTTCTTGAAGCTCTCTGCCGACAGGTTGGTCTCCAGCGACAGTGCATGCTGGTAAGCACGGTTCCTGTCGAGCCCCTGGCCGAGTGCTGCCACCTGGTCTATGGTGAGCTGGAGGTCCTTGGCCGTAGGAGCGCCCAGGTCAAAGGCGGCCATGGGAGGGATCATCTTCTTGGTGAAGTCGATGGGCGTTGCCCCGCCTGCTGCCGCAAACTCCTCCCCCCACTTGGGGAGCTTGGGTATCTTGATGGCGCTTTCCATGTACTCCAGGAGCTTCTTGTTATAGATGTCGAGCGCCAAGCCCTGCGCCGTGTAGGACTCCTTGAGCGAGCCCCCTGCCTTGACCTGCTTCTCGATCTCCCTCAGCGTACGCTGATAGGACTCCTGGATAGCACGGTGCGCCTTGTCCAGTATGCCGAGGCTCGATATCTCGTCCTTCTCCCGCTCGATGATCTCCGCCAGCACGTCCGTCTTGGGCTTCTTGGCATTCCCCTCCGCCATCAGGTCGGTGAAGGACTTGGAGCCCGTGACCTTGATGCTGGGCACGGCCTTCAGGGCATCGGCGGACAGCTTCAGGTCGCCCATCCCCTTGATGAAGTCGGTGGGGAGCACCCCGCCGTGCGCCTCCATCTTGTCAAGCTGCTCGTTCATCGCCAGGAGCCCTGGGAAGGCATCCGACCACATGCTAGCCACGAACAGCCCGGCTGACTGGGTAAGCCCTTGTATGCTGAGGGATGTGGTCTTGAGCATCTGGTCGAAGGCATGGAGCTTGGCGACTCCCTCGGGGTCGAGGGTCATGTTGAAAAGGTCGGCCTTAGCCTCCGCGACGGCGAAGCCCTCCATGGCCAGCTTGCGGAGGGTCTCCTCGTTGGCCATCCATCCCCTTCCGAACATCGCCGAGGCGGCGAAGTCCCGCTCCTCGGCATCGGAAAGGCCGAATATCTTCCTGGCGAGCGCCTCTATCCGCTGCTCGGGGGTGGCGAGCTTAAGGCTCTCCACCTCCGCGTTGGTGAAGAGGGCATGCAGGACCTTGCCCGCCTCGGAGCCGGGCTTGATGAATGCCTGCTCCAGGTTCTTCCCGGCACGGGCGAGGACCCCTCCCAGGCTCTCCAGGCTCTCCCCGGACTCGGACGCCACTACCTTGAGGCCACTGAGGGCCTCGGCACTCAGCCCGGTGACATTCGACAGCTTGTGGATTTCCTCGCCAGCCTTGACGGTATCCTCGACCACCTGCTTAAGCCCGGCAGCGAGCCCCGCCACCGAGAGGCTAGGCAGTGCAGCGCCCAGGACGGACTTCAGACTGCTGGCGAAGCTGTTCGCCATCGCTAGCGACTCGTCAAAGGACTTCTTCAGCGAGGCAGTGTTGGTCGAGAGTTCTATGATAAGTTCGGCTAGCTTCATTGCTCACCTTTGATCGTGCCGCCCATCATCCGGGTTATGCCCTTCAGGGCGTCTTCCATCTGCTGCCCTGTCATAGGCTTACTCGGCTCCTCGGGCGGCCTAAGCGAGAGGAAGAAGTCCTCGGGCTTGAAAGGCCCGTGCTCCTTCGTGTTCAGGAGCCCGTTGGCAACGATGGCGCACAGCATGCCAAACCGTGAGTCCTGCCTCTGCTGGTCGAGCCTCCAATGCTCGTAGAGCAGCCAGAAGCCATCAGGGGAAAGGCTCCAGAAGTCGTCCTCGGAGAGCCCCAGGCTGTACCGGGCGAAGGCCCAGTAGTCGCCTAGCCCTCCGGGGTAGGGCGGGGCTCCTCGGTCTTCCTGCGCCCCAGGGCAGCATCAAGGGCCTGCCTGAGTTCCTTGAAGGTCTCGACCTCGATAAGGTCGGCCACCTGCTCGGGCGTGATGCCCGGCTCGCTGCGCTGGAGACCTATGGCAATCCAGCGGCAGGTGCGCATCGCTGCCTCTTCCGCAGGCTCGTCCCCTGGAAACTCCTCTTTCTGTAGCTTCAGCACATCGGCGAACGAGAACTTGATATCCCGTTCCTTGCCGTCTATGAATGTAAATCTCATCTCCCTGTTTGCCCCCTAGACGTGCCTCTCCGCCGCCCCTGGAATACCTCCGGGGAAATATACAGACCTGGTTTTGTAGCTTGTGTTCACGCACCCTCCCCGTGCCCGCCGCAAGCCTAGCCCCTATGTGGTGCCGAAGGTGATAGCCCCGGTGATCTGGAGCGTCAGCTTGAACTTGACCTGCTCGGTCAGCTTGAAGTCAGGCGCGAACTCGATCACCATGGCACTGAAACGGAAATACCCCGCCGCTGGCTGAGTGCCGGGCAGAGTGATCTCCCACAGGCTGGTCGTCCTGCCGTTGAAGTCATCATAGGCCAACGCCTGGTTGGTGCCGTTCACGAAGTTGCCCTCACAGGTTACGGTGCCGCTGTCCAGGAGCCCGGAGATGTACTCATTGACGCCGCCCGAGTCGAAGTTAGTGCAGTCGATGGGCTTCGTCTTCGAGGACGGGCCTCCGATGGCGGTAAGCTCCTCGATGGCGGCATAAGCGCTGCCGTTGTTCCGCAGGAGTTGCGCACCATACGCCTGCTTTGCCTGTGTACCCGTGTATACTGCCATATTGTTCTCCTCTAGCCTCCGCCCTTTAGGCGAAGGTCAATACTCCCGAGACCTGGAAAGTGGCCTTGAACTTCACCTGCTCGGTCAGCTTGAAGTCGGGAGCGAACTCGGTGCAGATGGCCGTAGCCGTGAACGTATGGGCGCTGAAGGTCGTGATGAGCAGCGTCCTGGCCGTGCGGGCACTAAAGTCCGTCATAAGCCCGGCCTGGCCCGTCTCATCGGTGAAGTTGCCCTCGACCGACACCAGCCCCGAGTCGAGCAGGCCAGAGATGTACTCCTGGATGCCGCCAGACTCGAAGTTCGTGCAGTCTATGGGCTTGGTCTTCGAGGCAGGACCGCTGATGGAGGTCAGCTCTGCGATCTCCGTGCCGTTCCAGGATAGCGTGGTCAAATACGCCTGAGTTGCCTGTGTAGCCATTTGTTTTCTCCTAGTTACCTACCTGTCGTTCCAGACGATCTCGAAGTCCAGGTCCCTGCGGTACAGGCCCAACTGCTGGCCCGCCTCCCACAGCCACGAGTCACGGGTGTCCACCAGCAATGCCTGCCCGATATTGATACCTTCAGACCATCCCACGAAGCCTGCCAGGGCATCCTTGACCGCCTGGGACAGGGCGATGACCTCGTTCATGGTCGCCGCCCAGCAGGTGAACTGAAACCGGGCGTGCGGCGTCCCCGCAGCATCGTCCAGGGCGTTCCACCTCGGGGTGCTTATGCGCTGGTAGACCAGCGACGGGAAGCTCGACCCGATGGGCATCACGATGGGGAAGACCCTGCTGGCCACGATGGTCGGGACCACCGGGTCATTGGCAAACAGCGAGACTAGGGCCCCCTCGATGTTAGGCATTCTTCTCCACAAACCCCGCCAGAGAGTCCTTGAACGTGCTCAGCGCCTTCTCCCAGTTGCCGTCAAAGGCAGGGCGCAGGAACGGCTTAGGAGCGGCACCGGGATGGTCTACCTGCATCACGAGCTGGCCGCCGGAGAGCAGGAGCGCCTTGCCGTGCGTTGCCCTGATAACGTGGGGCTTGGTACCGAACTCCAGGAAGTTGGCGATATAGGCCAGCTTCCTGGCGGGACCGCACCTTGCGTTGCAGTCCCCGTACTTGCTCACCCTGGTCGTCGTCCTGAGCGAGTCCGCCAGGTGCTTCCTTTCCTTGACGTCCTCGTCCTTTGACTGCATCCCCCCGGTCGAATGGATGAGGGGCCTCATGGCATCCGTGAAGACCCTGCCCGCCTTGCGCAAGGACGCCCGCATTCCCCTAACAGCGAGCCGCTCAGACATACTGTCAAGAGCGGCCTTGAGTTCCGTCAGGCCCTTGACCTCGACCGTTGTCCCGTCCGCCATTACTCCCCCGGCTGACCGCTCATCGGGCGCTCAACACAGAGGAGCGTCAGCCACCTTCTCCGGCCGTCCGGGTCCAGGACCGCCTGGATGTTGAAGTGCCGTACGCCCCAGGTCGCCCGCATAAGCGGGACGATACCGTCGATAAACCTTGTCTTCATAACGACCTGGACAGTAGCGTATAGCTCCTGGCCCACCACCTTCTCGTTGCCAGCCTGCTGCTCGATAGAGCACAGGACTGTCTTCCAGGGCACCCAGGACTGCACCATCTGCCCCGTCTCGTCCTGCACGCCGCTGAGCTGCTCCAGGACGATGGAGTACCTGAAGCGCCCCGGCTGGTAGGTGAACCTGCCCATCTATCCCCTTGTCGGCGCGAGGTCTAGCACCGCCTCACTGCCCAGGAGGAACTGGACGTGGAAGGGCAGCTCGCTCTGGTTGCCAGGCTCGCTGGCCTCCCTGTGGTCGAACCAGTGCGCCGTCAGCATCATGATGGACGTCTTGACCCGCTGGGGGACGTCCGCCTGCCTCAGCTCTGCCTCCTGGGGGGTACATTCCGCCGCACTGGTGGCAGGCGTTATGGGCGGGCTCATCGCCGCCAGGGCCGTCTCTATAGCCGTGTCATCGTTGTAGCCCGCCACGTAGTGGACCTGCACTGCGTTGGGGACATAAAGGACCGGGGGCCAGAAGTTGCCAGCGGGAGGGAACAGCCTGGGGGGCTCGGACGGCGTGTCCAGCAGGAAGTCTGCCAGCGAGTCGGACATGTCCGTAGTCCCCGTAAGGGTCTGCCAAACGGAGGTCTTGCTGTCCACATAGTCTATCGCCGAGCACGACCGGGCCCGGCTGTAGAGCAGCTTGACCATCTGGCTGTAGTTCCAGAGGGTTGTGGAGTACCTGGGAAGGCTGTAATAGTTGGGGGGGAACGCGGCCTGCGACATCATCGTGTCAGTGAAGTAGGGGAAGGAGTCGAGGCACTGGACCAGCCCGGCATTGATGAAGCGCCGGGAGGTGAAAATCTCGCACGACTCGCGGGCGGCTATTGCGAGCCCCTGGACCATGTCATCGAAGTCGTCTACCGTGATGGCGAGGTAGTCCTTGACCTGCTGGAGGGTTACCGGCTCGCAGACGGGCTGCCTTTCGACATAGAGGGCTGCCATCTACTTAGCCCCCCCGGGCCTGGGGATTGGCACAGGTGGGATAGGCTTCGCAGGCCCCACGGGCTTAGGCCACACGGGCGGCTTCTTGGGCTCGGGCTTCTCCCTCAGCTCCGCCGACCTAAGGTCGAGGGAGGCGGTCTCATGGATTCCCCTGGCGGTTGTGACGTTTGCTCTCTCCAAGTGTCCCCCCAAGGCTAGGCAGAGGCAGGCAGCGATTGCCAGACCCCCCCTGATGGTTGTGACGGTTGCTCTCTCCAAGTGCCCCCCGAAAAGGAAGGGGGGAGGGCCGTAGCCCTCCCCTGGTGTGAAGGACGCTTACTTAGTGTCCTGGGTGAGGTACTTGACCGGGTGCATACCGGCGTCAACGAGGTTTCCGTCCGCACGGGCAAAGCCAATGAAGGCTGTCTGCCCGTAGTCGGCGAAGCGCTCCTTGAGCACCAGGATGGCCAGCTCCCTGACACGCCGCTGAACGTACTTCTTCAGCTCGCCGAACAGCACCGTCTTGGCACCCGAGGCTATCACCGGCATGAACTGGTCGATGACATACGGGTAGCCCAGGATGGTGTCCGGGGCGTTGCTGGCGATTCCGGGCAGCCAGAGGGGCCTTCCGAACTTGTCCTTGATCTTCTTCAGGAACCCGACCGTGGTGTCGTGCATGACGAACTTGGCACCGAGACGGTAGCTCGGGTCGAGAGAGTAGATCAGGTCGGTCAGGTCATCCGTGCCGATGCTGTTAACCCCAGTGTTGGTGTCGATTCCGTCGTTGGAGCTGGAACCGGCGCAGACAACAGTGGAGTCGGTGGCAGCGGTCAGGATGCCATTCGGCTCGCTCTCGGTAGACCCCTGGCCGTTGGTCAGGTCGGAGGTCCAGCCACGGGCGAGACGGACGGCGAACTGGTCCTTCAGGAAGTCCTCCAGGTTGAAGGCGGAGTCCTGAAGCAGTTCGAGGCTTACCTTCACCAGCCCGGTGGTGTACTTATACGCACCGAACATGATGTGCCCCAGGTTCAGGTCGATCTCATCGGCCTGCTGGCCCTCACCGAGGATGTAGGCCATGTTCCAGTTCTCGCTCGGAGGCGAGTCATTGACGCCGATGTCAATGCTGGTCGGGTAGGGTAGCGGCTGTCCGGTCGCCGTAACCAGCTCCCCAATGTTCTGGAGCAGGTTCCCATAGGCCTTGGTTGCAACCTCGACGTCGTACACGAAGCCCTGAGGCACGAAGTAGCCTCCGAGCTGCGACGGGGAGATTCCCAGGTCACGGAACTCGGCGCTGACCACGGTAGAGCCGTCCCTCAGGTACTTCCCGAAGGCGGAGCGCTGCTCCTTGGTCATCACCTTGTCGTCCCGGACCTCGGGGGTCCCGGCTACGGGTGCGGTATGGCTGCGAATCTCCGCATCCGAGGAAGACGCCCGCTCCATGCGGCTGATGGTCTCCTTGAGGCCATCCGCATCTTCCATCATGGTGTCGAACTTCGTCCTGTTCTCGGCGCTCATCGCTGTCCCGTCAGTCGGGATTAGCTTCTGGGCCTCCGCTACCAGGGCGGCACGCTTTTCGCGTAGTTCCCTTACTGTCATCTGTGTTTCCCTCTTGCCTTGCGTACGCACGGGCATTGGATAGTGCTTGCCCCTGCGCTGTGCCTCGCCCCCTAAGCGGTCCCCGCCTCGTGGCGCTGCGGCCCTCCAGACTATGTGCGGTCCCCACACATACCCCGGCCGGCTACTCCTGTGACTGGGCTACCCTGACCCTGCACCTGGCAGTGTCCGTGTAGTCCATCGAATCCTTCTCGTCCTCGCCCTCGACCTTGATGCCGTGCTGCTTGCACAGGCTGACGAGCCGCTTCCAGGCGGCTGCCTTCTTCTCGGCAGAGACATCCTTGAGCTGGCCGAACCTTGCCAGGGCGTTCCTGAGGTGGCTGACCGTCTTTGCCTCGGTGCTGAACTTGACCGGCAGCTTCCAGGTCGCCGTCTTCTCGGGGTCGCCCACGATCAGGAAGGCAGAGGAGGAAAGGTCCTCGCCGTCCACCCTCTTGGTCTTCTTGTCGAAGCGCAGTGCCCTCTGGTCGTTGCAGCGGCACGACTTAACGTCACAGCGTGCCATGTGGGTGACGCAGTCCTCGCACTCGCCGTCATAGCAGGCACGGCAGCGGCAGGAGCACTCGGGCTCATCGCCGTCCGGCTCGGCTTCCTTCTTGGTGCGCTGCTCGATGTCCTCGGGCACCCCGTCAGGCCACAGGCTGCGGACATTGACCTCCGTCTGGTCATAGGCGGGGTAGGTCACGGGCGACACGTCCAGAAGCTCCGCCTCGGTGACCGTCCTGAGCTGGCACCTTACACCCTGGGGGTCCTTGAAGTCCTCGTCCCACTTCTGCCCCTTCACGATGAAGCCGAAGGAGCACTGGCTGATGTCGCGCCTGCCGACGCTGACCGCTATGTCCCTCCCCGCCGAGGTGTCAGGAAGGTCGCAATCGTAGTGGACGCCCTTGCTGTCCTCTTCCACCTTCAGGGTGCCGCTGGTAGTCCGGCCCAGTATCTTGTTCGGGCTATGGTTCACCAGGCACTTCACGTCCGGGCTGCCCGCCAGGTGGTTCTTGAAAGCGCCGGGGGCTATCACCTCGCGCCATCCCCCCATGTCCACGGACATGGTGTTGAAGAGGCAGGCGTAGCCTTCCAGGCCCTTGCCGTCCGCCCTTGCCCTCAGCTCCGGGGAATCGAGAAACCGTACTTCACGCTTCTTTGACATGTGCCTTCCTCCTAGATACCTACAGTCAGCTAGCTCTTGAAGTCTCCAGGGCGTACTGCCCCGAAGACAGGCCCGCCCCTGTAGGCGGACCCCTCCTTCCAGATGGCGTATATGCCGCCAGGTCCAACAGAATCAACGCCTTCTGGACGTCCCTCCGACTCCTCGTCAACGAATTTATCACTTGCAATAACATTCGAGGTGTGGGCCGAGAGCATCACGGGAGACTCAGAGGTAGCCTTAGCCAGGTAGGTCCTCATCAGCTTATGGTACCTCGCCAGGAAGGCGTTAAGGCTCTCGCCTCCAGGGATAGGCTCGCTGGGGTTGTCGATGTAATGGTTAAGCCTGTCCATGTTGTCTGCCTTCGAGGTCCCTGCCAGCTCCCCGAGGTTCCAGGGCAGAAGCTCCTCGTCCGCCCCCACCGAGACGCCTATCGCCTTGGCGGCGATGTCGGCGGTCTCCCTGCTACGCTTGAGCGGGGAGGAGACGATCAGGCCTATGCCCTTGTCCTTAAGCCACTTGCCTGCCTCCTCGGCCTGCTTCCTGCCTGCGTCGTCCAGGGATACGTCTATCCATCCCCTGAACTTCCCCTCCGTGTTGAGCTGGGTCGAGCCGTGCCTCAGGACGTACAGGAGCGGGCCGCTCTGGTCGTCGTCGGGCAGCTTATCGCCCGCTACGGATGCCCTGATAGCCCTCGTGACCATGTCCAGCTCCTTCTTTGCTACCACATCGGCGTTGACTGCCGACCATAGCCTCGAATGCCAGAACGAGCGCTTCATCATCCTGGCTACATCGGCGGCAACGGGGTCCGGGCAGGGCATGCCGGGCTGGTGCTCCGTGCCCTGGGAGGCCAGGACGGCGTCCGCAATGCCGAAGTAAACCGGTGCGAAAATGCGGCTAAACGCCCTGTAATCCTTGTTCTCCCGCACCAGATACCTGCCCAAAGCGTCCCTGAAGGTAGTGAAATGGGCTACAGGGAGGGTCTCCACCGCAGGGGCCTCGGGGATGGCCTTGGGCGCGTCCGGGTCGGCCATCATGCTGGCAAACTGGGTGTTGACGGGGATGAGGCAGTCGTCCGCCCAGTCCTCGTCTATCGGGTTGAGGTTCTCCATCTCCCTGACGTCGTTGGTGCTCAGGTTGCCGGACAGCTTCATGCTCTGGTAGTACTTCCCACGGCTCTCGCCGTCAGGAAGGAGCATCTCCCAGGTGTCGAACTTGACGAAGAACTTCTTCGAGGCGTTCCTGCCTACGGTCTTGGGAATGAGCAGCTTGCGGTTGACCTCCTGGCACCAGGCGTCCAGGTGGGGGCCCAGGCAGAAGGTCACGAACTCACGGCCCATCTGCTCCATGTTCGCACGGCTTGCCCCCTTGGGCGAGGCTAGCATGTGGATGGGGACGTGGAATATGGAGGCTATCTCCTCCCTCTGGAACTCCCGTGCCTCGATGGACTGGCTCTCCTGGGGCTTGCCGCCCATCGGGGTGAACTTCATCCCCTTCTCCAGGACGGCTACCCTGTGCTGGTTCTCCCCGCCCTGCGCCTCCAGCCAGGAGCGCTTCAGGTTCTCCTTGGCCTCGGGCTTCATGACGAAGGGGACCTCCAGGAGCCCGCCAGGGATAGCACCGTTGCCGAAGTACTTGCTGGCATACTTCTCCAGGGCGAGGCTCAGGCCGATAGCCTGCCGGGATAGCTGCACCACGTCCTGCCCGATGCGCCCGTCCAGGGCCAGGCCGGGGATATGGAGGATGTCCTCGGGAACTATGGTCCTGTCGTACCCGCCCTCCTTCTGGGCATCGGCGTTCAGAGACTCCTCATCGAAGGTGTTGCGGTCGGTAGTAAGGTAGACTAGCTGCCCGCGCCTGTACCTGTCCCCCCGGATTACGGTGTCCTGGGTCAGGCGGCGGGGCCGGGTCTGGCTGGGGTTGAGCGGCCAGATGGCCTGAATCCTGTTGCCGTTGTCCCGCTCGATCTCCGCGTAGCCGTTGCCCCACAGGAGCATATGGGCCTCGACGGTCTTGCGGAAGGTGTGGGATGACATCTCTGGGTTAGGCGAGTCATGCAGGAGGTCGTACAGGTCATGGTCGAAGGCCAGGGCCTTGCCCGTGTGGCCCTTGCCTACCTTGATGCGCTCGAAGACGTTGAAGGGCAGGGTAGCGATACTGCCCGAGATCAGGTCCACGCAGCTATAGACCGCCGAGACTTGCAGGGCGGTCATCTCGCTGACCCGGATGCCCGAGTCGGTACGGCCGCCGTTGAAGATATCTAGGCTATCTTGTTATCAGCAACTCACATTGCTGAGGCTGGTCATTTCTGCCAGCCTCTCGTGGTTCGTTTCCCACGAAGGTCGGACTGTTGCATCACCCTCTCGGGTGCCCCCTCGCTCAGTCTCTCACGGTCCCTTTCGGGTTCCGCCTCGTTGGCATCTCAGCGTCCGAGTCGATCAGAGGGGGTTTTAAGTGGCCCCTAGATGTCGAGCCACTCGGCGGGATAGCTAAGGGGGGTCTGAGGGTTTTCCAATGAAGTCCTCAGCTCCCTCCAGGCGTTCCCCAGTGCAGTAGTTATCGTTCCCACAGTGCCTCCTTCAGTCACTCACCCACCTTCCAGTAGCGGGGTCTCTTTCACGGCTGCCCCCGGAAGGGCTCAAGCGGTTCAAGACCTGCTCCCGCTTGGTGGCCCAGTGAACATTGCCGGGCCCGTAGTGGCCGTCGTTATCCTTTCGGTCCACCGTGTACCCCGGCCCTGGCCTAGGGCCAAGACAGGCCAGGAACTCCTCAAAGCTGGCGAAGCAGAACTGGATTCCCCGAGCGCCGTACTTCGCATAGCGGTTGTTCCTCGGGTTCTCGCACCGTGCCTTGCAGGCACGGTAGCTGTTATACTCCGGGGTCCTCTTGCCCCTCCCAGCACCCCCGTGGCGAAGCCTCCCCTTGTTGTGCCCATGCACGAACCTCATCGGCTGGCCCCTGACCCACCCGAACTTCGTGTTGGTCTGTGGGGCAAGCCCCGTAGGCCGTTTACATCCGCACTCGCAAAGACCCGTCATTCCTTTCCCCCCTTAGAAAGATATCTAAGAGGTAATACCTAGAAGCTGAAAACCTCTCCCGTGAACTCCTCGTCCTCGCTGGCGTTGACCTCCGCCCTGCCCAGCGCCATGATGATCGCCACGATGCCGTCTATCTTCTCCGTGCTCTTCTCCTTGTCCGGCTTGAGGTTGCCCGCAGCGTCCTTCTTGGCGGATACATTGCTCGCCATCCAGCGGAGGACAGGGTTGCCGCCGTGGGCTATCCTCTTCCCCAGGACCAGCTCCATCAGGCGCTTGGTCGGGAACGCCATGCTGGCGAAGCCCTGGCCGAAGGGCACGACCATGAAGCCGTCGCCGGTAAGCTGGGTGATGATCTGGCTGGCGTTCCAGCGGTCGGCGGCTATCTCCTTGATATCGAACCTGGTTCCCAGCTCGCCGATGTCCTTGCGGATGACGTCGTAGTCGATCACGTCACCCTCGGTCATCTTGACCAGCCCTTGCTTCGCCCATACCGGGTAGGGCACCCTGTCACGCCGCTGCCGCAGCTCGGCGTTCTCCTCGGGTATCCAGAACTTCGGGACTACAATGTAGCCCCCGTCCTTGCGGCGGAACAGAAGCGCCAGGGCAGCTACGTCCGTGGTCGTGCTCAGGTCCAGGCCGCCCCAGCATTCCTCCCCTTCCAGGGAGTCCTCGTCTGCCTTCTCGCCGCAGGAGTCCCACGCCTCCATAGGCATCCAGCGCACCGACTGCTCCGTCCACTGGCAAAGCTCAAGCTGGCGGAAGGTGTTCTCGTATGCGGGGCTCTCCTTCGCCCGTGCGCATTCCGCCTCCATGTAGCTCAGCTTCTTGCTGATGCCCAGGTTCGGGTTCGCCAGCCTCCAGGTCTCCTCCTTCGTCCAGTCGGCATCGGACGGTGCGGAGTAGATCACCCCGAGAAACTCGTCGTCGGGTATAATCCCCGAGGCTACCTTGACGGCGTAGTCGTGCTGCTCCCAGCAGATAGAGTGCCTGTCCCATCCCGCCGTGGTGATGGCGAACAGGAGCGGCTGCCGCCTAGCCGACATCCCCGTGCGCAGCACGTCCCACAGGTTACGGTTGGGCTGGGCGTGCAGCTCGTCGAAGATGATGCCGCTCGGGCTCAGCCCGTGCTTGGTCTTCACGTCGGCGGACAGGACCTTGTAGCTGCTGTTCAGCGGCCCCGTGATGGCCCGCTTGAAGACCTTGACCCGCTTCTTCAGGACAGACGAGGCCTCGATAGCCGACTTGGCGGCCTCGAAGACTATGCTCGCCTGCATCCGGTCGGCGGCTGCGCTGTAGACCTCCGCCCCCGGCTCCTTGTCCGCCAGGAGCAGGTATGCCGCTACCGCGCTGGCCCAGGTGGACTTGCCGTTCTTCCTGCCCACCTCCACGTAGACCGTTCGGAACCGGCGCGAGCCGTCCGCCCGCTTCCAGCCGAATATCGCCCGGCTAACCCTCTCCTGCCAGGGCTCCAGGATGAACGGCTTCCCTGCCCACTCGCCTATCGAGTGCCTGATGCACTTCGAGCAGAAGTCAACGAACCGCTGGGCCGCCTCGGCGTCATACCAGAAGTCCCCGTCGCGCCATACCCCGTCGATCAGCTCGGGGTGCCGTCCGCCGAAGGACGGGCTAGCTGGCAACGGCGACGGGCAGGCTGGCTGGGTCGAGGGGGACGATTCCTCCCGCCTCTCCAAAGAACTGTTCCTCAAGCTGCTCCTCCTCCGTCTTAGCCTTTATAGGCTCTGCCTTGATGCGGGTACGGGAGGAGGGTGTCATCCCGAACTCGACCATGAACTGCCTGCACTGGGCCAGGCTCTCCGTGGCGACCGCGAAGGCGGGGTTCTTCTTCCTTCCCCCGATGCCCTCGATGGTCAGGCCGTGCAGCCTAAGCTCCCTCTCCGCCGACTGCCAGCGGGCGTAGCTCATGCAGTACCCGGCCAGGGCGACCCCGTCGATCTCGGTGAGCACGCCCAGCCTGTAGAGCTGCTCCGCCGTGCGCTTCCAGCACCGCTTGGCGATGCCGTTCCGCGTGATCTCCTGCGGAGGGTCCGGTATGGCCACGCTGGGCCTGGGTTCCTTGGCATTTAGTCTGGTCTTGAGATGACCGCCAGGGAACCCAGCCAACGCCTTCATAACGGTCGGCTTCGGCCTACGTCCTGCCATCGCCTTCTCCCATCCCCTCGGCTATGAGGCTCCCCTCGGATACACGAATGAGACACTTGGGCATACGCCTCTGATACCTACAGTCCTGGGCCAGGCACTTTTGCCTGAATCTGAACCATTACGACCCCGTGCGCGTGGGACTGGGCGGCGGTCTTGGCCGGGCGGCCGGATTGCAAATCGGCCCCCATACCCCCCAGGAGCCTTTCTATCCTCGTATGACATTGATGGCAAAGGGCTTGCAGGTTGTCAGGGTCATCGGTTCCCCCCTTCTTCCTGGGGATTATGTGATGGACCTCGGTAGCAGCACGGGTGCAGCGGACGCTGCCCCAGACCGCCTGGCATAGCGGGTGAAGGGAAAGGAACCAGAGGCGAAGTTTCTGCCAGGCATAATCATATCCTCGATCAGTGGAGGTGCCTCGCTGCTCATCATACTCATGGGCAAGAGATTGTCTGGCGTGGTCAGGGCAGTAGCCGGGCGGACGCACGAGCTTGTTGCAGCCTGCGGCACGGCACGGCGTAGCTGGCTTCCACGGCATCAGGCTGGCCATCTTTGCTCTTCCTTGAAGGACAGGTGCGGCGTGGAGCACAGGTTGCACTCGTACTCGTAGGGCAGCTCCCGGTGCGGGTCATACGAGCGCAGGAAGTAGCTATGGCCTTCCCCGCACGCCGCCTCGGGGAAGTACCTGTCGCGCAGCTCCTTGCCCAGCTCCATGGCCTCGTCGCCAGGCGGCCCCTCGCAGCTAACCGTCTCCAGCAGGTCCAGGAACAATCCTGCCTCCCGCTTGGTCATCATGTTGCCTCCCTGTAGTGGCTGTACTTGAAACGAAGCTCGTCCAGCCATTCGCCCTCGCCGTACAGCCCGACCAGAGCCTCGATCTCTATCTGGCCCTCGCCTGACTGGTGCCCGCGCATCAGCGTGGCCCAGGCCGACGACGAGTCAAGCCCCCAGGCGGCATCCCTCAGCGTCCGCGTCTTGCCTGCCGCCTCGCCCAGGCCGTGCAGCGACAGCAGGATGTCCCACTTCTCCTGGTCGCTGCCAGCGGCGGCAAGGCGCTGCTTCCACGTCCTGCCGATGCCCGTGCGCTTGCAGCGGTAAGAGCACTGGCAGCTACGGCAGTACACCTGTAGGCCCGAGGGGTGCGACCTGTTCCTGGCGAACAGGCTAGGGTCCTTAGTACCGCATCGCGGGCAGGTATGGGGACGGGCTCTGCGCTTCTTCCTGGCTGCTATGGTGTGTCCTCTTTCCCCAGATCATCGACCGCCTGCTCCCACTGGGACAGGAAGTACTTGATGTACTTGGCGAGGGCGGCATCGGGGCTGTCCTTTTCCAGGCTGTCCTCGTAGCCCTCCACCAGGTTCCTCACGTCCTCCATGAACTCCGTCATCATCACCGTATCTCCTTCCACCACTCGTACTTGCGCACCGTGCGCTTGTAGCCCGGCGCGTCCGTGCCATAGACGCCTGCCAGCATCATGATCTCGGCAGGCTGTACCACCAGGTGCTCGATGTCCACGGCCTCGTCCCACCAGTCGTTGGCCTGGAAGTGCCACATGCTGCTGTGGTTGCCCGCGTCGATGCCCAGGCCCATCGACTTCAGTATGACCTCCCACCTCGCCTGCTCCGTGCCCGCTGCGGCTATGCGGTTGGCCCACCCGTGTACCCTGCCGTCCTTCTTGGTCCGGTGGGCGGCGTGGCAGTCGGAGCACCATCCCTGGCGTCCGCTGGCACGGGCAAGGTTGGCCCCGAAGACGGCCCCCTGCTCCGGCGTGCGGCCGCACTTCCTACAGAAGACCCTGAGCGCACGCTCGTGCCGCCCCCGTGCGGTCATGGTTGTCTTCTCTGCCCTCTCCCTCTTGCGCCGGAGTCCCCGCTCGTGCCGCTCCCGCCTGATGCATCCACAGGAATGCTTCGTGATGAGCTGGCCGATGGTAGCCTCGATATCCTCGGTCCCGCAGTCACACCTGAGCTTCCAGATCACGGAGCCCTCCTCGCTGCGCCTTTCAGTCGGGGCTATGGCCGTCAGCCTGCCGAACTTAAGCCCCGAGATGTCCCTGCGGTGGCCCTTAGGCATACTTCTCCTGCGTCTCCCTCAGGCCGGGGAAGTCGCCGAAGCAGCCCGCGTTCACCTCTATCTCCAGGGCAGCAAAGCCGTTGTCGCTGAGCATGATGTTGGCCCCCGCAGGGTTGCCGTCCTTGCCGTAGAAGACGTGGTCATAGTGCTCGCTAAGCTGCTGGCTATGGGCCGCCCGGTCGATAGCGAGGCCGAGGTGCTTGAGGAAGGAGTTCCACTCCGCCAGGCTGTCGCCCTGGGGGCGATGGTAGGAGACCGGGGGCCTGTGGCTCTGGGACTTGAAGGCGTTCAGGCACCTATGGCAGTACAACTGCCTGCCGCCCGGCCTGTTCCTGGACCTGGCGAAGCTCTCGGGGTCGGAGGTGCCGCATCCTGGGCAGGGGCGTGGCTGGCAGGAGGCACAGGCGGTGCGCCAGGACAGCTCGCTCACCTTGACCTTGCCCTCATGGCCGCACTGCGAGCAGCGGCAGGCGGCATACTTGATGCCGACATACGGGCCCCACGGCCCGAGGACGGTAAGATGCCCGAACTCCCTGCCCGTCAGGCCGAGGCGCTCCCACCTCTCCGCTGCCTTGCGCCGTGAGGCATCGTTGCTGAGCCTGCGGCGGCAGGGGGCGCAGTAATAGCGCTGGGGCGCAGGGCTGCCGCACTGCGGGCACACATGATCTGGCTTTCTCGGCCTGTCGTGGCGCATGTAGGCTGATGTATAATACTGGCAGTAGCTTCCCAGCCTGGCCTATGACCCTGGCCATGAAATAATTCTCAAAAAAAACATCTACCAGGAGTAATATATGAGGGAGGATGACATGAAAAGAGGACGATACCCGATAGAGGACGTGATGGAACTGGACAGGCGCATAGTGGCCAGCCTGGAAAGCGGGGTCTCATCGGAGCTTACGGCCGTACAGAACAAGTGCAGCATCAACAGGGTGTGGTACGCCAGGAAGAGGGTGGCAGAGGACAACCTTGCCGAAGAGCTGCTCCCCGAGGTCGTAGATGCGGTGGACAGGGTACTGCTGGGCAGGTGCCCCACAGAGGTCAAATACCTAATTCTCAGAAAGATATCCAGGCAGATAGACCCCGCCAGGGCATTGGCCAGGCATCCCAGGGCGGGGACGCCCAGGATGAAGGCGCTACAGGCATACCTCGCCAAGGCGAAGGAGCTTAAGGGAGGAAACAATGGAAATCAAGAAGCGTAGCATCAGAGGTTTAGAGCAGGAGACGAGAGACGGCCTGCTGAAGCTGCTAGCCCACGAGCCCATGAACAACGACCAGCTATCCTGGTCGCTCGACGTCTGGTACGCCGACATCCGTGACCTGACGGTCAGGCTGGCGGAGGAGGGACTGATACACGGCACGGTCGCGGGCCCCCGCCCAGACTGGAAAGATGGGAGGACGAACGAGCACATCCTCTGGCACCTTGGCCCAGGCCCCGTGCCCGAGGAACTGACCAAGAGGGCCATAGGGGTCCTGCCGCTCTTCCTGGACAGGGAGAAGGAGGGCTAAGTGTCGTTCCCTGTAATAAAGACAATCCTCAATGGCCGCCCTTCGTGCCCCTCCGTAAACGCCTGGGCGATGCTGATAGCCATGGCGAACCGTGCCGATGATGATGGGAACGGGGTGTGGGAGTCCATCCCCAGCCTGGGCAGGATGTCGGGCATGAACAGGAGAACCGCATTTCGGGCAAAGAGCGAGCTGGAAAAGGCGGGTATAGTTGCCTGGACAGGGAGATGGCACGCCAATGGGCATAGGCAGCCCACCAAGGAATACAGCCTTGACCTGGGCAAGGTATCAGGACTGGAAGAGATGGTGACAGAACAGCACCAGTGCCAAACTGACACTAGTGACAATTCGACACTAGTGACAGAACAGCACCAGTGTCAATCTGACACTAGTGACAATTCGACACTAGTGACAGAACGGCACTGGTGGTTTAGGACCACTGGGGTAGTGGTCCTAAACCCCTGGGGTAGTGGTCCTAAACCACCTAAACCCTTAATAGAACACCTTCAATCAACCCTTAAGAAGAAGGAGGGAGGGAGGGCGGCCGCGGCCGTCATCGACGCCGAGGTCGTAGAGCCCGAGAAACCCCCCGAGGCCCCGCCTTCCCCTGAGCCCGAGGTCCCGTTCCCCGTCAGGGCCGCCCACCACCTCTGGAAGACCTGCCTTCACTATGCCCGCTTCAAGAAGCTCCTCCCTGCCTGGGAGAAGGAGATGGCTGTCCTGTCCCAGGAGCTAGGCGAGGATACCCTGAGGGGGGTGCTTAAGCTCGTCCGCAAGGACGGGTTCTGGAAGGATGCCCTGATGCAGTCCCCCAACCCCATGGAGTCCTTTGCCAAGTGGCTGCGGAGGGACAAGGACGGCAGCCTGCTGGACAAGTACGAGCGCAGCAAGGCCATAGAGGCGGCCCCGCCGCCGAAGGAGACGAGGGATGGGAAGTGGACAGGAAACAGCTCTATCGACAAGAAATTCCAGCTTGTCGAGCACAACAAGGCGCTGGCTAATGCAGCCCACCGATACCTTGAAGAAGAAGTCTCTAGGCGATGTGGTGGACTGGCTGGTGAAGCTGGCCTCGCTAAGCAACCAAGCCCTGTCAGAAGACTTCATCCAGGCCTGGGTGATAGGGCTGGAGAACCTGGGGCCTAGGCAGATAGAGCGGGGCTTCAGGTGGGCAATGCAGAACCAGAGGTTTAGCTGTATGCCTATGCCTGGAGAGGTCAGGGAGCACGGCCTGGACGGGGAGGTGCCTGCGCTGGAGCCCTACACTATCGACGCCGTGCCCGACCCCGACTGCCAGAGGTGCAAGGGAGGGGCCCTGCGCTATGGCATCAGGTGCTCTTGCCTGCATATGCCAGCGACCACCGACAGGCTGCTCACCATCACCCAGCTACGCAAGAGGGACAAGGCCTGGGCAAGGTCGTATGTGCTGGCTCACCGTGACCGCTACCTCTCCCTGCCGCCAGGGCAGTGCTACCAGGACATGCTGGAGATGGAGGGCTACCTTGACCCTCCCCCCCGCCTCGCCCTGCCAGCCGTGTAGGCCCGCTTGGTGCTACCCTGGTGCCACCTGTAGGCCAATCGTCTAACCTAGGCCCCTTAGCGCCTCGTCCTCGGGCATTCCCTGTGATCTCCCTGTCGGGCGATATTATTCCCCTGGGAGTATTATAGCCAGGAGGAAGAGGATGCTGAAGGAGGATGTCGAGAAGGCCCAGAAGGACTGGCTGCGCCAGCAGGCGCTATGGGCGATGGGATACCCCCAGTTCCTTGACGGGGTCAGGTGGTGCTTCGGCTGCGACCGTGCGGAGGATGACTGCCAGTGCGGGCACGGGGCAAGGTGGCTGGGCCCCCTCCCGTCAAACCCTGAGGACGGGGGCAGGAGGGTACCTCAGGTATGAAGGAGTGGCCGTCTTTCTGGCAGCGGTGTGTCTTCAAGGGAAGGTGGGAGGTCACGTGACTTCTCCGTCGCCTAAAGGCGACGGCTTCTCAAGCTACGCTTAGCTCTACTACGCTTGCGTTAACGCTTGAAGGGCTTATCCGAGCCCGTTGGAGAATTACTTGAGCCGACACAACATCACGAGGAGCAATCAATCCGCAAACGGTGCAGACGTGCTCTCTATCCGAGAGCGTTTTCCACACCTTTTCCCCACACAAGCATGTCTGACTCGTCCCACTTGGATTAACTGCTACCAACCTGCGACCAGCATTTTCAGCTTTGTAC